>Ga0209702_10000228_pt1 | contig 115270 bp, 120 predicted proteins | sample FRY01_FD_187210 | JGI IMG/M metagenome (GOLD analysis project Ga0209702, IMG submission 187210) | Freshwater microbial communities from Lake Fryxell liftoff mats and glacier meltwater in Antarctica - FRY-01 (SPAdes) (version 2) | ecosystem: Environmental > Aquatic > Freshwater > Ice > Glacier...
ACAATAAACTAATCTTTATGCGCAATGGAGTGGTACATTATTGCTTTACTTCTCGGACTACCTAATAGCTTATAACACTAATGATTGGTGGAGGTAAGCGGGATCGAACCGCTGACCCTCTGAATGCCATCCAGATGCTCTCCCAGCTGAGCTATACCCCCACAAGAGATGCTGATATTAATTATCTATAAGGCTTATGTCAATAAGTAAGTTATCTTAGCCTCGCGTATTTGAGTACGCTGGAAACTGGTTTAAATCTATTCGTTCCTGGGGTTTCCAGCCATCCTTTCTATGCTCTGCTACAACGTTAGTAAAGACACCACCTCTAACAAAAAACTTAGCGGTAAGCTTCATGTATCTTGGTTCCGTTGCCGCTACCAGATCATCTAAAATGCTGTTCGTTACCGCCTCATGAAAGCAACCTTCATCCCTAAATGACCATATGTAAAGTTTAAGACTTTTTAGTTCCACACATCGCTCATCGGGGATATAATCTAGGTAGAGTGTTGCAAAGTCGGGTTGCCCAGTTTTAGGGCAAAGACAGGTAAATTCTGGTATTTGCATGTGGATATGAAAGTCCCTGCTTTTGTTAGGATTATCAAAAACCTCTAAGTGCTTGGTTGGTTGATCTGTAGGTTTACCCCCTAATGACTGGTCATTCATATTTACCTATAATCTATAATTTGAAAAGAAAACATTATAACTGCTTTGAATAAACACTTTCCTAAAATAATTCGTAAATTTAAACATTGAAACTTAGACAAATAAAGCTCGCTGGATTTAAAACCTTTGTTGACCCAACAACGATAAAGCTTGACGGGCAATTAGCGGGTATTGTCGGGCCAAATGGTTGCGGTAAATCGAACATCATGGAATCGGTTAAGTGGGTCCTTGGGTCGTCTTCAGCAAAAGATATGAGAGGGGAGTCTATGGATTCCGTCATCTTTAATGGGACCGATACCCGGCAAGCAATTGGCAGGGCTAGTGTTGAGCTTGTGTTTGACAATTCGAATGGAGCTGCACCTGCAGAATGGGCAAGTTATGCCGAAATATCGGTAAAACGAATCATCGAAAAAGAGAAGGGCTCTACCTATCAAATTAACAACACTACGGTTAGAAGAAAGGATGTCGCAGACCTATTTCTAGGAACAGGCTTAGGTGCAAGAGGCTACGCTATGATTGGACAAAGCACGGTTTCTCAAATAGTAGAGGCAAAACCTGAGGAGCTTAAGAATTATCTGGAAGAAGCTGCAGGAGTGAGTAAGTACAAAGAAAGAAGAAAGGAGACCGAGTTCAGGTTAAGAGATACACGCGATAACCTCGAACGGGTCAATGATTTATTGAGGGAAATAAACCAGCAAATCACTAAACTAGAATCCCAAGCCCAAACAGCTAAAAAGCATAATGACCTTCAAGAAAAATTGAAATTAACCCGCGCACAGATTCAGTTGCTGAAAAAGCGCATAGCCAATAGTGTATGGGAAGAGACGAAAGAAGCTGTTGCAAAAATAACCATCCAACTCGATAAATATAAAGCGGCTCTTACCAACATAGAGGCGGCTGTTGAAACTGCAAGGCAAGAGCATATACGAGCATCGGACTCAATCAACATTAGTCAGGCGAAATTTTATGAAATGAATTCCTCGGTCACTGATACAGAAAATAGACTAAATAATTTAAATGAAAAAATTGCAAGACTTGCTCAGCTAAAAGAAAGCAGCCAAAATAAATTCAATGAATATGAAAGCTTAAATGTACAGCTAACCAACCAACTAAATGAAAACGAAGCCGATTTATCCAAAAAGCAGCAACAGATGACTGCGCTTTCACAGCAACTAGAAGAGAACCGAGAGCAGCATAACAATGCCGAGGACCGCTTCAAAAAAGCGAACCAGTATTGGCAGGAAAGTAGTACAAAACTTCAGTCTATGGTTGAGCAACTTAATGTTGAAAGCGCTACGGTAGATCTATCAGAAGGTATTATTCGCGATTTAAACAGCCGTATTGTTTCACTAGGGGTTGAATTAAAAGGGCTTGAAAGTACATTGATCGAAGTTAATAAGCCAGAAGCTTTACAAAGCTGTGAAGACGCCCTTAAGAATATCGCTACTGCGTTAGATGATGCCAATAGGCAACAGGCCAATCTAATTGAAACAGGCAATACTCTGAATGACTCCATATTGGTACTCAAGCAAGAAGTGAGTGAGGCAGAGATTCACATCAGCTCCCTAAAACAGATGGATAGTGAAGAGATTGATCCAAGTAAATTGAATCATTGGCTGGATAGTATTGGGTCGACAGATAAGGAAAATATCTTTACCCATATTAAAATTAGCGATGGCTGGGAGGCCGCTTTAGGTAATATTTTAGGCCCTAAAATTAACGCCTACCAATCGATCGGTAAAAGTATTCCTAAGGAAAAAAGACCCCCTTACTCTATTACGATTATTACATCCAAGAACTCGATTAATATGCCGAGTAATAGCAAGTTAAAGTCCGCTCTCGATGTCGTAACCATTGCTAAAACAGAAATAGAGCCGGCAATTCGTGAATGGCTTAACCATGTTTATATTGCTGAGCAAGAGGGCATGGAATTAGAAAGTAAAAAACTTAATCCTGGTGAGATATTAATTTCCAAAAATGGTGATGTTTATGGAATGAACTATCAAATTCTTAATAAGGAATTTAGTGGTGAGAGTAATCATCTTCAGCGTATGAAAAAGATTGAAGTATTTGAGAAAAAACTTCCTGGCTTGAAAGAAAGGCTTCTGTTAGCTGACGAAGCCAGCACGGAAAATAAAAACAAACAGCAGGAGTTAAAAGAAAGTCTGGAGACCTTACAGGCAAAGAAAATAAACCTTGAAGAACAAAGAAACGCGGAGCTGATTGAATATAACAAACACTTAAATCTTGTCGAAGTTAATAAAAGTCGCACCGAGGCAGTCAGCAAAGATATAGAAAACCTTTCATTGCAAGTTAAGGATAGCATCCAAAAACTCAATGATAAAAAAGCTTCCATAATAAATATTAGCAAAAATATAGGGTCGATAAGGTCCGAAAATTCGACGCATAATGACTTAAATAACCAGGCGGAAAAGCTTTTTTCAGAGAAGCGCACCCTGTTTAATGAGAGCGAAAAGTTAGAGCAAGAAATAGGTTACAACGTTAAGGTTCTGGTCAATAAAATAGCTGATATACGTGATAGGCTGGATAGGCTTGCTAAGGATAAGGATGAGTTGTTAAGTCAATTAAATGAATCTAATGATGATGGTCAGCACGACAACATAACCGAGTTGCAAGATGAATTAAAACGCAAATTAGAATTAAAAGAGAATGCAGAAAAAGAGCTTGTCCTCACAAGGGAGAGGGTGTCTGAAAAAGAAAATAAATTAAGGGCGAATGAAACCGCTCGATTAGAAGCTCAACATGCAATCAACCCGGTTATTGAATCACTGCAACAAGCAAGGCTGAATGAGAGGGAGGCGACCGTGGTCTTTGAGCAGTGCTGCCAAGCACTTAATCAATGCAATATCACGGAAGATATTTTAGAGAAGGACCTAAAAGACGGTATAGAATTACCTGATTTAGAAGAGCTTTACGAGACACTTGGGAAGAAAATAGAACGTTTGGGCCCGGTAAATTTAGCCGCCATATCAGAGTTGGAAGGTATTCGGGAAAGACAAACCTATATCCAGAAACAAGTACAGGACCTTCAGGACGCATCAAAAACACTTCAAGATGCTATCCAAAAAATTGATGCCGAAACCCGTGAAAAACTAAAATTAACCTACCAAGAGGTGAATAAAAACTTTAATGAGTTTTTCAAAACCTTGTTTAACGGCGGTCATGCTCAGCTCGAACTGCTTGGACAAGAAATCCTTGATACCGGGATTCAGGTAGTAGCACAGCCGCCTGGTAAAAAAAATACCACCATTCATTTGCTATCAGGCGGGGAAAAAGCAATGACGGCAATAGCCCTCGTTTTTGCCTTATTTAAACTCAACCCTTCACCTTTTTGCCTTATGGATGAGGTAGATGCGTCACTGGACGACTCTAATACTGAGCGATTTTGTGAGGTAGTTAAGAGCATGTCTAAAAAGACACAATTTCTTTTTGTTTCGCACAATAAAGTAACGATGGAGATAGCCGAGCAGCTTATAGGGGTAACGATGCAAGAGCCTGGAGTATCGAGAATCGTCGAAGTTGATCTTCAGCAGATTCAATCAATGGAGTTAACGGAATAATCTTATGAGTGACGTACAGCTTGCACTGCTAATTTTTGGGCTGATCATTATTATTATTATGATCATTCATAACTGGGCCCAAATCCGCAGTCATAAAAAGATAAAAGCAAAGCTTGATTCAGCAACTCCTGGGATTAGTGACGATAATGACCCACTTTTTCAATCGGCAGAATTCGAAGTTAAACAGGCATCCGTGGGCAACCCAAGCTCTCAATCAGAAGGATCAGCAAAAATGATCTTCGATAACTTGCCTGACGGCATCTTTCCTGAAGTTGAGTCAGTTGCCTCGATAACATGTAGCGGCATTCAGGATAGCTTACAACATCTATTTCTTGATAAAGTCTCAGCGATAAATGGGTTAAGAATATATATCAGAAATGGCAGTGATATCTGGGCCACTGAAAGTGCGATTGAGGAAGGGGTCCGATTTAATCAAATTCTTATTGTTCAGCAGCTAGTATCAAGAAGCGGGCAGTTACAGCAAGAGTCTATCAACAGACTCATTGACTACGTTAATGAGGTAAAAATTGCCGTTAATGGGACGTTATTTTGGCTCTTTAATGAAGAGATAAGCGTAGAAAGTAAAAAGTTAAATGATATGTGCAGAGAGGTTGATCGTGCACTTTCATTAAAAGTGCTACCAAAAAGTGACACCGCATTTCATCCTGCAGCGCTCATCGATTTTTTTAAGGATCCCAATATTAACAAATCGGATAATACTGCCCATAAGTTATTAAACTCTCAGAATCGGGAGGAAGTAATTTGCGAGATATTAAGCCTTTCTGGTAAGCCACTAGAAATTAATTACGAAGCATTTATCCAAGGCATTATTTTCAAAATGGATGTACCCAATACTAAAAATATTACCCATGCCTTTAATGAAACGATAAAAATTATCAGGGAGTCATACTCACAACTAAATGGCATATTGGTTGATGTGGGAGGAAAGCCGATGAATGACGATTACATAAGCAAGGTTTATGTTTACCTGAAAGGTGTCGAGCAGAAAATGTTATCAAAAAAAATAATTCCTGGCAGCGAGTTAGCAAAAAAAATATTTTCCTGATGAACAATGAAAACACAATAGAGCAGAGGCTTGCTGAGCTAAAGGAGCTAATCTCACAGCACAATTATAGTTACTATGTTCTTGATGACCCCACCATACCTGACGCTGAATTTGATAAGTTATTTCTGAAAATAAAAACAATAGAAGAGCAAAATTCTGATTTAATTACCCCCGATTCCCCCACGCAAAGAGTGGGTGGCCAACCTAACAAGTCATTCAAACAAATAACCCACCAACGACCTATGCTATCGCTGGGTAATGCTTTTGATGAGGCAGATCTAAATGTCTTTGATAAGCGAATTAGAGAGGAGTTAGGTGCTGAAGGTATTTCTTATATAGCCGAGCCAAAATTTGATGGCCTTGCTGTAACCATTATGTATGTTAATGGAGAGCTTAATCTTGCAGCAACCCGAGGGGACGGAAGTGTGGGTGAGGATGTTACACACAATATAAAAACCATAAAATCTATACCCCTAAAGCTAGATAAAACTGCACCCAAAGGAGTCATTGAAGTAAGGGGCGAGGTTGTAATGCTGAAAAATGACTTTGAAGACCTGAACAAAAAGCAACTCTCAGCCAACGAAAAAGTATTTGCCAACCCTAGAAATGCGGCCGCAGGAAGTCTAAGACAGCTTGATCCGTCGATAGCCGCATCACGACCTTTGAGTTTTTATGCGTATAGCGTGTTTTGTGAAAATAAGAAATTAGACTCGCAACTGGAGGGATTGGAGCTTTTAAGGCAGCTATTGATACCGACGAGCAGCCTAACAAAAAAAGTCGAGGGTGTGGGGGGGATGATTAACTTTTATAACGCAATAAATAACACAAGAGATACGCTTCCTTTCGATATAGATGGGGTTGTTTACAAGGTTAACTCATTGAACATGCAAGACGAGCTGGGCTTTGTATCCCGGGCACCGAGGTGGGCTATTGCGCATAAGTTTGCCGCCGAAGAGGCCATGACTACCATTATGGATATCAATGTCCAGGTGGGTCGTACTGGGTCTATAACCCCAGTTGCTCGACTTAAGCCCGTGGTGGTAGCTGGAGTCACCGTAACCAATGCCACGCTTCACAATGAAGATGAGTTAAGGCGTAAAGATATTCATATTGGTGATTTTGTAATGGTCAGGAGAGCAGGGGACGTAGTGCCTGAGGTCATTAAAGTCGTTTATGAGAAGAGATCCGAACTGATAAAAAGATTTGAAATGCCGACAAACTGCCCTGAATGCTCCAACATCCTTACCAGAGAAGAGGGGGAGGCTGTTCTAAGGTGTAATGCAGGGATGTTATGCCCCGCCCAGCGAAAACAAAGCATCATGCATTTTGCATCAAGAAAAGCGATGGATATTGATGGGTTGGGAGAAAAAATTATTGATCAGCTAATAGAGTCAGGCTTAGTCATGTCCGTATCAGACCTATATAAAATCCAAGAGGACGACTTATTAAAATTAGACCGTTTCGCTAAAAAATCCGCTGAAAACCTTATAGGATCGATAGAAAAATCAAAGAAAACAACGCTGGGTAAATTTATTTACGCATTAGGCATAAGGAATGTTGGGGAAGCAACGGCCTACGACTTAGCAAAGCAATTTAGCTCAATGGATAAGATTATGAATGCTAATAGAGAATCCTTGCTTAATATTCATGATATAGGACCGACAGTAGCGGCCTCTATCGAAAAATACTTTCATACAGAGACAAACAGGCAGCAAGTGAGCATACTCCTTGATGAGGGGTTACAATGGGAGCCAGTCGAAGAGGGGGCAGGGATCGTCAGCAATGAACTTGATGGTCTAACCTTTGTCTTAACAGGGTCGCTTAGCACCCTAAAAAGGGATGAGGCTAAAGATCTCATTCTTGCTTGTGGTGGCACAGTTTCTGGTTCAGTTTCAAAGAAAACCCATTACGTTGTAGCTGGTCTTGATGCTGGAAGCAAGCTTGATAAGGCAAATGCGCTTGGTGTCAAAGTAATCCGCGAAGACGAATTATTACAATTAACAAAAAAAGGCTAATATGAAACTAGAATCTACATCAAGTTATATCTTTATTTTATTGTTTTATAATGGAGTTTATGCATACGATGCAAATAATAAATGTGAAAATCTACTCAATGCTGGGGCCAATGAAAAAGCCATAGAGGAATCAAAAAAACTGGAGCATAAGTACGATGCTAACTTTTGCGCTGCAAAAGCATATTACCGTAATGGAAATCTAAAGGAATCCATCGCAGCGTTTGATGAAAGCCTAAAATCTCCTGATTTACCTATAGATCACCTATTTGCCTACCTTTACAAAGGTATAGCCGAGAGAGACATAGGGGAATTAAAGGCTTCGTCAGCGACATTTACCAAGGGCTTAGACACAGCAGCTCTAGGTAACAGTAAATACATGCAAATAGAGCGTAAATTCTTATATCAACTGGGTAATAATGCCATCAAGGATAAAAACGGATTTGATGCTGTCGACTTTTATGCTAAATCACTAGTTATATCATCGAACGATGACGAGCGGGCAGAAGGCTTCGCGGGGCTTTCGGTTGCTTATTTTCAGTCAAATAAGATAGACCAGGCTATCGAATATGGGGTAAAAGCTTCAACCACTTACCAACGAACCGGCAAATTAAGTGAGTATGCAGATATGCAGCTAACTTTAGCCTCCTACGAGTTATTAAATTCTAATTACCCGCGCTCCATTAGGCTTCTACAGTCTATTAAAAATTTTGCTAGGACAAATGGAAGTCAGTATTACGAGGCTAAAGCACTGATTGCTATGTCGGATGTATATGGCTTGTCTAAACAACCGCAATTAGCCAGTGAAGCTCTGGATAAAGGGAAGGCTATTGCGAAGGCAATAGGGGCTGCTGATTTGCTCCCATAAACTAGCTCCATACTTAATTTTACATAATATACATTATACGAACTATTATAAGGAAACAGAATGAACGAAGAAAAGAAATGTGGTTGTAAATTGCATGCCTTATTAAGGTGCGGACTAGGAACTGCCTTCTACTTACTAGGAATTGCTGCCTTTAGTAAATATTTATTTATGTAGAGATTAAGAGTCTTAAAGAACTGATTGCACAATCTGCCACTGCTTTCTTCCCTCCTTATGGACCGACAACCCTTTATTGTCAACAGCCACCGTCACAGGCATATCCTTGACCTCAAATTCATGAATAGCCTCCATGCCAAGCTCACCAAAGGCAACCACTTTTGAGGCTTTAATAGCCTGAGAAACAAGGAAGGCTGCCCCACCTACGGCCACTAGGTAGACCGCCTTGTTCTCCTTAATAGCCCTGATAGCATCATCGCCCCTCTCAGCTTTACCTACCATCCCTACAATTCCATAGTGGTTTAACATCGTATCGGTGTATTTGTCCATGCGGGTGGCCGTGGTAGGCCCAGCAGGACCAACGACCTCATCCCCCACGGGATCGACAGGGCCCACGTAGTAAAGGAATCGACCCTGTAAACTCAACCCGTCGGGCAAGGGCATACGGTTTTTAGCCAACTCGGTTAGTCTTTTATGCGCCGCATCTCGGGCGGTTAATATTTTCCCCGTCAACAATAAGTTTTGCCCTATTTTCCATTCCGCCATATCGTCACTCGTCACCTCATCTAGATTAACTTTGGTTGCCGATTCTTCCGCTTTCCATACGGTTTTGGGCCAAAGACTAAGATCCGGAGGCGTTAAATTGACTGCTCCGTCACCATCCATCTGAAAATGGATATGTCTGTTGGCGGCACAGTTTGGAATGATGGCAACGGGAAGTGATGCTGCATGTGTTGGGTATTCTTTAATTTTCACATCCAGGACCGTTGTTAACCCCCCTAGTCCTTGTGCGCCGATCCCAAGATTATTCACTTTCTCATAAATCTCCAGCCTCAGCTCTTCAATGAGGTTTTTCGGTCCATTCTTTATTAACAGTTGAATATCAATGGGGTCCATCAAAGACTCTTTTGCTAATAACATCGCCTTATCTGCAGTACCGCCCACCCCAATACCCAAGACACCAGGAGGACACCACCCTGCTCCCATCTGCGGGACAGTCTCAACAATATAATCAACTAAACTATCTGATGGGTTAAGCATTTTTAACTGGGCTTTATTTTCAGAGCCTGCACCCTTAGCGGCGACAATCACCTCAATTTTATCGCCTTTTACCAAGCTAATATGCGTAATCGCCGGAGTGTTATCTTTAGTATTATGTCTGTCACCCAGCGGATTATTAACAATGGATGCTCTTAGCGGGTTATCTTGATTAAGGTACGCCCTTCTAACCCCCTCATTTACCATCTCCTCTACTGTCGATGATGATTCCCATATCACACCCATTCCCTGTTTAACAAATACCGTAACAATACCTGTGTCTTGGCAAAGAGGTCGGTTACCGTAAGCTGATAGCTTAGAGCTTGATAGAATTTGTAGGATGGCATCTTTAGCTGGCACCGATTTTTCTAACTCATAGGCTCGGGTCATGGCTAGTATAAAATCTTCTGAATGATAGTAAGAGATATATTGCAAAGCTGAAGCAATAGACCCTACAAAATCTTTTTCTTTAATTACGCTCATTATCTTATGGTTGAGAATGCTGTAGCAGTTGATCGGTTGATATCTTTCCTCAATATTTTACCATTTTTAGTTCGCGGGAAATCGTTAGTGATGTAAACAATTTTTGGGGCTTTATAAGATGCCAGGTTAGCCCTACCATACTCGACCAATGAATCAGGTTTTATATTTGTTTCCGATGAGAGAATATAAACAACAACAAGGACCTTGTCGCCGGATACCTCCCCAATGGCTGCGCAATCACTTACCTGCGGATGAGCCTTAAATACGCGTTCAATTTCATAGGGAGACACGCGGTAACCAAAGCTTTTAATGATGTCGTCTTTCCTCCCCAAAAACCAAAGGTAGCCATCCTTGTCATAACGGGCGTAATCTCCAGTGAAAAACCATCCGCTATGTTTGTATTTGGCAGTTTCTTCAGGTAAATTCCAGTACGCTAAAAAAAGACCCGGATCACCTTCCGGAACACATATCATGCCCTCTTCCCCTGCCTTTGTTTCTTCTAAGGTTTCAGTATTTAGGAGTTTTATCTTATGCCCTGGTTGAGGAAATCCAGCTGAACCCGGCCTAATAGGGTTGTGTGTAGATTGGGAAATATAGTATGAAAACTCTGACATACCTACGGCTTCATATATATCTAAACCAAACCTGGATCTCCACTCTTGAAATACTTCATCGGATAAATGCTCCCCAGCACTCATGCAATGTAAAAGTGATGGCGTATGTTGTTTTGTTGATTGTGTTTTTTGCAAAATTTGTCGATAAATAGTGGGGACGCCAATAAAGATCGTAGCGTTATGCTTATGAATTAAGTCTACCCATTGATTGGGGTTGTTTTGACCCTCATAAACAATAACTGTTTTTCCTAGGTAAAGCGGGTCCATCAGACCTGAACCAAGCACATAGGTCCAATTGAACTTACCGGTATGGAGTATGCGGTCATGGCCAGCACTAAAATTGAACCAGTATTTGGATGCGGGCTGCCTTCCTAATAATGCCCTATGTGAATGCAAAACACCTTTAGGGTATCCGGTGGTGCCTGAGGTATAAACCAAATAAGCAGGATCATCTGATTTGGTCACCGGGTTTGGGGTAATCGTCTTAATCTTACTCATCTCAATCTCAAGATCTTTCACATCAACATGATCATTCGATAAATCCTTGCTTGGCCGATCAATAAGCACCGTTTTTAGGAATGTCAGTTGTTCCGCCATCGGCTCAAGACTCTTCCATGTATCATAATCGGTCACCAACACCGAGGCTTCTGAGTCTTTAGCAAGGTAGATCACTTCTTTGGCCGTCAGAAGTGTTGAGGTGGGTACGGCAATACTCCCTGACTTCATTGCCCCTAAAAAGGCTATAGGATAATGAAGGCAGTTAGGTAGTCTTACCAGTACACGGGCTTGTTTATCAAGCTGCAAGTTTTTAATAATTTCGGCGAACTGATCTGTTTTTATTGCCAGGTCTTTGTATGTGATGCTAGAGGTCCCCGCACGATCATCCTCGACAATCATGGCTATTTGCTTACCATTGCTTAGGTTGACCTGCCTATCTGAGCAGGCTTCACCAATATTAAAGTTTTCAGGAATATCCCATTCCCAATCCTTTATCGCTGCCGTTAAATTATTTTCGGGCCGATTCATGATGGGTTGCCATAAGGCCAGTTTTGTCTGATGACCTGTTCCGGCAGCTTATTAAGCACCGAAAGGGTAAATTTCACATCATCATCCTTTAGCGCACCCAATGCGTACGCTCTTAAAAGAGTTTGAAGGGCTTTTCCGAACATAGGAGGGTCTAACATTTCACCATTAAATTTAATAGCGCCGCCAAGTAAGGCATCAGCCTCTACAGCAGCTTTTAAGATTCGGACCTTAAGTGCTATGTCTGTTGGTGATGGTGTGTAAGCTATCTTGCATAAATGGATATGGCTAGGGTGAATGACTTGTTTTCCGGTTAACCCCATCTCCCTTTCTTTAACGGCATGCCTATAAACAACTCTGGACTCATCGTCACCATGAAGGTCAAGCCATCGCCTTACATCACTTTGTTCCAAGAAATCACTGGGCATGGAAGAGCCCCCAATAAGCGTCTCTACACCGCCAATAACGCCTTTACCAGAAATACGCGCCTCGAACATAAGTTCATTTAGGAAATACGACAACTCATCAATCCAGTGCGTCGAGGTGATATTTATACCCATTGCTTTCGAAAAATCATGGATACCAAATACCACGTGCTTCACGGAATCAAACACCATCAACTCCGGTGCTATCTTGAGTGATTTTGGATGCTCAATGATCGGCTGTATGGTGATAGAGGGATTAATTTTATTGAGATGGTTTGTTAAGTGCTTAATCTCTGACGCACCATAAACCTCCCCTGCTTTTGCGAGCATGACCGCATCAACACAACCGGATACCTGTTCGATGAACTTCATATCAAGCTCATAATCGTCCGTTTTAAAAGAGTTAACTCGGATAGCAATAGCAACGTCAGGCCTTGATGCTCTGAGCAAAGGCAATTCATTTAACATAAGCTCACGACTCATTTCTTTTTTTCTGCAGCCGTCCTCCAGATCAAAAATCAATGTGTGCGCCTCTGTGGAGTGGGCGCGTTTCTTCATACGCATAGATGCGGCTTCAATACTTTCATAACTACCCGAGGATGGGGAGTACTTTACTGGGGGGTAGTAAAGTTGGATGCCCGGCCATATATTCCCAAGCAAACCAACATTTAATTCACTTATATTACTGTTTTGATCATTATCTTCTTTCATCATCTTTCCTTAGATTTTTGCAATGTTTTTTGCATTAAAATTCTCTATTTTCGTTACAACATCCTTGAAGACGAAAGAGGGGTCAACTTTTTTTTGCATTATATCGAGCATCGCCATATCATCTATCGTTAAAAATTTAAGTAGTATTTTTTTTTCATTCATGTGCATCAGACTCGACTCTTCGTCAATAAAGTCGGATAAAAATAAATCAAGTTCTAGAAGGCCTCTCCTAGATCGATACTTTATTTCCCTGTCAATATCCATTACTCATCATGCTTTATGCTAAAAATTTTCTTGGTATTTTTGGTAAAACCTTGTTTTTTTGACTTGATTTGCATTTGCTTGATACCGGTAATAGCTTTCGATGGATTTAAACCCTTGGGGCATACATCAGCACAATTCATTATATTGTGGCATCGGTATAGTCGGTCAGGATCATCTAAGTCAGCCAAGCGCTCTACACCCCCATCATCCCTTGAGTCAGCTAAGAATCGATAGGCTTGTAGCAGCCCCGCGGGCCCAACAAATTTATCGGGGTTCCACCAGAACGATGGGCAGGCGGTCGTACAGGCCCCACATAAAATGCATTCATAAAGGCCGTCTAGCTTTTTTCTATCTTCAGGGCTTTGCAACCTCTCTTGTTTAGGTGGCTCTTCACTATTAATAAGGTAAGGCTTTACCGAATTGTATTGTTTGAAAAACTGATCCATGTTAACCACAAGATCACGAATGACTGGTAATCCGGGCATAGGTCTGATAACGATCGGTTGCTTGAGGTCTGTTATTTTGGTGACGCAAGCCAGTCCATTTTTTCCATTAATATTCATGGCATCGGATCCACAGACGCCTTCCCTGCAAGACATACGCATAGACAATGAATCGTCCATTGCCTTAATCCTAATAAGTAAATCTAATAGCATGACGTCTGTTTCACCAACCGTGATATCATAGTGTTTCATATAGGGCTTCTTGTCTTTATCTGGGTCGAATCGATAAATGGATATTTTCATAGTTTATTCCTAGTACACACGGTCTTTTAGTGGAAATGATTCTACTGTTAAGGGTGTTAGATTAACGGGTCGATACGTTATCTCTTTAGTTAAAGGGTTATAAACAGAGTGCTTCAACCATTCGTTATCATCCCTCTTAGGGTAATCAGAGCGAGAATGTGATCCCCTGCTTTCTTTACGGTTGCTTGCAGATATAATCGTTGCTTCAGCGACTTCAATAAGGTTTTTAACTTCCATCGCCTCTATTCGCGCTGTATTAAATATTTTCGATGTATCAGATATAGTCAGCTTATCGACGCGAACCCTAAGGCCCTTAATCAGCTTAACCCCCTCCTCTAGTAGTTCTGGAAATCTAAAAACACCGCAATGCTCCTGCATAACCTTTCTTATTTCGTTGCCAATTGTCCGAGGATTTTCACCACCTTCATTACTTTCGATCAGCCCTAATCTCTTGACAGTTATTTCGCCGGCATCTCTCGGCAGTGGTTTTAAACCATGTTTTTTGCATTTATCAATCACGTCAATACCGGCCGCCCTACCGAAAACAATAAGGTCTAATAACGAGTTTGATCCGAGACGATTAGCTCCATGAACCGATACACATGCGCACTCGCCAACCGCATAAAACCCTTCAACCACTGTGTTATTGAGCGTGTCTCTCACTTGCCCATTCATTGTTGTAGGTATGCCGCCCATCATGTAATGAACGGTGGGAACAACTGGAATAGGATCTTTTACCGGGTCGACATTGGCAAATTTAATTGACGTTTCCCGAATCCCAGGCAATTTTTCATCAATTAAAGCCTCTCCAAGATGGGACAGCTCCAAATAAACCCCGTCTTTATTTGTTCCAATACCTCTCCCCTCCTTTACCTCAGTGGCAATAGCTCGTGATACCACATCACGGCTTGCAAGGTCTTTAGCATTTGGGGCATATTTTTCCATAAATCTCTCACCCAGAGCGTTCACTAAATAACCACCTTCGCCCCTCACCCCTTCGGTAATCAAGACCCCAGCATTTAATATGCCGGTAGGATGAAATTGCCAAAACTCCATATCTTCTAAAGAAATACCAGCCCTAGCGGCCATACCTAGACCATCGCCTGTATTGATATATGCATTGGTGCTGGCTTCAAATATTCTTCCTGCCCCACCGGTAGCAAATACAGTACTTTTGGCATGAAAAATCGCTAACTCGCCTGACTGCATTTCAATCGCAATAACACCTAATACCGCCCCTTCCTCATCTCGAATAAGGTCAAGGCACACCCATTCAATAAAAAACTGGGTATTAAGTTCTATGTTTTTTTGGTAAAGCGTATGAAGCATGGCATGGCCAGTTCGATCAGCAACAGAACAGGTTCTAGAAATGGATGACTCACCAAAGTTTTTAGTCATGCCACCAAAAGGTCTCTGGTAAATTCGCCCGTCGTCATTTCTATCGAAAGGCATACCCATATGCTCTAATTCATAGATAGCATCCGCTGCATTTTTACACATATACTCGATTGCATCTTGGTCACCCAGATAATCGGATCCTTTAATGGTGTCATACATATGCCATATCCATTTATCTTCAGAAATATTTGCAAGTGCTGCGGCAATACCGCCCTGTGCAGCAACTGTATGTGACCTGGTAGGGAAAACTTTAGAGATAACGGCAACCTTTAACCCATCATTTGCAAGCTGCATCGATGTTCTGAGACCAGAGCCGCCGCCGCCCACGATAATGGCATCAAACGTATGGCACTTAATCATAGCTATACCCAACTAAAAAAAAGGTAAGGTAAATCAGTTCAAACAGCATGGTAAGAAGCAAGGATAGATTAATGGCATTCCGCAAGTAGATCGCTTTTATATAGTCTTCTGTCACATGTAAAACGCCTATCCATGCATGGAAAAACATCAGATAGAAAAATACTAGAGTGGCAGACTTTAGTGCCCATAGATCAAATAAAGATGCCCACACCTCATATGTTAAAGGTTTATAGGTGAGCATAATTACTGAAATGGTGGCCATATAGGCCACCATAAATAATGCAGTAAAGCGTTGGTATAGCCATTGCGTCATGCCACCAAAAGGCCTTCTAAAATTGTTAATATTCATAATAAATACACCGCTAAAAATGTACCCACGCAACTCAAAACTAAAACCGACTGGCTGCTTAGTCTTGCCACAATCAAGTCATTTCCGATTTGCATACCCAGAAATAAATGCCTGGCCCCAGCAATCAGATGGTGAATAAGTCCCCATACCATAAGGTAAAGAATCGCAATAAAAGGAAATGAGGATAATTGGGTGATCGTCATCTTATAAAGCAAAGGCGATGTAAGTGAATTACAAAACGCCATGACCAAAAAAGGCATTAAAACAAATAACACCACTCCGCTCATGCGATGAAGTATGGATACCAATGCCGGTATGGGGAATCTGATAGTAAAAAGATTTAAATTTTTAGTGGCCTTTTTAGGCATTTAGTATGCGTCCTTTACGGCTTTTGCTACCCACTCAATCAATCTTGGGTCGAAAGGTTTGGGTATCAGGTATTCTGGACCAAATTCCATTTGGTCTACTTTGTAGGCATCTAAAACGGATTGGGGAACGGGTTCTTTGGCTAGCATTGCTAATGCATGAGCGGCCGCTAATAACATGTCGTTTGTTATTTCCGTGGCTTTTGCGTCTAATGCACCCCTAAATAAAAAGGGGAACCCTAGGACATTATTCACTTGGTTTGGGAAGTCAGATCTTCCTGTAGCCATAACAATATCATCCCTTATCGCATGGGCTTTTGATGGAAGAATTTCTGGATCTGGGTTTGCTAATGCAAAAATAATAGGATTTTTTGCCATCAACTTAATATTAGCTTCGTCTAACAAGTTTGCGCCTGATACACCAATAAATACGTCGGCCTCTAACATGGCATCAGACAATATTCTACCTTCAGTATCTACTGCAAGATCTTGATTATATTCGTTTAAATCTTTTCTATTTTTGTATAAAATGCCTTTTCTGTCTACCATGGTAATATGCTTAGCGCCCATCAGCTTCAACAGTCTTGCACAAGAACATCCTGCTGCGCCTGCTCCTAAAAAAACTATCCGCACTTCATCAATTTTTTTACTCTGGATTTCCATTGCATTTTTTAGTGCGGCGGCAACAATAACGGCTGTTCCATGCTGATCGTCATGAAATACGGGAATTGTTAAACGTTTCTTTAATTCATTTTCAATGTAAAAGCAATGGGGGGCGGCTATATCCTCCAGATTAATACCACCAAATGTAGGCGCAATATTTACAACCGTTTGAATGAATTCGTCTGGGTCTGTACAGTCAATTTCAATATCATATACATCAATACCAGCAAATTTCTTGAATAATACGGCCTTCCCTTCCATAACTGGTTTGGAGGCTAATGCACCGACATCACCTAAACCTAAAACAGCGGTGCCATTTGTGATTACTGCAACCAGATTCCCTTTATTGGTGTAGCGGTATGCGTTAGCAGGATTATCGGCAATCTCCAAGACAGGAGCTGCAACGCCAGGAGTGTAAGTTAATGACAAATCATCTGCCGTATCACATGCCTTGGAAGATTCTACGCTTAGCTTTCCAGGCTTTGGGAATTCATGATAGTTTAAGGCTTTTTGTTTAAGGTCTGTCATTTACTCTAACTCAGTTGCGTAATGATGGTTTTCGGTGAGGCAAAGACCGAGTCGCCACTCAATTGCTCTGTTGTCATAGGTATATGAGACGCGTTCGACGCTCAATATAGGAGTATTGATAGCCACCCCCAATATTTTTGCAGCCTCATTGTTTGCAGCAACTGCCCGGATTCTTTCCTTGGCATGAAGCATCTGTATACCAAAGTCTGTTTCATACATGCGATACATAGACCCTTTTTTCTCTATTATTTTCTCAGGCGTTAATCCACGAAAAGAAGAGGCAGGGACCTTAATTAAATCCAGTATTAAAGGCTTTTGGTTAAACGTTAAAACGCGCTTAATGGAAACGATCGTGGAGGCATTATTTATATTTAGGATCTTGGCCAGCCCATTACTGGCTTTTTCTTTTTCGAAGTTCAAGAGTTTATTGTTGAGCTTCTCTTTGTCGCCTAGGCTTGAGGTTAGTCTAAGGAATCGTAACTGATTATTTTCTTCATTATGGCTAGCAACAAACGTTCCTTTACCTTGCCTTCGTATTAATATTTTTTCTGCTGCAAGCTCATCTATCGCTTTTCTTACAGTTCCCTGGCTGACGTTATACGAATGTGCCAATTCGATCTCACTGGGAATCGATTGTCCTGGATGCCACAAACCTCCCACCAAACTCTCAGTAATTCTTTTTTTAATTTGTATGTATAGCGGATTCATTAAGCCACTCTCCTTGGAAATATAAACTATTCATTAAATTCTTATATATCTTATATAAGACTTAAAAATAAATCAACACCTTTTTTTTAAATAGGAATATATCGTTATGAGTAATTAAGTTACTGTTATTTATGTATTTTTTAAAATTTAGATGGAGGTATATATTCTTAGTCTTATATAAGAGTTAATAAAATAATTGACATATATTTACTATATGAATTAGAATCTAGGGTAATTTAATTACATTCAATAGAAGTGCATGCTTATGTTAAGTACATTACGACCCAGACGCTCCATGCTGTACGTTCCAGGATGCAACAGACGCTACCTTGAAAAAGCCAAATCCCTTAGGGTTGATTCTGTTATTTTAGACTTAGGTGACCCTATCCTTTTGGAAGCAAAAGAAGAATCACGCTTAAATGTAGTCGAATTTCTTGCGGCGAAAGGGTACGGGAAAAAAGAAGTGGTTGTGCGGGTTAATGATCTCGACTCACCCTGGGGGAAAGATGATATCAAAGCAGTAGCTGGACTTCAACCGGATGCTGTCTTATTTCCCAACATTGAGTCAAAAGATGATGTGATTGAAGCAATCACTGCTCTCGATAATGCAGGTGGGAGTGATGTACCAGTGATGGTAATGATTGAAAGTCCTTTAGCAGTTTTGCATGCAGAAGAGATTGCTAGCGCTTCAGAAAGAATAGTCTGTATTGTTATGGCAACCTCGGATCTTATCTCACAAATGGCGGCAAGAGTGACTCATGAACGAACTGCCCTTTTGACATCGCTGTCACTCGTCATCTTGGCAGCAAGAGCATATAACCGTGGGGTTGTTGATGGAATTCACAGCAAGTTAAATGATACGAATGCTTTTGAGTATGCGTGTCGTATGGGAAGGGATATGGGTTTTGATGGGAAATCGCTAGTCCATCCGGATCAACTACCTTATGCCAACGATGCTTATACCCCTAAAAAATCCGAGATTGCTCATGCTGAAGAAGTCATTAAAGGCCTTAAAGAAGCTAACGCATCAGGAAGGGGAACGGTTGTAGTTAATGAAAGATTAATTGAGCATCACCATGTTAACGCCGCCAAAAGGTTGCTGATGTTACGGGACGCTATTACGGAGCTTGAGAATGAGTAAAAGCAATTACTTAGAAGACTTTACTATTGGTCAAAAAATTATTCATGCTATCCCAAGAACAATTAGCGATGGGGATGCCTCCCTGTACATTGCACTTACTGGCGACAGACGCCCATTGTTCTGCTCACATACTTTTGCCTCGCACTTAGGCTATAGCAAAGTACCAGTGAATGACATGCTGGTTTTTCATATTGCATTTGGTAGGACTGTTCAGGATATCTCACTAAATGCTATTGCCAATTTGGGTTACGCAGACGTTAGGTTTATTAGCCCAGTATTTGTTGGGGATACGATCCGAAGTGAATCTGCTGTGATAGGGATAAAAGAAAATTTTAATAAAAAAAACGGTATCGTCTATGTGCATTCTACGGTTTATAATCAGCATGATAAAGAGGTGCTTTCGTGGAAACGATGGGTTATGCTACCTAAAAAAAATCATGCCGCCCTTATACCTAAAACCTTAGTCCCGGAAATGCTTGACTATGTAGACCCCAAAAGCATAAGCATTCCAAGCTACATAGATGCGAGCAATTTCGATGTTGTGTCCACTGGATCCAGTAAATTGTGGGCTCACTATGAGGCTGGCGATACGATTGATCATAGCCATGGGTTAACTATTGATGAAACGGCTCATACTATGGCTACGCATCTCTATCAAAATAATGCCCGGCTACATTTTGATGCTCATTTAATGGAACAAACAGCGTTTAAAAAACGATTGGTTTACGGCGGTCATATCATCTCCTTATGCAATGCCATAAACTTCCAAGGCATAGAAAATGCACTTAATATTGTGGCTATCAATAGTGGGGTGCATAGCAACCCAACTTTTGCTGGCGACACTATCTATGCGAAAACCATCATTATAGAAAAAAATGCAATAGAAGAAAGGTCTGATTTGGGCTTACTAAGGCTTCGCCTAGTTGGAATTAAAAATCAAGAGCCCTCCTCTCTTCTTTCCATAATGCAAGAAGACTCTCCGAAGACTTACCAAGAAAACGTTGTTCTTGATATCGACTATACCGTAACAATACCAAGAGGAAATTAACATGAGCCTAGTCCACCCAAACGATGCATTATTTCAGGGAGAAAAACCCTTCCCTGTTATCCCGGCATGCGAACATTTCGCAGGTAGCGAAAAATTGATAACGAAAGCATTGAGCTTTCAAGATGATTTGGGGCCAATTTTTGATATTACATGTGACTGTGAAGATGGTGCTGCAGCTGGTCAGGAAAAAGACCATGCTGAAATGATCGTGCGGATATTAAATTCCGACTTAAATAAATACAAGATGGCTGGGGTTCGTATTCATGACTATACTCACCCCTCATGGAAAGCAGATGTCGATATTATTGTTCAGGGCATTGGCGGTTTGCTTACCTATATAACTATTCCAAAATCTATCAGTGTAGAACAAGTGGAGGAGATGGTTGCGTACATAAAAAAACAAGCAATTTTTTATGGGGTAAACAGAGTGATTCCAATCCATGTGCTTATCGAAACGCATGGCGCCCTCAAAGATATCCATAAAATTGCGTCAATTGACTGGATCCAGGTTCTTGATTTTGGGTTAATGGATTTTGTGAGTGGTCACCATGGAGCAATACCCGCAAGCGCTATGAGAAGTCCTGGTCAATTTGATCATCGCTTGCTATCACGAGCCAAAGCTGAGCTGGTTGCAGCAGCAATAGGTAATGGGATCGTTCCGGCTCACAACGTTACCCTTGATTTAAAGAATACCGAAGTTACACATAGCGATGCAAAAAGAGCGAGGAGTGAGTTTGGATTTATGAGAATGTGGAGTATTTATCCCACACAAATTCAAGCTATAGTTGATGCAATGAAGCCTGATTTCAGTGAAGTAATAGATGGTGCGCAAATACTTTTGCAAGCACAACAAGCCAATTGGGGGCCAATTCAATATAATGGGGAATTGCATGACAGAGCTACTTACCGTTACTTTTGGGAAATTCTTCAGGCCGCTAAATTATCAGGTATGGATTTACCAGAAGAAATTGATAGTGCTTTTTTTGGAACAGCATCATGAAAAATACCGACACTCCAGGACACCGTTTTAGAAATGCAATTAAGCTAGAAAAACCCCTTCAAGTGATTGGTGCCATTAATGCATACCATGCAAGACTTGCTGAAAGAAGTGGCTTTAATGCTATTTATTTGTCAGGAGGCGGAGTGGCAGCCGGTTCGCTTGGTGTTCCAGATTTAGGTATTAGCACGCTAGAAGATATATTGATAGATGTAAGAAGAATAACTGACGCCTCATCACTCCCTTTGTTAGTTGATGTCGATACCGGTTTTGGGGGGGCTTTTAACATTGGACGGACAATCAGGGCTGTAGAAAAGGCTGGTGCTGCCGCCGTTCATCTTGAAGACCAGGTTCAAGCTAAGCGCTGTGGTCACAGACCAAATAAAGCGATAGTGTCATTAGAAGAAATGGTTGACCGAGTGAAGGCGGCTGTAGATGCTAAATCAGATCCAGACTTTTGTATTATGGCGAGAACAGATGCTCTGGCAGTAGAAGGTCTTAATTCAGCCCTAGATAGAGCACAAGCCTGCGTTGAAGCTGGGGCAGACATGATTTTCCCTGAGGCGGTTAAGGATTTAGAGATCTACAAATTATTTACCGATCAACTAACCGTCCCAGTCTTAGCAAATATCACTGAATTTGGATCAACGCCTTTGTTTACAATAGAAGAGCTGAGGGATGTGGGTATTTCCATAGCGCTTTATCCGTTAAGTCCTTTTAGAGCAATGAATAAAGCGGCATTAAACATTTACGAGGGTATTCGTAAAGAAGGAACACAGAAAGGTATGGTAGACCAGATGCAAACAAGGGAAGAACTTTACGACTTCCTTGATTACCATCATTATGAAAAAAAATTAGATCAGCTTTTTCAAAAAGACAAGAAATAAACGGGGTATTAATTTATGGGCACAGAACCAAAAAAAGTAAAAAAAGGAGTTGCACTGGCTGGCGTAAATGCAGGCACCTCGTCAATATGCACGGTTGGGCATACCGGTAACGACCTTCATTACAGGGGTTATGACATCATTGCGCTAGCAGATACATGCACTTTTGAAGAAGTGGCTTACTTGCTAATTTATGGCACTCTACCCAACCAGATCGAACTCAATCAGTACCAAAAAAAATTAATATCATTGCGAAGCATTCCTGATAACCTCAAAGCCGTTTTAGAGAGAATACCAAAAGACGCTCATCCTATGGATGTTATGCGAACAGGATGCTCAATGTTAGGGACATTAGAGCCAGAATCTATTGACAGGGATATAGATAGCGCAAGAGAGTTAGCAAACCGGCTTATATCGTGCTTCAGCTCAATCTTAATTTATTGGTATAAGTTTGCATATGAGGGCAAAAGAATCCATGTTGAGACCGACGATGAATCCATTGCGGGCCATTTTCTTAACTTGCTACATGAAAAAAAACCTTCTCAACTGCATGAAAAATCAATGAACATTTCTTTAGTACTCTATGCGGAGCATGAATTCAATGCGTCGACATTTACCTCAAGAGTTATTGCGGGAACTCTCTCGGATATGTATTCATCAATCACCGGTGCAATAGGGGCATTAAGAGGTCCTAAGCATGGAGGGGCAAATGAGGTGGCAATGGAAATTATAGGCCGTTACAAAGCCCCAGAAGATGCGGAAGAAGATATTAGAAGGCGAATGGCCAATAAAGAGATCATTATTGGCTTTGGGCACCCAGTTTACACAACAGGTGACCCACGAAATGAGTGTATAAAAAAAGTTTCCTATGAGCTATCGAGGGATGCCGGAGATATGAATTTGTATAATATATCTAGCCGCATCGAACAAGTCATGTGGGAAGAAAAGAAAATGTTTCCAAATCTTGATTGGTATAGTGCGTCTTCTTATCATTTAATGGGAATACCAACCTCGTTATTTACCCCTATTTTTGTAATTTCACGAACCACCGGTTGGGCTGCTCATATTATGGAGCAGAGAATCGATAACAAAATTATTAGACCTAACGCAGAGTATACCGGGCCTGATAATCGCCCTATTCCCCCTATCGATCAACGCTAATTACGAATGGAAAAAAATGTCCTCAAACCACCCCTGTACTAAACAAAAGCCCGATCAAGTAATTGTAGATATAGCGAACTATGTCCTAGATTACGAGATAGATAGTGCTGATGCTTTCGATACTGCAAGAAATTGCATGATAGATACATTGGGCTGCGGGCTTGAAGCGCTAAGCTACTCGGCATGCACCAAACTTCTTGGCCCCACAATTCCGGGAACAATAGTTCCTAATGGGGCAAAAGTTCCAGGAACTACTTATCAGTTAGATCCTATTAATGCCGCTTTTAATATAGGTGCTATGGTGAGATGGTTAGATTTTAATGACACATGGTTGGCAGCTGAATGGGGTCATCCTTCGGACAACCTAGGTGGAATTCTAGCAGTAGCAGATTGGATCTCAAGAACGAGAGAGGCTGAAGGAAATTCACCGCTTTTAATTAAAGATGTTTTAGAAGCAATGATCAAAGCCCATGAAATTCAAGGAATAATTGCATTGGAGAATAGCTTTAACCGAGTGGGTCTCGATCATGTAATTTTGGTAAAAATAGCCTCTACAGCAGTAATAACAAAAATGCTTGGAGGGAACAAAGAGCAAATAATAAACGCTTTATCGAATGCGTGGATTGACGGACAAAGCTTAAGAACCTATCGGCATGCTCCAAATACTGGCTCTAGAAAGTCATGGGCTGCTGGCGATGCGACAAGTCGGGCTGTTAGGTTATCTCTTATGGTTATGCAGGGAGAAATGGGCTACCCAACCGCACTATCTGCTAAAGGATGGGGATTTTATGATGTCTTGTTTCAAGGAAAAGAGTTTCAATTTCAAAGAAGCTATGGAAGCTATGTAATGGAAAATGTATTGTTTAAAATTTCTTTTCCCGCCGAATTTCATGCCCAAACCGCAGTTGAATGTGCGCTGACACTTCATCAAAGTGAAGCTAACAGACTAAATACAGCAGAAAAAATTAAGCAGGTAGAAAAAATTATTATTACCACGCATGAATCTGCTATCAGAATTATTGATAAAGCGGGGCCACTTAACAACCCTGCTGACCGAGATCATTGCATTCAATATATGACTGCTATCGGCTTGCTTAAGGGTAATTTAATTGCTCAGGACTATGAAGACGAAACCGCTAATGACCTTAGGGTTGATATGCTTCGCGATACAATGGTTTGTGAGGAAAACAAACAGTTTAGCAAAGACTATCTAGATCCCGATAAACGTTCAATCGCTAATGCTATACAAATTTTTTATAAAGATGGAACCGTATCACCCCAGATTACGGTCGAGTATCCTATTGGTCATAAAAGAAGGCGTCATGAAGGTATTCCAAAGCTCGTGGATAAATTTAAAGTTAATTTAGCAAGAGAACTCAATAAGGATAAGGCGTCTACAATCCTTGAGATAAGTATGGATCAAAAAAAGCTAGAAAATATGCCTGTAAACAGTTATGTTGACCTATTTTGGAAGGGATAATTCATTAATATGCTCCGTAATACGAGATAATTCATCTTTCGTATTTTCGTAATCCTCATACTCACACAAGCGACTTCGAGAGTACCAGTACCTACTATTAGACTCATCCCCCTCAATCTTATGTAAAACAGCATGCGTCCATCTAGCTAAGTCTAGATCCATGTCTTGGACTATCTTATGGCTGCCATCCCAGTCACCATTTAGCGCCTTATTTACTGCCAATATAAGATCCTGATACGTTTTACCCACAATAACTCCTAAACTTTTTGTGCTTCTTTGCTAATTCTATACTCACAATTTACATCATGATTTTTTAATAAGCCATTGATTTCTAATGATGATTTTTTACAAAATTTGCATTGATAATTATTAGTATTAGGCTCAATCTTTTCTTGGGGGTAGTCGATAAAAAATCTAGTTTCCATGTAGCGAAGGTCCTTTTTTATTAAGTGTTTTGATGGGAAATCACCATACATCTTTTCTGTTAATGCATTTTAGGTAAGTATTATGGGCTTCTACTTCTTCTTGTAAAGGTTGGATAACCATTAAATCGACATGGTCAACAGAATTAAATGCTGTTTTGGATGTATCTTCTTCAAAATTAATCGTAAAAGCTTCCTGGCCTCTTGTCATCTGAATATACACTTCCCCTAGTAGCTGAGCATCTAATAGTGCTCCGTGTAAACTTCGGGTTGAGTTATCTACGCCAAAAGCTCTACAAAGTGCATCAAGACTATTTCTTTGGCCTGGTCTTAATTCTTTTGCGAACTTAAGTGAATCAATTATTCCATCGCAATAGCTATCAAGCTTATCTAGACCAATCTTGCCGAACTCCATATTTAAAAAACCTACGTCAAAAGGGGCGTTATGGATAACAAGTTCCGAATCTTTAATAAAGCTAATAAAATCTGTGGCAATGTCCTTAAAAAAAGGTTTATCGCTCAAGAAATCCAAGGTTATTCCATGAACTTCTTGTGCTGCCGTATCTATCTCTCTTTGTGGGTTAACGTAAAAATGAAAACGATTATTTGTGGCTTGCCTGTTAATAAGCTCGATAGCGGCAACCTCAATAATGCGATGTCCTTGATTGGGGTCTAAGCCTGTTGTTTCAGTGTCTAAAAAAATTTGTCTCATCACTACCGGCTTGCTGAATGAACGCCAAGGTTAGCAAGATAATCAGCCCTATCATTCTCAATGTGACCAGAGTGCCCTTTAACCCACTCCCACGTAATTAGCGATGAATTTAATCCATCCAGCCTCATCCAAAGGTCTTGATTTTTTACAGGCTGCTTATTACTGGATTTCCATCCATTTCTCTTCCAGTTTACAATCCATTCACTTATACCCTTTTGAACATAGGTCGAGTCAGTAAAAATCGTTATATTTTGTTCTTTTTCAATTGATTCAAGAGCCATTATTACTGCCATCAACTCCATACGGTTATTTGTAGTATTTTTTTCGCCACCATAAATTTCTTTATTTTCTAAGCCATCTGTAATGAGAGCACCCCATCCACCGTCACCAGGATTACCCTTACAAGCTCCATCTGTATAAATTTTAATCATCAATACTCTTTAATTTGTTTGTTAGGGCTCTTCCTGTTTCTATTTTATTCCATTTGGGCCTTAATGGGGTAACTCCCACAACATCTTTTCTCGCAACAATGAAGTAAACATTAGCAAATAATGGAAGCCATCTAGCTCCAATATCTTCAAAAATTCTATTACTGAAAGATTGTCCTGAAAACAATGGCTGATAATCTATCATCCGCCCCTCTTCAATTGTGAATCCTGCATCTTTTAATTTTTTTTGAGCAAAACTAAGCGAGATAAACCTTGAATTCCATGGTGTGTAGTCATCAAAGCAGGCGAAGCTTCTTAGGCCTGCGAAGCTATATGGATTGAAAGAAAGAATAGCTACCCTACCTCCAGGAATAGCAACCCTAAATAGCTCAGAAAAAAGGGAATTGATGTCACCATTACACTCTAACTGGTGCGGACTAATGATTAAATCAATTGAGTCACTATCAAAAGGGAGTTGGTTAAAATTACATGTAACATTTCTTTCTGGGCCATCAATTAGGAGATGATGGGCCATGCGTGTGTTTTTAAGAAGATTTCTTCCTACATAGTTTGTTTGGAGCGAAAAATAGCCAAACTTATCTTCCAAAAAATCACGAAGAATAGCTTCTTCAGCGTCAAGTAACCTCTGACCATTTTCAGTATCAAACCATGTCATAAGTTATTATATATATTTGAAATCATAGTAAACTTAGTATCTGTATGCGCGCACATAATCCATCACATTCTAACACCTCGATCATCCCAATTAAGGCATTTATGGATAACTATATTTGGCTTATAAATAATAGTGGGAAAGTTGCTATTGTTGATCCAGGTGACGCCAAGCCTGTAATTGACTACCTTAAAAGCAATGCGCTTTATCCTAAAGCGATACTGATAACACACAAACATTCTGACCATATCGGTGGAGTAGAAACAATTAAAACAGCATATCCTGAAGTGATAATTTATGGACCAAAAACCTCTTCTTTTGATTTTGAATACCTTGCCCTATCTGAGGGTGACACCTTAAGTATTCCAGACATAGGGATTAAATTCGATGTTTTAGAAACTCCTGGGCACACAGACGATCATATAGTTTATTACAATGAAGAAAGCTTATTTTGTGGGGATACTTTATTCGCATGTGGATGCGGCCGACTATTTGAAGGTACAGCGGAGCAGATGTACGAATCATTACAAAAACTCAAAAGATTAGATCTGAAAACAAAAGTTTACTGCGCGCATGAATATACGTTAGAAAATATTAGATTTGCTATGAGCTTAGATAAAAATAATCCTCTATTAACTCGAAGATTTAATGATGATAAGCTAAAATCTAATACGCTTCCATCTACAATAGCAACTGAGTTGGCAACAAATCCTTTTCTGTTAGCAGAAAATTCCGAAAAATTTAAAGAGATTAGGCTTAAAAAAGATGCATTTTAAACAAATACTAGGGCGCTTTATTGCCTTCATTTTAATTAATGCATTTATCCCCACAAATGTTTATGCCATTACCAACGTCACTGGTGACACCATGGTCGTCATTGAGGATACTGTATCTGAAAGCACACCGATCGGTGAGGAGCTCATTGCTTCCGAACCAGCAGAAAGTCTCTGGCCAAAAATTAACGCTGGTTACCAAATGCATACCAAGCCAGGTAAAAAAGGTTTGAAAAGAATTAAAAAATACGAGGAATGGTATAAAAAAAGGCCCGATTACATTGAGCGCATGATGGTCCGAGCAAACAAATATCTTTATTTTGTATACCAAGAAGTTGAGAAAAGAAATATGCCGATGGAAATTGCGCTTCTACCAATGATAGAAAGTGCCTACAATCCCTTAGCCAAATCAAAAGCAAAAGCGGTAGGTATGTGGCAATTCATTCCATCAACTGGAAGATTATATGGTTTGCAGCAGGATTGGTGGAGAGATGAAAGACAAAATGTTGTTGAGTCGACTGACTCTGCTCTAGATTATCTTGAAAGACTTTATGAGGAGTTCGGTACCTGGGAACTAGCTTTAGCCGCATATAACGCAGGTGAAGGCCGAGTAGGACGAACCCAAAAAAGTAATAAAAGAAATAAGAAGGGTACAGATTTTTATAGCCTAAACCTTCCTATGGAGACTAGAAACTATGTCCCTAAACTACTAGCAATTAGAAATATAATGCAAAACCCTGCAAAGTACGGGATAACACTAAAAGATATTCCCTATAAGCCCTACTTTGAGTCTGTAGAGGTTCCTGATGAGATTGATACTGAACTGGCAGCTCGGCTAGCTGAAATATCTTTAGAGGAGTTTGAATTATTAAATGCCGAGCACAAAAGACCAATAATGAAATCTGTTGAAGGAGCTCATTCCATTCTTCTTCCTGTGAACTCGATAACAACATTTAACAAAAATCTTTTTGCTCATGATCAACCCATTAGTAGCTGGAAAGTCTATAAGCCGAAGAAAGGTGAGACATTAAAACATGTGGCTAAAAAATTCAATATCGATTGGAGAGTTTTGGCTAAAGTTAATCAGCTTAGAAGCCAAAAAAGATTTGATAAGAGAAATATTTTATTAATTCCAAACACGAATTCTATAGGTACAAGCTTCCCGAGCAACGGTGGCATAATTGACTATCATACAATCATTACCCATCGAGTAAAATCAGGCGAAACGCTAAGTCACATCTCCTCTCGATACAAAGTAAGCGTAAGAGCGATCATGGAATTTAATGAACTACCATCTTCCAAAATAATCATAGGGGATATACTCGATATTCCAAAATAATATGACGCACCATTTATCCCAGTCAATCACAAGAGCTATGCCGTTATTTCTCTTAATATCATTAATAACAAGTTGCTCGAATAATGATCCAGAAGTAATTGATTATAAAGATTATTATGAATTACAAAGTGGGGGAAATCTAGTAAATGCTATGGTGGGAGAACCCAGCAATCTTATTGCAATGATAGCCGGTGATTCAGCCTCCTCAGCTATCGCTGGAAATATTTTTAATTCCTTAATTAAGTATGATGAAAAATTAAATCATGCTCCTGAGCTTGCTGCGAAATGGGTTATATCAAACGACCAAAAAACTATTACATTTACCTTAAAGGATAATCTCTTTTGGGCCGATGGAAAACCATTAACAAGTGAAGATGTCTTGTTTACATGGAAGGTAGTTACAGACCCAAAAACAAGGACGCCTTACGCATCCGACTACCTATTAGTTACAAAGGCCTCAGCACCCAACCCCAAGACCTTTGTTGTAACCTATGCCGAGACCTATGCGCCTGCAATTGACACATGGGCTTCCCTTCATATTCTCCCAAAACATATCTTAGAGAATGAGGATATAAATAATACGTTTTTTTCTCGGAACCCTACCGGTTCAAGCTATTACCAGCTGGATCAATGGATAAGCGGTCAACAAGTAACTCTGAAAGCCAACAGCAAAAGCTCGCAAGGACTGCCAAACATTAGCCACCTGACATCAAGAATCATACCAGACACATCGTCTCAATTTCTTGAGTTAACTGCCGACAATATAGATTTAATGAATATTAATCCTATCCAGCACCAGCGAGTTTTTCCTGCTCGTAAAGATTTGGAACGCAAGATAAATTTATATAAAGAGCTGGGTAACGGATACACATACCTCGGATTTAACCTTAAAAAAGAACCTTTTAATGATATCAACGTAAGGCGAGCTATTAATTATGCAATCGATAAAGATGAGGTCATAAAGGGGGTCCTATTAGGCCTTGGGGAGCCAGTTGCTAGCCCTTACAAACCTGGGACGCGATGGATAAACCCTGAGCTTTCACCCTACCCCTATGACCCTGAAAAGGCCTTAAATTTATTAAAAGCTTCTGGGTACCAAAAAAATGAGGCGGGACTATTTGCAAAAGATGGAAAAGTATTGGCTTTTGAAATACTTACTAACCAAAACAAACAAAGAGAGATGACTGCGGTTCTTGTGCAAAGAAGACTGAAAGAGATAGGGATTGATGTAACTATTCGAGTAATTGAGTGGGCTAGCTTTATCAATCGTTTCATAAAAACAGGGGATTTTAATGCGGTAGTTTTAGGGTGGAGCCTCTCGCTTGATCCGGATCAGTATAATATCTGGCATTCTAGTCAGCAAGGGCCTGGGCAGTTTAACTTTATTGGTTACAGTAATAAAAACGTTGACAAGCTTCTTGAGGATGGCAGAAAAGAGCTTGACCCTAATAAACGCGAGCGTATTTACCACAAATTTTCTGAGCACTTACTAAGTGACTCTCCTATCGTTTACCTTTATGCGGGGTATGGTTTGTCTGCAGTAAATAAGCGAGTCCAGGGCATTAAAAATCCTGCCCCACCAGCTGGAATATATCATAATAGCTATGAATGGTTTATGCCCAAGTCACTTAGAAGAAATGAGATGGCAAATTAAAGATGCTTAAATACCTTATCAAAAGAGTATTGTGGATGTTCCCTATGCTAATTGGTATTAGCCTCATATCATTCTTTATTATGCACCTTGCTCCAGGTGATGTTACATCTAACGAGGCCTCATTTAATCCAAAGACCTCAGAAGAATCGCGACAAAAATTAAAGGAACTATACAATCTTGATAAGCCTGTTATCGTTCAATATACCTTGTGGTTAAAGCGTATTGTGAAATTAGACTTTGGTAGATCTTTCTCCTCTCATCAACGGCCAGTGCTTTGGGAAGAAAAAGATAAAAATGGAAATATTACAAAAGGTTTAATTCAGGAATCACTCCCTATTACCTTATTAATAAATCTTTTAGGTATTGTTATTATTTTTTCCATATCCATTGTTCTTGGAACCTTATCAGCAATCAAACAAAATACGTGGGTAGATCGATCAATAACATTGTTTGTTTTTATCGGTTTTGCTATACCTGGTTTTTGGCTTGCCCTACTCTTAATGTACTGGACCGGAGTAGCTAACCAATGGCTCCCAATATCAGGGCTTCATAGTCAGGGCTACCTATCACTTGACTCATTTTCACAAACACTTGATCTACTTAAACACCTGATCTTACCCGTGTTTGTTTCATCTCTTAGCGGTTTAGCTGGTATTTCCTTGTATGTAAGAAACGGAATGCTGGAAGTATTACATCAGGATTTTATAACAACTGCTCGCTCAAAAGGATTAAGTGAAAAGAAAGTAATTTTTGTTCATGCGCTTAAAAATGCGGTACTTCCTTTAATAACCATTGTTGGTTTATCAATACCTGGCTTAATCGGAGGTTCTGTTATTGCTGAATCCATTTTTGCCATACCGGGTATGGGAAAATTATTTTATGATTCCGTTTTGATGCGCGATTTTCCAGTAATTATGGGAATTCTTACCATAGGTTCTGTTTTAACTTTATTTGGTAACCTGATAGCCGATCTGGGTTACGCATGGGCTGATCCAAGAGTTCGCAAAGGTATTATAAGGTGATGAAAATCATCCACAATCCACTTGCCTTATCAGGATTAATCATTATTTTTTTGATTCTAATTCTTGCCCTATTTGCCCCTATCATTGCTCCCTATGATCCAAATTTTATCGATATAGAATCTATATTGGTCGCCCCCTCAATAGGGCATCTTATGGGTACCGATGGCCTTGGGCGAGATGTTTTTTCACGCATGCTGTTTGGTGCACGGATTTCCCTGCTTGTAGGATTTGTAGCTGTTGGTATTGCTACGGGAATAGGTATTATTCTTGGCTCAATCGCTGGGTACTATAGAGGATGGTTAGATTCGCTCATAATGAGGCTGGTAGACATAATGCTCTCTATTCCTTCGTTCTTCCTTATTTTAGCTGTTATAGCATTTTTAACGCCGTCTATATGGAACATTATGATTGTTATTGGGTTAACGTCTTGGATGGGGGTAACAAGGCTGGTTAGAGCGGAATTTTTTAGCTTAAGGCAGAGAGAGTATGTTATGGCTGCACAAACCATGGGTGCGAGTGATTTAAAAATAATAACCAAACATTTACTACCAAATAGCCTAACTCCTATAATAGTGAGCTCTGTTCTAGGGATAGCCAGCGCAGTATTAGTTGAATCAGGATTAAGTTTCCTGGGACTTGGTGTTCAGGCTCCAACTGCTTCATGGGGTAACATACTGACAGATGGGAAAGAGTACATCCAGTTTGCGTGGTGGCTTTCATTATTTCCTGGTATGGCTATTCTGTTTACAGTATTGGGTTATAATTTGCTAGGTGAAGGATTACGTGATGTGATGGATCCTAAAAACGATAACTAACCAAAGAAAGAAGTCTAAAAATGGGATTTTTAAACGGTAAGAAGGTATTAATACTAGGGTTGTTAAGCGACAGATCTATTGCTTACGGCATTGCATCTGCAATGATGAAGCAAGGAGCAGAGCTTGCATTCACATACCAAATGGAAAAGCATCAAGGAAGGGTCGAGAAGCTAGCATCAGATTTTGACTCTAAGATTGTTCTTCCTTGTGACGTAGCAAGTGACGCACATATAAATGATCTATTTCCAAAACTAAGTAAACATTGGGATAAATTTGACGTACTAGTGCATTCCATTGCATTTGTTCCTAAAGAAGCATTGGCTGGTGATTTCGTTGAAGCAACGACTAGGGAGAATTTTGCTATAGCGCATGACATAAGCTCGTATAGCTTTACTGCCTTGGCAAAAGCAGCCCTTCCTTATCTTAATGAAAATGCTAGCTTACTTACAGTTAGCTATCTTGGTGCAGAGAGAACAATGCCAAATTACAATGTAATGGGTTTAGCAAAGGCAAGTTTGGAGGCTAATGTTCGTTATATGTCTCATAGTCTTGGCGACAAAGGTATACGGGTTAATGCGGTTTCGGCTGGACCAATAAAAACATTAGCTGCATCAGGTATTGCCAACTTTGATAAGATGATTGGATACAACGAAAAGCATGCTGCCTTAAAAAGAAATGTTACGATTCATGAGGTAGGAAATGCTGCAGCTTTTTTATGCAGCAATTTAGCTAGTGGAATAACTGGTGAAATTACTTACGTGGACGGTGGAATGAACATAACTGCAGCAGGTACTATTGATTAGGAGACAGTACCTTAGGGTTGATCTTAATTGTTGCGTCAGTCCTTAAATCATCAATGTAAGCTGCTTGTATAGCTCCTTTTAAAGCTTTCTCATACTCTTCCCTATATAGATCAACAGATAGCGCGTCAGTAACCTTATCATTAATTACTTTATTAATTTTAATAACAAAATATTCGCCTTTCAGATCATATAATCCTGAATAAGCTGGCAATTGAGCTGTATCTACTTGAAATATCTTCTTAACCAATTGGTCTGATAGTCCTTGTTTATCAAATCTATCAATAACTAACCTATCAAACCATTCGACCTTCCTCTTGTTTCTTTGTAAATCCTCAACCAACTTATTTCCATCTTCAATAATTAGCTCTTGGCTTTTTCTTTCAATAATTAAATCAACAACCTTTTCCTTAATTTCCTTTAATGGTTGAAGTGCAGATGGACTAAAATCGATAACGCGTGCGGAAACTAAATTATTAGGCGAAACCTCTATGGCTAAGGTGTTTGTTTTTGATGAGATAGATTCCTGTGCAAATATTTCATTTGCGAAAGAGTCATTATTAAAAAATCTTTTTGCATCGTCAAGGCTGAGCCATTGGCTTTGCTGAACTTCTAAATCGAATTTTTTCGAAGCCACAGAAAGATCTGCTGAGTTTTCATAAACGGTATTATTAAAATTCTCAGCATTAGTGGCATATTGATCAAGAGCCTTGCCGTAAATAAGCTCTCCTTTAATTTGCGCTTTTATCTTATCAAAACTCACCTGCTCACCTTTTATCTCAGTAAGCTTAATAATATGGAGACCGAACTCAGTTTCTACTATCTCAGATAAACCTCCGACCTTTAGATCAAAAGCTGCATCAGCGAAAGATTTAACCATATCAGTACGGGAGAAAAATCCTAGGTCACCGCCCTGTTTCGCAGATTCAATATCTTGGGAAAGCTCTTTAACTTTATTTTCAAAAATTTTAGGAGTTTTTTTAATCTCATTTAATGTTGTTTGTGCCAAATCTCTTATCTTTGCTTTTTCTTCAAAATCAATACCTGGCTGATAAGCAAACAGTATATGGCTGGCTCTTCGCTGTTGATTAGCTTCAAACTTCCCTTTATTTGCTTCGAAAAATTCTTTTACTTCCTCATCTGTAATAGAAATGCTTGGAACAATACCGGCTACCGAATAAATCAAAAATTCAATTTTTACTCTATCTGGCATTATAAAATTTGATGTATTTTCATCATAAAATGTTTTTACATCGTCGTCAGAGGGTTTAATTTTCTTTTTGTAATCGTCTAACTTTATTTCATGAAGGCTTATATCTCGCTTCTGGTAGGCAAGATTAACTAAAGGTTGTGTGATCTCAGTGGGCACATAAATTAAACGATTTAAGCTATCTTTAGCTTGCTGTGTAGCCATTTGATTGCGTATTTTATCTTCAAGCTTTTTCGGTGTTAAATTATTATATTGAACAATTTGATCGTAGCGCTCCTGTGAAAATTTGCCATTTTCTTGAAAGTCAGGCATCCCAACAATATAAGCACCCAATTGCTCATCACTGATAACAAATCCATTTTTATCGATAGACTGATTCATAAGTTCAGTAGAAATGATGTTATCCAAAACGGCTTTTTTAAACTCAGGTGAATCAAATAGTGCTGGGTCAGTTTTTGGATCAGACATTTGGTCACGAATCATGGCTTCGGTATTTTGATATTGTTGTGCTGATATATCTACCCCATTAACTTTGGCAATATATACATTTGATCCGACTGAACTAAGATAAGAATCTATCCCGAATAAAGCAAAAGGAATAATGATGATTCCTAGAATTATTTTTGCTAATTTTGAATCAGTACTATTTCTTATTTTGTCCAACATAATTTCATTACCTATCTTTATAAATTTCAATCATGAAGACTGAGTTATTAATTAAAGGTTCTTTTTATATTAAAAAAGGCGAACTTTCATTCGCCTTAATTAAGTATTGGCGGAGTGGACGGGACTCGAACCCGCGACCCCCGGCGTGACAGGCCGGTATTCTAACCAACTGAACTACCACTCCATAATGGTGGGTGCTACAGGGGTCGAACCTGTGACATTCGCCTTGTAAGGGCGACGCTCTACCAACTGAGCTAAGCACCCAAATTCCCCAGAATTTGAGCTCGCCATTTTACAATAGACTTCCTCACAAAGCTAGCGAAAAACCCTATAATTTTTAATGCGCAACCGTTTTATTAACACCAACTAATTTCTTTCCCTGATCGTGGGGTTTAGCTTTAATTTTATTCCCGCTTGGTTGTGGCATCCTTGTTAAAGCTATCTCTAAAACCTTGTCAATCCATTGGGTTGGAATTATTTCCATTTGACTCTTAATCTCATCTGGAATATCAGCTAAATCTTTAGCATTTTGCTCAGGAATAATAACAGTCTTGATATTCCCTCTGTGTGCCGCTAACAGCTTTTCTTTTAATCCACCTATAGGTAAAACCTCTCCCCGCAATGTAATCTCACCAGTCATAGCAACATCAGACCTGACAGGAATTCCTGTTAATGAGGAAATTATTGCAGTAGTAATGCCAATACCTGCGCTTGGACCATCTTTAGGTGTGGCTCCTTCAGGAAAATGAATGTGAATGTCTTTTTTTTCATGAAATAATTCATCAATACCTAGCCGCTTCGCACGATTTCTAACAACACTTAAGGCTGCATGAATTGATTCCTGCATAACATCTCCAAGTTTGCCCGTTAGGATGGTTTTTCCTTTCCCTGGAAGCTCTACGGCCTCGATGGTTAACAGTTCTCCTCCGACCTGAGTCCATGCTAAGCCAGTAACCTGACCTACTTGATTTTTTTTCGCTGCAAGGCCAATATCGTAAACTTTTACGCCCAAATAGTCGGCAATATTTTTATTACTAACAATAATTTTTGTTGGATTTTTCATCGTTGCAATTGCTTTTACTACTTTACGGCATATTTTCGCAATCTCTTGCTCTAACCTTCTAACTCCAGCTTCTCTCGTATAAAATTGCACGATATCTTTTACCGCTCTTTCGGTAATATTGAGTTCCGATCTTTTTAGCCCATTATTTTTAAACTGCTTGGGGATAAGGTATTTATGCGCAATACTAACTTTCTCTTGCTCTGTGTAACCCGCTAGTCTAATTATTTCCATTCGATCAAGTAATGGCTCAGGAATATTTATTGAGTTTGCCGTAGCTACAAACATTACATCGGAGAGATCGTATTCTATTTCTGCGTAGTGGTCCGTGAATGTATGGTTTTGTTCAGGGTCAAGTACCTCTAGTAACGCCGAGGAAGGGTCTCCTCTAAGATCTTGGCCCATTTTGTCAACTTCATCAAGAAGAAACAGTGGGTTGTTTGAGCTTACCTTGGTCATATTTTGTAAAATTTTTCCAGGCATTGATCCAATATACGTCCGTCTATGTCCTCGGATTTCTGCTTCATCTCTAACACCACCCAATGCCATACGTACAAACTTTCTATTCACTGCTTTCGCAATGCTCTGACCTAATGATGTTTTACCAACCCCAGGAGGGCCAACAAGACATAGTATCGGTGCTTTAGACTTACCTACTCTATTTTGAACGGCTAGGTACTCTATGATGCGCTCTTTCACCTTCTCTAACCCATAATGATCTTCATCTAAGTTAATTTGAGCGTTACCAAGGTCCTGATTAATTTCTGCTTTCTTGGCCCATGGTAGCCCAATAATGGTTTCTATATAAGTTCTTACGACAGATGCTTCCGCAGACATAGGAGACATAAGTTTTAATTTTTTTAATTCCGATAGGCATTTTTCTAACGCTTCAACACTCATATCGGCATCCTTAATTTTTTGCTCTAGCTCTTCCAGCTCTGCATTCTCATCTTGCTCGCCTAGCTCCTTTTGAATAGCTTTCACTTGTTCGTTAAGGTAATACTCCCTTTGTGATTTCTCCATCTGACTCTTCACCCTACCTCGAATCTTTTTCTCAACTTGAAGAATGTCAATCTCAGACTCCATAATATTCAACAACAGATCCAGTCGAGATTTAATATCATACGTCTCAAGAATATTTTGTTTTTCAGAGAGCTTAAGAGTTAGATTAGCCGCAATCGAATCAGCCAGCCTTCCTGGTTCTGTTATTGCTGTAAGTGAGGTTAATATCTCCGGCGGAATTTTTTTATTCAATTTAACATATTGGTCAAATTGTGAAAAAACCGACCGCATAAATGCCATGGTTTTCTTATCTTTTCGTTCTTTAATCGAAATAAGGCTAATATTGGCTGACCAATAACTACCCTTTTCATTGAATTTTTTTACATCGGCTCTATCAAGCCCCTCAACTAAAACCTTAACTGTTCCATCGGGTAGCTTCAGCATTTGAAGAATTGTTGCGACCGTACCGACTTTATACAAATCTTTAATGGCAGGCTCATCTTTACTGGCATTCTTTTGAGCAACTAGAAAAATCTTTTTGTCACCATTGTTAGCCTTTTCAATAGCCTGTATTGACTTTTCTCGTCCAACAAATAATGGAATAACTAATTGAGGGTACACAACAACGTCTCTCAAAGGGAGCATTGGTAATATTAGGTTATCAGAGTCTTTTTTCATTAATTATGTTTGATTTCGTAGTGTTTAACTTAACTTAAGTATGGTGATGTTTGTAAAAATTACAAGGGCAATGCAATGCTTATTTCGCTTGCTGTTGCTTATCCTTTTCAGAAAAAATCATTAAAGGCTTGGTATTTTCATTGATAACATTTCCGTCAATCACCACTCTTTCCAAGTTATGGGTGGTCGGAAGTTCGAACATAGTTTCCTTTAAAGCAATTTCCAATATCGATCGAAGGCCACGTGCACCAGACTTTCTTTCTAAGGCTTTTTCTGCAATAGCTTCCAATGCTTCTGGTCTAAAATCTAACTCCACCCCTTCAATACGGAATAACTTTTTAAACTGCTTGGTTAAGGCATTTTTAGGCTCAATTAAAATTCTTATCAAGGCTTCTTTATCTAAGCTTTCAAGAGTCGTAATTACAGGTAGGCGACCTATAAATTCAGGAATTAACCCAAACCTTATAAGGTCTTCTGATTGCACGTTTTTCACAACATCACCAAAAGCTTTTACGTCTGATTTCCCCTGAACCTCAGCTCCAAACCCAATACTATTTTTTTCAGTTCTTTCTTTGATAATTTTTTCTAATCCGTCAAAGGCTCCACCACATATAAATAGAATATTTGTTGTGTCTATTTGGACAAACTCTTGATTAGGATGCTTGCGGCCGCCTTGTGGAGGTACAGATGCTACTGTTCCCTCAATTAACTTTAAAAGAGCTTGTTGAACACCCTCCCCTGATACATCGCGTGTTATTGAAGGGTTATCTGTTTTCCTTGAAATCTTATCGATCTCGTCAATGTATACAATACCTTTTTGTGCTTTTTCAACATCGTATTCACAACGCTGAAGTAACTTCTGCATGATATTTTCTACATCTTCACCAACATAGCCAGCTTCGGTTAAGGTAGTAGCATCTGCCATTACAAAAGGGACTTGCAGGAGATCGGCTAGTGTTTGAGCTAGCAATGTCTTACCAGATCCAGTTGGTCCGATAAATAAAATATTACTTTTAGAAATTTTTACATCAGACAGCTCATCTTTTTTGTCTGACACTTGCAGTCTTTTATAGTGGTTATATACCGCTACTGCTAAACTTTTTTTTGCTTCTTCTTGGCCAATAACATGCTCATCGAGCTTGTGAAATAGTTCTTTAGGTTTTAATAGTGTAAGTTCATCTGATGTGCTTTCATCTTGAATCCCTATCTGGGATTCTTCTTTGATAATATTGTTACACAGCTCAACGCATTCATCGCAAATAAAAACAGATGGTCCGGCTATAAGCTTCTTAACGTCACCCTGGTTTTTACCGCAGAATGAACATGGAAGTATTTTTTCTTGATCTTTATCAGACATGATGGCGTGTTATTTAACGTCAGACCGGCTTGAGATAACTTTATCTATTAACCCATAATCCATAGCATCCTTGGCACTCATAAAATTATCTCTGTCTGTATCCTTCGATACCTTCTCTAAAGATTGCCCAGAGTGTTCTGCCATAATCGTATTCAGCTTTTCTTTAAGGTATAAAATTTCTTTAGCATGAATTTCTATATCTGATGCCTGTCCTTGAAATCCACCTAATGGCTGATGGATCATTACCCTTGAGTTTGGAAGGCTAAATCTTTTCTTATCGGCGCCAGCGGTCAACAATAATGCGCCCATGCTTGCGGCCTGTCCGATACATAACGTGCTGATATCGGGTTTTATAAACTGCATTGTGTCATATATTGCCATGCCAGAAGTTACTGATCCACCTGGGGAATTTATGTAAAGGGATATGTCTTTATCCGGATTCTCAGCTTCCAAAAATAATAATTGAGCGACGATTACATTCGCAGTCATATCGTCTACAGGCCCAACTAAAAAAACTATTCTCTCCTTTAACAGTCGTGAATATATATCATAGGATCGTTCGCCTCTTCCGCTTTGTTCCACCACCATAGGTATATAACCGAGGTTGTTTGCTGAGAAGCTGCTAATTGATTGAGTCATAAATATATATTTTCCTTTGGTTTAGTTAAATTGACCTGCTAAAACCAAATCTAGTTCTATTTTTTTTGAATCTTTTTTGCATTGATCGGTAAACCAGCTAACCACGTTGTCTTCAGTGGCCAATGATCTTGGCTCGTCTAGCCTCTTCTCATCCTCATAAAACCATTTAATTGCTTGCGCTGAATCATCATAATTTGATGAAAACTCTTCAACCTTAGCTTTAATTTGATCTGGATTTGCTTGCAATGTATGTGTGTCTACAATGCTGCCAAGAATAATTCTTAATTTACAGGCTATTTTAGCGTTTTCTTCAAACATAGCAGGCTCCAGCCTAATATCTTTTGAGTCCATACCTTGTTTTTGAAGATTTTGGTAAGTGGTTTGACCTAGTCGGTTAATTTCAGCGCCAACCAATGCTTTTGGCAGATCAAAAGTGTGGCTTTCAACTAATGAGGTAAATACTTGCTGCTTTAAGTTAGCTTTAATTCTTCGCTCTACCTCTTGTTCAAGAGATTGCTTTATTTCTTCGTTCATTTTTTTGAGATCACCATCAGCAACGCCTAGGCTTTTTGCAAAATCTTCATCTATTTTTGGTAATGAGGGCTCTTGTACTTCCTTAATCATAACAACATACTCAACATCTTTACCAGCAAGCTCTTTTGGCTCATGGGTTTTTGGATATTTTATGGTAAAGCCTTTCGTTTCACCGCCTTTTAACCCAACCAATGCACTATCAAAGCCTTTGACGCGATTTACATCACCTAAAACAAACTCTATCGGCTCCGTACCTGATGATTCAGCAACCTTGCCATCAATAGCAGATTGCATAAGGGCCATCACCTTATCGTCCATTTTTGCTGCGCGATCTACCTTGGCATAAACAGCTCTTTGCTTAACAATCACATCGATTGTCTTTTTCACATCGGCAGCAGTTATAGCAGTTTCATATTGAGTTAATTTTTGTTTTTTTATATCCGCGAGCTTAAATTCAGGAAAAATCTCAAATGTGGCTGTAAATTGAAAATCAGAATTTACCTTGCCGAGAGGTTCATGCTGGATGTCAGGCATTCCTGCGACTCTTAAATTATTTTTTTGAACAATTTCGCCAAACTTGCTTTCAATTGCCTTGGTATAGACCTCTCCGCGTACATCTCCGCCATATTGTTGCTCAACAATCTTTAGAGGCACCTTACCCGGACGAAATCCTTGTACTCGTGCTGTTTTAACAAGCTGTTGAAGTCTTTGGGTTATTTCACTTTGAAAAGAAGCGATTGGAACCATCACTTTAACTCTTCTCTCTATATCACTTATTTTTTCAACTGCTTCGGCCATAATCATTTCCTAAGTAAATAATGGTGCGAAAGGAGAGACTCGAACTCTCACGCCTTGCGGCGCTGGAACCTAAATCCAGTGCGTCTACCAATTCCGCCACTCTCGCAAATTCAAAAATTTTCAATCGCGTATTATATCAGCATAGTTATTATACGTAAGGAATAATTCTATGTATTTTTAATCTCACAGATAGTAAGTAATCATTTAAAATGAAAGCAATTATGACATTTATTTTTTATCAATCTTCCCGGCTTACTATTTAAGAATTTATTTGATGCGCATTATAACCACACTTCTTTTCAGTCTATTCCTTTTGGGATGCGCTGCCATACCATATGAGGAAGCAAAAGTAGATGTGGTAGAGGTTAATAAGTTAATAACCGAACTTGATATCTATAATGAGGAATTTGAAGAGTTTCTTAAAACCAATGGTTACCCGTCAAACAATCTTCCTATTAAGGATTGGGGTTTAAGAGAGTTGTTGTTGGCACAGTTATTTTTTAATTACGATATAAAGAATGCTAAAGCATCGCTTGATTGGGTTAGAACAAGTGAGGGTGTTGCCCTTCTCTACCCTCCATCATCGATAGGCATTGAAATTGGAAGGGGTGATAGTGAGGAAGAATTATCCAAGAATATTTTTGGAGGAGGGTTTAACTTTACCTTTGAAAGTGCTAATAAGCGTTTAATAAGGTATGAAATCGCTTTTAATGAAACGCAATCAGCGTCCTTACAAAATGAATTAAAAATATGGGATGCCCGTGCCAAGCTGCTGGAACAGATAGTAAACCTCCTAGAAAGACAAGACCTTATCAACATTACCAAGGATGAATTGCGATCAAAGCACTCCATCTTACAAATGATAAAGAAAAGAGTGGGTGTTGGCATATTATCTCAAGTGCAATTAGACAGAGTCACATTAGAGTTAAGTGCAATAAATCAAATGTTACTTAACCTTCAATACGAACAAGAAAGGGTAAGAAATGAAATTGCAACCAGCGTTGGTCTGTCCTTAGAAAAATTTAATCTCATCCCAGTAAACACACAAAAAATAAAAGCCATGTTTAATAAAGCGTCAGCTGACTTTGTTGCTGAAAATGAAGTGGGCAATATTAAATATAAGGCCACGACTAACAGTAAGATGCTACGAATATTATTAGCAAATTATGCGGTAGCAGAATCCTTATTAAAGTATGAAATTGCCAAACAGTACCCCGATTTTAACTTCTCTCCAGCCTATACCTATGACCTTGGAAACTACATATGGAATATTGGCATTGAAACCATTATTGGTTCCACCGACAGGAATAAGGTCTATATAGAAAGGGCAAAGAAGCTCAGAGAAACAGAAGCTACAAAGGTGCTTTCCTATCAAATTGAAATTATTAATGCGGCAGAAAGGTTATTGGATGATTTTAATTACGGCCTGGCTCTTAAAAGGGATGTAGAAGAGATGCGAAAAACAAAAAATAATTTAAAAAAACAGCTGGTTAAGCGCTTTGATAATGGGATTTTAGATAGATTGGAGTTAGAATTGGAATTGATTAAATTTAATGAAATTGAAAGAAGTTACCACAAAGCACTTTACAATGTTATTAGAAAAGGCTTGGTTGCAGAATCCACGATACAAGAGCCTATCTTCACTGAGCAGTTTAATTAAAAAATGAAAAAATGAAAAATAAATCACTTATTATTATTGTAATTCAAGCAGTCATGATCGTTATGCTGGTATGGATTATCTTGATCCTAGGAGGCGATGAGTTTTTTGCTGAAGACGATAGCGAGGGTGTTGAAGAGATTGTTGTTGACTACACACAGTCGATCAATGACCTGACCTATGTAACCCTCCCCCTAGCCGTCGAAAAAAATAGTGGGATCACAACAACACCAATTCAATCAACTTCAAAGTCATACGATTATTCAAGTTATGGCGAGGTGATGAGCTTAACGGATTTATTTTTAAGAAAAAATAATCTTGGAAATTTATTAAGAAATAAAAATAAAATAGAAAAACAACTTGAAGAAGGGTCTGAGCGTCTTAAAAAGCTAATAATACTTAACCAAGATAACAAGAATATTGCTGACTCCATAATCCATGAAAAAGAAATTGATATTAGTAATCTGGAAAATGATCTTGCGGTTATTCAAAATGATATAAGCAATATTTTAATTAATACAGAGCACCATTGGGGGCCCTACTTTGCAAAGCTTATCGCGCAAACAGAAAAAAAAGTATCGTCGCCTATATTAAGCAATAAGAACCGGCTGATAAAAGTAACTATCCCATCCGTAAATCTGCCCAAAACACCACCTAAAGAAATTGATGTATACCTATCATCTGACGAAAATATCTCTTACGTTGCCTCATTTATATCTAAAGCCCCCAACTCTGACGCATCACTTCAAGGTAAGAGCTTTTATTACGAAGTAGAGAGTACTGAGTTAAACGTAGGGGCTAAAATCAAAGCCAATATAAAAAATACTAATGATAACCGCAATGAAATAAGCCTTTTTATCCCTAGAAAATCGGTGGTATGGAGTAATGGTAAGCCCTGGATTTTTATAAAAGTTGGTAGTGATGGTAATTTTCTCCGGAAACCCCTTATCAGCCCACTAGAAACAAGTGAGGGATGGCTCGTAGAGGAAGGTCCGTTCAAGGAAGGTGAGCTCCTGGTTACTGATGGCGCCCAACTATTACTTTCCGAAGAATTCAAGTATCAAATAAAAAATGAAAATGAAGATTAGCCCATGATGGGGCAACTGATTCGATTTTCTATTCGGTACCCTGGGGTCATTATTGGTCTTTCACTCCTCATTATCGCTTACGGTATTTATCAGATAAAACAAAGTCCTTTAAATGTATTTCCAGAATTCTCCCCCACCCAAGTAATCATTCAAACAGAATCTCCTGGATTTTCGTCAGATTTAGTTGAATCTCTAGTAACCAACCCTATTGAGCAAGCAATTGCAGGGACTATTGGTATAAGCCAAATAAGATCACAATCCATCCCGGGGCTATCTGTTGTAACTGTTATATTTGATGAAGGAACAGATATTTTTAAGAATAGGCAATCTATATCAGAAAAACTGTCGAACCTAAATAGATCAATGCCGAATAACATCACCCCTACTATTGCCCCACTGACATCATCAGCCTCTAGCGTACTTGGCATTGGCATAACTTCTAATGACAGAACCAATATAGAGCTTAGAACGATTGCAGAGAATATTATCATCCCCCACCTAATGTCAGTGCCGGGGGTAGCAGATGTGAATCGGTTTGGAGGAGAAGTCGCTCAAATTCAAATCGAGGTTAAGGCTGATAAGTTATATGAGCATGACGTAAGCTTGCAACAGGTATTCACATCTATAAAAATGTCTTCAGGTCAGGTTGGCGGCGGTTTTATCGAAAACAGCAACCAAAGAATTATTATTAATGCGAGCGCCCAATCTAAATCCATAACTGACCTTCTCCAGCTTCCAATAATCAACAACAAAGGTAATGTCGTTCGGGTTAAAGATGTTGCAACCATTAGCGAGAGCAAAGCTCCATCAATAAGCGCGGTATCAATTAATGAAAAAGATGGAGTTTATCTTTCCGTTCAAGGTCAGCTCGGATCAAACACCTACAAGCTTACCCATCAACTTGAAGAAGCATTAGAGAGTCTAAGGCCCATCCTTATAAAGGAATCAGTAGAACTAATACCTGACTTATTCAAACCAGCAAATTTTATTGATGCCTCAATAAAGGGATTACGATTAGATATATTGATTGGCGCGACAATGGTTATATCCATCCTATATCTATTTTTGTTTAACATAAAAACCGCTTTTATTTCTGCTGTAGCAATTCCAGCCTCCCTATTATCTGCAATTTGTGTGATGAGTTATTTTAACCTTGGTCTGAATGTGATGGTCCTTAGTGGTCTAGCCATTGCTTTAGGTGAAGTAGTGGATGACGCAATAATTGACGTAGAAAATATTTTTCGTAGACTTCGACAAAATAAATTACTTAGTAACCCCCTACCAATTCATCAAGTCGTTTTTAATGCATCGATGGAGGTTAGAAAATCAGTTGTATTTGCGACGATCATCATCGTGCTCGTGTTTCTCCCGCTTCTATCCATGTCGGGGGTTACTGGTAAGCTTTTTGGTCCCCTGGGTATTGCATACATCACGTCCATTATCGCATCATTATTTGTGGCTCTAACAGTGACTCCGGCTCTTTGCTTTCTCATGCTTGGAAAAACATTCATTAAAAGTGAGGATTCGCCAATTATCGCTTTTATCAAAAAATATTATGAAAAGGTACTGCGAGCAGTTGAAGGAAAATCAAGCACTGTAATAATTATTTCATTTTTGTTGATCGCCGTTGGATTGTCTTTCCTCCCTTTCTTTAAAACTCAATTTATACCTCCGCTTCATGAAGGGCACTATATTATGCATATGACGGCCTACCCTGGTACCTCACAAAAAGAGTCTATAAGAATAGGTAATTTAGTTACGAACAAAATTAGCAAAATAGAAGGGATTAAGTCTGTAGCACAATGGGTAGGAAGATCACCGATGGGTGCAGATACCTTTGGTACCCACTATAGTGAGTTTGAAATTGAGTTAGATGTTTTAGATGGGCCAAGCCAGGACCGTATATTAGATCAGATAAATGCTATCGTTAACGGCAATGATAATGATGAGCTTAACATCAAAAATCAAGGAGGTTTTGTTGGGGTTAATTTTGCCATCAATACATTTTTGACAGAAAGAATTGAAGAAACTATATCCGGATACAATGCGTCGGTTGTAGTGAATGTTTATGGAAATGATTGGGATGCCTTGGATCAAGATGGACAAAATATTGCACGAATGCTAGAGGGTATTAGAGGATCCAAAGATATTACCCTCCAGTCACCGCCAGGAACGCCGCAAGTTAAAATAAGACTTCGACCAGAAATAATTGCACAATTAGGCATAATGAAAGCAGATGTATTAGATACAATTAGGGCTGCATACGAAGGCTATACGGCTACGTATATATATGAAGGCGTAAATAAGAAGCCGGTGGTGGTCACATTTGAAAAAAAATACCGTGAAGATATAACAAATATTCAAAAGCTTCCTATAAGAGGGGTTAATAACAAAATCTATATGTTGTCAGACATTGCCGATATTAGCCAAGAAAATGGAAGGTCAAAAATTCTGCACCAACATGGTAAGCGAGTTCAAACAATAACTGCCAACATCGCAAATAGGGATATTGACTTATTTAGCCAGGAATTAAAACGTAAGCTTAATGAAATAAACCTCAAAGACGGAAATTACTATGAAGTAACAGGCTCAGCAGAGGAAAATGCAAGGTCACGCGAAGAGCTTATTACTCACTCGTTTTTAGCTGGTTCGGCCGTCTTACTAATGTTGTTTATTGCCTTTGGGTCTTTGCGTAATTTAGTTATAACGATTCTTAACCTCCCTTTTGCTCTTATTGGTGGGGTTATTGCAGCGTCAATATATGGGGGATGGTTGTCTATAGGTTCTATGGTTGGCTTTGTCACCCTTTTTGGTATTACCTTAAGAAATTCGATTATGTTAATTTCACATTACCAACATTTAATAGAAAATGAAAACCTTATATGGAATCTTGAAACCTGCGTCAAAGGTGCAAAAGAACGATTACCATCCATACTGATGACAGCATTAGTTGCTGGCTTAGCGCTTCTTCCTATAGCTATGGGCTCAGGGCAGCCCGGAAAAGAAATAGAAGGTCCAATGGCGACCATAATTATCGGTGGTTTATTTACCTCGACCATCCTCAACCTCTTAATCCTTCCGACAGTTTTGTTAAATTACGGTGAGTTTAAGAAACGCGTTTTTTAATAATTATTTTGGTATATATCGATGCTCTGCACTCGAGGGGCTCCCTTCTAGCTCGCTGCTTTCATTGGCTGGATCCCAGGCAACTAATTCATCAATCTTTTTCGCCAGCGCTATATCTTTCAGGGAAATACCGCCCACATCATGTGTTGAGAGATAAATAGTGATTGAGGAAAAGCTTAGTAAAATATCAGGGTGATGCCATGCCCTTTCAGCAATATGTGCAATAGCATTGGCAAGCATCATGGTGCCCTTCCAATTATGCATAGGAATGATTTTCTTAATTCTTGAGCCATCAATAAACCAACCATCAAGACCAGATAGTGCACTACTCAACTCATGGTCATTAAGCTTCATTGTTATCCTTAAAAAATAAAATAGTTTTTTTAATATTTTTAACTTTATCTTCGATCTCTTGGTATTCCTCTTCAAGATTAGACTCAATAGTTAAGCCTCCTCCAGAATAAAAGTGAAGGGTCTCCTCTTTGCTTATAATACTCCTAATGCTTATATTGCTATCCAATCGCTCATTAAAACTAAAATAGGCGACGCTTCCACAATAAAAGTCGCGGGCATGCTCTTCTAATTCTTCAATAATTTCCATCGCCCTTTTTTTTGGTGCCCCAGTAATTGATCCCCCAGGGAATGCTTTGTCAAATAGGCTGTATATATTTGACTCTTTTTTTAATACGCCTGAGACTGAGCTTACCAAATGGTGAACATTTGGATAGGTCTCAATAGTAAATAACTCATCAACGTTAATGCTTCCGCTATTACAACTCACTCCCAAATCATTTCTCAGTAAATCTACAATCATTAAGTTTTCTGCTTTATCTTTAGCGCTATTTTTAAGAAAATTGAGCGCCTCTCTATCTTCGTGCTGATTAATACCCCTGGCTCTCGTTCCTTTGATAGGCCTTGTTGATACCTTTCCATCAACCGCTTTTAAAAACCGTTCTGGTGATCCTGAAAGCAGCTCAAATTCATCGAAACAGAGGTATGCCATAAATGGAGATTGATTAATCTCTCTAAATTTCTTATAAAAACACCATGATTCTCCTTTGGCTTTTACCTGGTATTTTTTGGAGATATTGACCTGATAACAATCGCCCTGCTTCAGATAATCTTTAACTGTATTGAATTGCTTGGTGTAGGAATGTAAATTAGTGGATTCAGCGATATCAGACTCTATGGAAAAAAAATCTTCTTTTTTATTATTTCCCGCTGAAAGATTAGCTCGTATTTCGCTGATCATTTCTTCAGTTTGCTTCTGAAATAAAGGAGAAGCAATAAATGCTTTTTGATGGTGGTGATCTATAATTAGCGCCCAATCGTATATACCAAAATGCATAGACGGTATCATGTGGGGTTTTGCTGACTTCATGCCAAGACTGTAAGAAAAATAACCTAATGCCCCGCCAACAAAAGGAAGGTTGGTGTCATCACATTTGTAATTGTTCATTAGCTGATGGAGTAGCTCCAGAGGATTGTCCTGAGAAGTACTCACACCAACGGTGTTATTATCTATAGTAGTAATGCCGTCATCAGATATTAGTGTGGTAAAGGGGTTGGCGGTAATAATATCAAATCGCGCAAGCTCGTTATGTTCTCTCCCTTTTTGAAAGGCACTATCTAAAAAAACAGACCACTTTAAATGCCGAATTCTTTCGTAATAAAATGTGCTATCGGCATTATAAGGAATTTCAATTTTCAGCATATGTAAACTTTAATTTAGCGTGATTTCTTTTAATTATGAATGATGGATTATTCATAATAAATAAAAATGGCACAAATGCGCCCTTTTTATGGCTTAAAAGATAGACTACTCTAAATTGGCATGAATAGCTCGCATACCCTCTTCCGTAAGGTCTTTATCAAATACAATTTCACCAATGACAGCCTCTAAATAGACAAGGGTAGATAGTTCGAATGCAGTTCCCATTGGTAAGCCCTTGGTTAATGGGAAGCTATCATCACTGCCAACTTGAACGGTATAATCCGCTAAATCCGACATTGCAGAAGATGATTTCATTGAGATCACCAAAATCTTGGCACCTTTTGATTTGGCTGTCTCAAGCATAGGTAGCAATGTCTTAGTGCCGCCAGATCCAGATATAACGATAAGTAAGTCGCCTGATACAATTGCCGGAGTAACAATCTCACCAGGCATATTTACTTGGTAACCAGTATGAACAAGCCTCATTGCAAAAAAACGTGCAACTAACAAAGATCGCCCTGCTCCACCAACAAAGATGCGACCTGACTCATCAATCAATTTCTTTAAATTAACGGCATGATCTTTGCTGGTTGCAGCAAGCACATTTGTTATTTTATCTATTATTAACTTTTGCGTATCCATAATATGTCCTTAAATTAAACTTCTATCATACCAAAAAAAAACCCGGCAATTAAGCCGGGTTTTAATTTAAATCAAACTATAACTCTAAATTAGTGAGCGATAGCTGAAATTTCTGCAGCAGCAGCAGCTGGATCAGCAGCGCCGTAGATTGCAGCACCAGCAACAATAATTGAAGCGCCTGCATCTTTAACTTCTTGAGCTGTACCAGCTTTAACGCCACCAGCAACTGAAATTTTAGCGCCTGTGTTAAGCGCAGCAATCATAGCCAAATCTGCAAATGGAGTATGACCAGCAGCTTGAGCATCAAGACCTGTATGAACGCCAATGATGTGAGCGCCAGCAGCAACAGCTTCTTTAGTTAATGAAGCTTTATCAGCAACGTTAATCATGTCAACTTGACATTCTTTGCCATATTTCTTAGCAGCAGCAATAACGCCTTTAATTGTAGCAATTCCAGAAGCACCTAGAACTGTACAGATATCAGCACCAGCTTTATAGAAAGGCTCTGATTCATATTCACCAGCATCCATTGTTTTAAGGTCAACAAGGATAAGGTTGTTAGGGAATTTTGCTTTTAATGTTTCTAGAAGTTTGATACCGTTATGCTTGATGCAAGGTGTACCAATTTCAAGAATGTCAACGTGTGGAGCAACTAGTTCAGCTAATGCAACTGTTGCGTCAAAATCTAGTGAATCTAATGCCATTTGAGTTAATGCCATGGTTATAATCTCCAAAACTTATTGATAAATTGTCTACTTAAATCGTGCCTAGCAATAAAATATACTCACTAAGCACATTTTTAATTGCAGACCGCCGATAATATAGACTGAATGGTTGATTGTCAAATCATTCAGCCCCTTAAAACATTAAAGTTTTGCGCTTAACGCAACCTCTAATTTCTTTTGATCAATAATGAAATTTCTAATGCCTTCTGATAATTTTTCAGTGGCCATTGCGTCCTCATTATGATCAAATCTAAACTGATCTTCTTCCAATCTAGCTGGCTTCTCTGTAGTTACCCCATTGTCCTTAAGGAATTGTGGTAAATCACCTTCAGTCTTAGCTAATTCCTCAATTAATGACGGTCCAATAGTGAGTCGGTCACAACCTGCTAGCGCTGTAATTTCACCAATATTTCTGAATGAAGCACCCATCACCACAGTCTTAAACCCATGCTCTTTATACCAGCTGTAAATATTTCTTACAGAAACAACACCAGGGTCTGTTTCGGACGTATAGTCTTCGCCCGTTTTAGCTTTATACCAATCGAGAATACGGCCGACAAATGGAGAGATCAAAAACACACCCGCTTCAGCACAAGCTCTTGCTTGAGCAAAACTAAATAAAAGGGTGAGGTTACAGTTAATCCCTTCTTTTTCTAATATTTCTCCAGCTTTTATACCTTCCCATGTTGATGCTAATTTAATCAACACCCTGTCATTTGGAATACCTGCTTCATTGTACAAAGCCATAAGCTTTTTACCTTTTACCACCATTTTATCTATATTAAAGGAAAGACTTGCATCAACCTCTGTGGATATACGGCCAGGAATATGATTTAAAATCTCTAACCCTACTAATACCGAAAGCTTGTCAGCAGCATCTTCAACCTGCTGATCCTTGTTGGTGCTTTGTGCCTTAGCATAGGCTATTGCCTCTTCTATCATTGGTTCGCATTGTGGCAATGTGCTCGCCTTAAGTAGTAAGGATGGGTTAGTTGTTGCGTCAACAGGTTTAAGGCTTTTAATTGCTTCTACCTCACCGGTGTCTGCAACAATGGTTGTTATCTTTTTTAGCTGATCCAATAATGTCGCCATAGTTAATTCTCCGTGTTTAATGTTAATTGCACTCTTAAATTAAATTCAAGACGCACATTTTACCAACAATAAATTGATATCTCCAATTTTTCTTAACAATTATCTGCTAAATTACCTTTTCACTGTGCAGGTTTTATTTATATAACTTAATGACAACGCGCATCATATTTGGCAGAATTACGTTTTACCTAAATTTATGCTATCAAATGCGATCCGCTTGATACATTAAACAATAAAAGATTAAGGATATATTTACATGGCCGTATACGTAATCCCCTTTGAAAGTCTAAGAAATTCTGATGTAGGTTCCGTTGGAGGAAAAAATGCTTCGCTTGGCGAAATGATTTCGCAACTGAACGCAAAGGGTGTGCGAGTTCCAACTGGCTTTGCAACAACCGCTGAGGCATTTAATGAATTCCTTCAACATAAAGATCTAGGTAAAAAAATTGAATCTGAGTTAGAGGACCTTGATATTAACGACGTGACTGCGCTTGCTGTTAGTGGTAAAAAAATTCGAGAATGGATTATTAATACCCCTTTCTCCGAGGGCCTAAATCATGCCGTAGATAATCAATACAATGAACTAGCTACAAAATCCGCACAAGGAACTACCTTTGCTGTTCGTTCCTCAGCAACAGCGGAAGACCTTCCAGATGCATCCTTTGCTGGTCAACAAGAAAGTTTTCTAAATATTCAGGGCATAGATAACATTAAGCAAGCAATAAAAGAAGTGTTTGCTTCGCTTTATAACGACAGAGCTATATCGTACCGAGTGCATAAAGGTTTTATTCATGCGGATGTAGCTATCTCGGCTGGTGTCCAGCAAATGGTCCGAAGTGACATGGGAAGCGCAGGGGTAATGTTCACGATTGACACTGAATCCGGCTTCAAGGATGTGGTGTTTATAACTTCCTCGTATGGTCTTGGAGAAACAGTAGTTCAAGGATCAGTGAATCCTGATGAGTTCTACGTTCATAAGCCTTTGTTGGCAAAAAATAAACCGGCTATAGTAAGAAAGTCGATAGGCTCGAAAAAAATTAAAATGGTTTTCAGTGAAGATACTAAGGCTGGGTTAAGTACACAAACCGTTGACGTGGAAGAGTCGCTGGCTAATAGCTTTAGTATTAATGATGAAGATATTATTGAGCTAGCTAAATATGCCATGACCATTGAATCGCATTACCAGTGTCCTATGGATATTGAATGGGGAAAAAATGGAATCGATGGAAAAATTTACATACTTCAGGCACGACCCGAGACCGTAAAATCTCAAACAAAAAACGTATCAGAAACTTATAAATTGCTTGAGACAGGCAAGGCTATAGTTGCTGGTCGAGCAGTAACGCAAAAAATAGGACAAGGCCCAGTCCGAGTGGTCAGCGACCCCTCCGAGATGCATATGGTTCAACCAGGCGACATTTTGGTAGCGGATATGACCGACCCTAACTGGGAACCTGTAATGAAAAGAGCCTCTGCGCTAGTTACTAACCGAGGAGGAAGAACCTGTCATGCAGCTATAATAGCGCGTGAACTAGGAATTCCTGCGATTGTAGGCAGTGTGAATGCTACCGAACTATTAAATGATGGCGATATCGTAACCGTTTCCTGTTCTGAGGGAGAGACTGGCATCGTATACCAAGGGGAACTTCAATATGAAGTCACAACTCAAGAGGATGGTGAGTTAGGCGATCCTCCAGTAAAAATGATGATGAACGTAGGTAGTCCTGATATGGCTTTTACGTTTGCACAAATACCTAATCATGGTGTTGGCCTTGCGAGGCTAGAGTTTGTAATTAACAACATGATTGGCATCCACCCAAAGGCGATACTTAACTACAAGGCTATGCCCTCTGATGTGCAAAAATCCATTGATCATCGATCAAGAGGTTATGCCAACCCAGTGCAGTTTTATATTGATAAGGTAGCTGAAGGTGTTGCTACGATTGCCGCAGCCTTTTATCCGAACCCGGTTATTGTAAGGACTTCCGATTTTAAATCCAACGAATATAAAAAGTTAGTTGCTGGCGATATTTACGAGCCTGACGAAGAAAACCCAATGATTGGCTTTAGGGGAGCTGCTCGATACATATCGGATGAATTTAAAGAGTGTTTTGCCTTGGAGTGTCAAGCGATGCTTAAGGTAAGGAATGAAGTGGGGCTTACTAATGTAGAGTTGATGATTCCTTTTGTCAGAACCTTAAGTGAAGCAAAAGCCGTAATAGAGATTATGGAGCAGCATGGGCTAAAACGCGGAGTAGACGGACTAAAAATCATTATGATGTGTGAGGTTCCATCCAATGCAATTATTGCTGACGATTTCTTAGAATATTTTGATGGCTTCTCTATTGGATCTAATGACTTAACTCAGCTTACCTTAGGCACTGATCGTGACTCAGGAATTCTTGCTCATGGTTTTGACGAACGAGATCCTGCGGTAATCAAACTGATAGAAATGGCTATTGCCTCGGCTAAAAAGAAGGGGAAATACGTTGGAATCTGTGGTCAGGGACCATCAGACCATCCAGATTTTGCTGCATGGCTTGTTAAGGAAGGTATAACGTCCCTATCATTAAATCCGGATACTGTTGTTAGTACCTGGAAACAGCTAACCAAAGCATAATTAAGCTCATGACAAAAAATAAAAGGGTCGCTTTCTTTATATCAGATGGAACGGGTATTACTGCAGGTTCCCTTGGTGGCCTGCTTGCGCACTTTCCTGAAACAGAGTTTGAGCAGATACGGATTCCTTTTACTAACGACTCCACCAAAATTGAAGACGCGCAAAAACGGCTTGCTAATGCAAAGCTGATGAGCGGTATAAGACCAGTTGTTATTATGTCGATCGGCGATCCTGAATTACGCGCTGAACTTAAACATGTGGATGCATTTTATATCGATTTATTTGAATCCTTTCTGCATCCTCTTGGGAAAGAGCTTGATGAGAAACCGCTAACAAGGCCGGGTGTTTCTCACAGTATTACTGGAACAAACTACGGTAATCGCATGGAAGCCATTAATTTTGCATTGGGGCATGACGACGGCATGACGCATAGCGGACTTAACCAGGCGCAGGTTATATTGGTCGGAGTGTCACGATGTGGAAAAACACCAACTAGTATCTACCTAGCGATGCAATTTGGTATTAAGGCCGCCAACTACCCTCTCATTCCAGAGGACTTTGCAAGAAGCACGTTACCCCCTATTTTAGATGGGTATCTGGATAAGATCTTTGGATTAACCATTAAGCCGGAAAGATTACATTCACTCAGAACTGAAAGAAGACCGGACAGCCATTATGCTTCGTTAGCTAATTGCCGCGAAGAAATAGGTTTGGCTGAGGCCCTTATGAGAAATATGGGAATTCCTACGGCAGACTCAACCACCCGATCAGTAGAAGAGCTTTCAGCGATCATTATTCAAAAAATAAAAACTTAGTCTTTAAAGTAAGGCTTTAAGAGACTCAAGACTTTATCCGAATCAGGCTGAACAATGCTAGAAAAAACATGGATATCTTCAGCTCCAGGCATCACAATAAATTTATAAAAATTCCACATAGGTGCTTCGCCTGTTTTTTTGTATAGGTACTGGTATATTGGGTTGGCATTTTTACCAATAACACTCGACTTAGTCATCATAGGAAATTCGACTGCATAGGTCAGCTTACAAAAATCTTGGATTTCTTTGTCGGTACCGAGCTCTTGGTTAAAGTCATTTGATGGAAAACCCACCACCGTAATATTTTTTTTATGAGCCTTATATAGCGACTCTAATCCCTCAAATTGTGAGGTAAACCCACATTTACTTGCGGTATTAATAAATATAATGGGCTTGTCTTGGTGCTCACATAAATCAAACTTTTCACCTTGCAGCGTTACTAAATCTTTTTTATAAAAATCCATGCAAGCTCCAAAAGATATGGTGGGAATAAGGAAAAATAATGCTAGTAATAGTTTCATACTTGTTGAGACCTCATTAAAATAATTTTGTTCATTTCCTGACAGTTTTTTTTCTCCATTCCCATGGAGGAATAGGTGTTAAGGTCTGCCATATTCCCAGTCTAGATTGCCGTGCTTCTATTTCCGCATCGGCGTATTGTTGCGCATCACTCCTATCCTGATCTCTACTATATCGCTTGAAGTGCCAGGCATAACCAAACTTAACCAATTGATAATTAATGTCTTTTTGTTCGATCATAATTTTCCCTAAAAGGCGTTGGTACCTATCTTTTTTACTTGATACTACATAAACTATTTTTCCCTCGATATAACTGGCAAGCCTAGCCGATGATTCGGAACCATAAGGCTGATCTAATTCAGGCGCATCTATACCTAACAGCCTTATTTTGAATGTTTGCCCATTCTCCTCTTCTAAAATAATCGTATCACCATCTATAACCCTTTTTACTATCCCTTGAGTATCAGCAAGTGCCTGACCAAACATTACGATGAAAAAAAGTAGGGTTATGAACTTACTATGCATAAGAAGTGAATGCTAAAAAAGATCCTTAAGGTCTTTTATTTTCTTTAATTGAGACTCGATTCTTTTAATTTCTTTGGAATTCTTTTCAAGATTTTGTTTGATTTTGTCTACGGACCGAAGGGTTTTATCGATGGCTGAAGTTATCGACATTAATTCCTTAGAATTGATCAATTGTTTCTCTATGGATTGTATTATGGCCCTGAATAATTCTTCAGGAGGAACCCCGCCTTCCGATTCACCAATTCCTTCCAACAGCATATCCGGAATTTTCATAGAAATAGATTTTTTAGATAATCCTGGTATAGCTACTTCAGCTAGTGTGTCGATAAGCTCTACCCTTCGGATGATAAATTTCTTCGCCTGGCTGTTCTTACCATTCTTGCCATACTGGGTGGACTGTGCTCCCTTGTTATCTAAAGGCTTATCTTCTTTCTCTTGTTTGCGTATAACCTTTGACAGCGCGGTAAAATTACTTTGGTTCTGATTTTTTTCATAATAAATTTGGGCACCTTCCAATAAAACCTTATTAACTATAATGGTGTCCTTAAATAAACTGTCGGTATTTAAAGTTATTTTTGCTGATGTAAATTTAAAGGCGTAATCTTTATTAAATGGCTTGGGATTTCCTAAGATAAAACCACGCATTTCAGCCCTACCCTCTTTTAGGTGGATAACCACACTATCCAAATTTACCTCTACGGTAGTAGCCTCAGAGACCTTTTTCACAATAAAGGTACGAACAAAGCTATCTAAATTGTCATTACTATAAAACAAAACAACGCCTAGTAACAGACCAATTGATACAATAATAAATAGTATTCTTTTCATACTGTTAGGGTAACTCAACTCGACCAGAATTTAGTGGGAATTTATCACAGGTTAAAAAAATTGCCCCATTGTCGAATAATTCATCATGCGATTCCAGCGTAACTGGGTGTGTGCATATTTTCCCTGTCCACTTATTAAGTACCGTAAATGACTCTCTGTCCTCATAAAGAATAATCGCGTACTTATTCATCCAAACATAATGAAACGAGATGATTAGGGATGCTAGGAGAATGGCTAGTGGAATTGGCTCTAGATACTTTTTTAATTGTGTCATTGCGCTCTCCGAACCACGTTAACAAATATGCCGGTGGTATTAAGTTCAAGAAGTTGGTATAAATCTCTTATACGGAAACCATATAAGGCATAATATATCACTTTATGAGACACCTGAATTTAGAAATTTTATAACATCTTATGAATACCTTACTCCTAAAGGCTACAGATAGTGATTGCATAGATCAGGCGGTGGCGTTATTAAAAAATGGTAAGTTAGTTGGTATTCCAACAGAAACCGTTTATGGCCTGGCTGCTGATGCAACCCATACCAAAGCAATCCAAGAAATTTTCAAGGTAAAAAAACGGCCACCTAATCACCCTCTCATCCTTCATCTGCCCGATTTATCTGATCTGAGTCAATGGGCAATAAATATTCCCGATATTACGTATGAATTGGCCAAACAATTTATGCCTGGATCACTGTCCGTCTTGTTGCATAAAAATTCATCCGTCAGTAATGAGATAACTGGTGGGTCCAATAAAATTTGTATACGAATACCTCATCATGAAACCACTTTAAAAATCATCAAGAGTTTAGGCAATCCAATTGTCGCTCCATCAGCAAACTTATTTGGCCGAATCAGTCCAACCAGTGCTGACCATGTAATGAACGATCTTTTCGGAGAAATTGATGCGGTAGTCGATGGAGGTGAATGCAGAGTTGGTATAGAGTCGACCATCGTCGACCTAACAACGCCAACACCTTTGTTGCTAAGGCCTGGAGGGGTCAATCTCCTTGCATTAGAAAAGGTGTTGCATAGCAAGATCCTCATCCCTGACTTCGTCAACACAAAAATATCAGGTAACTTACTCAACCACTACCAGCCTACGACAAAACTCACACCCATCCATAAAGAAGACATTATGACCCATCAGTTAATGGGTGCCGACTCTACCAGTGCCATTTTTTTACTATTCGAAGATCTGCATGAGTTGCAACTAAACAAATACCTTATGCCTATCGATGTCGATAAGTACTCCCAATTATTTTATGGCGTCTTAAGAGTTTTAGATAAGGCCGGATTTCAGGAAATATTTATTCAGATGCCGCCAAAAAAACCGGAATGGCTAGCAATTAACGATAGAATTTTAAAGGCGTCGCACAAATAACACCAGGTGGTCTAGCCCTTCTGTACCTTATTAGTCCACCCCTCATTGGTGTTGGTGGTGGCGTCTTTTTACAACAGGAGGATACGTCTTATCCCACCAACTCCAGTAGGACAATCATTAAGGAAATAACGTTCACACTTTTTATAACTTTAAATTGTAGATACAAAAAAAACCACCCGAAGGTGGTTTTTTGGCTTATTAAATACCTTTATTCACTGACTGATTTATCAGCAGGAACTGCATCCGCAGAAGCATCCTCTATAGTTTCTTCCTCGTTTGTTGCTTGGCTTGGTTCTTGGGTTTGTTCAGAACCTGATGCTGGGACATCATTTGATGAGTTATTATTACAGCCAAATAAAGTTAATGCCATTAAAAAAGCGACAAGTATTTTTGTCATGATTTTCCCTTAAAAAAAAGAATTCGAAGATGAATTCGAGCGCATCATAACATTTCGATAAAAAAATTCAATGACTTTATAAGGATTATGAAATATTTATTTTTCTACCGGATGAGTGTGGTAGAAATGTGATTAAAAATAGGCTACTAACATCGCTTATGTTATGTTTATTCTATACATAACCTCGGCTTTCAATTCCAAATTGCGCCTAATAACTTAATGGGATTAATATGAATACAAATATGACTGAATTTGAGAAAGAAATGTTAAGTCTACTTGAAAAACATGTGGATGCTGAGGTGCAGGGAAATCTAGATTTAACAATGGAAACTATGACCCCTAATCCCCATTTGTTAAATATAGCTAACATGATGGGTGGTGATGATTATGATGGCGTTAAAAAGTTTTACGAAGATCATCTTGTCGGAAAATTCTTTCCACCTGATGTCGAATTTAATCGCATTTCATTGACTATTGGTAAAGATCAGATTGTTGAAGAGCTGGTGATTACATTTACGCACACCCAGATGATTGAGTGGCTATTGCCAAACATTGCACCTACAAATAATAAGGTAAAAATTGCATTCGTTGTTATTGCTGGAATTAAAGGCGGGAAGATAACTCATGAGCATATTTACTGGGACCAAGCCAGCGTGCTCGTTCAAATAGGGTTGCTAAGTCCAGAAGGGTTACCTGTAGTTGGCTCACAAAGTGCTGAAAAGTTAGTGTCTATAGCAAATTCTTAATAGCTATATAAACATAGACCAACATCTCTAGCCTAAGATAATATCAACTAAAATGAGCCAGTTATTCCGACACTAAAGCTTCTTTCACCCATCAATGTCTTGTCTTTTAGGAAGGAGGTATGGTCTCTTCTCTCCTCATCTAAAAGATTATCACCCTTAATAAAGATATTGAGCCCTTTTGCTTTAGGCAATTCGTAATTCATAATCAGTGAAAGATTAGTGTAGTCATCGGTTTTTAATTCATTAGTCCCGATATCGCTTTGATTAAACTTATGCTCAATATCTATATTTGCTCGGAGAGCATTCCATTGGTAAGACAGACCAGAACCTAGAGTTAGCGGCGGTATTCTTGGTAGGTCACCACCATTTTTATTTTTCGCTCTAACGTAGTCACCCCAATAGCTTAGACCATAATTGGGAGACAAATTTATATTACCTTGGAATTCAAAGCCATAAAATTCAGCAGGAATATTTTGGTGTTGAAAGACTTTTAAAGCCTCTTCATCGCCACCATGCTCGTGATACTGAACTACCCCTGTGTCTAAGAGTCCTATGTAACTGCTAAAGCTAGTAAAGTAAGGTGTTAAAGAAAAGCTATTTCCTTGATTTTCCCAACCCAATGTGGCGTCGATCGTGTTGGAGCGTTCATCCTTCAACCTTCGATCACCGTGCTCAATCGTCTCTGTGGCATGGTGTTGTCCGTAAACAAATAATTCATCCTGGGTGGGTGCTCTTTCAGTGTGCGCAACACTAAATCCTAAGGACCAATGCTGGTTAAGTTTTGAGGTGGTGCCGAGCGACGCACTCGTGTTGTTAAAAGTTTTTTTCGACGCAGTAAAGCTAGTGCTCGTTTCATCACCCCCAGAAACGGCTGCGCCATCGTCACTAGTGAAGTCATTAGCATCATACCCTTGATGGTCATGCCTTAGCCCTATAACCAGTCTATGCTTACCCACCTCGTATCTTTCTAATGCATAGAGCCCAATATTATGACGTTGGTTGTTTGCGATAGAGGAACCATTTTTTTGAGAGAAACGAAATGCACCAAAATCAAGCCCAACTACCCCTCCTGACTGCGATAACAATGAGTGCACAACCTCTATTTTACCGTCCGTACCTTGATCAAAAAAATCCAGGCTAGCCGCACCATCCTCCATTTCCTGGTGCTGATAATCATTGTAACTCAGCTTAAATTTTACTTTATTAACGAGGTTTGAAAGGTCACGCATTTCAAGGACGTACTTATAGTTATCGGACGTTAAATCAATGTATGCACCGTCTTCTAATATGGTCCCGTACTCTTGCTCATGCTTGGCAAACGAGAGGCCGGTATAGCCTTTATCAAAAAAGTAGGTAGCGCCTAATCCACCCCCGCCAGTCTCGCTATATGAGTTTTTGAGCGTGTCTTTGCCGAACTTATCCCTAGTAAACTCAGGATCTGAAGTGGCCAATCTTTCTGACACCGAGAATCCGGGAATTTTTAGATTTTTAGTATCACGATTATAAAGATCCAGGTGAAACATTGTATTGTCAGAACCAATATCCACTAGCATTGATCCGGATGACGCAACATTAGCGCCACCATAGCTCGCATCATATTTACCCATTACGCCCTCAACAAATTCAGGATGAATCCGATAGTCAATGATATTGACTACCCCGCCTATAGCGCCTCCTCCATAGATAATGGATTCTGGTCCTCGGATAATTTCAATTTGTTCTGCAGCAAGAGTATCTAATGCAATACCGTGATCGCCAGACATGTTGGAGACGTCCCTAACTTGCATGCCATTATTGAGAATTTGAATTCGATTCCTATTCATACCACGAATAACCGGGCGCCCTACACTATCCCCCCATGAACTGTTACTTACGCCGGGAACACTATCAAGCATTAATCCTAAAGAGGAGCTCTTATTATTTTGTAAGTTGACGCCACTTATTATATGAATAGGGCGAACCATTTCATCAGAAGACAACTCGAGAGGATTTGCTGTAACGGGTATTTCTTCTAGTGCCAGTGTTTTTTCCACATCGGCATTCACCACAACACTGATAAGTATTATGCTTAACGTTAATTTATTACGCATGTTTATTCCTTAAAAATTAATTTAAATTGATTTAAATTTGTACTTTTAAGGGGTAATTAAGGTGCGCGTGTTTGGTAGGCAGAAAATCTAGCTACAAGAACATTTGTTACTTGGTTGTTCTCAAGAAAAATATTTTCCGAAGCTAAATAGAAGTTTAGTGATTTTTCAAGGCCTTTGGATGTTACAAGGTTATGTTTAAGAAGACAGTCCTCACTATCATGTCCGGTCTCGTTGTTAGCCTCATGAAATACGTGCTCAACGTCATGAGACAGGCTTGCTTGGACATTGAAAAGCAATGCAAACAATACAAGGAATAGGTGTATATTTTTTCTAAACATAAGACCGAATTATACCCAAACAATGTAAGATTGTCAACAGCCTTATAAATCCCATATTTTATGCGGGTATGTTTTGAGAATGCTAGGGGTCGTTTGTGCAAATTAAGAATGTATAGGGCCAGTTTACTCCCAAAACTAAGACTCTGATTTCTTCATTAAATAAATACTTAAACCTAAAAGCACAGAAAATAATGATCTCAATAGCTATTGCCCTAGTAAGGTAGTCTGCTCCGTGAATCAATCCGGCATAAATTCTGAAAATTGCAGCAGAGCCCAACAAGCTTATAGTTGTATAAAGTCAAACATATTCATTTCTGTAAGCACCTATACAAGCCATCAAGCCTGTAGTAAAAAAGAAAGCTGTAAAATCTCTTAATTGCGTGTTCATTCCCATAGTACTATTTCCAGGCCCTTCTACTAATACCATTGCCAAACCAGCAGCAGATGCAGGATCCAAAATCCAACGTAAGGCTGAGCTAAGCATGAACAAACCAATCGCTCCAGATATCACTCTTGCAATCATAATATTCTCCAATTTGTACAAGACCAGTTTACCCCCAGAAAATTATGTGGTTAAATTGAGTATTGGGGATTTTTGCTAGAAATATTTTTTGTATTGCCTTTGCTATTTCATAAGGGGGTGTATTTTGAGGATGCTAGGGGATCGTTTAATTTGACAAATTATAAAATAAGCCTAAAGTTAATTTTGAAATACTAATGATATTTAGTTAAGTTTAAGTTTAGATTTATAACTTTGAAGTGTACTTTTTTATTTGATGTTTTAACTATAACAGTAGTTAACTGTTTAATTTTTAAACCTGGAGATAAAGATGACAACCACTACAGACCTTAATGACTACAATGCAATAACTAATTTACTAACTAGCCATTATTTAAAAGGTGCAGTTTCAGGAAAAGGCTCTGAAATGAAACCTTCCTTTCATGATGATGCAGCTTGGTATGGCTATGTAGGTGCAGATCTAGTTGCAGGGCCAATCCAAACTTTATATGACTGGCATGATGGTAATGGCGCAGCTACAGATTTAGTTTATAGCATATCAAAAATCGAAATAGTAGGTACGGCAGCAAGTGTGAGAATTGAACTTGATAACTGGAAAGGAGCTCGTTTTACTGATTTTTTTAATATGCTTAAAGTTGATGGAAAATGGCAAGTGATGAACAAGGTTTTTTACTTACATCCATAGGGCTCTAGAAAAATCGAATAAAGTTTTATTGGTGTCAATATTTTCATTTAGGAGATGTGATAATGAATAAACCAGCAGATTTTGATGTAGAAACTTTTCATGGCGGATGTCCTCATGATTGCCCGGATACTTGCTCCATGGTATTTACGGTAAAAGATAAAAAATTAATAAGCGTGACAGGAAACCCTGATCACCCAATGACGCAAGGTGGTCTTTGCGTCAAACTTAAAGATTATGAACAGCGACATTATCATCCTGATCGTTTGTTATATCCAATGAAGCGTACTGGCCCTAAAGGTACTAAACAGTTTGAACGCATTTCGTGGGATGAAGCTTTAGATACAATTACGACAAAATGGAAAAAAATTATTGCAGAAGATGGCCCGCAAGCAATTATGCCAAATAGTTATTTAGGTCATCAAGGTTTAGTGCATGGCTTAAATGGTGGCGATGCCTTCTTTAATCGCATGGGTGCAACTGTTACTGAGCGTACTTTCTGTGGTGAAGGTTCTTGTACCGCATGGTTAATGACTGTAGGGCCAACTGCTGGTGTAGATCCTGAAAGTTTCATACATTCTAAATACATTGTTATTTGGGCATGCAACTCGGCTAGCACTAATTTACATCACTGGGCTATTGTTAAAAAAGCTCAAGCAAAAGGTGCAAAAATTGTAGTCATTGACTCATTTGCATCCAGGACAGCAAAACAATCTGATTGGCATATTGCGCCTAAACCAGGGACAGATGGTGCTCTAGCGATGGCTATGATGCAGGTGATTATTGAAGAAGATCTACAAGACCAAGATTATATTGATAACTACACAGAAGGCTTTACAGAATTAGCAGAACGAGCTAAAACTCGCACACCTGAATGGGCAGAAAAAATTACTGGTGTACCTGCTGAAGATATTCGAAAGTTCGCACGTGAGTATGCAACGTCACAGCCTTCTGCAATTCGTATCGGAGTTGCATTAGAGCGTACCTACGGTGGTAGCCAAGCCATTCGCGCAGTAACATGCTTACCCGCTTTGACTGGAGCTTGGCGGCACGTTGGCGGAGGAGCATTGCAATTCCCAGTATGGGAGCACCCTTATAAGTTTGATGTGATGTGTCGTCCAGATTTAATTCCTGAAGGCACACAAGTCGTAAATAACCTACAGTTAGGCCGTGTACTTTTAGGAGAGATAGATTTAAAGACACCTATTAAATCGATGATGGTATGGAATACCAATCCTCTGACGCAGGCACCTGAAACTGACAAAATTGCAAAAGGTCTAGAGCGTGAAGACTTATTCACTATTGTAGCTGACCACTTTATTACAGATACAGCGGCTTACGCAGACATTATTTTACCAGCTGCCATGGGGGCAGAGATGGAAGACATGATTCTCTCATGGGGCCATCTATATCTTACCTACAATGAAAAATGTATTGAAGCACCAGGTGAAGCAATATCAAATATGGAAATTTTCAGACGTTTAGCCAAGTTAATGGGTTACGAAGAAGAGAACTTTAAATGGAGTGATCATGAGTGCCTAGAAAACTTTGTAGATTGGGATGCTTCGACTTGTGAAGGCATTGACTTAGATTATCTTCGTGAGCATGGTTACGCACGCTTAAAAGATTTTGGTGATAAAGATGTGCGTGCACGTCATGCTAAGGGTGAATTCGCAACCGAAACTGGAAAATGCCACTTTATGGTAAAAGGCGCTAAGAACTTTGTAGCAGGTCCGTTCCGTCAGATGTACGAAGGTTTCCAACCAGGAGAAGATTTGGACTCATTACCTGATTATGTTGAGTCACGTGAAACTCCAGCAACAAATCCTGAATTAGCAGCTAAGTTTCCACTCAATATCATTTCACCTAAGAGCCATGGCTTTTTGAATTCTTGTTACGCAAATGATACAAGGAAACAAAAAGGGCAAGGTGAACAGTCTATATTACTAAATAAATTAGATGCAGAAACACGTGACATCAAAGACGGGTCAGTTATTAAAGTCTTTAATGACCGTGGCTCTTTTAAAGGAGTAGCAAAAATTTCTGAAGATGTGAATGCCGGTATTGTTGTTGCCACTTTGGGTTATTGGCGCCAACTAAATGATGGCACAGTTAATTGCGTTAGCTTTGCTGAATTCGGAGACATGGGCCATTCCCCAACATACTCTGATAATTTAGTTAATGTTGGCTTAGCAACATAGCTTTATAAGGTATAAAGTTTATGAGTACAAACTATGGCCGTTGTGATTGCGAAAATATTGAATATGAGTTTCAGGATGATCCAATCAATACAGTATTTTGTTATTGCAGGACTTGTCAATTACACACCAATTCTGACAAATGGTTTGGTGTATGGGTACCCTTTAATAAGTTTAAATTTATTAAAGGTACCCCTTCAAGTTTTACAGCAATTGGCGACTCAGGGAAAGAAACACATCGTTTATTTTGTGGGGAATGTGCTACTCCAATTGGTCTCAAGTGTGACGGTTTTGATTTGTATTCATTGTCTGCCAGCACACGATCGAAGGAGGCAAAGCATTACGGCCTAAAATGCTTATCTACACCTCTGTTGCCCCTGATTGGGCTACTTTTCCTAAAGGAGTTCAAAAATATGACTCTCTCCCGCCCAGCGGATAAATAACTAATTAACCATTTTTTGAAGGTATAAAAAACTATGACAACATTAGTTACTGACAACTGCCAACGATGTCGTTTTACAGAATGTGTAACAGCATGTCCAGTTTCTGCGTTTCATGCTGGCGAAGACATGTTGTTTATTAACCCAGATGTTTGCGTAGATTGTGGTGCATGCATTCCTAAGTGTCCAGTTCAGGCGATCTATGAAGATCTAGACCTACCAGATGAGTTAGAGGAGTGGGTTGATATAAATGAAAGACGGGTAAAAAAATTACCAATAATTACCAAAAAAGAATCTGCTTATGAAGGCGCTGAAGATCGTAAAAAAACTTTAGGTTTTTAGTGACGGTAAGCTTAAAAACAAAAAACCAGCTCAAGGTAGCAATCATTGGTAGTGGCCCAAGCGGTTTTTATGTTGCTGATGCAATAATAAATTCTGGCATCTCAGCCGAGATTACACTTTTAGAAAAACTACCATGCCCCTATGGTTTAATTCGTTATGGTGTTGCTCCAGATCACCAAAAACTAAAACGTATCGCCAATACTCTTGATACCATTGCTGAGCACCCTTCCGTTAACTTTCTTGGCAACGTTGAATTAGGCAAGGATATCAGCCTTGAAGAGATCAAATCAAACTACCAAGTTATAGTTTTTTGCAATGGTATGTCTGACAGCATTTCGCTTGGGATCGACGGTGAGCATTTAACTGGGGTTTATCCATGCAATGATTTGATAGGTTGGTACAATGGTCACCCTGATTATCAGGGCCTGGAATTTAACTTTGACCATGATACTGCGGTCGTTATTGGTCATGGGAATGTTGCAATTGATATCTCACGGATTTTAAGCAAATCTATAGATGATTTACGAACATCTGATATTCCTGAGAATGCACTAGAGACATTATCTAAGAAAACATTAAAGCATGTACATATGATTGGCAGACGTGGGCCAATTCAATCTAAATTCACGACTAAAGAATTACATGAGCTAGGTAAATTAAGCAATTGTAATGTTTCATTAGACCCAAAATACCTTAATCTTAATGCAGCCTGCCAACAAGAACTTGATGACACATCAAATACTATAGTCCATAAAAATTATAAAGTGATGCAATCATATGCTGACAATTTTTCAGCAGTAAATGATAACAATAAAACTCAAATAAGCATTGATTTCATGATGAATCCGAAATATTTCACGGGAAAAAAACAGTTATCAAGTGCTTTTTTTGAAGAGACCTATTTAGAAGGAGCTCCATTTAATCAGACATGTAAGACTTTAGATCACTTAATAGAAATAACATGTGGGCTGGCTTTTACTAGCGTCGGCTTTAGAGGCACTATATTAGAAAACTTACCCGTAAATGAGCCTAAAAGAACTTTGACTAATCAAAATTCAAACCTGATAGGAAGTGATGGAAAAATTGTTAAAGGCTTATATGCGGCTGGCTGGGTTAAACGCGGCCCACATGGTGTTATAGGTACCAATCGAGAGTGCGCTCAAAATACTGTTGATAGTATTCTTAAAGATACTCCCACATTGCTTCAAGCTAGTGCGGAAGGTAAGGCTGGCTTGCTAAAAGTACTGAATAAAAAAAATATACGTTATACGACGTTTGAAGACTGGAAAGTGATTGATAAAAAAGAAATCGATAATGGGTTGTTATTAGGAAAACCAAGAGAAAAGTTTGTTACTGTCAAAGAAATGTTAGCAAGCTTATAATTTTAAAGATTATGATAAAAAATCAGTTAATCTATACAACAAGGCCATCATGACTACCAAAATAATTACCACTGTTGATCGGTACCTCGACAACCGCGTACCCGATATTTCGACACATACGCCTGCCCCCAGCGGCACGCTTTCAGATACACGCGGCCGACTCTTGCGTGACCTGCGTATTTCAGTAACGGATCGCTGCAACTTCCGTTGCACCTATTGTATGCCCAAATCAGTATTCAATAAGGACTCCCAATATTTACCAAAATCAAATTTTTTGAACTTCGAGGAAGTCACGCGTATGACCCGCTTGTTCATCACACATGGTGTCGAAAAAATTCGTCTCACTGGCGGCGAACCTCTGTTGCGTAAAAACCTCGAGGTTTTGATTGAGATGCTGACCGCTCTCAAGACGCTTGATGGTAAACCTTTGGATATCGCCCTGACCACCAACGGCTCGCTACTGTCCAGGCAAGCCAAGGCGCTCAAGGCCGCAGGCCTGCAGCGTGTTACCATCTCGCTCGATTCACTTGATGAAGCACGATTCTACGCCATGAACGATGTAAACTTTCCAGTGGCCGATGTGTTAAATGGTATCGATGCTGCATACGATGCGGGCTTTACATCCATCAAGATCAACATGGTGGTTAAGAAAGGTGTCAACGATCAGGATGTAATTGCGATGGCGCGGCACTTCAAGGGTAGTGGCCACATCGTGCGATTTATAGAATTCATGGACGTGGGCTCCTCTAACGGCTGGCATATGAACGATGTCGTGTCCTCGGCCGAGATCGTGCACATGATCAACGCAGAGATGCCGCTCATCGCAGTGGAATCCAACTACACTGGTGAAGTCGCTCAGCGCTGGGCCTATGCGGATGGCAGCGGCGAAATCGGTTTAATTTCCAGCGTGACGCAGGCCTTTTGTTCCTCCTGCACACGTGCCCGACTCTCGACCGATGGCAAGTTGTATACCTGCTTGTTCGCGCAGTCCGGCCATGATTTACGCGCACTCATGCGTTCGGGCAAGAGCGACCAGAAAATTGCTAGTGCCATAGGGTTGATCTGGAACCGGCGTACAGACAATTATTCGGAAATTCGTACAGAAGAGACTGCACGAAGCACGAAAGTTGAGATGTCTTATATTGGCGGTTGAGGCTTTCATTCGCACTAAACCAGAATTCCCCGTCGCTCACTATTTGTTTCGACTGCATTAACGCTATAATTAGCAGTTGTCTGAACCAATAAACGACTTATTAAACAAGGATTATCTATGCATGCTCTACCCTTCAAAACCGTTGAATTCGAATATCCGCAAACGGGTACTGGAATTTTTGCTAGAAATATTTTTTGCATTGCCTTTGCTATTTCATAGGGGGGGGTTTGAGGATGTTAGGCATCGTTTGGGCAGATTAAGATGTATATGCAAACCAGCAGTAGTTATCAATTACAACTTCTTATTGCGCTAGCAATATCTGATAGCTTGCTGCTAACCATTTTATAATCATTATAAGCCATCTCTGCTTTTACTGTTGGGGTGGCATTTAAGAACAAGCCTAATGCAATAGCACCTAGTAGTATTTTTGTTGTTTTATCTAGTTTTAATTCCATGTTTTTTCTCCTTGTAATTTTGAAACAATAATTTGTATCCCTTAATCACATATCTTAAACAACAGGATACGAATATCAAGAACACAATGAAATATAAAAAATAAGAATGAAGCATTTCGATGCTTTATGCATTCTTGGAAATGTGCCTGCCCTATTTGCCAGCAAAGATTCATTAAATACCCGCATACCTTAAACAAATATCCGGATTCCGGATATTTTGAATGACCAACCTCAAAAATTTTAACGCTTCAGTTTGTAACAAACTATCCAAATCGATAATGTTTCTTTAATGGTTTTTTAACATGACATGTGCAGGAGAGGCCTTCTTTAAAAGTGACCAAGTCTCCGGCACCAAAATTAACAGGCTCGCCATCATCGGGGGTCACAGTCACATCACCTTCCAAAATATAAGCTAATTCTTGTTCTGAATAGCTCCAAGGGAAAGTTGAAGGTTCTTTAGACCAGGTTGGGCATTTTTTAATACCTAATTCATTTAATCTAGCTTCGCTAGGATTTTTTTCAACGATTATTTTTGTCATCTATGGATCCTTCATTTAATAGCATCAGTTCTGGAATTGCATTTTTTCCACACCAAACAATAGCATTTTGATCAAACGCTTTACCAATAACCATGGCTTGCTTTTGATCAACGCCTAAAATTAAAAAACTTTCTTCTCCATCCCAATCATCTTGGCCACATTTGCCATCGCCGTAAATATAATTTAATCCTGTTTCTTGAATCATTTCTTCTAAATTTTTATTTCTAACTTTATTAATTTCATTCGGTAATTTCTTACTTCTTGGATTAGATGCTGTGATTAATGCTGCTTTAGTTTGATGAGATGTTTCATAAATTTTACTTAATTCATAATTATGAATACCAATTTTTAAGATAAAAGGAGGAATGGCTTCAATATAATAATCGGCAGATTCATATTGCTCTAAAAGAAGAGGGTCAATCAATCTTCGCTCCAGTCATGAAAATTTGGATGTTCCTTATTTGATTGAATAAAATTTTCTTGATCTTTCCTATAAGGGCAATTTATTGCATGATTTTCTAATTGATTATTGATGAGAATTTCACTGACATGGCAATAAGCACATTCTATAAATTCATCATTTATTTTAGAACACATTTTTGGATAATTATCATATATTTTATTTATAGGCATCGCTTATTGTATTCTTTTTAAAAAAAGAGAGCAAAAAAATCCGGTAGTCAGGGGTTGATAACGGGACTAAAAAACTAACTAGGAGTCTTTTTATCGAAGGTTAGTTTTTTTAAGAAGTTTTTATATATATTTATAGATTCTAGAAAAAGAGCTTTAGTTCAAACGAATCAACCCTAAAGATAATAGATATATTAAATTCTTCAAAAATAGATGGCATATCTCATTATTCAGAGTAGGCTATAAGGATCATAGGTTTAATTATGCTTACCGACAAAAAGTCTCATAATGAACGAATACAATACAAATGCACAAGTTGTGGCTGGGATGGCGGTATTGCCGAAACTACTTATGATGAAATCGTAGGATTACACCGATGTCCTAATCCTAATTGCTCTAATTATGAATTAGAGAAAATTTTTATATGGCTGTGATCCATATAAAAATTAAACGTCCTATCCTTAAGCTGGCATCAAAAACTAAAACTCGTTCTTTATCTGTGAGCGAGAAACAAACTTGGCATAAGCCTAAGGTGACTGCCGAAATAAAATGCCAGGGTGTCTCCCCTACCCATGTATCAAGCTTAAAGTAATTCGTGGAACCTAAATTCTGGATTAATTACCCTCAAGAACATATCGAAGGAGAAATGTATAAGTATCGCTGTAGTTATTGCAAAGTTGAAACCACAGACATCAACGGACTCATTGAAAATCACAAAAAAGATTGCACTTATCGAAAAGAACAAGAAGAAACTTTTAAAAAAACCATATCGCAAAAGTCACATATTGATGTGAATCAAATTCGTGGGGCAGACGAAACTGACTAGGAGAATATCTGATGAGAACTATTATTGGTATGAGTCCAAGTTATTATGTTGTTATTTTTTAGGATCGTCATGAAGTCATGCGTTTATATGCTGGCTCTGATTTAGAAGCAACGACCTTAAAGTCTCAGTATGAAGCATTGGGTTTTGAAGTGAAATTATGGTAATTGATATTAATTTAAGACTGGCCGGCATTAAAGGAAACATGTCAGCTAAAAAGAAATAATAAGAAGTAAATATTATGAATTAAATGGTTAAATCAAAAGAAATGGAAATGCCAACCCCACTTATTCCTAAGTTAAACCGAAAAAGATGACCCACATCCACAGGTAGTTTCTGCATTTGGGTTCTTAATAACAAATTGAGAGCCCTGAACGTTGTCCTGGTAATCAATCTCTGCACCCGTTAAGTACTGCAGACTCATTGGGTCTATAAGCAATGTAACCGTATCTTTGGTCACCTGCGTATCATCATCATTGACAGATTCCTCAAAAGTAAATCCGTACTGGAAACCTGAGCATCCCCCGCCACTAACAAATACTCTGAGCTTAAGGTCTGGTGTATCTTCCTCTTCAATCAACGCCTTCACTTTGTTTACCGCATTATCAGTGAAGTTTACTGGTGTTGGCATTTCTAATTCAGCTGTTGTCATTTTTACTAGTCCTCTTTATTTATTTTTGCTTAGATTAAAGGTCAGCTACCGCTGCTTTAATTGCATCCTCAGCTAAAACTGAACAATGAATTTTAACTGGAGGTAATGCTAATTCCTCAACTATTGAAGTATTCTTGATAGCTTGCGCTTCATCCAGAGTCCGGCCTTTAAGCATTTCCGTAACCAGTGAACTTGATGCAATAGCTGAGCCGCATCCATATGTTTTAAATTTAGCATCTTCAATAATTCCATTTTCACTTACTTTAATTTGTAGCTTCATAACATCGCCACAAGCAGGAGCTCCCACCATACCAGTCCCAACCGTTGGGTCATTTTTGTCAAAAGAGCCAACATTTCTTGGGTTCTCGTAATGATCGAGTACTTTATCGCTATAAGCCATAATAAATTTCTCCTAAAATTTTAATGTTCTGCCTATTCAACTTTTTCTAAATCTACACCATCCTCACTCCCATCTTGCTCAGAAGTTTTTATTAAAATCGCTCTGGTGTTGCCTAGAACAGCATGTCCATGCGGACGATTTATCTCGGGAGTGATCTAAGGTACATTAGGTTTATTTCTTACAAGGAGGATTATTATTGTCTGTAAGAAATAATCACACAGCGCCTGATTAACCACAACCATTACTTTTGTCTTTTTAATGGAGAGACGTCTAGGCAACACCAGAACGAGCTCTCATTTAATTACGTTACTCCTATAATTTATAGTATTCAATCGTTTTTCATTTAACTACCCCCCCCACAAATTATAAATTAAATAATTATGAAGTTAATGAGATACAATATAGACTTGTAAACTACCCTATAGGGGTATATAGTATAATTAACAAAACAAGGAGAAAGATATGGAAAACTGTTGTGACGAAAAACATCCCAATTACGAAAAGCATATTCCAAGACTAAACAAAGTTGTAGGTCAATTAAATGGAATAAAAAAAATGATTGAGGACAGAAGATATTGTCCTGAAATCATTGCCCAATTAAAGGCAGTGAGCTCAGCTTGCCAGTCTTTAGAAATTATTATGCTTCAAAAGCACCTTGAGACGTGTGTAATGGAAGCATTTTATTCAAAAGATAAAAATGCTCAGGCGGAAAAAATTCGGGAGCTTACTAGCTTATATAAACGATGATAAAAATATCTAAAATTTATATACTATTTATTGGACTCATAGCTTGTTCCCAATCAATACTTCAAGCAGCGCCGATGAGCTTTAAAGGCTCTACAACTATCATGTCTACTATTAGTGAAAGCTATTCTAGTGTGGAATCCAGCTACGCAATTACGTCAAAAGATTCCTTTGGTATAAGGGCTTATGAAAGTAAGGGAAGTGGCTATCAGTTAAGGTCTGGTGGAATTTTTCATTTAAGGAAGTTGATGAGGATTAATACCATTAACTCACAAACTAATTTATGGCTTTTTACTGGAGCTGGAACAATGAATGTTAAAAAAAACTCCCAAGAGAAAGACCATTCTTATTTAAGCCCTACCTTGCAATTTGATTACGAAACAAAAAGAGTCTATGGGTTAATCTCACACCAAGTTTTAAGAGTTGGGCACGAAAATTTTGATACAACCAAAATAGAAGGTGGCTTTTCATTTTACGAAACAGGCTATAACGAAACACAGCCCTGGTTTATTCTAAAAGCTAAAAACACCAACTCCTTAGACAATAAGAACGAATACACCCCCACCTTACGATTTATCAATAAATCTATTTATGGGGAAGTAGGCGTAACAACAGATGGCGACCCGTCCCTTCACTTGATGTACACATTTTAGGAGAATATATAATGAAAAAGGTAATACTAATAGCAATGGTATTGTTTAGTTTTAATAGTTATGCACTCACTCAAAAAATTGAAGTGCTGGGGATGGTTTGTGCTTTTTGTGCACAAGGCATAGAAAAAAGCTTTGGGTCAGTTGCGCATGTTAAGGATATTTTTGTTAGTTTAGAAAATTACTTTGTCGCAATAGAGTCAAAAGATGGAAAAAGTATTGACGAGAAACTGATTAGAACCATCATTACTGATGCCGGTTACGATGTTCAAAAGATTGAGGTTGTTTCTGACTCTGTAAGTGTAATCAGGGAAAAGTATGAAGCTAAGTAAAGAAACAGACTTAATCAAGTCAAATAAGCTAGCAAATTACTTATCTTTATTTACTAGCAGCGGAACGATAGTTTGTTGTGCCCTACCCGCCCTATTGGTTTTAATTGGTGCGGGAGCAGCGTTAAGTTCTTTGATTGCAGTATTTCCGCAATTAGTTATTCTTTCCGTCTATAAAATTCCAATATTTATGGGTGCCTTTATGATGCTTATAATCTCTGGAATACTGCAATACCGTTCAAGAAATCTACCTTGTCCTGCAGATAAAAACCTGGCAAACGCTTGCATCAGAGCCAGAAAAATATCGCTGGTTATTTACTTTGCATCGGTAGGAATATTTATAGTTGGGCTTCTCTTTGCATTTATCATCCCGTTTTTCATGTAATTCTAGGAGCGTAGTAAGCTTAAATTATACTGCCTAAACTATCCGCCATGACCAGATTAGGTATTAGGAATAAGAGGAGGAGGAGTTTTCTCATAAGACCAGTTTACCCCCAGATAATTAAGTGGGCAAATAGGTTGTCATTAGCACAGTGGGTACATGACATGACATGACATGACATGAAACGCGTAATGGTGGAGTTGTACACCCTCGCCTCTTATTTGTTATTTATTAAATAGGAAGGTTTGTGAGTTTTGGGGTGAGGGCTTTTACCCTTATTTTTACCCATGAAATCTCTCATTCTTGCTTTTTTCTAGATTTTAGCTCAATCTAAAAGTTGTTTCTAGGTCTTCAAACATAATTAATTATAATAATAATGATTAAACTAAAAATTCTGATTATTGCTTCCTTTTTATTTTATGGCCACTTGTATTCGTTAGAGAAATACTCTTTTATAGAATATGAGCTACCCAATAACGTTGTGAGGAAGGGAGGATTTGAGCTCACCTATAGCGAAGACGGTTTTTTAGAGGCTGATGTAAAGGTTTTAGGTGATCAGTTTTCATATGTATTTAAATCTATTCGTAATATTCCACCTACGGGTTTTAATATCTTTGACTTAAAAGATCAAAGGCAGGTTATGGGCATTTCACTTTTTACTTTATCTATTGATCCATCCATAGACTACAAAAGCTTTAAGCAATCCTCTGCGGTAGAAACCTTAGACAGGAGTCATCCATTTTTTTTGGACCAGAGTTGGAATTTTTATGTAAATTTCAAGGGTTACGAACAAATAACCTTATCAGGTAAAGAATTTAACGCTATTCATCTTTATACTCATGGAGAAAGACCTACCGGTCCAGGACACTGTATGTATGGAGGTATCGGGGTTATTAATATTGATAGTTGGTACTCTAAAGAAACTGGAAAGCTATTGAAGCAGGTTTTTGTGAAAAGAAATTGTATACCTTATGACTATAAATTTCTTAGTAAAGAGATTCTGGAATTAGTCTCTGGTCAGTAACCAGTGTACTCCCAGATAATTAAGTGGGCAAATTAAGTATTGGGAAATTTTGCTAGAAATATTTTTTGCATAGCCTTTTATATTCATAGGGGGTATGTTTTAGAATACAACACATCATTTGTGTAGATTAGAATGTATAGGGGATTTATTTTTTGAAAATTAAAAGTGGTGCATAGGGGGGAGTGGGGTCTATTGTAGTGTTAGTTAATAATGGGTACTGTGGTGGGTACTGTTAAAATAATTTTATATTTTTTTATTTTAACTTATTGATTATAATGAAATTATATATAAAAATTGGCGGAAGGAGAGGGATTCGAACCCTCGTTAGGGAGTTCACCCTAAACACGCTTTCCAGGCGTGCGCCTTAAACCACTCGGCCACCCTTCCGTGACGCAAATTATATATTAATTAACGATGATATTTTAATATTGGTTGGCCAGATCCTAGAATTGTCATTTTAACTACATAATATAAAAATATATTGTTACATAACTCTTATAGGTCATATATAAGAGTTATTTTTTTGTGTAAGCTTGATTTATATTTTATTTAGGATTAATGTATGGCTTTACTAATTTAAAAAAATACCTATAAAAACGCATACTCAGGAGAAAACATGGCTTTTACTACCTTACAGGACCTAGGAATTGATAGTCCCTACAAAAAAGAAAAATACGATAACTTCATAAATAATCAATGGGTTAAGCCGGTTGACGGCAAGTATTTTGAAAATATAACGCCAATCTCAGGCAAGCCTTTTTGTGAGGTAGCGCGATCTAATGAAAAAGACATTAATCTAGCCCTTGATGCTGCCCATGCGGCAAAAGATACGTGGGGTAAAACGAGCACCACAGAGCGGGCAAACATTTTAATCAAAATAGCTGACAGGATGGAACAAAATCTTGAGACCATCGCGTTAGCTGAAACGATTGACAACGGCAAGCCCATCCGCGAATGTATGGCGGCAGATATCCCATTAGCAATTGATCACTTCAGGTACTTTGCCGGTGCAGTAAGAGCGCAAGAAGGCTCTATTGGCGAAATTGATCATGACACCATGGCCTACCATTTCCATGAACCACTAGGTGTGGTTGGACAAATTATTCCGTGGAACTTCCCTATTCTTATGGCGGTATGGAAACTGGCTCCTGCACTTGCTGCAGGTAACTGTGTCGTGCTTAAACCAGCAGAACAAACACCGGTTTCTATTATGGTGTTATTAGAAATCATTGGAGACCTCCTACCCCCTGGCACACTTAACGTGGTCAACGGTTTTGGTCTAGAAGCAGGTAAGCCGCTTGCAAGCTCCTCACGTATCGCTAAAATTGCATTCACAGGTGAGACAACCACCGGCCGATTAATTATGCAGTACGCATCACAGAATATTATCCCAGTTACTCTTGAGTTAGGCGGTAAGTCACCTAACATCTTCTTTGAAGATGTGATGGACAAGGACGATGGCTTCTTTGATAAAGCATTAGAGGGTTTTACAATGTTCGCCTTAAACCAAGGTGAGGTGTGTACTTGTCCTTCTCGCGCACTGATACAAGAGTCTATTTATGACAGGTTTATGGAAAGAGCGTTGGAGAGAGTTAAGGCTATCAAACAAGGCAGTCCACTTGATGCATCTACTATGACTGGTGCTCAAGCATCCAGCGAACAAATGGAAAAAATCTTATCCTACATCAAGCTAGGGAAGGAAGAAGGTGCAGAGCTACTTATCGGCGGTAATAGGACAATTATGAAAGGTGAGCACGCTGATGGCTACTACATCGAGCCGACCGTATTCAAGGGTCACAATAAGATGCGCATCTTTCAGGAAGAAATTTTTGGCCCCGTTGTCTCAGTAACGACCTTTAAGGACGAAGCAGAAGCATTGGAAATTGCAAACGATACCCTATACGGCTTAGGCTCAGGTGTCTGGACAAGAAATGGGAATACTGCCTTCAGAATGGGTAAAGGTATACAGGCTGGTCGTGTTTGGACTAATTGTTACCACGCCTACCCCGCTCATGCAGCGTTTGGAGGGTATAAATCGTCCGGTATTGGCCGTGAGACCCATAAGATGATGTTAGATCATTACCAACAAACCAAGAACTTGTTAGTGAGCTACACCGAAACTAAACTTGGCTTCTTTTAGGCCGGATTGTTAAAGGAACATAGTTAAAGGCCAGGATTTATGCTTGGCCTTTATTTATTATGATTACCAGAATAGCTTCTACCGAATCAGCAGACCAACTCATTGATGAATTAATCAGTCAGCACGGTGAACTCATGTTCCATCAATCGGGTGGTTGTTGTGATGGAAGCGCGCCCATGTGTTACAACAAAGGTGAGTTCTATCTGGGTCAGGCGGACGTAGAAATCGGTGTGGTCAGAAATACGTCTTTTTATATGAGTGCGGAGCAATTTGCCTACTGGGAGCATACGCATATCACCTTGGATGCAATCAAAGGTACTGGAGGCCAGTTTTCATTAGAGAGACCTACTGGACTTCGCTTTATTATTCGCTCTCGCCTCTATACTGACGACGAATGGGAATACCTAAAAGATCATCCAGTAAAAAATTGCGGTTAATTAGTTATGGTGGGGTTTTATTGGGGTAAAATAATCAGTGGCGGGCCTCCTCGCATTGTTATTTAGCCAACCTGGTCAGATGCGGAAGCAAGCAGCCACAACTAATGATACAAGTGCCGGGGGTCTGGCTCGCCTTTATAACTAATTTGAAAATACAACATGTCATACCAAGTTCTAGCCCGTAAATGGCGCCCAAAATCGTTTGACACCCTCATAGGACAAGAAAGTGCCGTCCAGGCAATCGCTAATGCGCTAGACCAAAATAGACTTCATCATGCCTATCTATTTAATGGTACCCGAGGTATTGGAAAGACGACGATAGCTAGGATTCTTGCCAAGTCACTGAACTGTGAAAAAGGCATCTCATCCAAACCATGCCTAACCTGTTCGACCTGCCAAGAGATCGATGTCGGACGTTATGTGGATCTTATTGAGCTAGATGCTGCTTCCAATACCGGGGTCGATAATATGATCGACTTATTAGAAAATGCGCAATACGCCCCTTCATCCGGTCGCTTCAAAGTTTATATCATAGACGAAGTACACATGCTCTCTAAAAGTGCATTCAATGCAATGCTCAAGACACTAGAGGAGCCCCCTGAGCATGTAAAGTTCATCCTTGCTACGACTGAGCCCCAAAAAGTTCCGATCACCGTATTGTCACGCTGCCTGCAATTTAATTTAAAACAGATGACGAGCGAAAATATCGCCAATCACTTAAGTGGCATCCTTACGGAAGAAAAAATTGCATCAGATGACAGCGCGATCCGAATTATTGCAAAAGCAGCCAACGGTAGTATGCGAGATGCACTATCCATACTTGACCAAGCTATTGCCTACTCTTCCGAGAAAATTAGTGCAGAAAAAGTCACGCAGATGCTAGGCACCATTGAAGATGACATCCTGTTTAACATCATTAGGCATCTTATTGATAAAAATGGAAGGGGTCTGACGGAGATTACCAGGGGGATGGATGAAAAGAATACGTCGTTTGATGATGCACTTAACGGACTAGCTAAACTCATTCACGAGCTAACGGTTTGTAAAATTATTCCTGGCCAATATGATGATTCAAGTAAAAAGGCATTGTATAACGAATTTTCAGAGAAGCTCACTGGTGAGACATTACAACTTTTTTACCAGATAAGCATTAATGGAAGAAAGGATCTACATTTAGCGCCCGATCCTGCTACCGGCTTTAGTATGACCCTTTTAAGGATGCTGGCCTTTTATCCATCAAGCACTCCAACCCAGGACAAAGTGGATCATTCACCAAAATCTGACATAAAAATACCTGAAAAAAAAAGTCTGATTCCTGAAGCTACAGAAAAAACCATTACTGCTAAGGATATGCTTCCTAATACTCCTGATCAGGATCCAGTCAAGGCCAATCAGACTGTAAGTCCTAATTTTGATGGGGATTGGTCTTTGTTGGTAAGTCAATTAAAAACCGGGGTGGCAAAAACGCTCGCACAAGAATGCCAATTCTTGTCTTATAAAGACAGCACCTTCCATCTCTCACTAGACGAGAAGAAAACATACCTTTCTAAAAATGACTTTATACAAAAGCTAGAAGAGCAATTAATTAATCACTTCAATAAGAAGCTTAAGCTAGAAATCACTATTGATAGTGTAAGCACGTCACCCGCTATAGAAAAAAGAACAGAAAGGGCAGCGTTATTGAAGCATGCTGAATCTGCTATCATGCAAGATAATTTTGTAAAAGAGTTGATTTCCGACTTTGACGCGGAGATTGTTCCATCAAGTATTGAACCCATTAAAAAGGAAAAATAATATGAGCAAAGGTGGTATGGGCAACCTAATGAAACAGGCACAGATGATGCAAGCGAATCTTCAAAAAGCGCAAGCTGAACTGGCATCCATTGATGTGCAAGGTTCTGCTAGTAACGGACTGGTAAAGATTGTTATGTCATGCAAGCACGAAGTAAAGAGTGTAGACATTGACCCATCTATACTTGAAGACAAAGAGATGTTGGAGGATATGCTTGTAGTCGCACTAAAAGATACCTTGCAAAAAATTGAGGTGTCCACGTCGTCAAAAATGGGGGGGTTAGTTCCCCCAGGAATTAATCTCCCCTTCTAAAATGAAAGAAAGCGAAGTCCTTCAATCCTTAGTTGATGCATTAAAATGCTTACCGGGAGTTGGCCCTAAGTCAGCCTTACGGCTCGCCTATTATTTGCTTCAGCGCAATCGAAAAGGGGCTAATATCCTCTCACAGTCGATTTCCAATGCCCTTGAACAACTGGGGCACTGTAAATTATGTAACGACTTTACTGAGCAAGAAGTATGTAATATTTGCAACTCCCAAAAAAGAGACCTCCATACTATATGTGTTGTGGAGATGCCCTCCGACTTAGTGATGATGGAGCAAACACATTCCTACAAAGGGATGTACTTTGTGCTTATGGGTAGACTCTCCCCGCTCGATGGAATAGGCCCCAAAGAGATTCATCTGGATAGACTTATTGAGCGGATTAGAAATTCAGAGATTAAAGAAATAATCTTAGCCACCAACTTTACTGCTGAGGGTAATGCTACTGCCCAATATATCCAAGAACTACTGAAGGGCACTGAAATAAAAATGACACGAATCGCAAGAGGGCTTCCTATGGGCGGAGAGATTGAATACATTGATAGTGGCACCCTAGCCCAGGCTATGGTGGAAAGAAGGCAGCTTTAGGCAATAAGGTTTATGAGGTCATGTGGTTGGTGAATAATCATATTAGCCTTCCAATTTTCAATCTGGTCTGTTGTTTTTAGGTATCCATAGCAAGCCAAGACAGAGTACATGCCGGCTGCATTAGCAGACACGATATCGCGCTCTCCGTCACCAACGTAGATAACTTCATTCGCACTAACGCCTAGAATACGCTTCGCCTCATGGAGTAAGTCAGGAGCAGGTTTTGGACTGAATCCATCATCACCACAAAGCAACACATCTATCGAATCGAACTTATAATGCTTGAGAATGCTTTCAGTTAAAGATCGGGGTTTATTGGTGACAATACCCCAGCCCATCTCTTTATTAGCAATAAAATCTATTAATTCTTGCACACCATCAAATAAGATGGGATTATTTAAAATATTTTCTCGGTAGTGATTAAGAAATTCTTGAGCCAGCGTAGAAAAGTCCTCGTCTTGCTCTTCGAAACGCATATTAAGGAAAGCCCTAACTCCATCTGAGGCAATAGCACGCCCTTCTTCGAAACTAATAGGCTCCTTGCCATACAAACTATAGATATAGTTTGCTGTGCTAATAAGGTCATGGGCTGTATCAGCAAATGTTCCGTCAAAATCAAATAAAACTGCCTTATGCAAATTTAAAATCCGGCCTCGACAAGGTAATTAACAGAACAATCTTTGGTGAGAGAGTATTTTTTTTTCAGTGGGTTGTAGGTCATCCCAATGATATCGTGAAACTGCAAACTGACCTCAGAGCTCCAGCCGCGTAACTCAGCTGGGGTAATAAATTTCTCATAGGTATGCGTCCCTTTTGGAAGCAATTTTAATATGTATTCAGCTCCCACTATGGCAAACAAAAAAGACTTAGGATTACGATTTAACGTAGAGAAGAAAATCTTGCCATCGGGCTTGAGAAGTTGCGAACAAGTCTTAATAATGGAGGATGGATCGGGGACATGCTCCAGCATTTCTAAGCAAGTTATTACGTCAAATTTTTCTTTATTTTTTTTAAAAAAATCTTCTATATTCATATGTTTATATGAAATATTTAATTTTGATTCTTTGTTATGTAGCTCAGCTATTTTAATGACTTTTTCACCCTGATCGATACCTGTCACCGCCGCCCCCTCTTGTGCCAATGCTTCAGCTAAAATACCTCCACCACAGCCGACATCAAGAACCGATTTACCCTCTAAATTGACTTTAGATTTGATGAAATTTATCCTTAATGGATTGATCTCATGCAGAGGCTTAAATTCACTACTTGGGTCCCACCATTTATGGGCCAGCGCATTAAATTTGTTGACCTCTGTATGGTCTATATTGTCTTTATTTTTGTTTGCCATATTTTTGTTCTTTGTAAAATATCCTCTTCATCTAAACAGACAAGCTGCCCCTGCTTTAGTTTGGTATTTCCATCAATCCATACATATTCAATCGAGGACCGATCGGCACTATACATGAAGCTACTTAACGGCTCATAACATGGCTGAGATTCTATTGTATCAAGGTTAATTGCAATCATGTCAGCACGCTTCCCTTTGCTTATAGAGCCTGTTAGCTCGTCAAGTCCCAAGGCTTTTGCACCGTTGATGGTCGCCATCCTGATTAATTCAGCAGGCTTTAAGAATTCACTTCTCATATTAAGGCCCTTGCTGACAAGGCTTAGCGCCCTCATCTCTCTCATCATATCTAATGCATTATTGCTTGCTGAACTGTCAGTGCCTAACGCCACATTGATACCTCGCTGGAGTAGTTGATTCATATCTGGAATACCGCTACCTAGTTTCATATTAGATGAGATATTACATATAGCAGAAACCCCATTAACCGATAAGAGCTTAGCATCCGCCTCACTTACATGAACGCAGTGAGCTGCCATTAATTTAGGCCCTAATACACCCAAATCTTGCATGCGCTGTATGGGGGTTACTCCAAATGCTTTTATACTATCCTCAACCTCACTGCGCGTCTCGTGAAGATGCATATGAATGCCTAAGTCCAGTTGTTCTGCGTAGGTATTGATTAGCTCAAAGGTTTTGTTCGATATGGTGTAGGGCGCATGAGGCGCCAAACATGTAGTGATGAGTTTATGGCCTCTCCATTGATCTCTAAAAGCAAAGCCTTTTGTGAGGTAATCTTCCGGATCATTTGCATAATTGGTAGGAAAATCTAACACGCCAAGGCCTATATTTGCCCTTATACCTACCTTACTAACAACCTCTGCCGTAGCCTCTGGGAAAAAATACATATCATTAAAAGTTGTGGTGCCCCCTTTAATCATTTCTGCTATAGCAAGTGTTGAGCCATCTTTTACGAAATCAAAGTTCACATGTTGATTCTCAGCGGGCCAAATATGATCATTAAGCCAGGTATTCAGAGGTAGGTCATCAGCGTACCCCTTTAACAGTGACATAGCGCTGTGGCTATGCGCATTAATGAATCCCGGAAGAATTAGGTGATTGCTTAACTGGTAGGCTTCTGAAGCTTCGTATAGCTGAAACACATCGCTTGTAGGTACAACATCGTGAATGGCGCCCCCACTTACAACAATAGAGTGATCCTTTAATACCTCATCACCCTCCTCAGCAAGAAAAATCCAGCCAGGGGAAATAATCTTTTCTACTTTCTCCATAAGATGCAATTAAAGCTAGTGATAGCTATGCTACCTCAAATGGATGGTGGAGCATGATGGTCTCATCTCTCTCAGGTCCAGTAGAAATAATATGGAGTGGTACGCCACATAGCTCCTCTAACTTCAACAAATAATTTTTTGCATTTTCCGGCAACTGATCCCATTGATTTGTTCCGAATGTAGTTTCTTTCCAGCCAGGCATCTCAATCAGTATGGGCTTACAATCGGCTACCTGATCTGCACCAAGGGGTAGTAATTCGTATTTTGTTCCATTTGAGTCATACCCAATACAGATATATAGGGTGTCGATCCCGTCCAATACGTCAAGCTTGGTAATACAAAGTCCTGAAAGGCCGTTAATCATTGCTGATCTTTTAAGCGCCGCTGCATCAAACCAGCCACACCGTCTTTTACGCTGGGTAACGGTTCCAAACTCTTTTCCTTTGTGGGACATTTGAAACCCCGGACTAAGCTGGTCATCTATATCGAGCTCACTAGGAAAGGGACCTCCTCCTACTCTGGTTGTATAAGCCTTAGTAATGCCAAGTATGTAATTAAGCATATTAGGTCCCACCCCACTCCCGGCTGATGCTTGCCCTGCCACACAGTTGGATGAAGTCACATACGGATAGGTACCATGGTCGATATCGAGTAGTGCTCCTTGAGCCCCCTCAAAAAGTATTCCTTTGCCCGCATCGTTTAAGGCGTGCAGCCGTGCCGACACATCAACAATGAATGGCTTGATGAATTCTGCCTGAGAGACAATTTCCAACCATTGATCTTTAAAGTTTACCGGGTCCGTATCAAAGTACTTGGTAAGAACGAAATTATGGTACTCGAGTAAATCCCTTAATTTATCTTTTAGTGTATCGAGGTTAAGCAAGTCATAGACCTTGATTGCACGTCTCGACACCTTGTCTTCATAGGCTGGTCCTATACCTTTTCCTGTAGTGCCAATCTTTTTATCACTGGCTCTTTTTGCTTCTCTTGCCTGATCGAGCTTAACGTGACAGTCAAGAATTAAGGGGCATCCAGGACTAACAAATAATCGATTCCTCACTTCTATTCCATCATTCTCCAGCATGGCAATTTCTTTTTGCAGGTGCTTGATATCCAGCACCACACCATTACCAATGAAACATTGAATATTATCTCTAATAATCCCTGACGGTACTAAGTTGAGTTTAAATTCTTTTTGGTCGTCACCTTGACCAATTACTAGGGTGTGTCCTGCGTTATGTCCACCCTGAAAACGGACCACCGAGTCTGCATGATCTGTCAACCAGTCGACAATCTTCCCCTTACCTTCGTCACCCCACTGGGTGCCAATTACCACAACATTTTTTTGCATTGTATTCTTTTTCTAAGTTTATAAATGGTTAACCAAATACCTTAAGTCAAGCGAAAAACCGGTAGCTGGGCGTTTGAGGCCTAAAGATTCATTCAAGTTGTCGTAGCGGCCACCCTGAGCAATGACTGAAGTGAGTCCGTCGGCATAAGCTGAAAATACTAGCCCGCTATGATATTGATAGCCCGTGATATCAGAAAAATCAAAAGTCACTTTTGCCCCCGATTCATTTGCTACCAAAACAACTTCTTCTAATTTTTTCACAGCATCCACGATAGCTGCATTCTTTGGATCTAATGCCAACAAACCCTTAATCACCGATGAGTCACCATATAGGTTGAATAGTGCGAGCAACTGATCTGCGTACTTATTCTTACCTAACCGACTGAGTAATGAGCTCGCAGAAGACTTATCTTTCACAAGCATTGCTTGTAGAAGCTCATCTTTTTCCTGAGCATGAAGATCAATGTGTTGGATAATAGACTGAAAAATTGAAAGATCATTGATGTCAATAGTTACTTCTTTAATGCCCAAAAGATATAATGACTTTATTAATATGGTTAAGACTTCTAAATCAGCTGATAGCGAGGCACTTCCAAAATATTCCAAGCCTACCTGAAATAACTCCCTTGAATGACCTTGTGAAGATTTGGTGCGAAGTACTGGGCCTGCGTAACACAGCTTATTTTCTTTATCAGATCCCTGAATTAAATATGCATCCACTCGTGATGCTTGGGTAGTTAAGTCCGAGCTTATCCCCATCATGTGCCCAGAAAGCTGATCGACCACTTTATAGGTATCAATATCGAGGTCTTTGCCATGGGCTTTTAATGATTCATCATACTCTAGAAGTGACGGCATGATGTATTGATAGCCGTGGCTGTCAAACAGGTCGACAAGGTTTCTTCTGAATGTTTCTAGCTTTGTCGCTTTGCTGGGGAGTAAATCTTCAAGATTGCTTGGGAGTCGCCATTGAGACATAACAAATTAGTTCGCTATTAAAATTAACATTATGCCTAAAAGTACAGAAAAAAACCCAAAAAAACGTATTTGGCCGTTATTAAATTCCGTTACTTTTTTAAATGTTTCCTTCCATAAGGAGGGAAACATAAGAGGAAGGATACCTTCCAATAAAAAAAATAGGCCAATCGCTATGAGCAATACTTCAGACAATTATTTTTTTTCAGGCCCACGTAGGTATTTAAAGAAATCAGAGCTTGCATCCAATACCATAATGTCATCTTTGCCACTAAAGCTTTTTCTATAGGCTTCAAGGCTTCGGTAAAAGTCATAAAACTCTTTATTTTTTGAAAAAGCATCTGCATAGATACGTGAAGCTTTAGCATCGCCTTGCCCTTTTATCTTTTGCGCATCTTTGTAGGCACCGGTGATAATAATATCCCGCTGTTTTTCCGCATCAGCCCGTATCTTCTCTGACTCAGCAAAGCCTTCCGACCTTAGTTGATTAGCAACTGACTTTCTTTCAGCATCCATTCTCTGGTAAACCGACTCACTAACCTCTTGAGGAAGATCAACCCTTCTAAGCCGCACATCCAAAATTTCCACTCCAATTTGTCGCGAGTCTCTGTCTGCACGCTCCCTTAAAATGTTCATAATCTCCGAACGTTCACCGGAAATAACCTCCAAAATAGTGCGCTTACCAAACTCCGCACGCAAACCATCATTAACTGTCTGGTTTAAACGACGTTCTGCTTGTCTTTCGTCACCATTCACTGACACGTAATACTTTGCTGGGTCAATAATTCTCCATTTAATATACGAGTCAACCAACACGTTTTTCTTTTCGCTGGTAATAAATCGATCAGGGTTGCTTGAGTCGTAAGTTAATATTCGCTTATCAAAAAACTTAACGTTATCTATGAGTGGAGCCTTAAAATAAAGACCCGGCTCTTGTTTTACCGAAACAATCTCCCCTAACCTAAAGACTAGTGCGTGCTCCCTTTGATCAACCGTAAAAGTTGATAGTGACAGCAATATCAGTAAAAGAATTATTACAACAAAAATTCGTGGTATGTGTCTCATGATTTTTACCTTCCGTCCCTTTCTCGTGCTCTTAAGGCACTACGTGATCGATCTGTGATTGAGTTGATTACATCTGAGGCAGAAACATTCGCATTAGACTCATTGGTGGCCTTGCTTAGATCCAAACCAGACGTTTTTCCAGTATTTGATTGTTGGATAATCTTATCAAGTGGGAGGTATAAAAGGCTATTCGATTCTTTTTGGTCAACAATCACTTTGGATACTGATGACATAATTCCTTCTTGTGCCTCTAAGAATAACCTGGTTCTTGTAACTTGTGGAGCGCGATTATATTCAGTTAGAATCTGTTCGAACCGACTGGCATTACCTGAGGCTTCATTTTCGATAGAGACACGATATCCGTTTGCTTCAGCTATGAGCCTGGATGCCGTTCCTGATGCTTTAGGGATAATGTCGTTTGCATAGGCCTGACCTTCATTTATCTGCCTTTCCAAATCTTGTTTTGCCTTTACCGCATCGTCAAATGCCGCTTGTACCTGTTGAGGTGGCTGGGCATTTTGCATAGTAACGCTGGTAACATTAATGCCTGTTGCATATCGATCGAGAATATCTTGCATTAACGCTTTCGTACCGATAACAATCTCTTCGCGCCCTTCATACAAAACAAAATCCATCTCACTTTTACCTACAACTTCTCTTATTGCCGTTTCAGCGGCACCTCTAACGGATTTTTCAGCAGAGCGGTTGTTGAACAAAAAATCTTTTACTGACTTTAGGTTGTATTGCACAGCAAATTGGAGGTCAATGATGTTCTCATCACCGGTAAGCATCAATGATTCCCTTAACTCGTTAGTTACGGTTCCTGTTGCTCCTGATGATCGGTAGCCCACTTCAATGGTTCTAACTTGCTCAAGGTTCACCGTCTCTACCGTTTCAATTGGATACGGTATATGCCATCTTGGTCCTGGTTGAGTAACTTCGGTATTCTTACCAAATCTCAGCACCACTCCTCGCTGCCCTTGATCTACAATGTAAAAACCTGTCGCCATCCAGACCAAAAGAACGATCATTACTATTGGTCCTATAGGGAGTGGGTCACTTGGTTTGATACTTTTATTCGAAGGGGTATTAAAATTTCCCCCGCCCCTCTTATTGGTGCCAGCAAACATACGATCAACTTTATTTTTGAGGTCCTTAAAAAGCTCATCTAGGTCTGGAGGGCCTTCTTGGCCAGCGGCGAGAGGCTTTCTATTCAATCTTAATAAATTTCTAAGCATATTGTCCATTTCTCTGATTAGTTAGGTTTTGATTATGTTCGACTATCGCCTGCTTTAAAAATTCAATTCCGTTTCCAGTTTTTGCAGACAATTGGATCCTTGAAATAGTACCATACTCATTCCTATCAAACATAGCTTTCAATGGTATTTTATCAATCTGATTCAGTACCAGTATTTGCGGCAAATCATGAGCCTTAATTTCTTTTAAAATTTTGTCTACTTCGACAATTTGTTCTGCTTTATTATTGTTGCTCATATCTACCACATGAATCAAGAGGTCTGAGTCAGTAGCCTCCTCCAATGTCGATTTAAATGCTTCAACTAGCGTGGTTGGAAGATTCTTTATAAAGCCAACGGTGTCAGAAATCACAATCTTGTGGTTGGGTTCAATAAATAGCTTTCTTGAGGTCGTATCTAGGGTAGCAAACAACTTATCTTCTGCAAGAATTTTTTCATGCGTTAGTGTATTGAATAAGGTTGATTTACCTGCGTTGGTATAGCCAACAATCGATACTGATAATACATTTGACCTTCTTCTGGCCCGCCTTTGCATGCCTCTTTGTTTGTCTAATTTTTTTAATTTTTCTTTTAACTGCTTAATTCTAATGCCAAGCATACGTTTATCCAGTTCGATTTGCTTTTCTCCTGGCCCGCTTCTTACACCTATACCACCCTTCTGCCGCTCTAAGTGGCTCCATCCCTTTGTAAGCCGGGAAGCTAGGTGTGCAAGGTGGGCTAATTCTACTTGTAACTTACCCTCATAACTTTTGGCTCGCTGGGAAAAAATATAGAGAATGAGTGCCGTGCGATCATATACGCGTAGACCTGTCAGCTTTTCAATATTTCTCTCTTGCGATGGCGTTAATTCATGATTAAAAACAATGGTAGATGCTTCGGTTACTTCTTTTAGGGTTACTAATTCTTGCGCTTTTCCTGAGCCTATAAAATACTTCGCGTCGGGTTGACTCTTTTTGCTTTCAATAATATCCGCGACTTCAAAGCCTGCGCTCAACACTAGCTGGATTAATTCGTTCGTATCTTCTTCGTGATTAATATTATTGAAGTTAATATTAACTAAAATGGCTTTTTCGCCAACCTCAGGTCTGTCAAACATTAATGACTTTTATAGTCCTTTTAAGGTGATTTTTTGGGATGGGACAATCGTCGAAATGGCATGCTTATAAATAAGCTGTGGGGCTGTACCATTTAATACGATGACGTATTGATCGTAGGATTCGATACGGCCTTGAAGCTTAATGCCGTTCAACAAATAAATAGATACAGCAATATTTTCCGCGCTAACTTGATCTAAGAAAGTATCTTGTAAATGTGCACTTTTAGTTGTCATAGTTTCTCTTAAAGTCTTGCCATCGCTGATGAACTGTATCTCTTCCCATAATTGTTATTATACTCCCAACACTGGGGGTGTGATCAGTTCCAGCCAAAATAGTCCGAAGGGGCATAGCAATTACAGGAAACTTAATACCTTCTTCTTTAACGAAATCTTTGAGGTACTGATTAATGGCCTCATCATTCCAGGCTGTATCACTTAGTCCCTGTATACATTTTTCCACCACCCGCATCGCATCATCGTTAATGTATTTCTCTAATAATTCTTGACTAATGGAGGGTGACGAAAAAAAATAACGGGTACTCTCCGTAATCTCATTTAACGACTTGGCTCTGTCTCGGTAGAGTATAACCGCACTTTTAAAGAGATCCATGTCACAGCTATTGGGTGGGTTAAGTAGTCTCGTCAAATCTTCAACATCCATTGCCTTAATGTAATGGTTATTTAACCAGTCTAACTTTTCATCATTAAACTGAGCCGCTGACGACGTCACATGATCAAAGTCAAATAATGAGCAAAATTCTTCCATGCTGAAAATTTCGTCATCACCATGACTCCATCCCAATCTCGCAAGATAGTTTTTTACCGCTTCAGGAACATAACCCATATCCCTGTAATGAGTAACGCTCACTGCCCCATGCCGCTTCGATAATTTCTGCCCGTCACCACCTAAAATCATAGACAGGTGCCCATATTCTGGGATAGGGGCTTTAAGGGCGTGTAGGATATTTATTTGCCTAGGGGTGTTATTGATATGATCATCTCCACGAATAACATGGCTAATGTTCATATCCCAATCATCCACAACCACACAAAAATTATAGGTAGGAGAGCCGTTGGAGCGAGCAATAATAAAATCATCTAGCTCTTGGTTTTGTATCGTAATTTCGCCTTTGACTAAATCGTTCCATGAAATAGAACCTTCGGTCGGATTTTTAAATCGAATAACTGGCTGGGTATGCTCAGGAATGCTGGGCAATGTTTTATTTTTCTCCGGACGCCACCTTCCATCATACTTAGGTTTTTTGCCTACCTTCATCTGCTCTTCTCTTATCACATCTAATTCTTCTTTTGAGGAGTAACAGTAATAAGCCTGGCCATCCTTCAACATCTGATTAATCACTTCGGTGTATCGTTCAAAGTGCTGAGTTTGAAAATATATAGGGCCATTATGATCTAAGCCGAGCCATTTCATGCCATCTTTGATAGCTTCAATAGCCTCTGGCGTTGATCTCTCAAGATCGGTATCTTCAACTCTCAGAATGAATTTACCTTGATGTTTCTTTGCGTATGCCCATGAAAATAAAGCTGTTCTGGCTCCGCCTATATGAAGATAGCCCGTGGGGCTTGGTGCAAATCGAGTGATAACTTCTTTCACGTATTCTATATCCTTTGTTTAAATAGGCCCTGCATACAAATCGTATTCTTCCGAACGCTTGATTTTAACATCCAACATATCTCCCACCTCTAAACCTTCTGGATTTTCTAAGAATATGTTGCCATCAATTTCGGGTGCGTTGGCATGAGACCTTGCTTTTGCAAACTCTGCACCCACTTCATCAACCAACACGGTTTGAACAGAGCCAATCTTATTGGATAGCTTTTTTTTGCTGATGGCATTTTGGACCGACATAAACCTTTTGTATCGGTCTTGCTTAACGTCTTCAGCAATTTGTTTATCTAACAGGTTGGCGGTTGCCCCATCCACATCGGAATAGGTGAAACAACCTACTCGATCCAGCTGTGCTAACTGAAGAAAATCTAAGAGATCTTCGAATTGTTCTTCTGTTTCACCTGGAAAACCCACAATAAATGTGCTCCTTATGGTCAATTCCGGGCATATGGCCCGCCACCCATTGATCCTTTCAAGGTTATTTTCCGCGTTTGCTGGCCGCTTCATGGATTTTAATATTGCAGGATTAGCATGCTGAAAAGGGACATCTATGTAAGGTAGTATTAATCCCGATGCCATCAACTCGATTAGGCGATCTACATTGGGATAAGGGTAAACGTAATGGAATCTCACCCACACCCCTAACTCACTAAGGCTTTTAGCCAAATTAAAAAGATCAGTTTTTATGGGCCGCCCATTCCAAAAACCCGGACGGTATTTAACATCAACACCGTAGGCGCTAGTATCTTGAGAGATAATAATTAACTCCGAAACACCTGAGTTCACAAGATTTTCCGCTTCTTGCATGATGTCGCCTATCGGTCGGCTTACCAATTTCCCTCGCATAGAAGGGATAATGCAAAATGTGCACTTATGATTACAGCCTTCAGAGATCTTTATGTACGCATAATGTTTTGGTGTTAAGCGTATGCCTTGCGGGGGAATCAGGTCGATATGAGGATTGACCGGCTTCGGGACATGCAAATGCACGGCCTCCATGACCTCTTTGTATGCCTCGGATCCAGTAATCGCTAATAGATTATTGAAGCGCTTCTCTATCACTTCTTTTCTTTCTCCCAGGCAGCCAGTCACGATGACCTTTCCATTTTCTTCTAATGCCTCGGAAATAGCATCAAGTGACTCTTCTACAGCGCTATCAATAAAGCCGCATGTATTAACAATGACTAATTCAGAGTCTTTATAGTTACTTGCAATCTCATAGCCCTCTGCCTTAATTTGACTCAGCATTTTTTCTGTATCAGAACCTGCTTTTGGGCATCCAAGGGAAATAAATCCAATTTTTGGGGCGTAATAGTCTGTGGATGTTGTCATTTAATGAAGGTAGAGATGAATAATGTAAATAATACCGACGCCCATCGCTATCATCAGCACCTGCATAACAGATTCCTTGGGCTGAGTTTTTTTATGCAGGCCGGGGATAAGATCAGATACTGCTACATAAATCATGCTGGATGCGGCAAAGGCTAGTAGGAGCGGGAGTAACTCGCTGACTGAATCGATTAAATAATAGGCAAGTATAGCCCCTACCACCATCGCCATACTAGCAATCAAGTTAAACAGAATGGCCTTACTTTTGTTAAAACCGGATTGCACTAATATGGATATATTGCCCATCTCTTGAGGAATTTCATGCGCAAAAATCGCAAGCGAAGTAACAAGGCCTAATTTAATATCGAACAGAAATGCACTGGCGATCAGACTTCCATCAATAAAATTATGGAATAAATCCCCTATCAGCACGAAGCTCCCCTTCTTATTTCTCTCGAAATGCACATCAGGGGAATGATTCTCGCAATGGCTTCCATGGCAATGGCGCCAAATCAATAATTTCTCCAAGACAAAAAAGATAAGAATGCCAATTAACACGGTTAAAGTGGTGAGATGAAAGTCTGAGGACAATTCTAAGGCATGCGGAAGTATTTCTAGGAAAACTGCGCCAAGCAGGGTGCCCACCGCGAGACTTACCATATTAGTCAGAATGGTTGTATTGGCTTTTTTTAAAAACAAAAAAGCAAAGATGAGGCTAAGTGCCCCTCCTGCAAAACAGGTACCAATGATCCAAAAAAGTGTTATCGAATTAGCCATAATTTGCGCATATTATAGTTTAAAGTGTAGGAAGATGATAGGTCTAGTTGTTATCAATCCATACCAGTGTCGCCATCCTTCCCGTGTCCTTATCTCTTCGGTAGGAAAAAAAGGTGTCGGTTTGCTGGTAGGTACAATAATCTTGTGTAATCCCATTGCCATAAATTGAAACAATCCCTAAATTTTTGAGCTTAATATGAGCTGCACTAACTAGGTCGAGTAAAAATTTATCGCCTTTACACGCTTTAAAAGTCGTTTCTGTTGATGGGTCATTGTCGACAAAATAGCTAAACACATTCTGCCCTACCTCAAACTTATCCTTACCAATACAGGGCCCAAGCCAAGCAATAATATTATGCTCTACATTAATTTTTTTTATAGCGCTTTCAATAATGCCTAGTCCAAGACCCTTCCATCCCGCGTGAATAGCTGTCACGAAAGAGCCTTTGTCATCAGTGAGTAATATTGGGAGGCAATCTGCTGTTCTTACAGCACAGATCACTTTTTCTTGTGAGGTATAGGCACCATCGGCATCAAGCATATTGTTGTTTGGTAGATCTATTATGTTTACCCCATGAACTTGATTTAACCAATGCACTTGACTAGGTAATGATTTATGGAGGTGCTTATGGTTTTGTGTTACATGGCTAGGATGGTCTCCAACGTTGTCACTTAAATTGAACTCAGCGTAAGCTGGGTCCTGGCTAAACCCCCCTCTACGGGTTGTTTGTATTGCTTTTACGTTTAAGGGGGCGGGCCAATCAGGCGTAACGATGTTACTCATCATCAAATGCATCATCCAGGTCTTCATTGGTGTAAATAACCTCACCATCAAAGTCTTCATCAGAGAGTTTAAAGGGTTTAGGGGATTTGTTGGGCTCCGCCCTTATAAGCTCCAATAACCTTTTCATATCATCTGGAAGCTCAATGTCCCAGCGCATAAACTCGTTGCTCCTTGGGTGAACTAGCCCTAAGCCAATAGCGTGTAAAGCTTGTCTGGGAAAACCGAAAACTTCATCCTTGAGTTCTTGTGAAAGCTCTCTCACGGGAATAATTTTTTTAATGCCGTAGATAGGGTCTCCAACAATAGGTGCTTGGACATGGCTCATATGAACGCGTATCTGATGGGTGCGGCCTGTTTCAAGATTGCAACGGAGATAGGAGTGATGACCAAACCGTTCTAATACCTCATAATGGGTAACCGAGTCTTTGCCATGAATTTTATTCACTGCCATCTTCACTCTTACGGTTGGATGCCTACCAATAGGCTCTTTCACCACGCCATTTTTCCATACCTGCCCCCAAACAATGCAGCGGTATTCCCGCTTTACGGTTTTATTTTGAAGCTGCTTAATAAGATTTTGTTGAGCTACTTCATTTTTAGAAACCACCATTAGACCGGAAGTGTCCTTATCAAGCCTATGGACTATGCCGGCTCTTACTAAGGCTTTATTGTCGGGAAAATGGTGTAACAAACCGTTGAGAAGGGTTCCGCTCCAATTACCTGATCCAGGATGTACCACGAGTCCAGCAGGTTTGTTTATTACCAGAATATCGTCATCTTCATAAACAATATTGATAGCTATATCCTCTGCCTCAAACTGCTTGTCCTCGTCATCCGGCTGAAAATCAATGGAAATACTTTCACCGCCTATGATTTTTTTCTTAGGCGCTAGGCTTTGGCCGTCCACCTTGATATGGCCATCCCTAATCCATGTTTGAATTCTTCCTCGGGAGTATTCAGGAAATATTTTATGGATAGCTGCATCGATTCGAAGTCCAGACAGCTCTTGAGGCATTAAAATATCTTTTTTGTTGGAAGCCATAATGTATAATTTATTCTAATTATGAATATTAACATTTCCTCCGTTTTAACCTCACTTTTATTGTCACTCATTTTATCTGGGTGCTTTATTTTTGGAGAACCCACCGAGTTTGATGAAACCCTCGGTAGAACTGATGCAGAAATAGTCAGGGCTGCCGAAGTGTTTTCTGCCAACAAGGACTGGGTAAGGACTATCGAATACCTAGAAAAAGCGGAAAAAAGATTCCCCAACTCTAGGTTGGCACCTCAAATCAAACTTAACCTTGCTTACGCATATAAAAACTTTTATCGAGACGAAGAGGCTCTCGCCATGCTTGATAAATTCATAAGAACCTACCCCAACCACCCGGCCCTTGATTATGCCTACTACCTTAAAGGGGTCGTACTGTTCGTCGACAGGGGCATTATAGATGAAATTACCATGCAAGATATTAGTGATCGGGATGTCTCTCAGCTTGAGGGGGCCTTTCAGGCATTAAAACAAATGATGCGGTTGTTTCCTGAAAGTGGCTATGCCGAGGATGCGGCAAACCGTATGACCTATTTAATGAATAAGATTTCAGAACGCGAACTGCATGTCTCGAGGTATTACATGCGCCGAGAGGCCTACATTGGCGCACTTAATAGAGCAAAATATGTATTAGAAAACTACCCCCAATCTGTTCATCAAGAAGAGGCATTAGTCATTACCGTCAGCGCCTATAATAAGCTAGGGATAACAGATCTGGCAGCCGACACCAAAAGGGTTCTTGATTTAAATTTTCCCGACACCGCATTCAACAAACAAAAGCAAACTACCGACGAATCAACATGGTGGGAATTTTGGGACATTATTGACTAGACCGGGCGAGCTTTCTTTCCTTGATCTTCTTCCTGAAATCATCAATCCTTCTTCTTCGTGTCACTAGTCCGGTTTTCTTCACTTTGTCATTCTCGTCTTGGTAGGGATTTTTACCGTTTTTAAGCTCTACCCGTAATGGTGTTCCAACCAAATTAAAGGCTTTCCTAAAAAACGTTTCAAGGTAGCGGACATAATCTTTTCTAATGTCAGTTAAATGATTGCCGTGAATAATGATGGTAGGTGGATTTAGTCCGCCTTGATGGGCAAATTTTAATTTAGGACGGATGCCTTTGATGATTTTAGGCTGATGACTTAGTATGGCATTTGCTAGCACCTCGTTAATCTGTGGTGTAGAAAACTTCCGTGATGAAGAGTCACAGGCCTTAATAACCGAGCTCATTAAACCTTTTAAGCCTGTTTCCTTTAGCGCTGAAATAAAAACCTTTTCAGCAAAATTAACAAAAGGTAGCTTTAAATCGATATCATTTTTTATGGCTTCTTTTTCGTAGGTTGAAACCGAGTCCCACTTATTAATCGCGATGACGATTGACTTGCCGGTTTCCAAAATAAACCCTATTAAGTGCATGTCTTGTGTGGCGATTCCACCGGATGAATCAATAACTAAAATGATGACATCGGATGATTCCACGGCAGCCAACGTTTTTAGCACAGAAAATTTTTCTACCGTCTCAAATACTTTACCTTTTTTTCTGATGCCCGCTGTATCAGTTAATATAAAACGGTCGCCGTTGAAGTCGAAATCCACAGACACCGCATCTCGAGTAGTTCCTGCCTGATCAAATACAATAAAGCGCTCCTCGCCTACCAATGCATTTACGAGAGTCGATTTACCTACATTGGGTCGACCCACTATCGTTATCTTGGGTGCTCCCTTGACAATCGGCTGAGGATCGCTGCCATCATGATTTAAGCCCACCAATAATTCTTTTAGGAGGCCAACGCCCTCCCCATGAGCTGAGGATATAGAAAGGTTATTTTTAAAGCCAAGTGAGTAAAAGTCGGCTGCCACAATCTCGTGTTGCATCCCCTCGGTTTTATTGATCAAAAGGATCTTTTCTTTATCATTTTTTCTAATCACATCGGCGATATGCTGGTCAATCGGATGAAGGCCTTCTCTGCCATCAACCACAAATAAAATAACGTCGCATTCGTCAATGGCTAATAGCGTTTGTAGCGCCATCTTTTTGGCTATACCAATTTTTTTCTTCGGTTCAAAGCCTCCGGTGTCGACTAAAATAAACTGCGCATCCTCTATGGTAATCTTGCCGTAATGGCGATCTCGAGTCAGCCCAGGAAGGTCTGCTACTAAAGCATCCCTACTCTTAGTTAAGCGATTAAATAGGCTCGATTTTCCAACATTTGGACGACCAACAATGGCAACAGAAATCATATTTAATCCAGAATAGCGTCTTTTAATTTATCGAATAGTTTTAGTGTTGTTGAATTCTCAGCATCACCCCCTTCTTCTGATATCACCTTACTCTCATCAATAGGTATATCAATGTCACTAATAACTAATTTAAGGATGCTTCCGTCCTGATTCATAACAATGATGCTGTCATCCTCGCCAATCATCATATTGTTGACTACCGGACTATTTTTACCTAAAAATGTTCGCCCTACTAACTTACCATCGCCTATATTAATCATATGCAGTATGCCCTCATAATCTCCTACGACAAACATATCATCAACAATGATTCCTTTGGTTAGGTTTCTACCAACTAAGTCAGCATTTCTCCAATTGGTCTCGCCAGAGATTTTATCCAGGGAATAAATCGAATTACTCTCATGCACCACCAGCACTTCATCTAGATGATCAGTCACACCAACAAAGCTTGATAAAGGTCTTGACCATAGATTCTGCGCTGATCGTCGATCTAGGCATGCTGTATCCCCATTCATGGAGGCGGTAAAAATGAGTTCATTATCGATGACAGGGATGCTTGTTATGTCAATCACTCTATCAATATCCGATGCGCCTTTGGATCGAGATATAGACGCCTCCCATATTAATGCGCCCGTAGCCGCCTCAAGAGCAATCAGCTTTGCTGCGGGTAAACCGGTATAAATAACCCCGTCAGAAAATAGCATTTTACCTTTATCATTGACTGTGAGCGGAGGTGTCGGGGCCTGGTATGTCCAGCCTTGCCTACCATCCATTAATTTCATCTCAATAAACTGATTATCATTACGTCTGACAATAACGCTACCATCCAATACTAAAGGTTGTACATCCACCATGCCGGCATAGGACTTCCAAAGTAACTCACCATCTAAATCAAGGCACCATACATAACCATCTTGCGAAGTAAAAAGGAGGTGATTATTGTTAGCGCCCAAGCCAGAACTGATGACTGCGTCAAACTGCTTGTCCCATATAATATTTCCATCCGCTTGGTTAATAGCAAGCAACTGTCCTTGAGTTGATAAGACAAAAACTTTTTCGTTGCGTACAATGAAGTCCAATGACTTATTTGCGTCTGAACTTTTTGTACTCACCTCCCACACCATCTGAGTACCTTTTTTTTGGTAAATTTGTTTTAGCGGCGTGAGTTCGGTGACGGGTTTACCCTCATCCCATGAATCCTCAATTTGATACTTCAGCTCTTTAACAGGCCCAAAAAAACAGGAAGTTAATAGAAGAGCTATGCAGCTTAACCAAATCGATCTCATTGACCAATAGCATCAAGTTTGGTTTGAATGACCTGCGCCAACTCGCTCTTGTTTTTATAAAAACTCAGCGCTTGATTGAAAAAGTTTCGTGCTGCCTCATTATCCCCATTCATTAGAGCAATATCTCCAAGAAGGTCTGACTTTAAGCCCGTATAGCCTGGGCTGGCAATAGACTCTGCAGCCAATTTCGCTTTTTGTGCATCTTCTTTTGCAATAAAAATATAAGCCAATGCATAATGAGCCAACGACTGAATGGACAATTCTGTAGCATTTTCGGCGGCCCATGAGAGCTCAGGAATCGATTTATCATAATCACCCGTCTTAGCATAGAGTTGGCCAAGATGAAGGGAGGCTCTTCCCGCATAAGGTGTATGCATATGCTCAACTTTAACTGTCCCTGTTTTCACCTTAATTTGCTCTAAATTATCTAACTTCTCTATCAGTATTTCTTGGTAAAGTTGTGAGGCTAACTCGTTAGCCACCTTATTTTTATTGCTGATGAATGTTACTGCAATGTAAATACAAAGCAGTATGCCTGTCGCGATAAATACAATATTTTTATATTTACTCCATAAGCTCTTCAGATGCTCTTCTTGATCCTGCTCTTCCAAATCTAATGCCATTGCTTATGTCCTTTTTTTATTGTTTCCGGGGATGGATGCTAATAACTCTTTTGTGTATGCCGACTTAGGATTTTTGAAAATTATATCAGTTTTTCCTTCTTCAACTAACTTACCTTGCTTCATAACAAAGACGGTGTCGGCTATATGCCTTACGATTCGCAAGTCATGGGTGATAAAGAGATAGGTTAAACCTAGTTCTTTTTGCAATGACTTTAAAAGTTGAATGATTTGTGCTTGTACGGATACATCCAGCGCTGATACCGGTTCGTCACAGATAATTAATTCTGGGTTGAGTATTAACGCTCTGGCGATGCCAATGCGCTGCCGTTGCCCGCCTGAAAACTCGTGTGGATATTTCCTAAGATCTTCTTGGTTCAAACCGACCTTAACAATCATGGCGTTAATTTTATCCGCACGCGTCGCTGCAGTGCCTATACGATGTATGATTAAGGGCTCTTCGAGAATATTATGTATTCTCATCCTCGGGTTAAGGGAGGCATAAGGATCTTGAAACACCATCTGAATATTTTTTCTTGTCTGTTTTAATTCCTTGGCACCAATTTGGTTCATGTTTTTCCCGTTAAATTGGATTACACCCTCATCAATATCGATTAATTTAATCAGGCTTTTAGCCAGGGTTGATTTACCACTGCCTGACTCACCCACTACCGCCATGGTCGTTCCTCGCTCGATATTAATCGAAACATGGTCAAGGGCATGAATGGTATGCTTTGTTCTCGAAAAGAATCCTTGGGTTTGTGTGTAGGTCTTCACTAGATTTTTAGCGGTCAGTATGGAAGTCATAGTGCGGCCATCAACTTATCTAGTTTTAAATAGTCTATGGGCTTCAACGCTTTTTTCCCTTTTGCATCCGGCACGCAATTGAGCAGTGCCTTAGTATAAGGATGTTGTGGGTTGGAAAGCACCTGCTTAACACTGCCCTGCTCTACAACTTGCCCCTTAAACATCACCATCACCTCATCCGCAATATCATGCACCACTCCAAAGTCATGGGTGATAAATAACATGGTCATGTTGAGCTGGGTTTTCAGATCATCTAATAATCGTAATATTTGTGCTTGCACTGTCACATCAAGGGCTGTGGTTGGTTCGTCGGCAATTAATAAAGTTGGGTTGCAGGACATGGCCATAGCAATCATTACCCGTTGTCGCTGACCGCCAGATAGCTCATCAGGAAAGCTCGTAGCCCTATCGGTAGGGATACCGACCAAGGCTAGCAATTCGTGTGTTCTTTTGAGCATCTGATCTTGATCAAGCTTACTATGCACCCCAATCGCTTCTTGAATTTGATAGCCAATGGATAGTACCGGATTAAGCGAGGTCATCGGCTCTTGAAAGATCATCGCGATCTCTTTCCCCCGCTTCTTTCGCATGACTTCCTCGCTTACCAAGGTCAAATCCTCACCATGAAAGAGAAATGTCCCTGATACTGCTAGCTGCGATGATAACAAACGGATCACCGATAAGGCGGTGAGACTCTTTCCACTGCCTGATTCACCCACAATGCAGGTGGTTTTCCCTTGCTGAAGAGTTAAAGACACATCCTTTACCAAGCGCAGCTCGGGGTTATTTTTTGGATGGATAGTTAAGTGCTTAATTTCTAGCAGGTGTTTACTCAATTTATCATACTCGTTAAGTGGGTTAAGACGTCCTTATCTTCTACGCTTACTTGAGACCCTTCCTCGCGAAGAAGTTTAATTTGAATGCACTTTTTTTCCACTTCGTCTTCACCGATGATGAACGCGATATTGGCATGACTTTTATCCGCCTTCTTCATTTGTGATTTAAAGCTAGCCCCTTCCATATTTACCGCTATGTTGTAATGATGGTCACGCAATGATTCGGCGATCATTAATGCCTTGCTCCTAGCCTCATCGCCTAAGTTGACGATGTAGATATCCGGATTCATCAATCCGTCTAATACCTTACTTTCTAACAATAAAATGATGCGCTCAATGCCAATCGCAAAGCCACATGCCGGTGTTGTTACTCCACCTAATTTTTCTACTAGATAGTCATAACGTCCACCGCCTGCAACCGTCCCTTGGCTACCAAGGTCCTGAGTCACCCATTCATAAACGGTACGATTATAGTAATCAAGACCTCTGACTAAGCGATCATTAAGTATGTATGGCACACCATGATTATCCAGTGTCTGGCACAAGGAATCAAAGTGTGTGCGTGCTTCAGCGGAAATAGTCTCTCGAAGTTTCGGTGCACTATTGAGCATGTCTTGCATGGAAGGGTTTTTGCTATCCAGTATACGCAGTGGGTTGTCATACAGCCGTCTTTGAGCGTCCTCATCTAGCAAGGCTTTATTGTCCTCAAAATAGGCGATAAGGACTTTTCGGTAGGCTTCCCTGTCAGCTGGGTCACCAATGGAATTCAATTCAAGTGTAATATTGGTTAATCCTAATGCCTTCCAAAGCCGACTGAGCAATAGAATCTGTTCAGCATCACTCGAAGAATCGCTCAAACCAAATGCTTCCACCCCTATCTGATGAAACTGCCGCTGCCTCCCTTTTTGTACATTCTCGTGCCGAAACATAGGACCGCGATAAAATAATTTGGTGGGTCCATTGTAGGTGAGGCTTCCCTCAATCACAGCTCTCACACAGCCTGCGGTGCCCTCCGGTCTTAAGGTTAAGCTATCCTCATTGAGTGGGTCTATCCAGCTGTACATCTCTTTTTCGACAATATCCGTCTGCGTTCCCACACCTGAAACAAATAAATCCGTGGGTTCAACCATAGGCAAACCAATTTCTTGGTAATGGTATTGATCAAGAACTGATAATACTGTTGCTTCAAAGTATCGCCATAGCTTTTGACGCTCTGGGGGCACATCATAAAAGCCTTTGATCGATTGTATTTTTTTAGCCATCTAGTAACCTAGGATTTCTTGGGATAGTTATTGTCAATGTAGACGTCAATGATTTTTTTAAATTCGTTTCCAATGTTATCGCCTTTTAGCGTTATGGTTTTTTTTCCGTTTTCAAATACCGGGGCCACCGGTATTTCTCCTGTACCCGGGAGGCTTATGCCTAAATTAGCCATTTTGGATTCGCCCGGTCCATTGACCACACAACCCATGACTGCCACCGACATCTCTTCCACTCCATTATATGTTTTTTTCCACTCAGGCATAGTGTTTCGAAGGTAGCGTTGAATATCACCGGCTAATTCCTGAAAGTAGGTAGAGGTGGTTCTTCCACATCCTGGGCAGGCGGTTACAAGTGGGGTAAATGAGCGTATACCCATGGTCTGCAAGAGTTCCTGAGCCACCATCACCTCCGTTGTTCTCGATTCTCCTGGCTCGGGAGTTAAGGATACCCGAATCGTGTCACCAATGCCTTGTTGTAATAGATAACCCATGGATGCGGCAGAGGCGACTATGCCCTTTGATCCCATACCGGCTTCTGTTAATCCCACATGCAGCGGATAACTACACCGTTTAGCAAGATTGGTGTATATCTCGATTAAATCCTGCACATCACTCACCTTACAGGACACAATAATTTTATTTTTTGGCAGGCCAATGGATTCGGCCGTCATGGCACTGTCAATCACCGACCGAATTAAGGCTTCCTTCATTACTGATGCGGCGGGTAAAGGATCGGTTAAATGCGCATTCTCATCCATCAACACCTTTAATAGCTCTTGATCCAGACTGCCCCAATTTACGCCGATACGCACCGGCTTATCGTAATCCATAGCCAACTTAATCATGGTTGAAAACTGTTCATCTCGCTTCGTTCCCTTCCCGACATTGCCTGGGTTAATTCGGTACTTATCGAGTGCGGAGGCACAACCGGGGTATCGAGTCAGTAGCTTATGTCCATTAAAATGAAAATCACCCACAATAGGAACATCGCATCCGCTAGCTAATAGTGCCTTTTTGATATCGGCTACTTGGGCTGCTGACTCCTCATCATTCACCGTAATCCTGACCAACTCTGAACCCGCCTGCCATAGCTCAAGGATTTGGGTGACGGTTGCTTTTCGGTCAGCCGTATTGGTGTTAGTCATTGATTGAATCACTACTGGCGCTCCACCCCCAACGGCAACACCACCCACCATGACTTGCGTTGTATTTTTTTTAATCATCGTTGCATTATAATTTTAATTGTGCGATTAATTCTAGTATGGACTGCTCTATACTTGCGGTTTTTGTATCTATGATAATTTCAGGACACGTGGGTACCTCAAACACACTGTTCACTCCTGAAAAGTCTTTAATTTCCCCTGCTCTAGCCTTCGCATAAAGTCCCTTAGTATCGCGCTGTTCACATACCTCCAAGGCAGTTGATACATAAACCTCAATAAACTCATTTTTATGGAATAGCCCTCGGATCTTTGTTCGTTGCTCAAGCGTAGGAGAAATAAATCCAGCTAAAACCATGAGTCCAGCGTCGACCATTAACCTTGCTACCTCGCCCGCTCTGCGAAGATTTTCATCGCGATCTTCATTAGAAAAACTCAGATCATCACACAAGCCATTGCGGAGATTGTCTCCATCCAAGACATAGGTGTGGTATTCATTCTTGTGTAAGTAGACCTCGAGCGCGTCTATGAGTGTAGATTTTCCCGACCCCGATAACCCAGTAAACCAAATACACATCGGTTGCTGTTGCTTTTTTAATGCCCTATCAGCCTTCGTTATCTTATAGTCCTGGCTCCATGTATGGGATTTGTTCATACAGCCTTTAACCTCATGGTCCGTTTGGTTTTATCTTGAACCTGACCGGCAAGCTGCCCACAGGCCGCATCGATATCATCACCCCTAGTCTTACGGACGGTAGCAACCAGACCAGCGTCCATCAATACCTGTTTAAATGCATTAATAACTGGTCTACTGGAGCATAAGTAACCACTGTTAGGAAATGGGTTAAATGGTATCAGGTTGAATTTGCAGGGCACATTTTTCACCAGCTTTACTAATGCCTTTGCCTGGTCAACCGAGTCATTAACCCCTTCCAGCATCACATACTCAAAGGTCACAAAATCCCTTGGTGCTTTTTCAATGTACCGAATGCATGCAGCCATTAGGTCTTGTAAGGGGTATTTTTTGTTAATGGGCACAATCTCATCTCTGAGCTTATCATCGGGTGCGTGCAGGGATATGGCTAATGATACCGGACAGTCATCACGCAACTTATCGATCGCTGGAACCAGTCCGCTGGTCGATAAGGTCACCCTCCTCCGACTTAAGCCATACACATGATCATCGAGCATCATCTCCAGTGCATGCACTACATGATTGTAATTCGTCAGCGGCTCACCCATCCCCATCATAACCACATTGGTAATAATGCGATCTTCCTGAGCTAGGATCTGATAGTTTGTTTGTTCGCGTAGCATCTTGTTTGCCAGCCATAGCTGACCGACAATCTCCCCTGAAGTGAGGTTACGATTAAACCCCTGTCTTCCAGTGGAACAAAACGTGCATTCTAACGCGCAGCCCACCTGAGAAGAAATGCACAGTGTGCCACGATCCGTTTCCGGAATAAACACCGCCTCGATACCATTTTTAGCACCCACATCTAGCAACCATTTTCGGGTGCCATCCGTGGATAAATGATCAAGCTGAATGGAAGGTATAGCAATTTCTGATGTGGTTTGTAAGCTTTGTCGAAATGATTTAGCGAGGTCAGTCATTTGGCTAAAGTCATGCTCGCCTGACTGGTAAATCCATTTGAGCAGTTGTTTTGCCCGATAAGGCTTATGCCCGAATTTTTCTAGGTATTCAGTGAGTTCACGCAAATTAAATTCGAGCAAATTGTCCAAAAAATATTAGCCAAAGAAGTAATCAATTTCAATTTTAGCATTTTCTAGTGAATCTGAGCCATGAACCGCATTCGCATCGATACTGTCTGCAAAGTCCGCTCTGATGGTTCCAGCTTCTGCTTCTTTAGGGTTAGTCGCACCCATAAGCTCACGGTTGGTTAATACCGCATTCTCACCTTCGAGGACTTGGATCATTACCGGACCTGAGATCATAAAAGCTACCAGGTCATTGAAGAAAGGACGCTCTTTATGGGTCTCATAGAAACCTTCTGCCTCTTCTTTTGAGAGTTCGATCATTTGTGCCATTACAATCTTCAGGCCAGCCTTTTCAAAGCGTGAATAAATCTCGCCAATCACATTCTTAGCAACGGCGTCTGGTTTGATAATCGATAGTGTTTGTTCTATTGCCATGTTTATTTCTCCGAAACAATTAATATATTAATGAAAGAGCGTTAAAATAACATTTTTACACTATAAAATAAACGACATTTATCCAAAGTTATCATGTTTCTGACTATCGCTTTTTATCATTTTGTTGCCCTTGAGAATATCACCTCATTACAAGCGCACATTCAACAGTTCTGCCAAGACCAAGAGATCAAGGGAACGATACTATTGGCTGATGAAGGCATCAACGGAACCATCTCGGGTGTGGAAGACAACATCCGTCACCTCCTAAACTTTATCAAAAAAGATGAAGGGTTTAATGGGGTGTTTAGCGCACTGCAGCATAAGGAGTCATGGGCGCAAAGTAATCCGTTTTACCGAATGAAAGTGAGGCTAAAAAAAGAGATTGTGGCTCTCGGTGTTGAGGGTGTGAGTCCAACTAAAAAAGTCGGCACCTACGTGAAGCCTGAAGATTGGAATGCTCTGATCAGCGATCCTAATACGGTAGTTATCGACACAAGGAATAACTATGAGGTGAATATTGGGACCTTTAAACATGCCATTAATCCAAAGACCAAAACCTTCAGGGAATTTCCCGGTTATGTCGACGCTAACCTCAACCCCAAGTCACCAAAAAAAATTGCCATGTTCTGTACCGGCGGTATTCGTTGTGAAAAGGCTACCTCACTGATGCTAGAAAAAGGGTTTGATGAGGTCTACCATCTCCAAGGGGGTATATTAAAATATCTGGAAACCGTGCCAGAAGAAGAGAGCCTATGGAGTGGTGAGTGTTTTGTGTTTGATCAACGGGTGGCAGTGACTCACGGTTTACAAGAAGGCCAGTATGATCAATGCTACGCTTGCCGGCATCCCCTGTCTCCTGAGGAGATGGTATCCAATCATTACAACAAAGGTGTAAGCTGCCCTCATTGTCACGACAAACTCACTGAGGATAAAAAAGCCAGCGTGATGGAACGACAAAAACAAATCGAGCTGGCCAAACTACGAGGTGAGGTCCATATCGGCAAACCATTACATAAGGAAAGCAATGAGTAAAATACGATGGGGTATTGTGGGAGCTGCCAGGGTGAATGAGCGATTAATGCCTGCCATTATCCATTCAACTGACGGTGAACTAGTAGCCATAGGCAGTAGACGCCCAGGGGCTGCTAAGGAATGCCTACTCAAGTACGCCCCCGATCTCGAAGATCAGGTACAGTCCTTTGATGGGCTGGATCAAGTCATCAACCATGAGCGTGTGGATGCTATCTATATTCCACTAGCAAATGAAGAGCATGTGCCCACCGCCCTCAAAGCCATTCGAGCAAAGAAACATGTCTTAATTGAAAAGCCAATGGCACTCAAGTCACAAGAAGTGCAAATGCTCTTTGATGAAGCGAAGAAATATCAGGTCAACATCATGGAGGGGTTTATGTATGCCTTTCACCCTCAGTTCGATCGTATCAAGAACATTATTCACTCCAACATCATTGGGGAGGCCAATTACGTGCATTCCATGTTCTCATTCCCTATCCAGCCGGCACGGTTTTACCGCATCAACCGTCCAATGAAAAATGGGGGTGGTGCCCTCTGGGATATCGGTCCCTACGCCATCCATACGATCAGGCAATGTTTTAAGGAGAATCCTCAAAGGATTTACGCTCAAGCTGAATTGAATGAACACGGTGCGGATATCTCAGCTACAGGGATGATCGATTTTGGCCACCATAAGCGAGCGACCTTTGACATTAGCTTTAACTGCACACGACGCTCAGAATTTGAGGTATTTGGTCCTAATGGCCGAGTGAAATGTCCGACCGTTTGGCAGCCTGAGGACCAGACGGCTAAAATTATCTATGCCACCGAAAAGTCAGGGCTCACCGAAGAAATTGTACCCAAAGCCAATCACTTTGACCGGGAAATCCAGCACTTTAATGAGGTGATTTTAAGGCGCATAACGCCGAAGTTAGATGAACAAGACGCAGTATGGAATGCTAAAACGCTTGAAGGGATACAGAAGAGCATTGAGGCTAATGCATGGGTTAATCTTTAAATGAGCAAGGCTTGGATCTTTGACTTTGACGGAACGCTCGTCCATTCTGAGGCCGCCATCACCCAATGTTTCGAAAGCATCACCAAAAAATTAGCCCCTCACCGACTAGATGTCGCTAAAAATGTCCTCATCGGCCCTCCTCTGCGTCAAACCGTAGCGGAAATCTTAGGCGATCCAGAACATCCGCTGATAGACGAGTTCGTCAGTGCTTTTATTCGGATGCATGATGATGACGTGCTCCAGCACACCACGGCCTATCCATCGGTGCACGAAACGCTTGCCAACCTTCATCAGCAAGGCGATAAAATGGCGATAGCCACCAACAAGCGATTGGCGCCTACTATCAGGACACTCAACCACCTTCACTGGGACCAATTTTTTCTCTTTGTAGAATGCTCGGATAGTGAGGTAGTGATACGAGATAAGCATCAGATGATTAAAACCATTGTAGAAAAGAATAGCAGCTTTAAGAATGCCTATTTTGTAGGGGACACGGTGGGTGACGGTCTGAGCGCTAACAGCAGCAATACCCCTTTCATCAAGGCTTCGTATGGCTATGGTAAGAACCAGGACTGGTCAGGTGTCACTACCTTTAAGGCCATCAACACGCTCGACGAGCTGTTGAAGCTTTAAGCTTCGCCTCACAGACATCCCCACCCTTTGACTTTTTTTAAAAAAAACTACTTTCTTTGGTAGATATTTTGACGGTGACCAATTTGTAAAATAAGGATAATGAGCTCTTGATTTTGCACTTCGCAGACGATGCGATAATCCCCTAAACGATACCGATAAAAGTCCCCTAAGTTACCCGATAATTTTTTAGCTAGACTAATGGGATCCGGGTGCTTAGCCACCTTCTCCGTCATAAATTTGAGGATCAGTTCCTGATTAGGTCGATCGATACGCTTTAAAGATTTAACCGCCCGAGTTGAGAACTTAACGGTCCAGGCCAAGCTCTGCCCTGACTTGATCGACATCAAACACTTCCTCGTGCTGGCTTGCGATCATGGCCTTGCTCTCGGCTGCGAGGTAATAGTCTTCCAACTCTTCCAAGGTGCGACTCACCATCTCTTTTAAGTAAAAAGTTTTAGTACGACCGGTCGCGTCCGCTAAATGATTCAGGCGGTTCTCAATTTCGGGTTCAAATCGAATGGTGGTTGCCATATTTTTTTACCTTGTAAAAAATGAATATTAATCAAATTGTATTACAAGTAATATTTTACTGCAAATCTTACAAAGAATACATTTATTACAGTTAGCATCAACGGCGATCTCACGCCTTTAAAGCAATAAGTTCGTTTTGAAATTTAACTATTTTGCTTAACCTCGCCGTCCAATTGAATGGTTAAAATAAGCTTGCTTATTGAAGCGTTAATGAATAATATGTCATATATGACACTTAAACTATACAAAGCACAAGATATACTCCTGAAGAAGATATTCTCTAATCTTGATGCACTTGAAATTCCCAACTGTATCCTCGCTGGAGGCACGGCCCTCGCCCGCTATTATCTAAATCATCGAATTTCTTATGACCTCGATTTTTTTGTGGGGCAAGATTTTTTACCCGAACGCTTGGCGATAAATTTAGGCAGAGAGGGTTTCAGATTAACTGACCTCCACTTAGAGCATGATGGTCAATGGACTTCACAACTTCATGCGCAAACCGATATCGAAGGTGAAATGATTAAGATTTCATTTGTCGCTGACATTTATGAGGGCATGTGGAACAAAGTCACATTCGACCCTGTCATGACCGAGGAGATCGGCGGGCTCTATCACCGCAAACTTCGAACGATTTCAGGAAATCAAACGCATCAGGGAAAACACCAAGGGGGTCGTCAAAAGGCGCGTGATCTTTTTGATCTTTTTGTGCTAAATAAAGAAATTAAGCCGATTCATGCCTTCATTGATGAGGCCAACCTGCATGGGGCCAACTTCCCGATTGATGCCTTTAGTGCGCACTTAATCTCCATGCCATGGATGGACTTAATCTCTGAATTTGAGAATTTAGAAAGGCTTCCACCCTTCGATCACGGTATCTTTTTTATGCGAGACATTAAAGACAGCTTAATTAAAGAAGCATTAACGCTACAAAACTTATGAATACACAAACATTAATCACATCCATATGGCCGCGCGCAAAGAAGATGGCATTCTGGGATCAGGGCCAACTTGAATTTGAAAATTGGCGTACTGATTTTAAAAACAAAAAATCGAATGTCATTGAAGCGAGTGTTAACTTTATGCGAGCCTCTGATCTTATCAACCTCATTGGTCAAAAAGATTTTATTAAAATCTGGCCCTCTATTAACCAAGATAATCAATTAAATCCGATCAAACGTGCTATTCTTGATGGTGCCTGGGGCATGAATACAATCGGGGACCCCACTGTCAAGATTGACCCAATACTCAGCCGATTTCATACTAAAAAACGTTACACCTTAAAAACAATTGCCGAATCAGAAGGTAATGAATCTATTTATGCAATTGCAAAAAGAATGGGTCGCAATTACCGACGCGTCTTTGACGACATAAAAGACTTCGAAAATAAAAATTTAATTGAGCTTATCGAGAAGAAAAGAGAAGGCAGAAGATATTTGATCGCTCGGCTACTTACGCGATCATCATAATCAAATAAACTAATTACTTTAAACGAACTCCTGGTTGGTGGTCTGGGGTGCCGATAAATTCCACACCTGCAGACTCCAGGGCCTTTTTAACTGCCTCGAGTGTTTTGATACTAGCATTTGGCAGGACGCCATCAACAGCCTCTATCCTTCGAATAGTACTTATTGCAATTCCTGCATTATTAGCCAGTGTTTCACCTGACCACTTAATCATAGATTTAGCAGCTCTTACTTGACTTCCAGTTATCATATAGTATAAAATGTGTTATATATAGTATAATTAGTACTATTTATAGGTTAATATAATTGATATGGAAGAATTATACACAATTTTAAAGAAACTCGAAGGGGCTTACGCAGAGTCGACCATCCGAGCCTACCGTAAGAACCTCGAATCCTACGCGACCTTCTGTGAGCTAAAAAGTTACCCCTTCTTGCCCTCCCCGGCTGAGGCCATCGTCGCCTTCATAGACCACCTGACTAGATTGGAGCTGAGTGCCTTCTACATACGACGACATGTCACTGCCATCGCCCTTATTCACCGGATGAGCCGCTATCCTGACCCGACGATCGACCCCGATATCAAGATCGCCCTAAGGCGGGCCTTCCGGCAACGCGGACGCTACCAAAGGCAAGCCGTCGGCATGAACTATGATCTGATAGACAAGATCATCCTAGGGACACCTGACACGCTTCATGGCATCCGTAACCGGATGTTGTTGCAGGTCGCCTACGAAACCTTATGCCGACGCAGTGAATTGGTGCAACTCCGGATCGAGGACATAGAAACCCTTGACCACCCACAATATTGTGTAAGAATACTATTAAGGAAGAGCAAGACCGACCCCTTCAAGGAAGGTCGGTGGCTCTACATCACACAAAAGGGCAAGACCATGATCGATCAGTGGTTAGAGAAGACCGGCTTGACAAGGGGTTACCTCCTCAGAGGCATCCGAAAGGGTGACCACCTGACGGAGCAGCTGCATCCCGGGCAAGTCAACAAGGCACTCAAACGCATGGGCCGTGCCATGGGCCTGCCCAATGCAACCGTTGAGCACATCAGTGGTCACTCCATCCGTGTCGGGGCAGCCCAGGACCTCTGTGCTCAAGGAAGCAGCCTGCCACAGATCATGGCCAAGGGCCGCTGGGTCAAGACAGACACCCTGATGCGCTACGTGGAGCACGCCATTATCTAACTATGAAAGATAACCAAAAAAATAAGCAGGGACAAGGCGGCGGACCGAAAACACCGACAGGTAAACTTATCGCCGCGCAAAATGCTAAGACACACGGCATCACGTCGGGATCGTTTCAAAGTGATCAAGAAAAGTTAGATAAGGAGGCGTTAATTAATAGCCTGGTGAAATACTACCCCAGCAGCAACCCACTGCTCCAATTACAAATCGACCGCATCGCACAGATTACGATTCAATTAGGTCGGCTCAACCGAGCGATGGATGCAGAACACTTTAAGGCCAAAGCCAAGGCAACTATCACCGACCACATCTTCAACGAGCTAAAATTTACGGCCACCGATATCGAAAAACTACTCACCCGTGACCTACATCCAAACAATGACCTAGAGCACCTCATCAGGCTGACAGCTGAGTTTATTGGGATCAATATGGAGGACGTCAAAGATAAAACAAGGTACCTTGAGTTAATGCCCTATTTTATGGGTTACTTAAAAGATCAGGCCGATAAGAAGGAGCTGTCATTTAAGGCATTTATTGACAGAGAAATTAATGGCGAACCCAAAAATAAGCAAAAATTTATTATCGTCACCGGGATCGATCGACACATCATCGATAGCGAAACAGCTTCACCCAATACGCCTACTTTTATGGGTAAGTCACTCGAGGAGAGTATGCATGAGGTAACAATCGATGATATCGAAAAAATAATTCATGCTTACACAAAAAAGAAAGAAGCGGAGACGCAGTCCTTTGAGAAGATTCGACTCTACGAGGCGATTAAACCTTTTATACCGGAAGCAGCAATGCCTGACACAGAGACTATGGATAAGCTGATGCGATATCAAACCAGTCTTAACAATCAACTGTCTAAAATGATGGGGGAATTAATTCGTCTATCAGAACTAGAAAATAGAAGGGTGTCGGATTAGCTGTAATGGGACCTTAAAGTGAGACATACCAATTAATGATAGTAGATGATAAAATAGACACTAAGCTCAAGAAATCTTACATCAGCTTTAACTGCACCCGGCGCTCAGAATTTGAGGTATTTGGTCCTAATGGCCGAGTGAAATGTCCAACCGTATGGCAGCCCGAAGATCAGACCGCAAAAATTATCTATACGACAGAATAGTCAGGACTCACCGAGGAAATTGTTCCCAAAGCTAATCACTTTGACCGGGAAATCCAGCACTTTAATGAGGTAATTTTAAGGCGCATAACGCCGAAGTTAGACAAACAAGACGTCGTTTGGAATGCCAAAACGCTTGAAAGTATTCAACAAAGCATTCAAAAAGATGACTGGATCAATCTTTGAGTAACGCCATTGATTTTGATGGCACATTAGTTGATTCAGAGAGAGCTATATATGAAAGCTTTCAAAGTATTACAAAGCATATAGCTCCCGAAAGAGAAAGCTTTGCAAAAAATATTCTTATTGGGCCACCTCTACGTGACACAGCATCAGAAATATTAGGTATAAACCATCAAAATAAACTAGACAAATTCGTTAATCTTTTTATTGAGATGCATGATGAGAAAGCTATTTAATATACGCAGCCATATCCAGATGTCGCCAGCGTTTTACAAACTCTTCATAGCAATAATATAGCTATGGCTGTTGCCACAAATAAAAGACAAGTACCAACAATAAAATTGATTAATCATTTTGGCTGGGAAGAATATTTTAAATTTATTGAATGCAGTGATAGTGAAATTCAAATGAGAAATAAAGATGTCATGATTCAAGATATTTTAATTCATGACGATTCACTTTATGGAAGCCTCTTTATTGACGATACAGTGAATGATGGACTGTCCGCCAACCTCAGTCAACTAAAATTTATTAAGGCAAACTATGGTTATGGTCGGGACCAGGACTGGTCAAAAGTAAATATTCATCAAGAAATTAACCATTTATCTGAAGTTTTAGAACTCATTTAAAAACTCATCTTACTCAAAAAAAAACCAACCGATTGAAAAGATATTCTAGCAAACCACCCTTTGAGAAGCTTACGAGTCACATTACCTTGGTCTCAATCCCATTCATAGTGAATGACTGTAAGAGATATGGAGCAAGATTTCAATGTGATTTTTCTATAGAGACATTGAATGATTTATTGTTAATTTAGCGTTCTACTTACTTGTTTGCTTGTACTCAATAACCCATTTTTTTAGCTCACGCTTAATAACTGATTCTTGTTTTCTAGGAATTGATTCTACCCAAACCATTAAGGAGTTAAGCCAGGCCATGGAAATAGATTTAGTCTTAGCAATAAAAATTTTCTTATGCCTGGTAGGTAGTATATCTTCTCCGTCAATTAGAATTTCCTCATAAAGCTTTTCTCCTGGTCTTAAGCCAGTTATCTTTATTTTTATATCGCTTTCATTAGCACCGGATAAATTAATCATACTTTTAGCCAAATCAATAATTTTAATAGGCTGCCCCATATCCAAAACTAAAATTTCCCCACCTTTTCCCATGGCTGAAGCTTGCAGCACTAACTGAGCTGCTTCAGGAAGAGCCATAAAAAAACGCGTTATATCTTGATGGGTAACGGTAACGGGACCACCTAAAGCAATTTGAGAGCGAAATTTAGGAATAACGCTGCCACTACTTTCTAGTACATTACCAAAACGAACAACAATAAAATTTGTTTTATTGTTTTTTTTATTTTGCAGGCCCTCACACACCATTTCTGCTAGTCGCTTTGTTGCTCCCATAATATTAACAGGGTTAACCGCCTTATCTGTAGACACCAAGACAAACTTATTAACACCTGCCCTAATCGCAGCATCTGCTAATCGATAAGTCCCCACAACATTGTTCGTGAATCCCGCTGCAACGTTATCATTTTCTATTAAGGGCACATGTTTGTAGGCAGCGGCATGAAAAACAATATCTGGCTTATATTGATTAAACAAACCATCGATTAACGTAGAATTTTTGATGTCGGCTAATATAAAATATAAATGTGTTGTATGGGGTTGATTGTTTAATGACTGCTCTAGTTGGTATATAGCGTATTCAGAGACATCAATACAAACAATTATTTTAGGCTTAATTATTAATAGCTGTCGGCATAGTTCAGAACCAATAGATCCTCCGGCACCAGAGATAAGAATTTTTCTACCCTTCATCTCTTGCCTTAATAGCTGTGTGTTAAGGTTGATAATATTTCGACCAAGAAGGTCAGCCACCTCAACATGCTTAAGCCTGGAGAAAGTTAATTTTCCTTGGATAACCTCATCAGCTGACGGCATAATTAAAATTTTAAGCTTAAGATCTGCGGCAAGGTTAGCTGCCTGTTTTCTTTCCAATGGCTTTGTTTCAGGAATTAAAATAATCACTTGCTTTAGATCGAATAATTTAACGGCATCGGCTAGGTAATTAATTGTGCCTAAAATCCTTACCCCCTGAATTTCCCGACCAGTAAGTGTTGGTTCGTTGTCAAGTATTCCAGCAACATAAAAATTATTATTAAAACTAAGTTCTTTTACGATGGCATTGGTTGCTGCCCCAGCGCCAATAATAACCAGGGGTTCACCGGTATTCTTCTTAAAAACAAACATCAAACCTTTTTCTTTATATAAGCGAACTATAATGCGACTTAAGCTTAGTGAGGTAATTAGTATCAGGGGATATAAGATAATGATTGAGTACGGAATGTTGCCTCCAACATCCGGGACAATTCTTAGTAAGAATAATATGCCAGGCAATAAAAGAGCACCATAAATAATTCTTTTCAGGTCGAGTAAGCTTGCAAACCTCCATAAACCTCGGTAAAGACCTAGCAGGGTGTAGGTAGAAGCCTGCAAAAAAATGATGGTTGGGGATAAATTCCACATCATCTGCATATGCTCTAGAGGGATATCAAAATTAAAACGTAATAGATAAGCAAATACCCATGCTGCAAATATTGCGAATAAATCATGGGTGAAGGCGATGGTAACCTTATAATTTTTAAACATTTTGTGCATTTAAATAAATTATATAGTGCATTGCAACATCGAGCTAAAGTTTGATTTTTGAAGTGACTTAATGTGCGACGTCATTATATTTAACGATTGATAAAATCGTTAGTCCTATAATTTTTATATCCATAAAAAAACCTACCTTATTCATATAATCAATATCAAGCACAACCTTTTGAGGCACCGATAAATTATCTCTTCCTTGAACCTGGGCCCAGCCTGTTATTCCTGGCGTAAGTGTATGAACACCAGCCAATGTTCGTAAATCTATTAAATCATTTTGGCTGACTAGCGCCGGTCTTGGTCCAACAATACTCATATGCCCCTGCAAGACAGACCAGATTTGCGGTAGCTCATCCAAGCTGGTTTTCCGTAAAAATCTGCCTACAGGGGTCAAGTATTTGTCCGGATCAACCAAAAGATGAGTGGCAATCTCTGGAGTATGAGGATGCATAGTACGAAATTTAGGCATAGTGAAAACATTATTGTGCCTTCCTATCCGCTGGGACCAATATATCACAGGCCCATGTGATGAGACATAAACGGCCACGCATACCATAAGGCATGGTACGGCTATAAGCATCGTAAAAAAAGCAGCTAAAATTATATCCACGGTACGTTTCATAAGAGCCATCCAAACCTACTATAACTCAAAAAAATTTGAATATTTTTGATAAAATGATTTAAAAATACTTTTAAAAAATGATAGGGTTTCGCTAGTAACTTCATTCGCATTAATATTTTAATTCCCTTAATAATTATAGGCTTAAAAAAAATTTCTTACTATTAAAAATTAGCAGATGGACACACTTACATCTTAATTTTGCAACAAAATGCTAAACGGTATTAGCGCATCTACTT
>Ga0209702_10000229_pt1 | contig 114518 bp, 77 predicted proteins | sample FRY01_FD_187210 | JGI IMG/M metagenome (GOLD analysis project Ga0209702, IMG submission 187210) | Freshwater microbial communities from Lake Fryxell liftoff mats and glacier meltwater in Antarctica - FRY-01 (SPAdes) (version 2) | ecosystem: Environmental > Aquatic > Freshwater > Ice > Glacier...
CGAACCGGTCGTCGGCATCGGCACGGACTCGACCGTGAAGGCGTTCGGAGGGTTGCTCTCGATCGTGATAGAGCGGAGGTTAAGCGCACCGTTGCCGGTGTTCTTGATATCGATACGGCTTGGGCCAGTCGCGCTGACCGAGATTGAGCCGCCGTTGGCGATCGCGGCGCCGCTCGCGCTGGCTTCAAGCCGAGGGGCCGTTTCTAACTTCGGGCCGGTGCCGCCGTCGCTGCAAGCGGCGAAAGCAAGTGCTGATGACAGAGCCAAAATAGTTCCGAGTCCTGTATGCCTCACGCGTCTACCTCCTGGTCCAGCTGACGTCCGCGGAATACTTCCAGCAAACGCACATAAAATGAAAGTAACAGGTCACCTTTCACCGAGTTTTTTTTTGTAAACCGGGAATAACAGTCCTGTTCATCCTCAGTGAGGTCACACACTACAATAGCGTATTGGCGCGCCGATCGGGGACTTAAGATCGCTTTCGGCCTTCTTCGCGCGTCTGCTGCAGGGTATTTCGGACTTTCTATCGGCCGCGAGACACGGGTTTCGGGCCCGACTATCGTAGTATCCGCGACTAGGCGCGACAAACTTCAAGGCGATGCACGTGGAAGACGGACCGACAGAGACTCATATTGGGGACAACGCGGATCGCGATGCCGACAGAACCCTACGTTATATGACGCGTTTCGCGTGTATCGGGCCTCAGTGCGAGGAGAACTGCTGTCAGGACGGGTGGCGCATCGACGTCAACCGCGACGGCTACAAGCGCCTGATCGCGGCGACCCAGTTCGCGCCCCGAGACATCGCCAAGAGGGTCCAGGCGGCCATCCGCGTGGTCTCTGCCAAGGACAAGAGAAAGCCCGAGTCCTACATCATTAAGCAGGACGCGTCCGGCGCTTGCCCCCTCTTCGACGACGGCTGGTGCGCCATTCACTCAAATTTCGGGATCGATATGCTGCCCCACGTCTGCGCGATCTATCCGCGCAAACTCTATCGGGTCACCGACCGCTACGAGCTCAGCGCCACCGCGAGCTGCCCCGAGGTCGCGCGTCAGGTCCTCCTCTACGCGGACGCCGTCGAGTCGGTTCCGCTGGACATCACGACCCTCAACCGTGTGGTCCTGCAAGAGAGCATGGACAGCCGCGATGTGCGCCCCTTCTTCCGGGCCATGGCCGATGTCCGCGACGCGATGATGGCCCTCGCGGGCGACGAGTCGATCACCGTGGGCGAGCGCCAGTTCCTGACCCTGTGGTTCGCCAAGCGAACGAGCCAGCTCCTGACCCGTAGCAGGCAAGCGGGGGACCTCGCGCCCGTCGATCGCGAGCTCGCGCTCATCATGAATCCTCGCGCAAGAGACGAGATCCTAAAGCGATTTGAGACCATCGAGACCCCCGCCGCGGTCGCCGTCTATATCGCCCGTGGCATCGTGCGGCCCAAGACCATGGGCGTCCGCCGCCCCCGCTGGGAGGCGCTCGTGAAGACGCTCATCTCCAGCTTCGCGCCCCTCGCGAAGGTGCTCCCGAACTCCAATGATAGCGCTGAGCACGACCGGTCGGCGGCGTCGGCGATGGATCTGGGGTCCAACGCGACGGCGCGCGAGCTACTCGACATGTACCAAGCGCGGCGCGACCGCCTGCGCGACATCCCCGAGGTGTCGGCGCGGATCGACCAGTTCTTCCGCAACTACATGGTTCATACGTGGTTTCACCGTGCGCCGACCGAGGAGGCCGATCTTCTCAGCTACGTCCTGCGGATGTTCGCCCAGCAGGCCTGCCAGAAGTTCCTGCTCTACGGACACCCGGACCTGCAGCTCGCGCTCGACGGATTCGACGCTGGCTCCGTTGAGGACGAGGCGGCTGCCCTGACCGCCCTCTTGACGAAGGTCGACGCGGTCGCGGTGGACTGCTTTTACCAGCTCGCGCGCCACATCGAGCACGGCGCGCTCATCAAGTGGCTCGTGACTTACTTAAAGGAGCGCGGCCTCGCCAATATCGCGGGCGGCATCCACCTCATTCACTTCTGAGGGCGGTCTCGCGCCGCCGCCCGCGACCAATAATGAGGCCCATCAGCGCCAGCGCCAACGACGTCAGCCCCTCGGCGCCGCCTGCTTGGCAGTTGCCCCCGTCGACGACGACAATGGGAGGCGCAATGATCGTGCAGGCGTCGCCGACCCCATCCTCGTCGCTGTCCGCCTGGTCCCAGTTGGCGATGTCTGGGCAATTATCGAGGCCGTCGCCGATCCCATCTCGGTCCCGGTCGCCAAGGAAGGGCGGATCTGGCTCAAGCTCCTTGCAGCCCGATCCATCACAGCGCCAACCCTCCTCCACGGCGCAGTCGGCGTCGCAGCCGTCGCCAGCCCGCTGATTGTGGTCGTCACAGCCCTCAGCGCCGTCCACACGGCCGTCACCACAAACAACAACAAAGGCGCAGACGCTGCCAAAGCTGCCAACCTCTTGGCATGCCCAACCCGGCTCAACGCGGCAGACACCGCTACAGCCGTCGCCGAAGATCCGCCCGCCGTCGTCGCAGCTCTCCGCGCCCACGACTTTGCGGTCGCCACAGACCTCCGCGCACGCGGTGCCGACGCAGGCCCAGCCATCCTCGATCCGGCAGTTGCTATTGCAGCCATCGCCCGAACGGTCATTCCCGTCATCGCAGCGCTCAGCGCCCGCGGCGAGGCCATCACCACAAGCCACGGCCACGCAGTTTGAGGGCTGGCCGGTGCAGACCCACCCGGGCTCGACGGCGCAGTTGCTATTACAACCATCTCCGTCGAAGATATCGGTGTCGTCGCAGGCCTCGCCGACATCAATGACCCCCGACCCGCAGGTCTCGCGGCACCCAGCGCTGTCGCAGACCCAGCCGACCTCCATCTGGCAATCCGCATCGCACCCGTCGCCGGGCTGGTCGTCGCCATCCTCGCAGGTCTCGGCGCCGACGATATAGCCATCGCCGCACGCGGCGGCCCGACAGACGGTGCCCTCGCAGCGCCAGCCAGCCTCAACCGCGCAGTTGAAAGAGCAGCCATCATTCGGGATGAGGTTCCCGTCGTCGCAGGCCTCAACGCCATCCCGACGCCCGTTGCCGCAGGTGCGCGCACAGTCGGCGCCGGCACAGGGCCAACCCGGCTCTAGCCGACAACCGACGCAGGCCACGTGGTTCACCTCGCAGGTCTCGTCGCCAAGCAGCTGGCCGTCGCCGCAGATCGGTGTGCAGAGGGACGCGGCCGCACCGTCCGCGCCCGCCGCGCAAGCCCAGCCCTCTTCAAGCCTACAATTGGGCCCGCAGCCGTCGCCGGGGGCCGCGTCGCCGTCATCACAGAGCTCCCCAAGCTGAATCACGCCGTCCCCGCAGCTCTGGACGCAACCGGTCGCGTGGCAGATCCACCCGGGCTCCAGCGCGCACGTCGGATCGCAGCCGTCGCCGGCCCGCGCGTTGCCATCGTCACAGCCCTCGCGGCCGGCCACGAAGGAGTCCCCGCACGCGGCTGCGTCGCACCCGACGTCGTCGCAGAACCAGCCGAGCTCGACGCGACAGTTTGGACTGCAACCATCGTCGGCGCCGAGCCCCCCATCGTCACACTCCTCGGCCTCTTGGATCTCGCCGTCACCACAGGTCCTGCGGCATTGAGATCCAATGCAGATCCAGCCCGGCTCGGGCCGACACTGGGCATCGCAGCCGTCATCGCCGAGGTTGTTGGCGTCATCACAGCCCTCGTCGCCGACCTGATGACCATCACCGCACCGATCGGCGACGCACCCCACCTCATCACAACGCCAGCCCAGCTCGACGGCGCAATAGGCGTCGCATCCGTCCCCAGCCGTCAGGTCACCATCGTCGCAGGCCTCCAACGGATCGAGCCCCCCATCGCCGCAAGACTGTATGCACGTCGCGCGGTCGCAGACCCAGCCCGGCACGATCGCGCAGTCCACGCAAGCCTCGGCGAGATCCGTATCGACGCTGGAGAAATACCCGAAATCGCAGCCCTCTTCGGCCACCACCCAGCCATCCCCGCATAGGCTCGTGCACCCGCCCGGCCCGCAGCGCCAGCCGGGCTCAGGGCGGCACGCTGGGCCGCAGCCATCGCCCGATCTGAGGTTGCCGTCGTCACAGAGCTCGACACCCCCGACGACGCCGTCGCCGCATCCAGCTAGGCAACCCGCGGCGTCGCACGCGTAGCCGCTGACAATCCGGCAGCTCAGGCACCCTGTAGCGACCACGTCGCAGAGCTCAGCGCCCGCCACGAGCCCATCGCCGCAGCGGTCGGCCGCGCAGTCAACGCCGGCGTCGCAGCGCCAGCCGGGCTCGACCATACAGTTGTTATCGCAACCATCGCCAGCCGCCGGCCCGCCGTCGTCGCAGGCCTCGGCGGGGTCAAGGAGCCCATCGCCGCAAGTGAACTCGCAGCTCATGGCGACGCCGACACCTGCGCAGGCCCAACCAGGCTCAAGCTCACAGAGGGCGTCGCAGCCGTCTCCGTCCTCGGCCCCGCCGTCGTCGCAGCGCTCGGCCGGGTCCAAGACGCCGTCACCACAATACGCCGGCGCGCAGTCGAGACGGCAGGCCCCGGGCATATGATTGCTATTAAATGAAGTTACGAGACGAACGATGGGACCAGCCGAGGTCCCATAGGCCATTGCCAGCGCGCCGCGACCGTCGGACCCAAGCGCGACGCCGCCCGCACCCCACTCGAAATCGGAGATGGGCGCCGAGCCGATCAAGGCCCCCCCGCTGATCAGAGCGCGCGCGACGCGGGCCGTTTTGGCCCTATCATCTACGGTCGCGACGACGACCGTCCCGTCACCGAGGGCGACGATAGCGACCACCCGGGCGCTCAGCGACGGGGCGAGGTAGACGAGATTTTTGAAGGTGCCATCGCTGAGGTCGTACGCAAAGACGCCACGACCGGCGGCGACGAGGAGAGCGCCCTCGGCGATCGCGACGGCGGCTTCGGCCGGGGCCTCTGCGAGCGACGGGCTGGCGATGCCTGTCGCGAGGGGCACACGGACAGGACCGCGCAGCGACCCATCGGACCCACGCCCCGATACGATCTGCAGCGCCGTGTCATCGGCCGCGAGGGCCTCGGGATAGGGGATCTCGCCCGCGGTGGGGAAAACACCTAAGAAAGCACCGGAGATCGTGCTGAAGCGTTCGACACGCTGGAGATCGCGGCGCGCCACGTAGAGGAGGCCATCGGGGGCGACGACGACGCCCGTCAGGTCGCCCCCGCTAGCCGTCGCGAACGAGGGTGCCCAGACGCCCGACGCCAACCCGCTGACGTCGCGGGTGAGTCGCCCGATCGCGCCCGTGCTCCGGAGCACAAAGAGCTGACCCGCGTCGCCAAAGGCGAGGCCGACGACCGGACCGCCCAGCTGTAGCCCGTCGAGCAGGATCGCGCCGTCACCGCCGATCGCGCCGTCGTCGCAGCCTTCGCCAGCATCGACTATTGCATCACCACATATCGCCGTCGCGCGAGAGCTGAAGGAGACGGCCGCGAGCAGCAACATACCCGCGACCCAGTGTCGCGCCGCTGGACGGATGGCGCGATGCATCATGGGCGCACGAAACCGACGAGCCCATCAAGGACGGCCTTGAGATCGCTCTCTGTATCGATCAGCTCGAGAGGAAACCCGACGACGACGCTCTTGGCCGGGACACCGACGGCCGCGCCCTTGCCATCCGGGTAGCTGAGGACCACACGGGCGCCGGTCGCGGCGTTGAGCGCGTCCGGGAAGTCCTCGTCGTAGAGGGTCCCCGCGCCGCCAAACCCGAAGGAGGCGACGCCGCCAAGGTCACCGGTACCGCGGGCGGAGGAGGCGCGCGCGTTGTCGGCGAGATAGGTCGCGCCCAGCTTCGCCAAAAAAGACGAGCCATTGCCGCGAGCGCCGAGGTCCCACGCGAGCTCGCTGCCGGAGGCGATGACGCGGCCCCCGGCGTCCAGATAGGCCCGCACGAGAGCCTGCTCGGACGCGCTAAAGCTCTCGTCGGCCGAGCTCTCGTCCCCGAGCAGCCAGACCACGAGCGCAAAATCCGAGAGGCGCACCTCGCCGCCGGCGATGGCCTCGTTGCTGGCCGTCGCGACAGACCCGAGCGCGACGCCGACGCGCGCGGCGCCGACATGGGCATATTGACGGAAGGACCCATCGAACATGCGGTCGAATCCGTCGACGACCAGGACGTCGGCCCCCAGCGCCCCGTAGTAGGTATCAGTGATGAGGCTGGCGGACTGAGGGACGTCGACGAGACGCGAGCGAACGCGCACATAGAGCCCTTGGGCGCCAGCCGGCACAACAATAGACGCTTCGGAGGTAGAAGCAGGGACCTCGGCGGCGGTCGCGAAGACGCTGCCGTCGCGTGAGGTCTCGACGATAAAGGCCTCCAAGAGATCGTCGTTCGGCGAAAACCATTTGACTCGCAACTGGTCTCCGACCGCCGCGACGGACCGGAGCTCGATTCGTGGGCCCCGTCGCGACTTCGCGCTGGCCCACCGCAAGGCCTCAGCAAAGGCCGCGTTCCACCAGGTCGAGTCATTGTGGCTGGAGCTGGTCGGCCAGATGACCGCGCGTCGATCCCGCATGGCCTCGTACGCCGTCGAGTTTGTGGCGAGGGCGCCGAGGGTGTTGAGGAGGCTCGTGTTGTTCGTGCGGGTCCCGCCGTTGGCGGTGTGGTCGCTCCTCAAAAAGCCACCGGCGCGCGCGAAGGCGATAAAATCAGCAGACCGGCCATAGAGGCCATCGAAGAGGTGGGCGCTCATGACCTGACCGCGGTCGGTCTGCGTCTCCAGGTTGATGGCGGTCGCTTGGTAGCCTCCGGAATGTTCGGTCAGGACCAAGTCACCGACCCACGGGCTCGCGACGAGACCATCGCGATAGAGCACCGCGGCGACGTCGTCGAGGAGGCGCGTCAGACCCCCGGGGGTCATCAGCTTGCCGAAGTTTCCCGAGGCCGCCGAGACGGGCCCTTGGGGGACGACTAAGATCGCGTTCGCGCCCGAGGCCCAGGTCTGCTCGCGGTAGTAGTGCGCGGGCAGCGTCGCGGCGACGGTGGTCCCGTGGCCGTGGAAATGGACCACGAAGTCATTGGCGGGGCGCGGCGTAAAACCATCGGGCACAAAGACATGCACGGACGAGTCGGTCCACGATCCGCTCGGGTCCGGAAAGGGCGCGGTCGCGAGACGGACGGTGGCGCCGCGGCCATAGAGGACCCCCGCTGAGCGATGCTCGGTCCAGGTCGCGGACGGGATAGTGGTCACCGAGCCGGCGAGCGCAAAAACCGTCGCTATTACAACTAACTTGCCGTCCAGACGCAGCTCGAGGGCGGCCTCGGCGCGCTTGTGGGCGCCCGCCCCAGAGAACCGAAGGGCGAGGCGTACGCCGGGCGGGTTCGTGGAGGCGGTGGCGACCGCGGACAGGGACCCGTCGCCGTTGAGGGTCACGGTGATCGCTGCAAGCTCAGCTGGGCTGGGCGAGCCTGAGGCGACCGTCGCGACGAGCTCGCGGGTGCTGGCCGTGCCGTCGGACGGAACCCACGGCATCGCGATGAGGTCCGGCAATGATAGCGACAGAGCGCCGCCAGCCTGGTCCGGGCCAATGTCCGCGGGGCCATCTAGGTCCTGGGGCGTCGTGACGTCCAGCGGTGACGCGTCCGGGATCCCGGTGTCGGCGCGGACATCGAGCGGCGCGATCGTATCGGGTGGGGTCTGTCCATCGGATAGTGAGACGTCCGCGACGAGACCAGACGGCGCGGCGGTGATGTCGGGGGCGAGGCGCGAGACGGTCGCCGACCATGGCTCGGGATCATCACCGCAACCTGTGCCAGCGACTAGCACACAACATGCCAATATTAAACGCAACTGGTACGTTGGCGCGGCCTCAATCATGGTACGAGCGACGTTCATCACCCCGCGAGGATGGTGCAAGGGAGGCTCTCATTGCAAGGCGACTGTCACCTTCTCTCACCCCAGCCGGCGAGTACCTTGATAGCCCCAAAGAGCTGCGGATTATGGATCGGCTGGTGTCTCTTCGTCGCCGCCGTCATTCTGCGTAGGTGCGCCTTCTTCCTTGGGCTGAGCCTCTTCTGAGCCCGCGTCCGGCTCGTCGGACGGGGCATCGATGGTGCTCGCGGCCGGCCCAGAAACCTGGAGTAGCAATGGTTTCTGCTCATAGATCCACATATAGCGCGCCATCGTCTGGGTCACGCTGCGCGCGTAGTTGTGTGCCTCGCCGTAAGGGATGCTCTCGACGAACCGATCAAGCTCGAGCCCGCCGAACTCTTTGCGCCATCGGCTGACTGCGCCACCACCGGCGTTGTACCCGGCGCTGGCGAGTGGAATCTGAATGTGGCGGTCAAGCAGGCGCGACAGGTACAGGGTCCCGAGCTCGAGCGCGATCTCTGGCTTCTTTAGGTTCTCATTCGAGGGGTCAATGTCGGTGCCGCGCGCGAGGTAGGTCGCGGTGGTCGGGATGATCTGCATCAACCCGATGGCGTTGGCCCAGCTCACGACCTGGGGGTTGAAGTTCGATTCGACGCGCGCGACGGCCCAGATCCAAGCCGGAGAGATGCCCCGCTCGGTCGCGAAGTGCCGCACTAGGTCCTCGAAGGGCCGCGGAAATGCAGCGCGCCAAGCCTCGAGGTCCGCCCCTCGCGGATAGCCAAGTCCCCCGCCATCTTCAAGGCTTCGGGCCTCGCCGGATGCCCGCGCGTAGGCCCCGGCGAGCTGCAGGACCTCGGCTCGGGCCCAAAACCAGCCCGCCTTGTCTGGACGAACCGGCTGCGGCACGTCGCGGAGCGCATCTTGAACCCGCCCAGCAAAGAGCGCGTCATCGGTGTGCGCCGTGCCCGCGAGGCGCGCCCAAGCGACGGCGCGGCGGTAATTTGTGTTGTTCCACAGCCGAGTCCAGCGCTCTTTTGTGATGAGATGAACCGGCGCGGCCTGGTTCTGCGTGGGCTCTGCGAGCTCGCCTGCGGCGTCGTTGAGGCGCTGTAGGCCGCACTCTGCATCGACACCGCAGAGCTGAGACAGAGAGAGCACCGCGTAGTAGGACAGCGGGAAACTTGACAGAATGTCACGAAACACGATCTGGGCTGCCGCGTCCTTGCCGGTGCCCGCGAGGGCCCGAGCGCGCCAATAGGCGAAGCGCCCCCCATGTCGGCTCGGGGGGCCCGCCGGGACGAGCTTGAAGATGCGATCGAGGTCGACGACGAGGCTCTCCCAGTTGCCCGCGCGGACGTCCGGTCCGATGAGGTCCCAGGCGAGATCCCCGGCCATATCGCCGTCGCTATGGCGTTCGAGGGCTAGCCAGCGGAGGGCGTCGGCCTTGGCCTCGTCTTCCTCGAGGCCCGCGAGCAGGACATAGGCATCATCGACGGTGGTGCGGGTCCCGTAGCGATCGATGTGCTCTTGCAGGAGGCGCCGGGCGTCCTTTAGGACAGCCTTCTTCTTTTTCGGCGTCTTTTGGCGGGAGAGCGCCCGCGTCCGGTTACGCCCGGCGATAAATGTGGCCCAAGCCCCGACGTCGCCGTCGCACCGCGCAGCGAGCCGAGAGAGATAACTAAAGACCGCGTCCTGGCCGCGGTAGTTCTTGCGTCCCGTGGCGCGGTCGAGGCTGAGGCCGTGGACGAGACCCGCCGCGCACGCCGTGGCGTCGGGGTCGCGGGCGCCGGTGAGGCTCTCGACCGCGCGCCGGGCGGACTTGTATCTCCCGGCGGCGAGCATCGCCTCCCCGATGGCCAGCCGCTGCGCGGGTTCGAGGGAGTCGAGGTCGAAGGCATCGAAGAGCTCGATGGCGCGACTGTCGCCGGCAAAGCGCGTGAGGAACGCAAGCTTCGCGTCGCTCACCGCGGCGCCTTGGGCCGTCTCGAGGTAGATCGCTAGGGCATCGGCGCTGAGCTCACCGACGCCGGCCGCCGCCAATTCCGGAGCGATCACCGACTGGTGACCGAGCGCCACCTGAACGCGCAGACGCAGGTCCTGCGCGCGCTGGAAGAGGCTCGGCGCGAGGTCCTTGCCGGTCGCCAAGAGCTGATCGAGCCCCTCGAGCGCGGCCGGGCCTTCGCCGGAGAGGAGCTGGACCTCGGCGATGTCGAGGCCTAGCTCGGAAGCCAAGGGCGCGAAGGCGGCCTCGGCCGTGCGCAGAGACGCCACGAGCTCGCCAGCGTTGGGTGCCGCTGCGCCGCCCTCACTTGGGCGCCGAAGGAGCTCGACCCGGACCATGTCGCGGACGAGTCTCGCGGCCCAGACCCGCGGGTCGGCGGCAAAAGCCGGCGTCTCGAGCCAGGCAGTGAGCGCCGCGTCGGCTTCGACGAAGCGGCGATCCCGGATAGCGCGTTGGATAGGCGCTAGCTCGGCGGTGTCGAGCCAGTTCCCGAGGGCGAGCGGCGAATCCGGTGGCGCGTCCGGCGTTGGCAGGGGTGTGTGGATGGTATCTGCGGCGGTCGTCGCGTCTACCCCGAGGTTCGGGGCTGTGACGTCAGGTCGAGCCGGCACAGAGGTCGACGCGGTATCGGCGCTGGCCACCACCGCGACCTCGCCTGCGCTATCGGCGGGGCAGCTGGCACACCCTCCGAGCAGAAGGAATCCGACGACTTGAATGGTCCGGGTCCGCGACGAGGCGCCACGGATAATTTGCTGAGCTAGGAGCGGAAGCATTTGAGACGTCGCCTGATGAAGGTGCGATCGCGCGACGTTCTTTCAGCGCGCGGGTCGGCGTTTGGTAACACGCCGATCCCTAACAACCAAGTTCCCTCGCCTCATCCCTAGGCGGTCGCGGTCCCGAGAGATCGGGGGTTGCGGCCCGATGGCGCTCGCTGTCACCGCCTCGACGCCTCGACTCGGGACCTTTGGCATAGAAAACCCGGCGGGACTCGTGTAAGCGATGCGTCCTCGCAACCCGGCTTTGAGACGAAGCGGCGCGCGCGACTCGTCGGGAGGACAGACCATGAGTAACTGGACCCTGGAGGACGCTCTCCAGACCTACAACGTGCGCCATTGGGGCGACGGCTATTTTGACATCAACGGGGCCGGCGAGGTCGTCGTTCACCCCGACGGCGTGGCGAATCACCGCGCCGTCCCGATCTCGGCCGTCGTCGCCGAGATCGAAAAGAAGGGTCTCCGCCTACCGACCCTTATTCGCTTCTCGGGCATCCTGCGCAATCGCGTACGGCGCCTCCGTGACGCGTTCAATACGGTGATCGACGAGTTGGAATACAAGGGGTTCTATACCCCCGTCTACCCGATCAAGGTCAACCAGCAGCGCCGCGTCGTCGAAGAGATCGTCAGCGTCAACGAGCGGGTCCCGGGGCGCTCAGTTGGCCTCGAGGCGGGCTCCAAGCCCGAGCTCCTCGCCGTGCTCGCGCTGCTCCGCGCCGGCGATACGGTGATCTGTAACGGCTATAAAGACCGAGAATATATTCGCCTCGCGCTCTTGGGCGAGAAGATCGGCTACAAGGTGACCATCGTCGTCGAGAAGATGACGGAGCTCAAACTGCTTCTATCGGAAGCCGCCGCGATGAATGTCCGGCCGCGCATCGGCGTGCGGGTCCGCCTCATGTCCCTCAGCAAGGGCAACTGGCAGCACACGGGCGGCGAGAAGAGCAAGTTCGGTCTGTCCCCCGCTCAGATCCTCGAGCTCGTGGAGATCTGCACCGCCGCCGGACACCAAGACTCGGTCGAGCTGCTACACTTCCACCTCGGATCGCAGGTCGCGAACATCCAAGACATCAAAGCGGGCCTTCGCGAGGCGGCACGTTATTATGTGGAGCTCCGCAAATTAGGCGTGCCCATCCAGTGCCTCGACGTCGGCGGTGGCCTCTCAGTCGACTACGAGGGCACCCGCTCGCGCAGCTTCTTCTCGATGAACTACGGCCTGCGCGACTACGCGTGGCACATCATCCACACGATCCAAGAGCTCTGCGACGAGGCCGAGGTCCCGCACCCCGACATCATCAGCGAGTCCGGCCGCGCCATGACGGCCCACCACGCGGTGCTCGTCACGGTCGTCAGCGACATCGAGCGCGTCCCCGAGAACGCCCCAGAGGCCCCCGCGGAAGATTCACCCACCGTCATCGAGCAGCTCTGGGATCTGCACGAGTGGCTCCGCGACGGCGGTCCGGACTTCAACGTGCTGGAGGCCTGGCACGACGTGATGAACTTCTATCAGGACGCCCTGAGCGAGTTCCTGCACAACGGGATGACCCTCAAAGAGCGCGCCTGGTGCGAGAGCGCCTACTACGCCTGCTGCCGCCTCCTGCGCCAGCGCCTCGACCCTCGCCGGCGCAAGCAGCGCGAGTTCGTGGACTCACTGAACGAGAAGCTCGCGGACAAGATGTTCTTGAATTTCTCGGTCTTCCAGTCGACCCCCGACGTCTGGGGCATCGACCAGGTCTTCCCGATCTTGCCCTTGGAGCGTCTCAACGAGCGCCCCGATGCGCGCGCGATGATTCAGGACATCACCTGCGACTCGGACGGCCGAATAGACCGCTACGTCGATGGCGAGGGCCTAGAGACGACGCTGCCCCTGCCCCGCTGGGACCCAGAGCGCCCGTATCACATGGGGATCTTCCTCGTCGGCGCCTACCAAGAGATCCTCGGCGACATGCACAACCTCTTCGGGGACACCGACTCGGTGGACGTCGAGATCGACACGAAGGGCCGGATCGTGCTCGAGAATCCGATCCACGGTGACACGGTCTCGACGGTCCTGCGCTACGTGAACTACAACTCCGAGTCCTTGCTACTCAAACTTGCCGCGCGCCTTGACGCGGCGGAGCTAGAGCCGTTGGAACGGACCACGTATCTCGATGAGATCCGCGAAGGCCTTGAGGGCTACACCTACCTCGAGTGAGCTAATCCTTGGAGGTCAAATGAGCGTCTTCTGTGGCCCCCACCGCCGGAGATACTCTTTGACCTTCACCTTTTTCGCGGTGTTGTCGCTGCTCATGTAGCGGATGGACCCAAAGATCGGCCTCTCGGGGCCCCATGGTCTGTCGAAGCGCCCAAAGATCCAGGCGACACCCGTGTAGCTGTTGGGGTCCCGCCCGTCGACGCTCCAACGATTGTTGAGTTGCAACAGGCGCTCGAAGGCGATCTGCGGCGAGGGGGACCACTCAATGACCTTTTTTCCCCAGAGCATCCGCAGGTAATTGTGGATCACGCCCTCCTCGCGTAGCTGGCGCTGAGCGGCGTTCCAGAGGTCGTCGTGGGTCTGGGCGCCTTCGAGCTCGTCGTAGGTATAGACGTAGGCGCGCTCGTCCCCGGCGTGGGCGTCGAGGGTCTTGCGGGCCCACTCCGGCAGCCCGGTCCATTTATCGTAATGGTCTGGATTCATGAGGCATTCATTAAAACCAAGCTCACGCCAAGTGACGAGCTGGTCGATAAAGGCCTCGGCCGTGGGGCTCATACCCCACCAGCCCGCGCGGGAGGCCGTCACCTTGGGGGCCACGCGGCTTGGGTGCCAGCCCTCGGCGTCGGTGATAGCGGTGAAGATCGTATGTACACCAATATGCCCAAAGTGCAGATAGGGCGAGAGCCCGCTGACGACGTCTAGCTCTGGCTCGTTCTTTAACTCCGCGTAGTTTTTTAGTTTACGGCCGACAAAGGCGTCCAAAAGGCGCCGGCCCTGCGCCTCACCGCCTGCGACCTCGATAGCCGGGACGCTGTGATCGATCGGCAGACTCGCGATAAGCGCGTCCAGCCCATCGCCGAGCTCGTCAGTCGTGACCTCCGGCCAACGCTCGCGGACCACCTCGGGGATAACCGCCGGCGGCAGACCACGCGCGGCCTCGAGGGGGTCGGCCATCGGCAGCACCTCGGGCTGCAGCCACGGGAGGATGTTCTTCTGCATGTGGCGCCGAAAGTGGACCGCGGCCGTGAAGGTCCTGTCGACCGACCTCAATGGCAAGAGACCATTGCTATCAACAGCTTCACACAGAACCGGCATCCTCGCGGCCGCCGCTTTGAGCATCCGGGGCAAGAAGAAGGCCGGATAGGAATCTGTCACGATGACCGCGGCGTCGGCCGCGAAGGCCGCCAAGAGACCGGAGCCGTCGCCAGCCACGCGCTCGACGTAGGCGTGGTAGGCGATCGGCGTGTCGTCGAGGCGCGCGCGCTGATCCGCCATGCCCTCGATAATAAAGCGATGATGTCGGTCGGCGGCCCACTCGTAGCCGATGCGCAAGGGTTCCAAGATGATGAGCGGGAGCCCATTATGCCGCGCATGCCAGATCGCGTGTTGGAGCCCGAAGTTCGCCCGGGTCCGGCGCGCCGCGATCATCCAATAGAGTACGTAGCTGCCCCGCGGGTTCGGTGAACGCTGATTCAGGCGCTCGATGCGAATGTCCGCAACCGGTTTCAAGTCCTCACTTATCAACTGTGACCTCCCGAAGACGCGTCGACGCGGATTGGCAGGATGTGCACCAGAGCGTCTCGGGAAAGGCCATCTGTGTCGTGACCCCTGACTTCAGCCGACGCTTTGCCCCCGCTTGGCACGTTTTTTGGCGATGCCCGCGGCGATACGGGTCGCCTCGATGCCACTCTCGCGAAGGGCCCCGGACGATGGGTTGCGAAAGCCACAGAACCAGAGGCCGGGCGCGGCCTCCGCCCCGTGAATGGTCGGCAGCCCACGACCATCCAAGAGCCCGGCCCATGACCCCACAATCTTAGAGAGTCCGCTACGGTAGCCCGTGCCCAAGACGATGGCGTCAAAGCGCTCGCGGCGGCCGTCGACGAACCAAATATCCGAGCCGTCGACGCGCGAGATCTCAGGAAAGACGGGGACGGACTCCTGCGTGATGAGCTTCACGATGCCGGCGTCGATGAGCGGCACTTTCCCCTCCGTTTCAAGACGTTCCAATGGACCGACCGTGGGTGTCGTGATCCCCCACGGTCGCAGATCTCCGACGAGCGCCCGGCGCAAGGGGGCCGCCAGTTTGTCCGCCAACCTAGCGGGCAACCGTGCCATCACGATCGCCATACGCTGGGTTGAGCGCCCAAAGACGTCACGCGACACGATATGAATGGGCCCACGGATCGACATCCCGACCGTCGCCCCGTGCTCCCAGAGGTCCACGGCGATCTCAGCCGCGGAATTTCCAGCGCCGACCACTAAAATACTTTGACTTGCAAACGATGAGCCGTCCACGTAGGCGCTTGAATGGACCACGCGCCCCGGGAAAGAGTCGGATCCGGGCCAGGTGGGGATGACCGGCTCGTGGTTGTAGCCCGTGGCGATGACGACCTCGCGCGCCGCGATGGCCAGTCCACCGTCGATTCGCGCGAGCACGCGTGGGCCCTTCGGCGCGGCCTCGGCGAGGGGCTCGACCGCCAACACACGCGTATTAAGGCGGGGTTTGAGTGACGACCTCGCGACGTACTGGTCCAAATAAGCGACGACGGCGGCGCGCGACGGGTAGGTCGGCCAGGACTCCGGCGCCGCGAGACCCGGCAGCGTCGACAGGCGCCCGTCTGTGTGGAGGTGGAGGCGCCGATAGTGATTGCGCCAGGACGAATGCGACTCGGGGGCGCTATCGACGAGCAGGGCACCGACCCCGAGACGTTTTAGTTCGCTCGCGACGGCGAGCCCGGACGGCCCCGCGCCGACAACCAGCACATCCACGACGATCGGCCCTTGGTCGGGATGCAGCAATGCGCTGGACTTTGATGATGGGGAGGGCTCTTTCACATGGGCTCCGGCGGGCAGTGAACGCTGCTTGATAGGCCGCGATTAGACCCCGCCGAGGCCCTTGAAACAAGACCGCGCCTTCGGGAACATTGGGCGGGGCTTTTCAGCACGGCTCTTGGGGTTTACACCGTATGGGTATGCACGACGACAAGACATCCTCCGCTGCACCCGACGACGACGGGGTCTCCATCGCGAGAGACGCCGACGTTGAGGCCGGCCCGGCCGCAGGTGATGGCGAAAGTGGCCCTGAGGGCTCCAAGAAGCGTCGGCGGCGCCGCAAGAAGCCGCCAGCGTCGGCCCCGAGCCCCCCGGAGGCCCTGGCCGTCTTGGCGGGCCGTGTCGTGGCCGAATTGGACGCGCTCGTCGCGGCCCTCGCCGAGGAACAAGGCTTCAAACCACGCGCGCGCTCGGGCGCTGTTGACAACGAAGCGGACGCCCTCGTCGTCACCCTCAGCAGCAGCCTGTTGAGGCGCGACAGCGATGGAGGCGAACGCGAGACCGCCCTGCTCGCGACCCTGCGTGAGAGAGTCCGGGAGGGTATTCGAGGCACTACGGCCTTTCACCAGGGCCACGTCTATTGTTTCTACTCCGATGAACCGGAGTCCCCTTACTCCCAGCCACCAAATGGGACCGACGTGTTCGCGGGCTACTCCGCGAACGGGAAACCGGCCTGGGTCAGCTTCACGAACCTCTGCATCGCGCGACGCGAGGACCGCGTGGACCGCCTCTATTCGGACTCACCCGATGTCATCGCCTTCGTCCAGAGCGCCGAGGAGCTGACCGATGGTCTCTTGCCTGGGTTTGGGCGCGGGAGCCTCGCGTGGCGCCTTCACGGTCAGGTCGTCTGCGGCCTTGTCCCGCGAAACCTCGACGTCAAGAGCCGGACCGCCGAGCGCATCGCGTTGACCCTCCAGGTGGTCGAGACACGCCAGCGCACGACCGGGCATCGGTTGATTCTCAACATGATTGGTCTCACTCCAGTCCAAGTCTCTGAGATCGCCGCGGAATCCACCGAAGGCAGCGCCGCTGAGGCCTTTCGGCGCCTCGTCCGAGTCACGCGCGAGCGCATCGACAACCTCGGCCGCCGCTCGGCTATCGCGACGAGACGCGGCCAGGCCTTCGATCTCACGGCCCATATCAATCAGCTCCTCGTGCGCCTGCGGGGGGACGTTCTGCGGGTCTTCAAGAGCCGCGACTACCGCACCCGCCACGCCGAGATCCGCCACGAGAGCAAGGAACGACCCACCGCCCTCGCGATCACGGACACGCTCCAGGCGTCGGAGGGCCGCCTCTTGCGGGACGAGCACAAGGACACCATCGTCGTGCTGGGCCCCAAGACCCGCGTCCACGTCTTTTCCCCGGTCGGACGCCACGTCACGAGCCTCGACATGCCGCCGCAAGACGTCGCACGGCGCGTCGACGGGGGACGTTGGAAGATCCTCCCCCGACACGCGGCGGACCTCTTCAAGCTGATGCTCCGTACCCAACTCGACGGCCCGACCTAGGTCCGACATAGCCGGACACGCCTTGCCCTGCGGCCAACTTCCTGCGATTCTGTGGGCGTCGCGCTGGCGAATCCCCCGCCCGACCAAGCGCGTCGCCGTGCACACAAATGAATACATGGCCGTTGCGAAACGTAGACATACTTGTGACGTCGCTTCGCGGCCAACCCTCAACGACAAGGAGCCCCCCCATGACCGGAATCACTCGCATCGGCCTGTTCAGCGCCCTCGCCATCGCGCTGGCTGTGACGCCCCTAGCTGCTTGCGGGACGGGCGGCTACTACGTCGACAACGGCGAGGTCTGGGTCGACCGCGCGCCACCCCCACCGCGTTTCGAGCGCCGTCCGATGATGCCCGGCCCGAGTCACAGTTGGGTCGGCGGTTACTGGTATTGGACCGGCAACGGCTACGTGTGGCGCTCTGGCTTCTGGGACCGCGCGCCACAAATGGGGCACGTCTGGGTCAACAGCGGCTGGGTCTTTCACGGCGGTCGCTATCGCTACGTCGCTGGTCGCTGGTCGGCCCCCGTGCGGGCACCGCGTCACAACTACGTGACGCGCCCCCTGCCAGCGTCCTACCGCCCGACCCGCCATGGCCAGCGCTCGTGGGGCCACAGCCGCAATCACAACGACCGCGGGAATCGCAACGATCGTGACCATCGCGACGACCGCAAAGACCGCAAAGACCGCGACAAGGACCGCCGTCCGGCGCCCCGAGGTAACGCGCCGGACCGCCCAGCGCCGATGCGGTGACCAATCTAAGATCATATAAGAAGGGCCCGCGTCTTGTCGCGGGCCCTTCTTATTTCAGGTCAAACAGATGCCAGTTTCATACGTCGCGAAGAAGCGCGGCGGCCCCCACGACGATAGCCTCGACCACCGACGGGTCCGCGAGGGTCGAGATATCCCCGAGTTTATCGGCCTCGCCCTCTGCCACCTTGCGCAGGATCCGACGCATCACCTTGCCCGAGCGGGTCTTCGGCAGGCCCGGCACGAACTGGAAGATGTCGACCCGAGCGTGGGCCCCAATCTGCTGACGAATCAGGGCATTACATGCTTTCTCGACGGCCTCGCCCCCGACCTCCCCAGGCTGGAGCACCACGTAGGCGTAGACGCCCTGACCCTTGATGGCATGGGGATAGCCCACGACCGCGGCCTCGCCCACCGCTTCGACGCTGACCAGGGCTGATTCGAACTCGGCCGTACCCATGCGGTGCCCGGAGACGTTGATGACGTCGTCGACGCGGCCCGTAATCCAGTAATAGCCGTCCGCGTCCCGCCGGCAGCCGTCGCCGGTGAAGTAGTAGCCCGCGTAGTGTTGGAAGTAGGTCGCCACGAAGCGGGCGTGGTCCCCCCAGACCGTCCGCGCCTGACCGGGCCAAGGGTAGGCCAGACAGAGACGTCCCTCGCCAGGACCCCGGATGATGCGCCCTTGGTCGTCCATCAGGAGGGGCTGGATCCCAGGCATCGGCAGGGTCGCCGAGCCTGGCTTGGTGGGCGTCGCGGGCGCGATAGGGCTAATGCAGATGCCGCCCGTCTCCGTCTGCCACCAGGTGTCGACGATGTTGCAGCGCCCCTCGCCGACGATCTTGTGATACCAGCGCCAGGCGTCGGGATTGATTGGTTCACCAACGGTCCCAAGCACACGCAGCGAGCTGCGATCGTAGCGCGTGACGTGCTCGTCGCCCATCGCAGCCAGCGCCCGCAGCGCCGTCGGTGCCGTATAGAAGATGGTTGGTTTGAGCCGCTCCACAACATCCCAATAACGACCCGCGTCGGGGTGGGTCGGGATCGACTCGAACATCATCGTCGTCGTGCCGTTCGCCAGAGGCCCGTACACGATATAGCTGTGGCCCGTAATCCAGCCCACGTCGGCCATGCAGGCGAAGATATCGTCGTCGCGGAGGTCAAAGACGACCCGATGGGTGTACGCGATGTAGGTCAGGTAGCCGGCGGTCGTGTGCACGACGCCCTTGGGCTTGCCGGTCGAACCTGATGTATACAAAATAAAGAGAGGGTGCTCGGCAGGCAGCGCGGGGGCTTCGTGTATGGCCGGCTGGGCGGCGACGACATCGTGCCACCACAAGTCCCGGCCCTCGACCCATGGCACCTCGCCGCCAGTTCGTTTGTACACCAACACCTTTTTTACGCCGTGCTCGCCCTCGATTGCGCGGTCCACGACCGCCTTCAGCGGGATGGTCCGCCCCCCGCGGCGGCCCTCGTCCTGCGTGATGATGAGCTCTGCCCCGCAGTCGCGGGCGCGGTCGCGGACCGACTCAGCCGAGAACCCTCCGAAGACGACCGAGTGGATGGCGCCAATGCGGGCGCAGGCGAGCATCGCGACGGCCGCCTCAGGGACCATCCCCATGTAGATAATGACGCGCTCGCCGCGCTTGAGGTGCATGGCCGTCAGCGCGTTCGCGAGGCGACAGACCTCGGCGTGAAGCTCGCGGTACGAGATCCGCCGCACATCGCCGACGTCGTCGCCTTCCCAGAGGATCGCCGTCTTGTCGGGGTGCGTCCCGAGGTGTCGGTCGAGGCAACTCACCGTCAGGTTGAGCTCGCCGTCGGCGAACCACGCGAGGGGACCCTCGTCGATCGTGTGAAAGGAACCCGAGAGGCCAAGGCTCGGTTCCTTATGCCATTTCAGACTCTTACGAGCGATGTCGAGCCAGAACCCCTCGGGGTCATTTTGGGCGCGAAGGGAGGCCTCCCGCCAGGCGGCGAGGTCAGGGATGGGGCTGGTGGAACCGGCCCGGACGCGTTCAGGTACAGGATAGACGTCTTTCATGGCGCGAGACTAGCAGACCGCGCCCCCGGGTCAAACGGCTGGCCGACCGCATCGCGACGGCGTTGGCCCGACAACGGGAGGCCTCACGGCGACGGGCACCCGAAGGTAAATTTCCGAGCTTTCACTTTTGGGCGGGATTGCGTAACACGGCGCCGCGTACGGACGAGGCGGTAAGCATGATACGGCAGGGCATTTTGGCGTTAAGTGACGGCACGATCTTCGAGGGTCAGGCCATCGGCGCGACCGGTCTGACGGTCGGCGAGGTGGTCTTCAACACAGCGATGACCGGGTACCAGGAGATCCTGACGGACCCCAGCTACTATCAGCAGATCGTGACGCTGACGGCGGCCCACGTCGGCAACACCGGCGTGAACGAGCTCGACGTGGAGTCAGCCGGACCAATGGTCTCGGGGTTCATCACCCACGACGTGCCACGTGTCAGCTCGAGCTGGCGCGCGACCGAGGACCTCGGCCCGTGGCTGGAAAAACACGGCATCATCGCGCTCACGGGCGTCAACACGCGCCGCCTGACGCACCTGCTGCGAGACAAGGGCGCACAAAACGGCTGCATCCTCGTCCCTGACGCCGGACAGGTTCCCGATCGCGAGGCCGCCGTGGCCGCTGCACGTCAGTTCAAGGGCCTCGACGGCGCTGACCTCGCGCGCGTCGTGACCTCCCCGACCCGGTCGAACTGGACCGACGGTCGCAGCCCCTGGAGCGGGGAGATCACCCCGACATGCGCGAATCCCGACGGCCCGCACATCGTCGCCTACGACTTCGGCATGAAGCGCGAGATCCTGCGCCTCTTGGTCGACCGCGGCTGCCGCGTCACGATCGTACCCGCCGAGTCCCGCGCGTCGCAGGTGCTCGCCCTGAAACCCGACGGGGTCTTCCTGTCCAACGGTCCTGGAGACCCGGCGCCCGTGACCTACGCGCAAGAGGCCATCCGGACCCTCGTGGACGCGAACCTGCCGATCTTTGGGATCTGCCTCGGCCACCAGCTGCTGTGCCTCGCCCTCGGCGCCAAGACGATCAAGATGAAGTTCGGCCACCATGGCGCCAATCACCCCGTGCGAGAGCTCGGCGCCGGCGCGCCGCGGGTCTTCATCACTAGCCAAAACCACGGCTTCGCCGTCGACGCGGCGACCTTGCCGCCTTTTTTGCGCCCAACTCACGCGTCCCTCTTCGATGGGTCCTTGCAGGGCGTCGAATATACGGACAAGCCCGTCTTTAGCTTCCAAGGCCACCCCGAGGCGAGCCCCGGCCCGCGCGAGATCGAGTACCTCTTCGATCGCTTCGTGCGCGATGTCCAAGCGCAGAAGGCCTCCACCACCTCCGCGAGCAAGTGACATGCCAAAACGCGATGACCTCAAATCAATTCTTATCATCGGCGCCGGCCCCATCGTCATTGGACAGGCCTGCGAGTTCGACTACTCCGGCGTGCAAGCGTGCCGCGCCCTTCGCGAGGAGGGCTACCGCGTCATCCTCGTGAACTCGAACCCGGCGACCATCATGACGGACCCGGAGACGGCCGACGTCATCTACGTCGAGCCGGTCACGTGGGAGTGCGTCGCGAGCATCATCGAGCGCGAGAGGCCAGACGCGATCCTGCCCACGATGGGCGGCCAGACCGCGCTCAACTGCGCCCTCGATCTTAATCGCGAGGGCATCCTCGAAAAATTCGGCGTCGAGCTCATCGGCGCGCGGGTCGAATCGATCATGAAGGCCGAGGACCGCGAGCTCTTCAAGGCGGCGATGGGGCGAATCGGTCTCGAGATGCCCAAGGCGGTCTTCGTCCGCACCGTCGCCGACGCCGTCGCGGCGACCAAAGAGGTTGGATATCCGGCGATCGTCCGGCCCTCATTCACCCTTGGTGGCACAGGCGGCGGGATCGCCTACAACGAGGCTGAGCTCATCGACATCGCCACCCGTGGGCTCGAGGCGAGCCCTGTCAGTCAGCTCCTCATCGAGGAGTCGGTCCTTGGCTGGAAGGAATTCGAGATGGAGGTCGTCCGCGATAGCGCGGATAACTGCATCATTATCTGTGCCATCGAAAACCTCGATCCGATGGGCGTTCACACGGGCGACAGCATCACGGTCGCGCCAGCCATGACGCTGACGGACCGCGAGTATCAGCGGATGCGGGACGCCAGCTTCGCCATCATGCGCGAGATCGGCGTCGACACGGGCGGCTCCAACGTGCAGTTCGCGGTGAACCCCGCCGATGGCCGCATGACCGTCATCGAGATGAACCCGCGTGTGTCGCGCAGCTCGGCCCTCGCGTCCAAGGCGACGGGCTTTCCTATCGCCAAGGTCGCGGCCCGGCTGGCCGTCGGCTACACCCTCGACGAGCTGATGAACGACATCACGCGCGTCACGCCGGCCTCCTTCGAGCCGTCCATCGACTATGTGGTAGTGAAAATACCGCGCTTCGCCTTCGAGAAGTTCCGGGACGCCAATGTACGCCTGTCGACCCAAATGAAATCCGTTGGCGAGGTCATGGCCCTCGGGCGCACCTTCGCCGAGAGCTTCCACAAAGCCCTTCGTGGCCTAGAGACTGGGATCTCCGGCCTCGACGCCCGCCCGAACGTCGACGACGACACGCTGACATTTGAGATGGAGAGACCCGGCCCCGAGCGCATCCTCTTCGTCGCCGAGGCCCTCCGCCGCGGTTGGACCCCCGCCCGCGTCCACGCCTGCAGCCGCATCGATCCGTGGTTCATCGATCAGATCTTGCTGCTCATCGAGGCCGAGGCCAGCGCCTCCGCCACGACCCTCGACGCGGTCGCACCCGAGGCCTTCCGCGGCCTGAAGAAGCTTGGGTTCTCGGACCGTCGCCTCAGCCGCCTCTGGAGCCGCAGCGAGGACGCCGTCCGCGCGCGCCGCCACGCCCTCAATATCCGCCCGGTCTTTTTCCGCGTGGACACCTGCGCGGCCGAGTTTGCGACGGAAACCCCCTATCTTTATTCGACTTATTCGGACGGATGCGAGGCGCGCCCGACGGACAAGAAGAAGATCATGATCCTCGGCGCGGGCCCGAACCGCATCGGCCAGGGCATCGAGTTCGACTACTGCTGCGTCCACGCGGCGAAGGCCCTCTCCGAGGCCGGGTACGAGACCATCATGGTCAACTGCAACCCCGAGACCGTCTCGACCGACTTCGACACCTCGGACCGCTTGTATTTCGAGCCGCTGACCCTCGAAGACGTCCTTGAGATCGCCCACGTCGAGAAGCCCTGGGGCGTCATCGTCCAGTTCGGCGGTCAGACCCCGCTCAAGCTCGCGCGTGGCCTCAAGGCCGCGGGTGTACCGATCCTAGGCACCCAGCCCGAGGCCATCCACGCCGCCGAGGACCGCGAGCACTTCCAGGCCCTCGTCGAGAGGTTGCAGCTCAAACAACCTGAGAACGCGACCGCGATGACCTTCGAGGAAGCCCACACTCGCGCGTTAACAATCGGCTTTCCGCTGGTCATTCGTCCCTCGTACGTGCTCGGCGGGCGCGCGATGGAGATCGCCTCCAACCCAGAAGAGCTCGACCGCTTCCTCGCCGACGCCTTCGCCGCCAGCGAGGAGCAGCCCGTGCTGCTGGACCGCTACTTGCGCCGGGCGATTGAGGTCGACGTCGACGCCCTCTCGGACGGCAAAGACGTCCTCATCGCCGGCATCATGGAGCACATCGAGCAAGCCGGCGTCCACTCGGGCGACAGCGCCTGCTCGCTACCGCCGCGCTCTCTCACGGCCGAGATGCAGGCCGAGCTCGGTCGCCAGGCCCGCCTGATGGCGCTGGATCTCGGCGTCGTCGGCCTCATGAACGTCCAGTTCGCGGTCTGCGAGGGGGTCGTCTACATCCTCGAGGTCAACCCGCGCGCGTCACGTACCGTCCCCTTCGTCGCCAAGGCTACGGGCTTTCAGCTGGCGAAGGTCGCGGCGCGGCTCATGGCCGGCGAGACCTTGGCAGAGATGGGGATCCACGAGGTCCCAGTCCCCGCGATGATCAGCGTCAAGGAGGCCGTCCTGCCGTTCCGGAAGTTTCCGGGCGTCGACGTCATGCTTGGACCTGAAATGAAATCCACCGGCGAGACGATGGGCAGCGGCGCGACCTTCGCCGAGGCCTACGCCAAGGCCCAGCTGGGCGCCGGCGTAAAGCTACCGATGTCGGGCCGGGTCATCCTTCGAGTCGACCCGGACGAGGCCGAGCTCATCGAGCCGATCATCCGCGATCTTCGCACCCTCGGCTTCACTGTCGCCGCCGGTGACATCACCGCCAACGCGCTCGCCGATCAGGGCATCGCCATCGATCGCGTCGAGCCCGTGCACCGCCTCGAAGGGACGAGCCTCGTCCTCGCCGCAGGCCGTGGCGCCGCGGCCCTAAGGCGCGCCGCCGTGAAGGCTCGGATCCCTTGCTACACCACAGTCGCCGGACTCGCAGCCGGTCTCCTCGCGATCGCGTTTCTCGGCAAGGGGCCGCTCAAGCCTCATAACCTCGACGAGGTCCAGGGTCGCCCTTAGCCCCACGACCAACGGGAAAACAGTCGCGCCTATTTCATGTCAAACTTCTCGAGGCGATAGCGCAGCGCGTAGCGCGTGATGCCGAGCAGCTTCGCGGCGGCCGTCTGGTTGCCATCGGTCCGCTGGAGGGCCTGTTGGATGAGGCCACGCTCGACCTGATCGAGATCCACGCCTCCCTCGGGCAACACAAAGCTGCCGCCAGAACCCGCACTGGCGCCGCCAGCCCGGACCTCCTGCGCGAAGCGGATCTCGTTCGGCAGATAGTCGTGACGGATGAGCGACTCATGACGGTGCAGGGTCACGAGCCTCTCGACCACGTTGCGCAGCTCGCGCACGTTGCCCGGCCAATGGTAGCGCTGCAAGGCCGCCATCGCCTCGTTATCGAAGCCCTGGACCACACCGCCGACGCGCTTTTTGAAATGCTCGAAGAAGTGCGCGGTCAAGAGCGGCGGATCCCCGATCCTCTGCCGAAGTGATGGTAATTCAATAGGAATGATGGCCAGGCGGTAAAAGAGGTCCTGCCGAAACGTGCCATTTTCCACAGCGGCCACGAGGTCGCGGTTCGTGGCCGCCACGATACCGGCCTCAAGAGGCAGGTCGGCCACGCCGCCCACCCGCTTGAAACGACGATTCTCCAATGCCCGCAGCAACTTGGCTTGGGTCGCGAGCGACATCTCGCCAATCTCATCGAGGAAGATGGTGCCACTACGCGCGACCTCAAAGAGGCCCCGCTTTAGCTGGCGCGCGTCCGTGAAAGACCCGCGCTCATGGCCAAAGAGCTCTGACTCGATCAGGGTCTCAGGCAGGGACGCGCAGTCGATCTCGACAAAGGGCGAGTCCTTCCGTGGCCCCATCGTGTGAAGGGCCTGCGCGATGAGCTCCTTGCCGGTGCCTGACTCGCCGGTGACCAGCACCGTGGGGACTTCGAGGCCCTCGAGGCGCCGCAGCGTATCGAAGACGCGCTGCATCGCAGGTGACTCGCCGATAATCGTCCCATAGTGCGTCCGGCGGCGGCCACGAAGGTACTTGACCTCCGCGGCCAGCCTGTCCGCCTCAATCGACGTCCGCAGCTTTAGACTCACCTCTCGCAGATCGAAGGGCTTGCTGAGATAGGCCGACGCACCGAGCTGCGTCGCCTCGATGGCCGTGTCCACTGAACCGTGGGCCGTGAGGACCACAACTGGGACGTGAAGGCCAAGCTCGCGCAGCTTTCGGAGGCAGGTCATGCCGTCCATCACCGGCATCTTGAGGTCCAAGAGGATGACGTCAGGCGCGGACCGCTGGGCCTCCTCAAGGCACTCAAGCCCGTTTTTGACGACGGCCACATCGTAGCCCTCGGAACGAAGATGCTCGCTCACCGACCAGCGGATCAGCTCCTCGTCGTCGCACACGATGATGCGGTCGTGACGTCGGTCCGACACCGCTGGCTGTAGCGCGCCGGCTGAACGTTCCGGGGGTTTCTTCGCGGTCATGGTCATGCGAGCCTTTCGCCAAGGACCGCGGTCCTTGGCTTCCAAAGAAGCCGAGATCCCTGTCAGTCAGCTGCGTCGGGCGTCTTAAAGATTAGGACGGGACGATCGGCGAGCCGCGCGACCCGCTCGGCCACGGACCCGAGGAAGAACCGCTCCAAACCGCGACGCCCATGGCTGCCGATGACGATCTGGTCGACGCCTTCCTCGATCGCCAGCGCCGCGATGCGGTCCGGCGGATAGCCGGCCTCGACGTGGCTGCGGAAGGTCACCTTCGGGAACTCTTCGCCGATTGGATCGAGGACCTCGAGCATCTTGCGCGTCGCGCCTTCCTCGATTACGCGGTCGGCGTCCTTGAAGGCCGGGCTCACAGCCGCGAACTCGGCACCAAAGCCGGTCGACATGGGTCGGTGAATGTGCACCACGACAAGCTGTCCGCCGCCGAGCCCGGACAAAAGAACTGCTGCCCGGCGCAGAGCCGCCGTCGCTTGGTCAGAAAAATCAAAAGCTACTAGCCACTTTTCACTCATAGTCGATCTCCGCGGTGGTCGTTTTGTCGTTTCGGTGCACGATCCCCAAAGCACTGATCGTGCCAAATCACGACAGGCTGTATCTACGCCTGTCGTCGGAGCAGGCCGTCAAAGTCGTCCCGCTCAGGCGTGTGAAATAACACACCCGCTGTGTGAAAAGACACAACGCTCTGCACGGCGCGGGTCAGTCCTGCCCGTGATCGATCGCCCTGTGCTCGACGGGCAGGTGCAGCACGAACCGTGCCCCACCATCGGCCGCGGCGAACGCGTGGACGGTGCCTCCGTGACTCTCGATGGCCTGCTTGACGACCGCGAGCCCGAGCCCGGTGCCCTTAATCTTTGTGGTAAAGAAAGGTTTGAAGAGGTTATCCGCGACATCGGCAGCCAACCCACGGCCGTTGTCGATGACCTCGATATCGATCCCGGCGTCGGAATTCGCCGACAGCGTAATGCTGACGATCCCGCCCCGGCCATCCGGGTAGGCCTCCTCACAGGCCTGAGCGGCATTTATCACAACATTCAGGAGGGCCCGCCCGAGCAGGTCAGGGTCGGCCACGATCCGAAAATCGGGCCCGGAGATGCGGAGCTCCACATGCTGATGGTGAGGATTGTCGCGCATAAACATGGCCGCCTGCTCGATGACCTCGCGGGCTCGACAGGGGCGCATGCGGGGTTCGCAGGGCCGGGCGAACGCGAGCAGCCCGGAGAGCACGTCGTTTAGTGATCCGACGCGGGCCACGACCTCTTTTAGGATGCGGACCTCCGCCCCATCCTGCGGGAGACGCTGCGCGATGACCTGGATAGCCCCCGAGATGCCTGCGAGCGGGTTTCGCACCTCGTGAGCGATGACTGCCGCCATCTGGCCAAGCTGAACCATGGTCTCGTGCGCTCGCAGTTGATACTCGACCCTCTTGCGCTCGGTGATGTCGTAGCGGATCGCGATGTACTTCTCGGGCTTTCCGGCCTCATTGAGCAGGGGCACGATGGTCGTATCGACCCAATAGAGCTGACCGTCTTTTCGCCGGTTGCGGATCTCGCCGCGCCAAACCTCACCGTGCGCGATGGTCCGCCAGAGATCCCGAATATAGTCCGTCGAGTGATACCCAGAATTGACGATGCGGTGGTCCTTTCCGAGCAGCTCGTCTTCAGAAAACCCTGAAATCTCGATGAAACGCTGATTGATGTGGAGGATACGCCCGCGCACGTCGGTCACGGCGACGATGGCGCTCACATCCAAGGCATGCTTGTACCACGCGAGCTCCTGCCCCTCTGCGAACCCGTCTACCAATAACCGGTGCGTCATAGCGCTCGCTCTCTTGGGCTGTGGCCGTGGCGTCTCATTGGTCACTTCATTTCAGCAGCAAATAGATTCCGAACCCGAGTTCAAAGCGTCCCGCTTTGACCCACGCGTCGCGCAGCGCGTGCAGCCGTTCACGCACCTCAACGGCGTCCGGGTCGGCCCCGTGCCCGCGAAGCCACTTCTCCGACGCCCACAGACCGAGACCCTCGTAATGATCGAGGTCCGCCCTTGAGGCGGTCGCCGCGTAGATCGGCGTAAAGTCCTCGGTGACCGCGAGAGCGAAGACCTTGTCGTGCGTGGGATAACTCTCGGCGCCCACGCCGAGCACGTCCATGAACGCCTCGTCGGGTTCGTCGTCGGTCCAGATCGTCAGGCCTAATAGGACTTGACCGCCGCTCTTGACGGTGGCCCAGAGTCGCCCGAGGGACATCTCGAGGTCGCCGTAGGGGGGCGGCCCGATGTTGATAATGAGATCAAAGCTCTCATTTTCAAACTCGGCCTCCCAGAACTCGCCCTCGATGAGCTCGACGCGATCGGCGTCGAGGCGGCTGAGGACCTCCGAGCGCATCGTCTGGAAGAAGGTCGCGCCGCTCTCAAACGCGATCCCAGAGCAACCATAGCGCTCGAGAATCCGCACGAAGAGCTCGCCCTTGCCGGCCGAACAATCGAGGACGCGCGAGCTGGGAGTCAGCGCCAAGAGCTCAATGACCGATTCTAGGCGCGCACGGGAGAGCGGACAGAAGAGGTCGTGCTCAGCGTGAAAGATGGTGTCGTACTTGTGCGGATCCATAGAGATGAAACCTACCTCAAGGTGGGAACCTGTCGAGTTTCATGATGTCGCGTCAGAATCGACCGCGATCCCGCCGCCCACCTCGGCCCCTCTTAACTGTGGTAAACCTAGACTCGCCGCCGAAACAGAGGCGCGCAACCGAGGCAGCAGCGCCGCCGCCACGCGCAGACCGTCAAGGGCGCTGGAGACGATCCCACCGGCCATCCCCGCGCCCTCGCCGGCAGGGAATAGCCCAGGAAATCCCGGGGCTTCAAAGGTGGTAGGATCCCGCACGATGCGGACGGGGCTGGATGTCGTGGTCTCGACGCCGATGAGGACGGCCTCTTCAGTGTAGTAGCCCTTCATCTTCTGGTCAAAGCGCAGGACGCCGCGGGCGATGGCGTTGGAGAGGCGCGCGGGGATGATCGTGTGGAGATCCGATGGGGTCAGGCCAGGCCGAAAGCTTGTCTTGTCGGGCAGGGTCCCGACGCGATGGCCGAGGAAGTCCGTCAGGCGCTGCGCGGGGGCTTTATAACCGCCGCCGCCGGCCGCGAAGGCGCTGGCTTCGAGGTGGCGCTGAAAGGCGAGGCCCGCGAGGGGGCCGAGGTGGTCGAGATCGCCGGGCGCCTCAATCCAAAAGTCTTGGGGTTCGACCGTCGCCACGATGGCCGCGTTCGCAAAGGGCGTACCCCGCTTGTGGTTGCTCATCCCGTTGACGTTCAGGTGCCCCGTCTCGGTCGGGGTGGGGATGACGAAGCCGCCGGGGCACATGCAGAACGAATAGATGCCGCGCTCGGCGACGTGCGCTGTTAAGAAGTATTCAGCCGGATCGAGGGCCTCGCTGCCGGCGTGTCGTCCATATTGGATGCTGTCGATGAGCTCCTGGGGGTGCTCGCAGCGGGCGCCCACCGCGAAGGGCTTCCGTTCAAGCCGGACGCCTATCCCGTGGAGCATATGATAGACGTCGCGCGCGGAGTGCCCGGTGGCGAGGATAACCCCCGGACCGATAATGCTCGTCCCCGACGCCAGCTCGACACCCACGACCTCGCCGCCCGCGCCGCGCACGAAGCCGGTCACTCGGCTGTCGTAGCGGACCTCGCAGCCATGCTCGACGAGGAAGGCCTCGAGTCGTTTGTATAGCATGATGATGCGGTTGGTCCCGATGTGGGGGTGGGCGTCGACCATGATCTCGGGGGGCGCACCAAGGGCGACGAAGTCCGCATGGATCCTATCGATCTCAGGGTCGCGCCGGCGCGTGTAGAGCTTGCCGTCCGAGTAGGTCCCGGCGCCGCCCGCCCCAAAACAGAGGTTTGACTCGGGGTTTAAGACGCCATGGGTTCGTAGGTTGACGACCTCCCGGTGGCGAGCCGTCAGCGCCCCTCCCCGGTCGAGCAGGATCGACGGATGACCGTCTTCCAAGAGGCGCAGCGCCGCCCAGAGTCCGGCCGGGCCGGTACCGACGATGATCGGCATCTGGCCCTCGCGGGCCGGGGACAGCGGGCTGCCGACGCGCAAGCGCGGGGTCTCGTCGGGTGCCTCACCGTCCGAGAGGCGCCACGCTTCGACTGTATAGATACGTTTGGGGTTCTTGCCGCGCGAGTCGAGCGAGACCTTGCGGACGCGCGTCGTGACGACCGCGTCGGCGTCGAGGCCCAGGCTCTGGGCGGTGGCCGCGTGGATATCGGCGGGGGTGGCCCCGAGCGGCAGCGCGATATCGCGGACGACGATACTCATGACGAGTCCTCTGGCTTGCGGCGCTTCGCAGGGCGCGCGGCACGTGGAATAGAGCGGCCCTCGCTGAGCTCCAGCTGGCGAGGCTCCGATGTTTTACGAAGGGCCGTCAAGACCTTGCGTGTCAAAGTGGACAGCGCCACCGCGTCGCCAGCGTCCTGGGGCGTCAACCAACGAGCGCCGGTGCCCGACCCCAAGGGATCCGTCGAGAGAGGCCCGCGGCGCGGGGTCAACTCAACAATGTCGAGGTGCAGGCTGCGGTGGGTGAACTGGTGAAAGACCCGCGCCACCACCCGGCCGACCGAAAGTTCTTTCGAGACAATAGCTTGCACGTGGTCGGCGAGGGCGCGGCCTGCCTCTGAGGTGGCCTCGATCGGCTCCGTCGGGTCGTCAGATTCGACGAGGTCGATCATCGGCAGCCCCCACAACCCCGCGAGGAGCCCGGTCTCTGGCCGCTGGGCGAAGAGCACGAGGTTGGAGGCCGCCGCGGGTCTCAGGAGCCCCGCGACGGCATGGACCGTGCGAGGGGCCTTGCGTGGGGTCTTCACTGGAAAGTCAGTCTCGCGGCCGAGGGTATGGGCCGCGCAGTCATCCCGCCAGGGGCACGCGCCGCAGTTGGGTTTAGTTGGTGTACAAATGAGCGCGCCGAGCTCCATGAGGCCCTGGTTATGGGCCGATGGTTCGCTGCCTTGGACGAGCTCGGTCGCGAGGGCCCAGAGGCGCTTCGTCCCGATGGTCCCATCGACAGCCTCTGGGAGCGCGATGAGGCGCGACAAGACGCGCTGGACGTTGCCATCGACGAGGGGCTCGGCGCGCCCGAACGCGATCGAAGCGATAGCCCCCGCGGTGTAGCGCCCGATGCCTGGCACGGCGAGGAGCTGCGGTACGGTGTCGGGGACGATGCCCCCGTGGTCCTTCGTGACGGCGATGGCGCCTGCGTGCAGATAGCGGGCGCGGCGGTAGTATCCGAGGCCAGACCACGCGCTCAGGACGTCGTCGAGGGAGGCCGCCGCGAGGGCCTGGACGTCTGGAAACCGGTCGATAAAGCGCTCAAAATAGGGCTTCACCGTCTCGACTTGCGTCTGCTGCAGCATGATCTCCGACACCCACACGCGGTAGGGCGCGGGCTCATCGCGCCACGGAAGAGACCGTTTTCGAAGGTGAAACCACGCCACTAGGGCGTGACTGAGCCCATCGCGCTGGGCGGATGAGAGCGCCTCGGCCATGGGGGGATCTGAGGGTGCTCTCCGGCTGCTCTGCCGCGGTCTCGTAGTTTTCGGTCCGGTCATACGCGTGGATGCTAGCCATGGTTGCGGCCGGACGAAAGGGAAAGCGTGCCTTTCGTCCGGCCGCGACCAGGGCTAGGGATCGATTCGACTTGGTCGCGAGCGCCCCTCGACGGCTTCAACGTTGACACGAACCTAGGTGGGATAGCAGTCTCACTCCGCCCAAGGCTCAGGAGGCCCTATGAAACTTCGCGCTCTCATCATCGCCGGCCTCGCCGGACTATCCCTCGCCGCCACCGGCTGCGACAAAAAGCCCGCCGAGCCCACGGCGACCGAGCCCGCCGTCGTCACGGCCCCGGCGATCGCGCCCGAGGCGCCCGCCGTCGCGGAGGCCGCTGGAAACGCCGAGAAGACGGTCGACGAGGGCGCCGACCCCCACGCCGGCTGTGGTGCCGCTGAGGCCCACGCCGCTGAGGCCGCTGGCGACTGCGCTGGCGATAAGACCGCCGAGGGTGGCTGCGGCCACGGCGAAGGCGAGGCGGCTGGGGCGATCCCCGTGGCAGCGCCAGGCGAGCCGATGCACGTCGGCGCCGCTTTCACGATCGAGGCCGAGCAAAAACTCGGCGAGGTCCTCGCGGCCGCGACCGAGGGCGAGACGAACGTCCGCATCACCGGCACCATCGCGAAGGTCTGCCAGAAGAAGGGCTGCTGGCTGGTCGTCCGCGACGGCGACATGGAAGCCCGCATCATTATGAAGGATTACGCCTTCGTGGTGCCCAAGGACTCGGCCGGCAAGACCGTCTCCGTCGAAGGATCCTTGAAGGTCAAAGTGTTCTCCGAGGGTCAGGCGAAGCACCTGGCCGAGGACGGCGGCGAGGACCCGAAGGCGGTCGTCGGCGAAAAGAAAGAATTCCTGCTGACCGCCACCGCCATCACGATCGGCGGATAAGGCGGCGTGCGGACTTGTAATATAGTCGCGAGAGGGGGCGTCTTCGTGGGCGCCCTCTTTCTTTTCGGGTGCTCGGGCGACAAGCCAGCGCCGACCGTCGAACCGCATGAGACGACGGATGTCGTGCGGATGGACGAGATCGCGGCGCCTCTGGACGAGACTGGGGCCCCGGACGACGGCATCCCGGCGCCTCAGGATCTCGCAGGCGATGACTCGCCCGAACCCACCGAGATCCAAGAGCCCACAGATTCTTCCGCAGCGATAGACACCGGTAGTGAGGCTGAAGTGACCCTCGGGCCGCCGACCCTCGGCTGCCGTGGGACAAGTCAAGACGGGTGGCTGCCCTTACCAGAGGCTAGCGGCGCCCTGCGCTTCCCCGACGGTGACTCTCTCATCGTCAGCGACAGCGGCAATGATGGCTTCGCCGTGCTGCTTGGGGCCGACGGCGTCATGAAGACGGTCCGATTGCCCCTCGATGGGCCGACCAATGCGCAGACCGGCGCTCACACGGACGACGACCTCGAGGGTCTGGATCTCGGCCTCGGTGGTAAGATCTACGCCCTCACGTCCGCCGGCTGGGTGCGATCTTGGACCCGCGCTGGGATAGCGTTCACGTTGGACGGCGCGTCCTACCCGATCTCCGACGATGAGACCTTCGCCTGCGCCACGCGTGCCGTCAACTGTGGTCCTAATTACGAGGGCTTATGCCTTCGCTCAGGCGCGTCGGCGCCGACCGCCGTGGGCTCCTGCGATGGCTACGCGGCGTCCAAAGCGCGCGGCGAGCTCGTGTGCCTACGATGGGACGACGCCGGGCGCCTAGCAGTCGTCCCAGAAAAGACCATAACTCTGGGATTAGAAGTCGATGTCCTCTCGGATTGCGCGTTTCTGCCGAGGGCCGAGGGCCAAGAGGCCGACGTCATCCTCCTGGCGGGCAACCTCTTTAGCGGTTCGGCGGTTTGGCTTTGGCGCGAGGCCGACGGGACCTTGCTGCCGACCCCCATCGCTGGAGCCGCCAACCAAGAAGCCCTCCTCGACCGCGGCGCGGGAGGTTTTTGGTCCCTCGGGGATCTTCAAAACTTTTCAGAGGAGAGCCCATGGCTTTCTTTCGAATGCGGCTTATTTGCTGCGCCTGTGCCGACTTCCACCCCCTGACGAGGCGATCAAAGGTGCGATCGCATTTGAATAATGGCCCGCTCGGCGCGTCTTGGCCCCTGTAACGCGACCAATTGTAGGCGAGAGCCTTAGGAGAATGAACATGCGCAGCTGGACCAAAATAGTCGGATGGACGCTTGCGGGACTCTTGGCAACAGCCATGGTCGGCCAGTTTGGATCCCCCGCGTTCGCGCAAGACCAGGGCATGGTCGACTCGGTCGACGCCACCGTCTGGGTCGAGGGCCACTACGGCACTGAAGGCGAGTGGATCGAGGGCTTCTGGCGTGAGGCCGCGCTCGACGGCTACTACTGGGTAGACGCGTACATCGAAGACGACGGCAGCACCGTGCCGGCCCACTGGGAGCCGACCGACGTTCAAGACAATCAGACCTGGGAGTGGGGCTGGCGCGAGGACGACGGCCGCTACTACCCCGGCTTTTGGCGCGACTCCGCGATGGACGGTTATGACTGGCAGGCCGGCTACTACGATGACGGCGCCTGGCAGCAGGGCTACTACGCCCCCGTGATGGAGCGCCCCGGCCATGTCTGGGACATCGGCTACGTGAACCCCAACCGCAACTGGGTCGTCGGTCACTGGCGCAACAGCAACCGCTCCGGCTACAACTGGGTGGACGGCTACGTCGCGGACGGCTCTTGGTACGCTGGCTACTGGGCCCCGACCGACACGCGTGACGGCTCCATCTGGGTCCCCGGATACTCGCTTGGCGGCGGGTGGACCGACGGCTACTGGCGTCCTTCCTACCGCAACGGCTACTCTTGGGTTGGTAGCGGATGGCTCGGCGGCCAATGGAACGCCGGCTACTGGTACCACGGCGCGTGGAATGCCCCCTACGGCTACCGCTCGGCCTACTACGCGAACTACAGTTGGTCGCACGGACACAACTACCATTACAGCCACAACCGGGTTCGCCCCATCCGTCGCGCTGTGCGCAACCACTACGCGGCGAGCCAGGCACGTCCGATGCACACCAACCGCCCCCGCCCGATGAACGCGAGCCGCGGCCGGCCGCAGCGCTTCGCCCCGCCTAGCCGCCGTGGCAATAATGGCAATAATGGTGCTGGTGCTCGCGGCAATGCAGGCCGTGGCGACCAGAGCGGACGGCCATCACCGCGCCAAGGCGCCCGGTCCAATGACTCGCGGGGCCAGAACGCTCGTTCCAACGATTCGCGGGGCCAGAACGCACGCCCCGACGCGGCGAACGGTAAGTTCGGCAATAGCCGCGGTGGTCAAGGACACCAGGGCTCCAGCTTCGGGGACCGCGGCGGACGCGACCGCAGCCCAGCCACGCCACGCCGTTTCGACGGCGCGACGCCCCAGAACAACGGCCGAGGCTTCAATGCCCCGTCGGCACGCTCGAAGCCTGACGCTTTCAACAGCAACTCGCCGCGCTCGAACCCGGGTCGCTTCAATAGCCCGACCCCCAACCGTAGCCGCGAAGGGTTCGGCAGCCCGACCCCCGACCGTAGCCGCGGTAGCTACAGCAGCCCGCGCTCGAACCCCAGCCGTTTCAACAACACCAGCCCCCGGGCTACGCCACAGCGCTCGGATTTCGGTCGCTCGTCGTCGCCCAGCCGTTTCGGCTCGAGCTCGAACTCGCGCCCCTCGGCAGCCCCGAGCCGGTCGGATTCGGGCAGCCAAAAGGGTAGCGCCAGCTCTCGGTCCTCGGCGCCATCACGCGGTAGCCGTGGCGGTGGCGGCGGCGGCGGTCGTAGCGGCCGCGGAGGCGGGCGCCGCTAAGCGCTGATTTCCCTGACAAAGCCACGGTCGTCCTCTCGAGGACACCGTGGCCTTATCAATTCCAACGCGTGACCATCCCTTGCGCATGCAACCAAAGGGTTTACACTTGACCCATGCGTTTCCAAAACCCGCCGACCACCGTCCTCACTCTTGAGCAGCTCGCCGACATGCTGCAGATCTCCGCCCCCATGGCCGAGCGCCTTGTCGCCTTTCACGAGCTGCCGCATGTCATCATCGCTGGCAGCCCGCGCTACCTGGGCTCCACGGTGCTGAATTGGCTGGAGACCGCCTCCGCGCCTGGCGGCATTGAGCTCTCGCCCCCCGCGCCCCCAGAACCGAAGGCGCCGCAGCTGCCACCGGTCAGCGTGCATGCCCTGCCGCCCCTTGGACCGAACGAGGTGCCTTGGCTCGACAGCCACCTGATGACGGCGCTCGCCAGCGGCGCGGCCGACCCCTCGCGCAATCTCGATCGCCTAAGGCTCCGCGACGCCCTCCTCGAGCTAAACGGCGAGCTCCTGCCCGTCATGACGCGGCTTTCGGGCGGAAGACTTCATCCCGACCCACACGAACAGACCCGGACCTCGCCCTGGCGGTTGGAGGGGGACGGCGCCCGCCCTATCACCGTGATGAGCATCGCCTGGGGCGCGGGGCCCACCGGGACGCCGCAGTTTCAGGACCGCCCGCGGGTTCAGATCGAGCTGATGGATGGCCTATTGCGCATCGCGCTTGAGCTCGAGGGCCAACGCATCGCGTTAACGCGCGCCGAGGTCGACGCGCTCGAAGCGACCGGCTTCGCCGTCGACTACGAAGACCCAGAGGCCCCCTCTGCGGACGGGATCGCCCGAATCTACAAACTCGAGGCGGCGGGGGTCAGCGCCCAGGCGGTCGCGGCAGCCCTCGGAAAAGACCTAGAGCCGCTTATCAAGATCTGGAACACGATCGCACCCCGAGGCTAAGCCGCTCGCAAGCCGCCTATCTGCGAGGATTAAATAGGGCCACCCTCGAAGCCACTCTCCAGGAGTCAACCGTGACGGGAGAGTCCATCGTGACAACGCATTTTCAGCGGTTGGTGATCGCGCACGCGTGGGACGGCCGACCTCTACCGCAGGCCGAGCACGTGTCCGTTACGATCTCGCTCCAGGGTGTCGGGAATCGACCCGCGCCTGACGGGCAGATGGTCGTCTCGATCGACGCACCCTTCTTCCACGATCCGGCGCCCCCAGCGACGACTGGAGACCCGCGCAGCTACGATGAACTCTGGAACTATGAGGTCGTCGAGCTCTTCGTCGGTCCGCGCGGCGATGCACCAGGCGCCTTTCCTTACCTCGAGCTTGAATTCGGACCGCATGGCCACGCCTTGGGTCTTGTCTTCAGCGCGTATCGTCAAAAAATTCGACAGGTCTCCGTGCCGGGCCACGCTGCGCTGCGCGCCGACCGCTGGCGGGCACAGGCGATCATCGCGGGCGAGCTTTTGCCGCCGCCGCCGTGGACCCTCAACGCATACTGCATCCATGGAGCCCCTAGCGCGCGTCAGTATGGCGCCGCTTTTCCGCCGGGCTGCTCGATGGCCCCGGACTTTCACGACCGGGGGTCTTGGCGTGAGAGCGAGCTCTCATGGCCCGTGGACTAAAAACGCCCCGGCATGAATGACCGTTCAGTGCGGGTTGTTACACTCACAGGCTGCCCGCCGCAGTCGGCGTTTGTTGCCGGACATGCCTGCGAAGGCTATGACCGCCCCCTCCTCCGAACCACGGACAAGATTACGCATGGAAATGGTCCAAGTTTTTGCCAGCGCATCGGCGCTGCGCCGCCGCACGACACTCGCATTGGTGGTGTCTGCCTGCGCCACGCTACTTTCGACAGCAACGACACGCGCGGAGGGGAATGGCCACGGCAACGCGGCCAATGAGGCCTCGTCACACGACCTCGGCTGGCTCTGCATTCCGGTCGCGGACATCCGCATCTCGCAGATCTCGGCGTTCAATCGAGACGCCCGGATGCTCTCAGTCAACGTCCCGAAGGCACGCTTTTACATCGAGCCGACCGGCTCAAACGGTGCTGGACGGGTCTGCGTGCCGACCGTCGTCCGCGCCGGCTCGGGCGGCATCCCCGACGAGACGCTGATCTTCGAGCGGACCCTTCACGTCGGCAATGTGGCCCGAAGCTCTCAAGCCGAGCTTGTGATTACGCCGGAAGACCCTGCTCTGGACGAGGTCACGCTCGATATCGTCGGGCTGGCCGACCAATGGACCGAGCGCGAGGGCGTCGCCACCTTCAGCGTGATTACGCCGGTAAATTTTCCGCCCCGCACGACCCGGACTTTCCTCGGCCAAGGTGACGGCCCCCCGCCGTCGCGGGTCTTCGCGGCGATCGCGACCGCCCTGCGCTTTAATGAGGTGTGCGCCCCCGTCGAGCTCACAGGGCCGGTCATCACGAGCTTTGGTGCCTGGGACCCACAATCAGAGCGGGTCGTCGCCCGTGGTGTCGAACCCCTCCGGCTCGAGGCCGGCACGAAGCTGTCGCGCTGTGACGGGCTCGCCCTCGACACGCTGATGGTGGCCATCGCGCTGCCTGCCGACGATGACGACGATCCCTATGCGTTCTCGTGGTTCTTGATGCCCCGCGAGGCGGCCTTCAAGAGCGCCGAGCCCCCCCGCCCCGGGGTAGAGCGCCCAGCGACACGCTACGAGGCGACACGCCCGCTTGGCGGCTACCACGTGTGTCGCCAGCCCAGCTGGACCTCGGTTATCCTCGAGGAGGCGCCCCTTATCGGCGCCTTCGAGTTCGATGGAGGCCAGTGGCGGGCCCTTACGAAGGCGACCACCTTTGCGCCCCAACTCGATCGCGGCACGGCGGTCACGCTCTTGGACGAGCGCGATGGCTGGGCCCTGGTCCGGGCGAACGTGGCCGGCGCCGCGCGGCTCGTCGCGATCCCTTCGAAGTATGTGGCGCTGCCATCGGGCCCCGCGAAAGAAGCAACGGAGCTCGGCGAAGGTTTGTGCTCCGACAAAAGCGGGGTCTGGCGGGCGACCTCCCACTCCACGCAGGCCTTCCGCGTGTCCCAGGACAGCCCTGGCGCCGAGCTCGCGGGCCTCTGGCTCGAGATCCCCTCGGGGAGCTACCTCCTTCAGATTTGTCAGGACGCGGACACCCTTCAGACGGCCAGAAAGCCGAATGAGATCGCATGCAAGCCGATTATCGTTGGCGGCGCCCAGGGCGGCCCGGGCGATCGTTTTGTCCTCGTGCGCTATGCCGGTAGCTTCCTCGCGGTCAGGGAAAACGAGCTCCGAGACACCACGACCGGGACCTTTACGCTGCGCCGCGAGCGTCGCTGGTATTGGCTGTCGGAGCTAGACCCGTCGACGCTCGGCCGCAGCCCCTGGGTCTTTGGCATCGGACCCGGCGCGCGCCTGTCCTTCGTGGACCAGGACGCGTTCGGCTGGAATTTGCGGGCGCGGGTGCAGCGACTGACCGAGGATTCGCTCGGGTTTGAGGGCGGCTTCGGCGTCGGCGGCGACGGCACGGGTGTCTTCATCGAGTTGGTCGGCGGCGTTCAAGCCCTCGTCCACCGCTTTGAAGACGTCCCGATTGAGCTGCGCGTGGGCGTCCTCGGTAAACTCGATCTGCGGGCCTCGGACGCCGGAGGACTCGGCTTTGACGTCATCGGCAAGGCCCAGTTCCGCTGGGTCAACGACGTCGTGCCAGTGAGCCTCGATATCGGCCTCAACATCGGATATGGCGGCACCTTTGGTACAGGGGGCAGAGGCGCGTTCGCGTTCGGGATGCCAATTGGACTTTCGGTCGAACTCGTTGATTTTTGATAACGCTTCTTGAAATAACGTGACGGCGTTTTTTCACTTCAGTACTCTGACCCTGTGATCTCGATCCGTGACTAGGTCAGCCCCACCACAATACGAGGCCCACGGCCCTGAGGCCCGCAGCCGAACTCGATTCTATCGTCCGGGTCGCGACACACGGAGTAACATGAGCGATACCTCGGAAAACGGCTTAGGCCCCCTCCAAACCTGCGAACAGGTGAGCCCTTCCGTACCCGCGCTCGTGATAGTCAGCCGCAGCCAGGCCGAGGAAAAGGCGGTCATTCGCCACGCCGAGAGCGTCCGCGCTCAAAACCCCGATCTATTCGCGTCAGGGCTTTTGGTGCTGCGGGTCGGGGACGACGATTGCAGCTTGGTGTGGATGGGGGATCTCGCCTCACGCCTGCTGGGCGTTGACCCGACGAACGCACGTGGGATGCAGATGACTACCCTCGATCCGTCCCTGACGCGGCATGGCTGGCAGGAACGCTACGAAGCCGCGGCGACCGAGGCGATCGTCTACCGCACCCATTTCGGGCGGGACCAAAGCCGCCCACGGTCATATGAAGTTCGCCTTGAGCGGGTCTCGCCCGACGTCACGGCGGAGAACTTTCTTATCGCGTTCGTCTCCGACCACGAGCGCACCGTCGAGATTGAACGCACCTGGGAGGCCTCCACGCGCCGCTGGGAGCTCATCGCCGGCGCGGCACGCGATGGCCTGTGGAGTTGGGACGTCAACCGCGACGAGATGATGTTCTCCTCGCGGTGGTGCGCGCTCATTGGCCTGCCCGAGATGGCGGTGCGCGCGCGGTCCGAGGCGTGGTTTGGTCGCGTGCACCCAAGCGACGTCGAATCTCTGAGAGAGGCCATCGACGAACACTTGATCGGCCTCACGCCGGTCCTCTTGCACGAACACCGAATGGAGCACGAGAACGGGACATGGCGCTGGTGTGTCGTGCGCGCCGCGGCCGATTTCGATGCGCATGGCCAGGTGACCATCTTGGCTGGCTCGACGAGCGACGTGACCCACCGAAAGAACGCGGAGGAGCGGCTGCGCTATGAGGCATTTCACGACTCTCTCACCGGCCTCGCAAACCGGGCGTGGCTGATTCATCAGCTCCAAGAGGCGCTCGCCGGTGCGCACGAAGGGACCCCCTTTGCGGTCCTCGTGCTCGGCCTCGACGGCTTCAAGCTCGTCAACGACAGCTTTGGTCCGTCAATCGGGGACATGCTGCTCCGCTCGGTCGCGACACGCCTCCTGCGAAACGTCCGGGCCGCCGACACGGTCGCACGCTTGGCTGGCGACGAGTTCTTGGTCTTGCTTGACGACGTCGCGGAACACGCCGACGCCGTCATCGTCGCCGAACGCATCCAACAAGACCTCACGCGATCCTTTGACCTCCGAGGGTATTCAGTCTTCACGTCGGCCTCGATGGGCATGGTCGTGCAGACCGGCACCTACTTAGAGCCCGAGGAGCTCCTGCGAGACGCCAACATCGCGCTCGTACGCGCCAAAAGCCTCGGCCGCGGAAAGAGGCGGGTCTTCGATGCCAGCATGCGCCACGAGACGGTGCGCCGCCTCATGCTGGAGACCGACCTCCGTCGGGCCCTCGAGCGCAGCGAGCTGGCCCTGCATTTTCAACCGATCGTCCGGCTGAGCGACGGCGGCCTCTTGGGCCTTGAGGCGCTGGCCCGTTGGACCCACACCAAGAACGGGCCTATCTCGCCCGCCGAGTTTATCCCGTTGGCCGAGGATTCGGGCCTGATTCTTAGTATCGGCAAGTGGGCGCTGCTCTCGGCATGCGAAGAGGCGATGACCTGGCCGCCGCTCCCGGACGGCGTGCGCCCTTGGGTCGCCGTCAACGTCAGCGGGCGCCAGCTGATGCAACCGGGATTCTGCGAAGAAGTCCTTGATATCATTAGGCTTACTGGCATTTCCCCCGATCGGCTCCACCTCGAGATCACCGAGAGCGTGCTGATGGAAAACATCGAGTTCGCGAAGGAGATCCTGGGCGATCTCCGAAAACTCGGTGTCATGCTGGCCATCGACGATTTTGGGACAGGCTATTCCTCTCTGGCGGCCCTTCGGCGCTTCCCGATCCAGACCCTGAAGATCGATCGCGCCTTCCTCGCCAAGGACTCAAACCGGCACGAGAGCTGGGCCATCGTCGAGGCGATCACGCGCTTGGCCCGCGTGCTCGGCAAGGAGATCGTGATCGAGGGGGTCGAAGACGACGAGGACGCCCGCCGGTTGCGAGAGCTGGGTTGCTACGCCGCGCAAGGCTATCTGTTCGCGCGACCGATGCCGTACGAACAGCTGGTTTCCATCATGAGTATCAGCGGGTTAGCGCGACTCGCGCAGCGCGCCGGGCCAGAACGGATGCCATACGACCGATAGCCCGGACGAGATTCGGATAGATCCAGCGCCGAGGTCTCGGGCTTGGCTACTCGTCGACGAGGACGTGTCCACCCCTAGGCCATGCGCTTCGAGGCAGATACCCGTCTTCGACCGAGCGCGCGAGGTCGAATCTAAGGCCCCATGCGCGCCGAAGCTCGGTCGCGGCCGCGACGAGACGAGTGGAGGCGAGCCTCTCGACCTCAGGGAAGGCCAGGACGACCCGGCTGTTGCTGCCTTGAGATGCGATCACGTGTGTCTCGGCGAAGACGGCCTCGTAGGTCACGAGCATGCTCGGAAAGAGGGGGCTGACCGCCTCGCCCCAGAGGTTTGCGACGACGAGCCCGCCGGGGGCCAGCCGAGCACGGACCGCCGCGAGAAACTGCTGCGTCGCGAGGGCGTAGGGGATGTTGTCGATACCGTAGGCGTCAAGGACGATGACGTCCCAAGTCTCGAGGGTGTTCTCGACGAAGGCCCGCCCGTCACCGACATGGATGCGCAGATCCCCGTCTGGACTGAACCCCATAAATTCCGTGGCGAAATCGACGACCACCGGATCGAGCTCGACGACGTCCATCTCGGCCGCCGGCAGATGCCGCCGCACGAAGGCCGGAAAGGTCCCGCCACCAAGACCGATAAAGAGGACACGACTGGCGCCCGGACGCAGCGCGAAGGCGTTGGTGAGCTGTTTGATATACGCGAACTCGATATGATCGGGGTCGCCGAGCTTCACCGCGCTCTGGTCCACGCCATGCCGCTCAAAGCGAAGCCGCCGAAACCCGTGCGCATCCTCGACGACATACACCGTGTTGAAAGGACTCTGCCGCTCGGCGATCACCGTCTCCCCTCCCGCGGTCCGGCAGCCAACGCTCGCGGACAGGCACCACAAGACCCAGATGCCGACGAAGCCCTTGACCACGCTCTTCATGGGGATAAGGTTAACTGCCGTTCGCAAATAGTGCCACCCTAATGGTATCCCTCGCGACGACCTTTCCGCGGGCCGAGGACCGATTGAACCAGCCATCTATTTTGAGCACCAATCAAATCCGGAACCGACGACGTCTGCTCAACGTGCTTTTTGCGCTGTTCGCTTCGTTATTTGCGTCATTGTTTGCCGATATCGAGACGTCGCGCGCAGCGTCACCAACGGGCGCCGTCACGCCACCGCGACCGATCTCGATTGGAGAGGTCGTGCTGCCGGACGACGTCGCGGCCATTGATGGTGACATCGCGCTGTCGCTGACGATCGGTGTCGACGGGACCGTGACCGCGGTCACGCTTGAGCGCGGGATCGGCGAGCCATACGACAGCCTCGCCTTGGCTGCGGCGCGCGCCTTTACATTTGAACCAGCCGCCGTCGACGGTAAACTCGTGGCCGTGCGCGTGCCCTTCACCTATTCGTTTCGAAGGCCACAGCGCCGGGGCCGAAGCCCGGAGGCGCGCTTTGACCGCCTCACCCTCGAGCCCGCGCCGGGCTACGTCTACGCAGGCGAGCTGCTCGAAAAGGGCAGCCGCACTCCCCAAGCGGGTGTGCCGGTCCTCGTGAAAGACACACGCAGCGAGCGGGTTTGGGAGGTCCTGACCGACGCCGACGGCCGCTTTGTGATCTACGGCCTGCCCAAGGGAAAATTGAAACTCGATGTATTCACGGGCGGTTTCGAACCGCTTGAGCGCGACATCACGGTCACGACCACGGACGCGACGATCGCGACCGAGAACGCCGAATCCTACTACCTCGCGCCCGGTGGCCTCAGCGCCTACCGGACCGTCGTCCGCGAGAACCGACCGCCGCAGGCCGCGACGGTGATCGAGCTCACGGCGGACGAGCTCACGAAGGTCGCGGGCACCCTCGGCGACCCGACCCGCGTGGTCGCGTCGCTGCCTGGCGTGTCGCGATCCCCCTTTGGTCTCGGCTACTTCGTCGTGCGTGGCGCGCAGCTCGACAACACGGGCTTCTTTATCGACGGGCACCCGGCGGTCTTCCTCTACCACTTGCTCGGCGGACCGGGCGTCATCCACCCGCAACTTGTGGGTCGCCTGTCGTTCTACCCGGGCGGCTATCCGGCGCAGTATGGCCGCGTCGCGTCGGCCGCCATCGCGGTCGAGACAAAGGACCCGCCGAGGGACAGGTGGCACCTCGACCTTGAGATGGACATCTTCAAGGCCGGCATCCTCTTCAGCGTACCCTTCGACGACGGCGACGGCATCGTCAGCGTCGCGCTGCGCCGGAGTTACTTTGAACTCATCCTTCCTGCGATCACCAATGACATCAGCGTCAACTACACAGACTACCAGTTTCGGGTGGCCTACAAGCTAAGCGACCGTGTCAACGCGCGCTTTATCTCCATGGGCGCGGTGGACAACGTCTCCATCCGCGACGTCGGCACGTCGGATGGCGCAGGGACAAGCTCGACCTCGCTGGGGCTTGGGTTTCACCGTCTCAACATGGCCTTCGACATCCAGCTCGCGAAGAATGTGACCCTCCTGGAGAGCGCGTTCTTTGAATACGATTTTATCGCCAATCGACGCGTGGCCGACGGTGACACCCCCATCGATATCGATACGACGGCCTCTGTGGCGCAGCTGCTGTCTATCGCGAAATGGCAGGCGTCGAAAGAGTACCGACTTGAGGGTGGCCTCGACCTCCTCTACTTTAAGGCCAACGCCGCCCTCAACATCCCCGCCGCGCCGCCCCTTGGAGACCCACGCGCGCCGGTCTTTGACCCGGTCGTGGTGTCGGCAAATCTAGACGCGCCGTATGTCTCGATCGCGCCGTTCATCTCCGCCGACCTCGAGGTCGCACCCGGCCTGCGCCTGTTGCCGGGCGTCCGCCTAAGCGTGGATAATTATGGGGGCAACTGGAAAGTCTACGCGGATCCGAAGATGGCGGTGCGTTGGAAGCTTCACGAGGACTGGACCCTCAAGACGATGGCCGCGATCGCCCACCAGCCGCCACAGATCTTTCAGGTCGCCCCGCCCTTTGGCAATCCCAACCTGCCGTCGGTGCGTGGCTCCCAAGCGAGCTTTGGCGCCGAGTGGGTCCCACACCCAAGCTGGTTCGTCAGCGTCGAAGGATTCTACAATTATCTCAATAACATCGTCCGGCCCAGTAGCCAGCTCGCGTCCGACGACGGCGAGTTCGGCCGGCAGTTCTGGGCCGCCGACGTTGAGGGGCGCGCCTTCGGCGCCGAGGTCCTTATCCGTAAGGAGTTTGGTGGCTGGGCTTATGGCTGGCTCAGCTATACGGTCATGCGCTCCGAGCGAAACCGGCCCCCCGATGGCTGGGGTCTCTACGAGCTAGACCAGACCCACATCCTCAACCTCGCGTGGACCTTCCGGCTGGGTAATCAGTGGTCCCTCAGCACCCGCTTCCAGCTAACCAGCGGCAACCCCTATTACCCCGTAACCGGCGCGGTCTATAACGCCGACACCGACGCGCACGTCCCGACCTACGCCTCACGCGAGAGCCGCCTCCCGGCCTTTCACCGCCTCGATCTGCGTCTCGACAAGACGTTCCGGTACGAGACCTGGATGCTCGAGATCTTCTTGGACATTCAGAACGTGTACAACGCGTCTAACCCTGAATCACCGCGATACTCATACGATTATCGGACTCGAACCTCAGGCATCTCGCTCCCGATTCTCCCCTCGCTCGGCTTCCGGATGGTGTTCTGATGAAGCGCTCTCAACACGCACCAACGCATCGTCTCGTGGTCCTCGTGGCGACCGTAGTTGCCGCGTTCGGTGGCGGATGTCTTGACGACCTCCCCTCACCCACCCTCGTCGACGACCTCCGTGTCCTCGCCGTGCGGGCCGAGCCACCCGAGGTTGGGCCAGGCACGACGGTCGCCCTGGATGCGCTGGTGGTCGATCCCGCGGGCCGGGAGATCACTTACGCTTGGTATGCGTGCCTAATCGCTGACCGAGGCCAAGGCTTCTTCGGAGGTGGCGGTCAGACCAACACCAGCGGCGGCAACGGCACGCCCCTCGATAACGACGACGACGGCAGCTCGTGCAAGCTGAAATACGAGCGGGGACGCGACTACGCGGTCTCCCTCGGCAACGCCCCGACCGCAAGCTACCTCGTCCCTGAGGGCCTGCTCGACGACGATGAGGCGCTGGCGGTGGCCTTCGGGTTCCCGGCCGATCTAGAGATCCCGGCGCTAATTCGCGCGGGCTTCCTCGGGATCGCGGGGCTCAACATGACCGTTCAGCTGGTGGTCAGCGTAGACGGCAGGACCATCGAGACCACAAAAGCGATCAACGTCTCGCTCGAGAGCCCCCTGCCCGACAACGCCCGCAATACGAACCCAGACGAGGTAGTGTTGGCGCTGACGCTGAAAGAGAGTGACGCTGATGCCGTGCCGACGACCGGGACCCCGCACCGGGAAGGCGCGTGTTTCACAGCGCCGGTCACCGATCTGACGGCAGACACGGCTTACCGCCTGTCTCCATTGAATTTTCCGACCGACCCGATCCCCTACGTGGTCCTTCTGGCCGGCAGCACGACCGACGAACCCTTCGCGATCCAGAACACCGAAGAATCATGGTTTTATTCATTTTTCTCGACATCGGGGAAGCTGTCGAAGACGATCTCGAAGCAGCCCGGGCAGCCGGAGAACACTTGGACCTTCGCCGCTGATGAAAAAGGCGACGGGGACTTTTGGATGGTGGTGCGCGATGGTCGTGGCGGGGTCAACTGGTGCCACGAGCGGGTCACGATCCCTTAGAGCGAGCCCGGACGACCGCGTCGTCGCCAGAGTCGAGAGCCCCCGTCAACCCTTGAAGAGGCACGCATGATTGAGACGTTGGTGGTGACCGATCGCGCGATGACGCGCCACGATGCTGGCGCCGGACACCCCGAACACGCGGGCCGCTTGACGCAGATCATCGATCGACTCGAACGAGACAGAGTCCCGGGCATCGTCCTAAGAAGCCCGCGCCTCGCCACTGAAGCTGAACTCGCGCGGGTGCATCATCCTATTTATACCAAGCATATCCTCGGGCTCCGCGGGGCCGCGCGCGTGAGCCTCGACCCAGACACGCACCTGTCAACGGGTAGCGTGGAAGCAGCATTGATGGCTGCCGGCGCCGCGATCGAGGCGGCCGACGCGGTGATTCGTGGGACAAGCCGGAACGCGTTCGCGCTGGTGCGCCCACCGGGTCACCACGCCGAGCCGGGGCGCGCGATGGGGTTCTGTGTGTTCAATAACCTCGCGATCGCGGTCGCGCATGCCCGGCAGATGCTCGGAATTCAAAAGGTCTTGATTATCGACTGGGACGTCCACTGTGGCAATGGGACCCAGGTCGCCTTCGCCGAGGACCCCAACGTCGTCGTCTTCGATGCTCACCGTGCTCCTTTCTATCCCTTTACCGGGGACTTTCAGGACATCGGCCGGGGCGCAGGGTCTGGGCGAACCTGGAATGTGCCGATGCCCGCCGGCCTCGGGGACGGGGACTTCTTTCGCCTCTTCGAGGAGGTCCTCCTGCCGGCGGTCGACTGTTTTAAACCGGAATTCGTGATGGTTTCAGCTGGTTTTGATGCGCATCGGGATGACCCTGTGGGCGATCAAGAGGTCTCGGACGATGGCTTCGCCGCGCTCGCTGGCATCGCGAAAGCTATCGCCGATCGCTACGCCTCGGGACGCCTGGCGATGGTCCTTGAGGGGGGCTACGACGTGGCTGCCGTCGAGCGCAGCGTCATGGCCTGCCTCGCCGTCATGGGCGGCAGCACCCCGCCGACGCCGCGCCAACTCAGCCAAGCGGGTGATAAGATACTGCGGCAAGCGGCGGCGGTCGCCCGGCGCCGCTGGCGGACTGACTAAGCGCGCATCGCGCCAAGGAACTCCAACTGGAGGTCCAACTGACGCACCACCTGGGGGCGCGCCTGGAGCGCGTGACAGACGTGAGCCCGCCCGCCGTCAAAGCAGGCACAGGTGCGCACGGTCAGGTTCGCGGCCGCGGCCAACTCGGTGAGTCGACGGAGGCGGGGCTGGCGCGCCTGCAGTGGGAGCGCGCGGACGATATCAGAGGACGGCACGTGCGAGAGAGGACCGCGGCGCGAACCGCGGGACGCGCGAAACCAGGGCTCTTCCACGCCGCGGCTGAGCCATCCGAGCACCATCCGGCCCGCGCTGGGCGCGATCTCTTTTTCGACTTGGGACACCAGCTCAGGGGATCCTGCGAGGAAACGTGGGACAACGGTGCGAGCTCCGGCCCGGGCGATCGCCCGCAGGAGCGCTTTCCATGCGACCTCGTTGTCGTTGACGAAGGGGATGATAGGGCCGACCTCGACCTCGATGTGCGCGCCCGTCTTGACGAGGGCGGCAACCAGCTCAAGTCGGTCGGCGCGGGTCGGCAAGCCATCCTCCCAGCGGCGTTCCTCGTCGGGCGGACCACCGAAGATGCCGATCCGCACCGATATTAGGCTAGGGAAACGTCTCGCCAGCGCTAAGAGTTGCTCGCCGCCCGCGAGGCCAACGCGCGTCGTGAGCGCCACGGCGGTACCGCCCGCGAGGATATCCGCCAAGATCATGTAGGCCGCGTCGCGCGCCGCGAGATCATCGCCCACGAGCGCGTCCTCGCGGGGACTGAACACGACGCCACCGGCCTGCGAGAGCCGGCGCGCGCGGCGCCAGGCCGCGACGACGTCGGTCCGGCCGGGCCTCTCTAGTCCGTTCTGATAGCGGACCAAGGGCGGCAACGCGCCATCGATAGCGCGCCACGGGCACCACACGGCGCCTTGAATGCCGCCCTTCCCGATCTGAAGACTCCAACGCGATTCGGCACACCCCGACCTGCGCCCCACGACGATTGAACGACGCGGATGGGCGTGAGGTGTTGCGTTCGTGGTGATTGAGCGATTCATACTGAACAAGAGTACAGCCCTGAACATCACAGATCAAGCCTTGGATCTCTGTTTTCGGCGCTGGCCGACGTGAACCGATGTTTTCCGAGTAATACAAAGATCTTATGGGAGAAGTCGCCGGTACGAATGACAGGGATCCCCAAAGGTGCTTTGAATATGCGGCTGCGCGCTGCGTCCCCAAACATGCAGTCGCTCTGGCCCTAAGGAGTCTTTCCATGAAAATGCCCATCACCAACTTCGTCATCTTGGCGCTGTCCCTATCGCTCGTGGGCGTTGCCACGGCACGCGCCGACTCCCGAGATAACGACGAGGCAGAGGTCACGAACACGTCCGTGATGAACAACCGACGGCCCCAGGTCTACCGCCCCGCCCCTCGTGTTCGCCCTGTGCGGGTGCGCCGGGTGCCGGCCCGCGTCTACGCCCGCCCGGTCTACACACCGATGCCGCGCGCGGCGATCGAGCCCTTCTACTCTCCGAGCATGTACCTCGGGATCGGCATTCAGAGCACCACGGTGTTGGGCGCCGACAACTCGCAGATCACGGCTGGACTCAACAGTGGGGCCGGCTTCGAGCTGAGCGCTGGTTGGCGCCTCAGCCATGATCTGTCCCTCGACGTGTCCGCCGCGTTCAGCTTTCATGACTCCGATTCGGCAGATCCCGGCGCGATGCTGGGCCACGTTGGGCTGGATATTCGCTACTTCCTCGGGGACTGGACTCGGGCCCTGCAGCCCTACATTCAGGTCGGCATCGGCGGCTACTTCCTGGCCCGAGACAACTGGAACTTCGACACCCTCGGCGGGATCGGTTTTCAACTGGGTGGTGGCTTCGACTTCTACGTGTCGCGCTCGGTGTCGCTGGGCGCCAAAGCCCTCTATCGCGGCGCGTACCTCGATAACTCGGGTAGCACCTGGGACGGATTCGCGACCGAGTCGATGTGGCTGTCTGCGTTCACGTTCGGCGGCGACATCAAGTTCCACTTCTAGTGCAGGGCTAGATCGGCTGGCCTTGAGGCCAGCGACCAGTCGCGACGAACCGTACCGAGGGCATGACCCGATGGTGCGGCTCGCGCTATTTATGGTCCGGGCGCCGGGCGCCAAGCGCTCTGGCGACAAACTGGCCGGAAACCGGCCGAGGTGATAGGCATTGGCCCTATGGGAATCGCGCTCGATCTGCTTGCTGTGCTCACCGTCGCCGCCGCAATCGCGCGCGGTTGGAAGCGTGGGTTTATTTTTCAGGCGGCGCAGCTCTCGATGCTGCTCGTCGTCTATTTCATCGCGCGGGCCATCGCCAACGGGCTCGATCGCACTATCGCGTCGGCCGTCGGAATTTCGCCGATTACGGCGGGCGCCATCGCGTTTCTCGGCGGCTTTATCGTCCTGGCGATCGTCGGCACCTTCGTCATCGGGATCATGCTCCGCGAGCTGGGCACGAGTGATGGCGCTTTTAGCCAGATGAATCGCTTCGCCGGGACCGCCCTTGGCGGCTCGAAAGGCCTGCTCGTGTCGTACGCCATCATCGCGGGGCTTATTCAATTGGGGCGCAGCACCGACTTTCGGATCCCGTGGCAGTCGAGCATCGCCGGGCGCTGGGTCGCAGAGCACAACATCCTGGATCGCGGCGAGGTGGGCGCGCTGGCCAAGCTCGTGTGGCTGGTCTCGACCCGTGATCTGCCGGTTTTGATGGATGATCCACGCTTTCAGCTGTTGATGAACCACCCCACCGCCGCGGTCTTCACATCGCCCGAGCTCTTGGCCTCGGTCGGCAGCAACGACTGGGTCACGTTGATGGCGAACGAGAAGCTGTGGGTCTTCCTGCAGGACCCGGAGGTCCAAGCGGTCCTCGCGACCTTCACCTGGGGTGACATCGACAGCACCGCCAAAAAAGTAGAGAGCCCAAAGGACGATCGTTAGTCTGACGCCGCGCCAAACGGTGGGGATCGTCATACGGACCGTAGCCCTTCAACACGGGCGAGGACGACCACGTCGACCTCGCGCGCGCCAGCCTCGAGGAGGGCCTGCGCGCACGCGCTGACAGTCGCGCCGGTGGTCATCACGTCATCGACCAGCCAGACCCGCCGACCGGCGACTAGCCCGGCCTCGGCGACAAAGGACCCACGCGCACGGGAGAGGCGCTTGGTGCGCGCAGCATCCTTTGACGAGCTCGCGCGATCAGCGGACGTACAGACGCGAATCGCGCCGCAGGCCAAAGGCACCCGGCGGCCCTCAGTCGCCCGCAGCTGCCGCTGGATTCCCTCGGCCAGCATCGCCGCTGGATTGAAACCGCGGCGCGCGAGCTGGACCCTCGTCGTCGGCACCGGGACGATAAGATCGGTTCCCGCCCCGAGGTCGCCGGGGCTGCTTGATAGCCCCGTCAGAAGTAGGTCCGTCAGCGGCCGCGAGAGGTGAAATGCGGGGCGGTTCTTCCAGGCGATGATCGCGTCGCGTAGCGCCCCACCATAACGCCACGCACCGACGGCGCGGCGATACGGTGGGGGCGCCCCCACACAGACGCGACAGAGCCAACCAGGGCGATGGCGCTGCCCATCCATGGTGACGGCACCGCAGCGCTCGCAACCGCCCAGCGTGGCCGCCTCCAGGGTCTCGCGGCAGTCTCCGCACAAGGCGCCGAGAGGATCTGGCGCGTGCCCGTGAAAGAGAGGCCGTCGGCAGGCCGCACAGGTACGTGGGCTCAGCCCCTCGCCGATGTGCTGCAGCGCCCTCCCGAGGGAGAACCGGCTTCGATGAATGGTCACCAAGGAGCGGTCGCCGAGGCCCGAAGTGAACGAGATAGGAGTATCGACAGAGGTTTGTGTTTGCATGCCGACGATACAAAGCAAGGCGCATGCCAACACTAACCATCTGTCTTTACTGTCATTTCTTTCGTCGCAGCTGTGTCATGACACAGAGAGCCGGACACGATGACACACAGTGACACATCCCAACGGGGTCACGACCCTACTTGTGGTAGGGCCCACCCTCGCGAATTGTGAAGGCACGATAGAGTTGCTCCCAAAGGACCACGCGCGCGAGATCATGGGGCAGCGTGAGGGGTCCGAAGGACCAGCGCACATGCGCCGTGGGTAGCCACGCAGGATCGAGGCCCGACGCGCTGCCGAGGACAAAGACCAAGGCTGGCGGAGACTCCAACAGCCAGGTCCCCAGATGGTCCGCCAACGCCTCGCTCGCGAGGGGGCGCCCCGTGCGGTCCAGCGCCACGATGATGTCCCGGGTACCGCAGACCGCGCGAACACGATCCGCCTCCTCAGCGAGCGCCAAGGCGGTGTCATCACGACGCGAGGCCTTTACATAGACCTCTTCGGCCCGACAACGCTTGCGCACTCGGTCGAGATAGTCCCGGGCCGCAAGATCCAGGGGACCGCGACCCGAGCTACCGGGATGAACTAGCTTGATCTGCAACTAAAAACACCACGCGGGCGGCCCTCGATCAATCGATCTCGAGACGCGGCGCGTCCGACCAGAGGCGCTCCAAGGCGTAGAAGTCACGGACGGGCTCGTAGAAGATGTGCACGACGACGGAGCCGTAGTCGCCGCAGATCCATTGGCCTGCGTCAACGCCCTCGACGGACAGCGGCTTGATGCCGGCCTTGAGGGTCTCGTCTTTGAGCGCGTCGTAGATCGCCCTGACGTGGCGGTCCGAGCGCCCGGTACACACGACAAACCAGTCAGTATACTGAACTAACTCAAGGACTCGCATCACGCGGATGTCCACCGCTTTGGCGTCCGCGCAGATCGACACGATCGTGCGGGCGAGAGCTTCAGATTCGATGAGATCTTGCGCAGCGGCGTCCAAGGTCGGGGGAGTGATAGCTGAGGGGGATTCGTTCAACTCGGAATATCTCCTGATGGGATCGACGACTCGAAGGTGGAGGCGGGCGCCAGCATGCTGAACGCCCGGCGATGATGCAAGCTTAGGCTCGCACCTGACCATCTCCGAAAATGATGAATTTGCGCGAGGTCAGTTCCTGAAGGCCCATTGGACCAAAAGCGTGCAGACGGGAAGTGCTGATTCCGATCTCGGCGCCGAGCCCGAGCTCGAAGCCATCATTAAAGCGCGTGCTGGCGTTCACGATCACGCAGCTGGAGTCGACCTCCCGGACGAAACGATTCGCGGTCGCATAGTCGGTGGTGACGATCGCCTCGGTGTGCTGCGAGCCGTAGCGGCGGATGTGTGCCATGGCGTCCTCGATCGAGTCCACGATCTTCACGGTCGCGATGAGGGCGACAAACTCGGTCCCCCAATCGTCATCAGTCGCGGCGATGGTCCCGGGCACGAGCGCGCGCACGCGGGCATCGGCACGGACCTCCACGCCAGCGTCGACGAGGCGCTTGATGATCGGGACGAGGACGCGCGGAGCCGCGTCGCGGTGCACGAGCAGGGTCTCCATCGCGTTGCAGACGCCTGGGCGCTGAACCTTGGCGTTAAAGACGATGTCGGAGGCCATCTCAAGGGGCGCGTCGGCGTGTAGATAGACACTGCACACACCTTTATAATGCTGGATCACCGGCACCGTCGCGTTCGCCGTGACGTACCGAATGAGGCCCTCTCCGCCGCGCGGGATGACGAGATCCACGTCCTCATCACACCGAATAAGCGCGGTCATTACATCGCGATCACTGGTCGCGACAGCCTGAACGCCATCTTGAGGTAGCCCCGCGGCGATGAGGGCTCGGCGCATCAGGCCGACGAGGCACGTGTTGGAGTGCAGGGCCTCCTTACCGCCCTTGAGGATCGGGGCGTTGCCGGACTTGATACACAGCGCGCCGGCGTCAACGGTCACGTTGGGCCTGGACTCATAGATGATACAGATGACCCCGAGGGGGATCCGCATCCGCCCGACGCGAATACCGTTGGGCCGGACCTCCATCGACTCGACGCTGCCGATGGGGTCTGGCAGGGCCATGATCTCTTCGACGCCACGCGCCATCGCCTCGACGCGGCCTTCGTCGAGGCGAAGTCGGTCCAACATCGCGGGCGCGAGCTCCGACGCGATCGCGGCCTCGACGTCGCGCGCGTTCGCCTCAAGGATCGACGCTTTTTCGCTGCGCAAGAGGGCGGCCAGCTCGGCGAGGACGCGATCTTTCGTCGCTCTGGACGCGCAGGCGAGAGACGGCGCCGCGAGGCGGGCTGCGCGCGCGAGCTGGCGTGCGATTTGAACGGCTTCGGTGGTCATCATCGCTGTCATCATCGTTCCTTGGGGTCAGGCCGCGCGGCTACGGCGACGAAAGGCGCGCGCGAGAAAGAAGAGGGAGATGAGCGACGGCAGGGCCGCGAGGCCCCAGACGATGACCCCCGCGGTCTCCTCGGATGGGGTGTGGCCGTCCACGAGGACCCACGTATCGGCGACCTCAAGGTCGACCCGCTTGGCGTAGTTCGCCACGAAGCGCCTGAGGCTTGGCGGGGCGTCGTCGCCGCGGAGCAGACGCCCGGCGCCTTCGAAACGCACGAGGGTGTCCGCGGGAAATGCGAGCCCGTTTCGGACGACCTCGGTCATGTCCGCGGCGATCTCCGGCATGCGCAGGGCGGGGATGTGGATGGGCTGCGACGTGAGGACGGTGATATTAAAGAGGGGGCAGAAGAAGACATACTCGACCGCCGCGTCGGCGACCTCCTTGCCGTCGGCTTCCGTCGTCACGGCGAGGAGGCGGCTTGGGATGAGCCCGGACATCGCGACGTGCGTGTTGTCGCTGGCTTCGAGGGAACGCTCGCCCGCGACCCAGCGCGCCCGGAGATCGCCAAGAGGCTGTGGCGTCGCGGGCTGAAGCCAATAGGCCACGCTGGATCCCGTCGAGACCATGACGTAGGCCGTGATGGCCATCAAGATCACCGTCGTGATGAGGCGCCTCTTGATAACCCCTGGGTTGGTCGTCGCCGCTGGAGCCGCCTCGAACTCGGGACCGCTCTGCTCCCACTGCTGAAACAGGGCCTCAAGTTCGGCCTTGCGCGCGTCGGCGGGGGCGTTCTCAGCGTTTTCGGTGGCGGCCATGATTCCTCGTGCATTGATGCGCGCTTGGGGGACCAACTTGGGCCCACGCGTGGGCGCGCCACCCGTCGTCTGGGCGGGCGCACCCGGGATAATCTTGTGCGACGCGGCGAATCGTCGCAGGTTGGTCTTTAGGGATCCAGCCGGCTCCTGACGCATCGGGACGGGGGCGTAGCACAGAGTGGCCGGTCAAAGCCATAGTGAGAACGATGGGCCTGCCGGGTCTGTTCCACTCAAGAACCACGGGTCCCAGACGCCCTCCCACGAAGTGCGCGACGCCGACGACGAGGGACACAGCCACCCCGCGCTCGAGCGCTACCTCGGCAAGGACGGCCTCATCGCGCGCGCCCTGCCCGGGTTCGAGCGGCGCGTGGGCCAAGAGCGCATGATGCGTGCGGTCATGACCGCGCTCGATGAGCGGCGCGTCCTATTGGTGGAGGCGGGAACTGGGACCGGAAAGTCACTTGCATACCTGCTTCCCGCGGTCGTGTCGGGGCTGCGCGTCATCATCGCGACGGGGACGCGCACGCTGCAGGACCAGCTCTGGGAAAAACAGATCCCGTTCGTGCGCGAGGTCCTCGGCATCCCTTTTAGCGCGGCGGTCTTAAAGGGCCGCACAAATTACCTGTGTTTACTGCTGCTTGAACAAGCAAAACTGGTCCCAGACCTCGCCCTCGACAAGCGCGAGGAGCTCGGTCGCATCGTCACATGGGCCAGCGAGACCGAGACCGGTGACCGCGGTGAACTCTTTGATCTGACTGATCGTTCTCTCGTATGGCGGGCCGTGGCTGCCGACCAAGACCAGTGTCTCAACCGCCGATGTCCCCACTACGACGGGTGCTTCTTGATGTCCGCCCGCAGGAAAGCCGCGATGGCCGACATCATCATCGTCAACCACCACCTCTTCTTTGCCGACTTGGCCTTGGGCGCCGACCGCGACGTCGGGCTCTTGCCGACCGCCGACGCGGTCATCTTTGACGAGGCCCATCATATCGAGGATGTGGCCGCGCAGGCCTTCGGCGTCCAGATCTCGGACGCGCGCCACCTCCGGTTCGTCGCCGATCTTAGGCGGGCTCTGCTGAGGACCGAGGGGGCCGGACGCGATGCCGAGCGTACGATGGCCGCTTTTACTAGTGAGACCAAGGACTTCTGGTCGAAGATCAGGCAACTCACGATGGGGCCCGAGGGATATCGCCCGCCGATGCTGGACGCCGAGGCGCGCGACGCCTACGCGCGCCTCGATAACCGCCTCATTGAGCTCACGCTCCTCGCCGGGACCGGGGCGGTCGACGATGAAGCGCTGCGACGCTTAGGCGAGCGCGGCGAGCAGCTGCGAGCCGACACCTTTGAGCTCGTGATGCACGATGACCCGGATGGTCCAGCGGCGGCGGTGCGCTGGGTCGATCATGGCCCACGCGCCACCTTCATCCGGTCGGCTCCGGTGGCCGTCGGGCCGGATCTCAGCCGCCACCTCTTTCATCGCTTTAGCCGCGTCGTCTTCACAAGCGCGACCCTCACGGTCGGCGACGACTTCTCCCACGTCGCGGATCGCCTCGGCCTTGAGGACCCGATGGCCCTGCACGTCCCATCGCCCTTCGACTACGAGAGGCAGGCGATCCTATTTTTGCCGGCGGATCTCCCCGACCCCTACCACCAGGACTATCTGCGATGCGCCGCGGCCCATATCGAATCGCTCGTACGGGTGACAAAGGGGCGCGCGCTTATTCTTTTCACTTCCTATCAAAAAATGCGCGAGGCCCGCGGTCTCCTAGCGGACGCCTGGCTATGGCCGACCCTCATGCAGGGCGATGGCTCAAAAGAGGCGCTGCTTCAGCACTTCCGGGACACGCCGAACGCCGTACTCTTTGCGACACAGACCTTTTGGGAGGGCGTGGACGTCCCTGGCGACGCGCTGAGCCTCGTCGTGATCGACAAGCTCCCCTTTCAATCCCCGGGGAATCCGCTAGTCGACGCGCGAATCGGGGCGCTCAAGAGGGCCGGCCGCAATCCTTTCATGGAGTTCCAGGTTCCGCGCGCGATCTTCTCGCTCAAGCAAGGGCTCGGGCGCCTGATCCGCCACCGAGATGATCGAGGGATCGTGGCGATCCTAGACCCGCGGGTCTTGAGGGCTCGCTATGGCCGCGTACTCCTGGACGCGCTGCCACCATTTGCCCGCACCTCCGACTTTGAGGTCGTGGAGGAATTCTGGCGATCCATTAATCGTGATTAATTACGTGAGTTACCGGGTTTGCCGGGGCGTCCGGCCCCAGAATAACTGAGGTCTCGCGGATCAAGCACCCGGCGACACGGCATTACTACTTTACGAAACCCCGCCAAAAGGAAGGTCTCGTGATGGTGAATGTAGAAACGTCCAAGGTGCTAATGAACGCCCAGCAGATCAGGGAGTTGCCGTCGATGACGCCGAAACCCGTCTTGGTCAGCAACACCCCTGACGCCGATTTCTTCATCCCCACGGATCGGCGCGTCGAAGGCGAGGTCGCCGTTCGCACCGCGGGGCACGAGATCGAGTTCACCCTCAGCGGCAACATGCGGGCTCGGACCTATGGCACGAACTCCCGCGGTATCCAGGTGACCCGTGAAGACGCGGCCCTGTACTTGGGGCGCGCCCCAACCCTCGTGGGCCGGCGGACCCGATGCCGGAACGAACCGAGGGCACCCGCCAACGGCTGGCTGTCGTGGGCAGGCCTCGTGGGTAGCGCGCCGGCGACGCGGCAGATGTTCGAGGCCATCGCGCGGGCCGCCGATGGAGACGCGCCTGTGTGGCTACGCGGCGAGAGCGGCACCGGCAAAGAGATGGCCGCGCGCGCCCTGCACACCTTCAGCCCGCGAGCGAATGGGCCATTCGTGACTCTAAACTGTGCGGCGCTGCCCGAATCCCTGATTGAGGCCGAGCTCTTCGGTGTCGTCCGCGGGGCCTTCACCGGCGCCCACCAGGACCGGCCCGGTGCATTCCAACGCGCGGACGGCGGGACCCTCTTCCTCGATGAGATCGGCGAGCTGCCTCTTGCGGTCCAGGCGAAGCTGCTGAGGGCTTTAGAGGTCGGCGAGGTCACGCGTGTGGGCGGTGGACGCATCGAACGGACGAACGTGCGGATCGTCACGGCGACTTGGCGCGATCTGGAACAAGAGGTCAGCGACGGGCGTTTCCGCCACGATCTTCTTCACCGCCTCTGGGTACTGCGGGTCGAGCTTCCGCCCCTTCGCGACCGCAGCGCCGATATCGCCGAGCTCGTCGCGGCTCGCCTCGCCGAACGCGACGCCATGCACCTCTTTCCGGACGCGACGATGCTACGGGCCCTCGCCAGCGAGCTCTGGCCAGGCAACGTCCGCCAGCTCCACAACCAGATCGAGCGCGCCATCGCCTATGACGATCCGGCGCTGCTGCTGCCCAACGCGAACGAGCTCCGGCCTCGCGCGCTCGTCCCGCGGCGCGACGCCTGGCAAGATGGGGGGCGCGCCCCCGACCCGAAGGACGTCTGCGCGACGATCACCCGCCAGCTTCAGCGTCACCGGGGCAACCGCAGCCAAGCGGCGAAGGCCCTCGGTATCAGCCGATCGACTCTCTATAGGTGGCTCCAGGGGGAAGAATACGCGCTGTGTCAATAACTCCACGTTGCGCGCCGGCCCGAGGCGCCAACCCAAGGAGGCACGCGGTCTATGGCTGGCGGGGCTCCCGAGGCGAGCCCCCATCAAACTTACGAAGAGACCGCCGGCGGTCGCGCCGAGCCGTCCGCAAACCGTGATTTCTTCACCACAAATCAAGCACACTGGCGCGGGGACGCGGCCGTCCGATAGGGCACATCGAAGAGCCGGGGCTCGGGTTGACAGTTGGACCGGCAGGTCTATGATGCGGGCCTCGCCGAGGGAGGCGAGCCCCGAAACTCGTAACTTCGATGGTCCATCGTGAATATTCGCGAACACAGCCGCCTCCAATTGGAAGCCACCAAGCTAGGTCGAAACACGGTCTTTCAGATCACCGTCTTCGAGCGAAAAGATCGGTCCAAGTCCCGGTTGTACGCGGAGACCCAGTGTTACGACCCATTGCAGCACATGATCCAGTTCGTGATCCGTGACGCCGCGGATATCGATTCGGTCATCGACATGTTCTCGAGGCAGCTGCTCCACCGCGGATTCGTACCGGTGAAGTATCGCCTCAAGAGCGCATCGGGTAGCTGGGAGGCTTGGGCACAAGTGCCTGACTCCCTCGTCCCCGAGCACGGATAGGTCAAGCGAACACTGCCGGCTCCGCCTCTTCGTCATGGGCGCCATAAAAGATGTGGTCTCGCCACTCTCGGGGCGCGCGCCAGATCCAGCACGAGGCACCGACCTGGCTCAGGGTTAGCGCGTGGCGATCCCAGCTGGCCGCCCCTCCGATAGCCAACAAAAAAAAGGCCCCCTACGCGACGCGAGGGGGCTCTTCTGTGTGAGGCCTTTTCAGGCGCTCTTGCTCTGTTTCTTGCGGAACTTCTTGAGCTCGCCGTCGATGATCCAGCGGACCAGCCCAGGGGCGTGGCGCTGCATGAAGTGCGTGAACTTGCCCATGGTCCCTGGGACGACATGGAGCTTGCCGCGCGCGATGCCCGTCAACAGGGTGAGGGCCACGGACTCGGCGCTCATGGTCTTAACCTCGCCCGCGATCGCTTTTGTTTCCGGGGGCTTGATGAGGTTCTCTTCGGCCAACTGGGGCGTGTCAGTGTCAGGCGGGTAACAAATCGTAACCTCGATATCCTGACCGACGAGCTCCTGGCGTAGACACTCCGCGAAGCCCACCTGCGCGAACTTGGACGCGGCGTAGGCGGTGTAGCCGTAGATCCCCATGAACCCGAGCATCGAGCTGACGACGCCGATGCGGCCGTGGCCGCGCTCAAAGAAGTGGGGCAACAGGGCGCGAATGGTGTGCACGGTCCCGAAATAGTTGATGCGCATCATGCGCTCGTAGACGTCGGCGCCCGTCTCAAGCACGCGTGATGGGTGGGCGACGCCGGCGTTCGCGATGATGACGTCGCAACGTCCGAAGTCTTTGAGGATCTTGGCCGCGACGTTCTCGCATGCCACCGGGTCGGACACGTCGACCGAGTACGCGGCGATGCGCTGGTTTGGGCGATGTTTGAGACCATCGAGCTCGGCCTTCGCCTCGTCAAGGCGCTGTTGACCGCGGGCGCTGATGGCCACATCTCCGCCCGCGAGCACGACGGCTCGCGCCGCCGCGAGCCCAATGCCACTCGAACCGCCAGTGATATATACAACTTTCTGATCAAAGTATTTCATGCGTCGTTCCGTGCTGTGCCAAAAAGCCATGCGTGTGTCCGCGCGGGTGGTCTTATGGGGAGGACCTCCCTAGGCCGGCGGAAAACCTCAGACTCCGAAGGGTCTCCCAGACTCGCCTATCACGCGGACGATACACCGTCGAGTCGAAGTCCGACGGCGCTGGCGCTCGTCGCGACGCACCGAGACCCGCAGGTGGCAGATCCGTTTCACACCTAGTGCGAAACGCCTTTCGCGCCCCGACCACGTCCGTCGCCGGGGAATCTGCACGCACGCGGCGCTGCCCCTGTCCGTCTCGCGCAGGCTCACAGATCGGGGCTCTGCCCGCCAGAACGAGCGATCGCTCGCCTAGACAGCGCCGAAGCCGCCATTTCAAAAGCGGTCTCCCAGTTGACGCGCCGGGTCGAAATCCGTAAACCGCGCCGTCCCCACAGAGGGACCCGGGGTTTCACCACGACCCACGTGCAGTCGTCACCCTTCGCGACACTCACGGTCTCAATTCGTAATGCCCCGCCCCTTTTCCTAGCCCGAGGAGCCCGCCATGCGCCGCACACCCGCCGACTACCAGCCCAAGCCCTACAATCCGGACTGGACCGTTCGCCGCGGCATGGCCCTCGCGAAGACCGTGAACCCAAAGCCCGACGCGGGTATGCGCTTCGTCAACGAGGACGGCAGCGAGACCAAGTTCACCTTCGTCGAGCTCGAGGCTGAGGTCATGCGGCGCGGCCGCTGGATGCTGTCCCTCGGACTCAAAAAGGGCGACCACGCCGGCTTCATCGTGCCTGGCCCGATGGAATTCGTGATGAGCTTCCTCGCCGCGACGGCCGTCGGCATCATCCCCGTGCCTCTCTATCCGCCGATGGGTTTTGGTAAGCTCGACGCCTATATCCGCGACACGGCCCGCACCCTCGAGATCGCGAGAGTTGGCGTGCTCTTTACGCAAAAACGGGTCCAACCCATCCTCTGGTCTCTCCTCGACAAGGCCGCGTCCCTTAAGGACATCATCGCCCTCGAGAAGTGCGAAGGCTTCAAGGCCGAGGGCGCACCCGAGCCCGAAGAGGTCACACCCGACGATGTCTGCTTTTTACAGTTCACATCGGGCTCAACCGCCGCACCGAAGGGCGTCGTGGTCACGCACCGCAGCCTCGGCGCGAACGGCTGGGCCATCATGGAGCATGGCCTCGAGGCCAACATCGAGACCGACCTCGCGCTGTCGTGGTTGCCCCTCTATCACGACATGGGCCTCATCGGCTTCGTGATCTCGCCGCTGACGAGCGGCCTTCAGACCTGCTTTTTGCCGACCCTGTCGTTCATCAAGCGCCCGTCGCTGTGGATGGAGAAGATGTCGCAGCACAAAGCGACCATCACCTTCGCGCCGAACTTCGCCTACGGCCTCGCCGTCAAACGCACGCCGACCGAGAAGGTCAGGAACATGGATCTCAGCCACGTCCGCCTCCTCGGCGCCGGCGCTGAGCCCAATAACCCCGCGACCCTGCAAGCCTTCCTCGATCACTTCGCGCCAGCCGGGCTGAGAGCTGAGGCGATGATGCCCGCTTACGGCATGGCCGAAGCCACCCTCGCGATGGCGTTCTCGAACCTCGACGAGCCCTTCCACGCCGAGACCATCGACGGCGACATCTACGCCGCCGAGGGGCGCGCTGTGCCGCTGCCCGCCGAACAACGAGAAGGTCGCAACTGCATCGAATTTGTATCCTGTGGCCGCGCCTTCCCCCGCCACACCCTCCGCATCGTCGATGAGGCCGGCGTGACCCAGTCGGACCGCAAGGTCGGCGAGATCGTGTTCACTGGCCCCTCGGTCGCGGCGGGCTACTTCGAGAACCCGGAAGCCACGGCGGCCTCCTTCCGCGCCGATGGCCTCCGCACGGGTGACCTCGGCTATATCGTCGAGGGTGAGCTCTTCATCACGGGTCGCAAGAAGGACCTCATCATCCTCAATGGACGCAACTACGACCCCCAATCGATCGAGTGGGCGGTCGCCGACATCGAGGGGATCCGGATGGGCAACGTGATCGCCTTCTCGCGCCCCGCCGACAACACCGAAGAGCTGGTCGTCGTCGCGGAGACCAAGGGCGGCGGCGACTTGGAGGCCCTCGTGACCGAGGTCCGCAACCGCATCCGCGAGAATTTCCAGATGAACCCCGCTGACATCGTCCTCTTGCCACCAGGCGCCCTTCCAAAGACCACCTCCGGCAAGCTGCAGCGCCAAAAAGCGCGCGCCCAGTATCTCGAGGGATCGCTGGGCGTCGAGGGCGTGCGCACGATGGGCGAGCGCGGCACCAAGCTGACCCTCGCCCGCCATGTCGCGAGGTCGGCGATCACGCGCGTCCGCCACGCGGTCACACGCCGAGCCACCAGCCTGCTCAAGCGCTTCTCGGTCTTCAACCGGAACAACCGCTAGTCGCCGGGGCGCCGGGGCGACGTCGCGCTTGACGCATCGCCACTCGCCGCTGTAACGAGCGAATCCCTCTTATTGACGGTCCCAACCCTCCCGCGGCGCGGGTTTCGGACCCCAGAGCCGCCAGATTACCGTCAGAACCATTTGAGAACCACGGAGTTCCCCATGAACGACAACGAAATCCTCGCCATCCTTAAGAACGCTCTCGACGAAGTTGCTCCCGGCTGGGGCAAGGACGTCAAGGACTTCAGCGCCGCCGTGAAGTTCCGCGACCTCGCCGTGGACTCCGTGCAGATCATGGAGATGCTGGGCGTGATTGAGGACAAGGTCGGTTGCGCCTTCGCGGACGACGAGATCAATCAGATCAATACGATCGGCGACATGATGGGCCTCATCAAGAAGCGCGCCAGCTGAGCACGCCTCTGTCGAGGTCTACATTTTGGAAAAGAGCGACGGTGACTGAGGTCCCGTCGCGACGCCCGGTCGCGAAGTGGTCCGGGCAGACCGCCAGGTGAACCCTGGTACATCTGCTTGAAATCGCGACCCTTTCATCACTTGAAGCGCGGTCCAAGCTATGTCCAGTCCCATCGCTATCGTCGGTATCGGTTGTCGTTTCGCAGACGCTCAAGACGCGCATGCCTTTTGGGACATTACCCTTGAGGGTCGCGCGACCTTTGCCCCTGTGCCCCCATCTCGTTGGGATCATGCCACCTTCTTTGACGCGAGCCCACGCGCCCGCGATAAGAGCTACGCCCCGACGGGCGCCTGGATTGATGGTGTAGAGACCTTCCCAGCGCAGGCGCTCCAGATCCCGCCGCGCCGCGTTGAGGTCATGGACCCCCAGCAGCGCATGGCGCTAGAGTGCGCCATCGACGCCGTGGAAGATTCGGGACGCAGCACCGACGCGATGCCCCACAAGACCGGCGTATACATGGGCGTCACGGCGGTAGAGTACCGCACCCTGTCCTCGGCGCGCGTCGTCGCCGGGATGATGGCCTCGGGTTCGCTCGGTGGCGGCGCGATGGACGCCGAAGAGGCCGCCGTCCTCGCCCGCGCGGTGGAACGTGTCACCGCCACCCGCCCCTACACCGCCCCTGGGGTGCTGCCGAACATGATCGCGGCCACGGTCGCCCAAGAGCTGCGTCTGCACGGGCCGGCCTTCACGACCGACGCCGCCTGCGCTAGCTCCCTCGTGGCTCTCCACGCGGCGACCCTCGCGTTGCGAGCCGGCCAGATCGACGCGGCCCTCGCCGGCGGCGTCTATCTCTGCCTCACACCCGAGCACCACATCGCTTTTTCGCGTATCGGCGCCATCTCGAAGGAGGGCGTCTGCCGCCCCTTCGATGCGCGCGCCGACGGGTTCGTACAAGGCGATGGCTGCGGCGTCGTGATGCTCAAGCGCCTCGCGGACGCCGAGCGCGACGGCGACCGGATCTACGGCGTCATCCACGGCGTCGCGATGAACAACGACGGCGGCGGCTCAGGACCGATGGCCCCCCTCAAGTCGGGCCAGGTCGAGGTCGTACGCGACGCCTGGGAAGATGCCGGCCTCGACACCAAGGACCTCGGCTATATCGAGGCCCACGGCACCGGCACCCTCGTGGGCGACTACATTGAGTTTGAGGGCTTGACTGAGTCCCTCGGCGACCACGTCGTCCGCGCCGCGATCGGCAGCACCAAGGGCAACTTCGGCCACACGATGTCGGCCGCCGGCATCTGCGGGCTCATCCGCGCGACCTTGGCGCTTTACCACGAGACCATCCCGCCGATGGCCGGCTTCGAATCCCCCAAGGCCGACCTGCCCCTCGCTGGCTCGGCGATGTTCATCCCGAAAGAGGCCGAGGCCTGGACAGGAACCGGGCGCCTCGCGAGCGTGAGCTCCTTCGGTTTCGGTGGCACCAATGGCCACGTCGTGCTTGGCGCCGCGCCGGCCACCACGGTCACCCTCGCCGCCGCGACCGTCGGTGATGCAATACTCGCAACACAAACGACCTTCGTGGACGCGCCCGAGCTCTTCTTGATGAGCGCCGGCAGCGAGGCGACCCTCAAGGACCTCGCGCTCCGGACGGCGAAGGCCCTCGCCGGGGACCCGCATGGCACGTTGGCCGGCGCCGTCCGTGCCTGGAGCCGCCGCCGCAAGCAAGCCCACCGCGTCGCCATCGTGGCCAGCACGAAGGCCGAGCTCATCGCGCATCTCCGCGCCTTTGCCGCCGATGAGCTGCCCAAGGGCGTCATCACCGGCGAGGCCCCCGAGACCGCGCCGCGCATCGCCTTCGTTTACCCCGGCCAGGGCGCCCAGCGCGTCGGCATGTTGACGGGCATCCGCGACCGCTTCCCCATTGTCTCCGAGACCTTGACGGCCATGGACGCAGAGGTCGCCGGCGTCATGCCGCGCTCCATCACGCACCTCCTCTACCCCGAGCTGCGCCCGGAACACGCGGGCGGCGCCTTTGACGCCGAAGCCATGAGCGCCGAGCTGACCGAGACCGACAACTGCCAGCCGGCCCTCTTCGCCGTCGGACACGCGCTGACCCGCCTCCTTGACGCCGTCGGCGTGAAGCCCACCGTCGTCGCCGGCCACTCAGTCGGCGAGTTCGCCGCCGCCGCCGCCGCCGGCCTCACGAGCCCCGGCGAGGGCATCCGCTGGTGCGCCCGTCGCGGCCAGGGCATGCAGGCCCTCGGCGGCGACAAGGGCGCCATGGCGGCCATCGTGGCAGACGTCGCGACCGTCACGCCCCACCTCGCCGACGGCACGGTCATCGCGAACATGAACCACCCCCGCCAGGTGGTCGTCTCTGGATTCACCGGCAGCGTGGCCGAGACCGTCAAGAACGTGCGCGCAGCTGGCCTCGAAGCGACCGAGCTCCGCGTCTCCCATGGCTTTCACTCAGCCGTCTTCACCGGCCTCGACCTCAACGCGACCGTCGACGCCATCCCCTTTTCCAGCGGCAACGTGCCGGTCGCCTCGTGTATCACCGACGCCACCTACACCGATGGCGAGACGGCCAACGACGTCTACAAGCGCCACGCCCGCTCACCGGTTGACTGGACCGGCGCGCTGACGCGGTGCCGGGACGCTGGCGCTGACCTCTTTTTGCAGGTCGCCGCCGGTGGCCCCCTCCTGTCGTTTATCCGTGGCAGCCAGCCGGGGGTGCCAGCAATCACCCTCGCCTCGCGCGACGACACGGATCGCGGCGCGTCCCTCCTCGAAGGACTCGGCCAGCTCTTCGTCCACGGCGTGGACATCGACGTCGAGGCCATCACGGCCCCCGCGACCATCGCCAGCCTGCCCCCGACGGTCCTGCCGCGTGAATACTACTGGATCGTCGGCGATCGCCGCGTCGAGGCCCTGCTAGACTTTGGCGGCAAGTTCGGCGCCACAGCCGCCCGCCCGGGCGCCGCCGCCGCAGCCCCGGCCATCGCCGCCAAGACCGACGCCGGCAACGGGGCGCCGAAGGTCGAGGCCGGCCCCCCCGTCGATCCCCTCGTCGAGATCGTCTACGCCGCGGTCGCCAAGGCCTCGGCCTACCCGCGCGCGGCCCTCCGGCCGAAGATGAAGCTCAGCGATGACCTCGGCTTCGACTCGATGATGGTCGCCGACTTCGTGGAGGAGCTTCGTAAACAAATTCCGGGATTTTCGGGCATCCCCCAGGACATCCTCGTCAACCAGCCGACCATCCAGAACATCGTCGACTTCGTGCTCTCGCCCGAGGCGACCGCGACCCAGGACGGCAGCAGCGAGGCGGACGACAACCTGCCCCTTCGTACCTTCAAGCCGACCTATATCGCCGCGCCTCTGCCGGCCTTCGCCGCGACGCGCACCTTGACCGCCGGACGCTTTCACCGCGCAGTCCTTGGCGATGGCGCACACACCGCCGGCGCCGCGCTGGGTGCGGCCCTCGTGGCCCTCGGCTGGAAGGAGGTCTGCGAGGTCTCGGCGGCCAACCCCGATAAGGGCCTCGACCTCGTCATCATCGACCATCAAGGCGCGGTGACACCTGCCGTCTCGCAAGTGCTTGCAGGTGAAATGAAGTTACCGACCAGTCGCACCACCGGCATCGCGGATGTCCTGCGTGGACGCTTTGGCGAGAAGGCCGGGGCCAGCTTCGACGTCATGCACCTAAGCGTGGACGGCGACCCGTGGTCGGCCGGTGTGGCGGGTATTATCCGCAGCGTCGCGCGCGAGTGGCCCGACCGCCTCGTCAAGAACATTGCTGTTGCAAACTCACCCACGGCTGAGACCCTCCTCGCTGAGCTAGCCCACGTGGACCGGACCATCGACGTCCGCCTCGACGGGGCCAACCGGGCGGTCATCAGCCTCGCGATCGAGGACAGCGACGCGGTGACTTTTAAGCCGACCCCCGGCGAGAAGATCGTCATCACCGGTGGTACCCGCGGCATCGGCCTCAAGCTCGCGACCCACCTCGCGGCTGCGGGCGCCGAGGTCTACGTCCTTGGCCGCTCCGCCCCAACTGAAGTCATGCCGGCCAGCGTCCACGCACTCGCGGTCGACATCACCGACCGCGACGCCACGACCGCCGCGCTCGGCGGGCTGACGGGCGTCACGACCCTCGTGCATGCCGCCGGTATTCTCGCCGACGGCCCTCTCGGCAAGGTCGACGCCGCGACCGCCGACGCCGCCTGGCGGGTCAAGGTCGACGGCCTCATCCACACGATGGCAGCCCTATCTACAAGCCTCGTGCGCGTCCTCGCGGTGGGTTCGTGGGCCGGGCGCCTCGGTAACCGCCACCAGGCCTTCTACGGCGCGGCAAACGCCCAAATGGCCGCCATCATCGAGACCGTCCCCGAGCGCATCGCCGCGACCGTCGCCGAGTTCGGCCCGTGGACGGACTCCGACATGGTCCGTTCGATTCCGGGGGCGGTCCAGGCCGCGATGCGCGCCGAGGGCGTGGACTTCACGTCCGACGAGGCCGGCATCCTCGCGCTGGTGACCGACCTGGGTCAGCGGGGTGTCCGTGTCCATGGGCGACGCCTCGCGACGACGCTGAGCCGCGCCGAGCGCATCGAGACCATCACGACGGCCACGCACCCCTTCTTGCTTGACCACGCGATCGAAGGAACACCAATCTTCCCGCTGGCCTCCGCGACGACCTTCATCGCTGAGACGGCGGCCCTCACTTACCCCTTTGAGGTCAAAGACCTGCGCCTCTTCCTGGGCATCACGGTCGAGACCCCGCGAGTCCTGACGGCCCGGACCCAAGGCACACGCGCCGAGCTCTTCCAGAGCAAGGGCGCCGGCGAGCCGAACGTCCTCAGCTACAAGGCCGAGGTCCTGCCAGCCGACGCCGCGGCGGCCCTCGCGACCCTGCCCGCGCCGCTGACCGGCGGAGACGCCCCGACCCTATCCCTCGCGGCCTTCTACGGTGGCATCACCTTCCACGGTCCGCTGCTCAAAGGCATCACCGCCATCGACGGCGTGGGCGCCGAGTTCATCCGTGGCCGCGTCAAGACGACCACCCCCACCGCGTGGCAGACCTCTACGACCCAACCCGCCTGGGCCATCGATCCCTTGGCCTTCGACAGCGCCATGCAGCTCGCGGCCCACGTCGCCTACACGCGCTGGAGCCGGGCCGGCACGCCGATCGGCTTTGACCGCTTTATCCAGCTGGCCCCGTGGCCCGCTGGCGAGGTCATCGTCGAGGCACGCTTCGCCGACAAAGAGGCTGACACGCTGTCGGCCGACCTCGTCTTCCGCAGCAGCGACGGCGCCCGCGTCATCGCCGCCGCCTTCGGGGTCCGCGCCGACATGCGCAAGGTCGACAAGTCCGCCGTCGTTGACGCCCCCGAGGTCAAGGCGGAAGAGCCCGCGTTCGTGCCTAAAGAAGAATGGTATAACCCCTCGAAGTTCAAGGGCTATAAAGACATCTCGATGCGCCTCGCGGCCGTGAAGGCGATGGGGCTCAAGAACCCCTACTTTGACCTCCACGAAGGCACCGCGCGCAACACCTCGATGATCGCCGGGCGCGAGGTCATTAACTTCTCCAGCTACAACTACCTCGGGCTCTCGGGCGATCCCCGCGTCATCTCCGAGGTCGAGGCCGCCATCCGTAAGTACGGTACGTCCGTGTCGGCTTCACGCGTGGCCTCGGGCGAGCGCCCCTTCCACCTCGCCCTTGAGGCGGCGCTCGCGAAGGCCCACGGCGTAGAAGACGCGCTCGTGATGGCGGGCGGCCACGCGACCAACGTTAACACCATCGGCCACCTCTTTGGCCCGAAGGACCTCATCCTCCACGACGAGCTCATCCACGACAGCTGCCTGCAAGGTATCAAGCTCTCGGGCGCCGCCCGCCGCAGCTTCCGCCACGAGGACATCGCCCACGTCGAGTCCCAACTCAAAGAGCTACGCCCCCACTACGAGAAGGTCCTCCTCCTCGTCGAGGGCGTCTACTCGATGGACGGCGACATCACGAACCTGCCGGAATATGTGCGGCTCAAACGAGCCTACGGCACGATGTTAATGGTCGACGAGGCGCACAGCTTCGGCACCATCGGCGCGACCGGCTGCGGCGTCGGCGAGCTCTTCGGCATGGACGACCCAGAGTCGACCTCGGGCCTGAAGCGCAGCGACGTCGACATCTGGATGGGCACGATGAGCAAGTCCCTCGCCTCAATGGGCGGCTGGGTCGCCGGCAGCAAAGAGCTGATGCTCTATCTGCGCTACACGACCCCGGGCTTCATCTTCGCGGCGGGCATCCCCCCGGCCCTTGGCCAAGCGGCCCTCAGCTCGCTCACCTACATGCTGGCCGAGCCGTGGCGTGTCGCGGACCTCAAGCGCAACTGCAAGCGCTTCTGGGAGCTGCTCCATGAGCGTGGCCTCGACACGGGCCCGGCCTTTGGCGACTCACCCGTCATCCCTGTCGTCACGGGTGACTCGATGTGGGCGCTAAAACTCTCTGAGCGCCTCCTCGATCAGGGCATCAACGCCAAGCCGATTATCTTCCCGGCGGTCGGCAACGACGCGGCGCGCCTCCGCTTCTTTATGACAAGCCTACACACCGACGAACAGCTTGTATTCACGGCGGATTGCATCCAGAAGACCCTGGCCGAGATCCGCGCCGAGTCGCCGCTGCCCGTCCCGAAAAAGAAGCACTGAGGCCTGTCCTTGGATAACCGCGACGCCGTCGGGCCAAGCTGCGCCAACTATCCGTGGTGGTGCATCTATCGGCTCGGCGACAGTCTGCCCTCTCTGCCGCCACGCGCGCGGTCGCAGTCAGGAACGATTGGACCACGGCCGGTGGTCGTGTGGCTGACCTCGCCCAGCCCGGCGCACGCTGTGGCCGAGGCGTGGATGTCACCACCAGAGCTACGACGCCTCGCGACGATGCAGCATCCGCGGGCCCGCGCCGAGTTTCTCACCGGACGCTGGCTTATCCGCGGCATCCTCGGCCGGCTCCTCGGCATGGAACCCACGGCCGTTCGGCTCCTCGAAACGGAAGCGGGCAGCCTCAGCGTCGAGGGCGAGCCCTTCGTCTTTAACCTCTCGCACACCGACGGGCTCGTCGCCCTCGCGACCTCGGCCCACGGCGAGCTCGGGGTCGACGTCGAGTGGAGCGCCCGCCGGGGGCGAACGGTCGAGCTGGCCGAACGCTACTTCGCGGCTCCTGAGATCGAGGCCCTCAGAGCCCTACCCGAAGAGGCCCAGCGCCCACGCTTCTTCCAGCTCTGGACCCTCAAAGAGGCCTACATCAAGGCGCGCGGGCTTGGGCTTCGGATCCCCCTACACAGCTTCGCGTTCGATCTGACGGGCGGCGCGCCTACCGTGAAAACCCAACAAGAATCTGCAGACAGGGGTCACGGCTGGATCTTCTTCGAGGGCCCAATTGCCCCTGACCGACACCTCGCCTTGGCCTGGCGACCGCCGACCCACCAACAGGCTACGCCGTCGGCCGAGGACGCGCCGCAGTGACGGGGCCGTGACCACCCGGGCGCGCGTTCGGGTCGGCGGCGGGGAACCGCAGCGGCGCCAAGACCGAGAGCCACAGCTGGTCAAGAGCCACGGCCGGATCCTCGCCGCGCGCGGCCTGCTGCACGAGCCCGCCATCAATCGCGGTCATGACGAGGCCCACAATGGCGGCAGCGTTACACTCGGCGACCATGCCCTTCTTGACCCCGTCCTTGAGGGTCTTGATCGCCAGCTGGCGCAGGGGGGGCTCGAACTTTTCGACCATCTCGACGAGGGGGTCCTTCGCGCGCTCGTCAGACGCCGCGGGCGCCTGAGCGACGGACGCCAAGAAGAAGGTCAGGGCGGCGGCGTCAGCCTCAGACGCAGCGGCGAAGCGCTGGGCGGTCGCCGCGAGGGTGTAGAGAAAGTCCACCGGATGGTGGCGCCCCGAGAGCTCGGCGATGAGGAAGGCTTGGCGGCGGGCCAGCACATCCGCGATCACGGCCTCGACGATCGACGAGGTGTCCGAAAAATAGAAGTAGAGGGTCGGCCTCTTGATTCCGAGAGCGTCGGCGAGCTCGCGCATGCTGACGCGGTGAACGCCGCGCGTGCGGATGAACTCCCAGGCGCGAGTCATGAGGTCTTGGCGGCGCTTGCGATCGACGGGACGAGGCATAGGGATTCTCCATTAAGCTGACAGAGTGTCAAGCCTGTGTGTTGTGATGTGTGTTAGCTGACATGGCGTCAGTCGTCTACCAGAGATCGACCTCTCTTGCCGGCGCGTGGCGGCGTGGGTGGTCGTTCGTTCGTCCGATATTGACCGGGAGTTTGTATCGAAGGTCGCGCGTTCTTTATGGTGTCCAGCTGTCGGGGCCGATGGTCCAGGGCTTTGATGGCGAGTATCGGGAGGACGGTATGACAATCGGAAAAGGCCTCACAGACCTCGACGCGCTCGTACTGGGCCAGACCTGGGAGCCACTTGAGCGCGTCCATTGGCAGCGCGCGATGACCTGGTGGGTCGGGGGCCGCATCGAGGTCATCGAGACGTGGCCCGATGTCGTCGTCCGGACCGCGACGGAGTCCTTCGCGGTGCCGGCGGTCGTCCGCTTTTTCCGTTCGCGGCGCCGTGACCGCGTGAAAGTGACCTTCTCCCGCGACAACATCTACGTCCGCGACGGAGGCCGCTGCCAGTACTGCGCCATGGCCCTGTCGCGCGGCGCGGCCACCTACGATCACGTCATCCCACGCAGCCGCGGTGGACTCGTCAGCTGGACGAACATCGTCATCGCCTGTCGCAGCTGCAATCAAATCAAAGGAGACCGAACCCCCGCCGAGGCGCAGATGGCGCTGCTAAAGCCCCCCTCGCGCCCGCCGGCGGGTGCCCTCTCGTGGATTCTTCCGCGGGCCGACTTCGTCCCACCCTCCTGGCGCCCGTACCTAGGCTTCAGCTGACAGACCGCGACCGCCGTTCGGTCGGACTCGGCCCGTGCACATGCCGCTTCCCCTTCCGCGGCGATTCCGTTAACCATCCTCCATGGTCGCGCTCACCCTCATCCGTCACGCTGGTATCCCCTCAACCGAGGGAATGTCCCCGCACGACCTCTTGATCGGCGGGGCCGCGATTGTCGGCATCGCGCCTAGCTGTGAGGCCCCCTTCGGCTTTGACCTCGCCGCTCCAGCCGCCGGCCTAAGCGTCATCGACGCGACCGGCCTGACCGCGCTCCCCGGGCTAGTTGACGCGCACGTACACCTGACAGGTGGCGGCGGCGAGGCCGGCTTTAAGACCCGCGTCCCCCGCCGAGTACTCTCGGACCTCGTGACCGCGGGCGTCACGACCGCCGTCGGCGTGCTCGGCACGGACGGGATGACCCGCACGATGCGCGACCTCGTCGCCACCGCGCTGGGACTTCGCGAAGAGGGGCTCAGCGCCTATTGCTACACCGGCAACTACGCGGTGCCGGTCGTGACGCTCACGGGCTCCGTTCGAGACGATATTGTCTTTTGTGATCCGATACTTGGTGTCGGCGAGCTGGCCATCTCGGACCACCGCTCGTCGCAGCCGAGCCTCGACGAATTCCTGCGCCTCGCCTCCGACGCCTATGTCGCTGGGCTCGCCGCCAAAAAAGCCGGGATCCTGCACATCCACCTCGGCGACGGCGCCCGCGGTCTCGACCTCATCCGGCGGGCTCTTGAGGTCTCTGAGATCCCCGCGCGCGTCTTTCAGCCGACCCATCTCAACCGCAACCGGCGCCTCTGGGCCGAGGCCAAGGCCCTCGCAGCGCAGCGTGTTGCAAGCGGCCTGCCCCTGCCCTACTTCGACGTGACGGCCTTCCCCGCCGAAGACCTGACGGGCGACACGATGTCCGCCGCCCAGGCCATCCTCGACTGGTGGCGCGCCGGCCTGCCGATGGATTGCCTCACGATCAGCTCGGACGGGGGCGGCTGCCTGCCCGTCTTCGATGCCTGTGGCCACATGACGCACATGGGCGTCGGGCGCTCGCACACGCTGCTTGAGACCCTCCAGGCGGTCGTGGCGGACGGCATGCCCCTGGCCCTCGCCGCCGCCACATGTACATCCACCCCCGCGCGTGCGCTTGGTTTATCGGCCAAGGGCGCGCTCGCCGTGGGCAATGACGCTGACCTCGTGCTCGTCGATGAGACACTTGGTCTTCAAACGGTTATCGCGCGCGGTCGCGTGCTCTTTCATCACGGAGCCCTCCTGCCCGCAGGGCGAGGGACCTTCGAAGCGGAGATACTATGAGTCCAGCCAGAATCGCACCGGGCGAAGCCCGCGGGTGGATCGTCCCTGTCGGCGGCGCCGAGGAAAAAATCCAAGACCCACGAGTTCTTACACGCTTTGTCGAGCTCGCCGCTGAGGGGCAGCCAGATGGCGCGCGCATCGCGATCATCCCGACCGCGTCCGAGCTCGCCGACACCGGGCCGCGCTACGAGGCGATCTTCCGCGAGCTGGGCGCGAGCCACGCCGTCGCCCTGCCCTTCTTCGACCGTGCGGACGCCGAAAAACCCGAGCTCCTCGAAGAGCTTGAGAAGGCCACAGGCGTCTTCTTCACGGGGGGCAATCAACTTCGTATTGCAACGATCCTCGGCGGCACCCCCGTCGCCAAGCTGGTCCGCCGCCTCAACGCCGACGGCTACGTCGTGGGCGGGACATCGGCTGGCGCGGCCATCATGCCCGAGCACATGATCGCCCACGGCCGCGGTGGCAGCACGCCTATCTCCGGCATGGTCCAGCTCTCGCCCGGCCTTGGCCTCACGAACCGCATCGTGGTCGACCAGCACTTCCGCCAGCGGGACCGCCTCGGACGGCTCTTGGCCGCGCTCGCCTACAACCCCTTCGCCGTCGGCCTCGGCCTCGACGAGGACACAGCCGCCTTTATCTCGCCGGACAACGTGATCCACGTCCTCGGCAGCGGCGCCATCACGGTCGTCGACGTCTCGCGCCTCGAGTACTCATCCATCGCCGATGTCGCCGATGGCACCCCGATCTGCATGACCGGCATCAAGGTCCACATCCTGCCGAGGGGCGCTACCTACGATCTGCATCACCGCATCGCGACGCCGCCACCGCTTTAATCACAGGCACTTAGGCGCGTCATATGGCGGATAACCGGCTGGGCCCGAATTGGGCGCCCAGTCGGCCTCAGCGGCCCGCGGCCGCGGCCTTGCCGATCGCGACGAGGGCCTCTTTGACGTGCTTCGTGCCCTGGAGCTGCGACGAGAAGATGTGCTGGAGCTTGCCGCCCTTGTCGATGACGTAGGTGACGCGGCCGTCAATAATTCCCAGCGTCTTCGGGATCTTCCAGGCCTTGCGGACGGCGCCGCCGGCGTCGCTCAAGAGGGTATAGGGCAGGCGATGGTTGCCGGCGAAAGAGCGATGACTCTCCTCAGAGTCCGAGCTGACACCGACGACCTGGGCGCCAGCATCGACGAAGTCCTGGTGGGCGTCGCGAAAGGCGCAGGCCTCCTTCGTGCAGACCGGCGAGTCGTCCTTCGGGTAGAAGAAGACGACCACGGGCCCCTCACGATAGAGGTCGGACAGCCGCACGCGGGTGCCATCCTGGTTCGGGAGCTCGAAATCGGGGATGATCTGACCTTCGATGGGCGATGACATGCGGACTCCTAGGGTGGGTGCGTCGTTGGAACGCCTCTGATGCGCTAGGTTAAGTCCTCGGCCCGTGGAATCAACGCCTCTTCAGCTTGCCGCGCGTGGTTGCCTTCGGCGGCGCGCGCCTCGGGGCCAGCGATAAGGCGGCGAGCCCCGTGCCCAGCGCAGCGAGGACCAGGGCGATGACGCGCCACAGGGTGATGCCCCCGTCGGTCCTAGGGGCCGTCGGCCAGAGTGAGCCAAGCTCGGGCCCCACCGCGGCGTTTAGGAGATCCGGGGCGACGCCGCCGGCCCAGATGAGGCCGAGGACGGCCAGAAACCCAGGCACCACCCATGGCGGTCGCTGGTCTATCGCGACCACCACCATGACGGCTAATGCCGCGAATAAATAAAAGTAAAGAACCGTCGGCACGACCCCGTCTCCGGCTTGACCCAGCACGGGCCAGAGCCAGGCGAGGAGCACCGCGGCGAAGATGACGAGCCCCGCGCGCGCCTTGGAGGAGACGAGCCCGAACGTCCGAGTGGGCGCTCTTTTGCCTCTGCGGGCGCTGGGCTTCTTGCGGACGGGCGCCCTTGGGCTCTTGCCCTTCCCGGTAGGCGCCTTCGCGGCCCCTTTGAGCTTTGGTGGGGGTCGCCCCTCATGGACGCGGACCTGCTCGGCGTGGCTCAGCGGGTTCGACAGATCGAGGGGCTTACGCGCGGCGCTTGGCCAGGCCCCCTTGCCCTTCGCTTTCGGAGGTCTCGCCTCGGCCATATCCCCTCGCCTATTCCTTGGCGCGACGGCGGAGGACCATCGCGTAGAAGCCGTCCATGCCAAAAATACCCGGGCGCGTGGAGATCGCGTAGCCATCGGGCGTCGCGATCACGTCGGCCCTCTTCTTACCCAAGATCTCTTTGACGAGCACGGGCTCGAAGTCCGGCAGGGCCTCGAGCAGGCGCCTAGTGACCGCGCCGTTCTCAGCGTCGAAGATGGTGCAGGTCGCGTAGATCAGGCGGCCCCCGGGCTTCACGAGCTGCGCGGCGCGGATCGCGATCTGGAACTGGAGCTCCGGCAGGGCGTCGACGAAATCGCGCTGCATCCGCCAGCGGACCTCGGGGTGGCGACGCATCGAGCCCACGCCATCACAGGGCGCGTCGACCAACACGCGATCGGCCTTATTTTTATAGCGACCGACGTCCTGGGGAAAGGGCCCGTCGGCCGGAATCACGGCCCAGGTGTGGTTGCTGAGGCCCGAGCGGCGCGCGCGGCGGCCGAGCTCTTTGAGCTTGTGGGCGTGAATATCGAGGCCCAAGAGGCGCCCGCGGTTGCGCATCGCCGACGCGAGGGCCAAGGTCTTGCCGCCGGCGCCAGCGCAGGCGTCCACAACGAAGGACCCAGGCGAGGCGGCCACGAGCTCGGCGACGAGCTGCGAGGCCTCATCTTGGACCTCGAAGAGCCCATCGCGAAATGCTTTGAGTCCAAACACATTCGTGCGAGTGATGATTTCAAGACCATCGATCGCCACCTCGCAGGGGTGCGTCTCGATCTTTTCATTCGCGAGCTTCAGGGCCAGGGCGTCCCGGTCGCCGTGGATGCGGTTGGCCCGGACGGTCAACGGGGCGCGCGAATTGAGGCTCTCAGCGAGCTCGGTCGCGTCGTCGGCGTAGTCGGCGATAAAGCGCTCGGCCAACCAATCGGGCAGGGAGGACCCCAGCCCAAGGCGAGTGACCGGGTCCGGTTCCTGGGCGATGGCTTCGTAGGCCTCGACGACCTTCTTCCAGTCGACCTCGGGCATCGCGCCGCCGGCCTCATCGCGGTTGCGGTCCTCAAAGAGGGTCCGATACGCGAGGATCTCGGCCAGTGTCCGCCGCGATGACGGCTCTTGCCCGGGCTCTGGGGGGGCCTCAGGGCAGCCCGCGACCTCAAGGACATGCAGGATCGTACGAAAGCGGCGGACCATCCCGTAGACGGTCTCGGCGACGACGCGGCGCTCGCTGGAATGAAGCTGCTTGGCCGCACGAAAGGCGCCGGCGAGGCGCTCGCTGACGAAACGCCAATCCGCGCGCGTCTGGGCCCACAGATCCACGAGCACGGGGCGCATGCGCTTCTCGGACGGGATAAAGGCGGTCGGGGCTAGGTCGATATCGGGCGCGTCACTCATGGCTTCGCTATAGCCGACCCGCGCGCCGCTGACACATATTTCTGACGACCGCGCGTGTGCGCTTAGGTGGTCGCGCCATGAGCCGCGAGCCAGGCGCGCACAGCCGGCCTCTCGACGTGCACGAGGTGCAAGATGACGTCGCCGGGTTCAGCCCAGGCGAGCTCTTGATCCAACGCATCCACCTCAGACGCGGCCAGCTTGACGGCATCCGAGGGCACCTGCCTCGCGACGAGCGCGCTCTTGAGCAGCGCCTCGACCTCTCCCGTTTGGCGGCCTCGCTCGTATCCAGGCAGCGGCCGCACGACGACCAGCGCGGGCTCGAAGGCGAGCACGCCGTCGATCAATGTGGCGAGGTCCTCCTCGCTGCGGTCGCCGGCCTGCGCGATCGAGACGGCGAGGCGTCCATGGCCCTCGCGCAACGCACGAATCATCGGCACGAGCGCGCTCAAACCGTGGGCGTTGTGACCGAAGTCCAGCGCGACCGTCACGTCACCGATTTGCCACCGTTCGGCGCGGCCGGGGTTATCATCCACCGAGGCGCCAAAGGTGCGGAGTCCGGCCGCCACATCCTTGGTCGTCAAACCAAGAGCGCACGCGAGGGCCCCAGCGACGAGCGCGTTCGCGACGTTGTGCCGTGCGGACCCGCCCCAAGAGGCCGGCATCTCGGCGGCGGGCATCACCACCTCTATAGAGTCGCCTTGGGCGCGACAGATCGCGTCATTCGAGACGAACCAAGCCTCCCCACCGCGCGACAGATGTGCCTGAATACGCGGGCTATTTTTGTCCAGTGACGACAGGATCCACGTCTCGGCCGGCAGCTCTGCGCCACCGCCCTCCACGCCCACGAGGTCGAGCGCGGCCTGAAAGCTGGGGTCGCAGTCCGCGTTCACGAGCCGTCTCCCGCCGGGCCGCACCGCCCGCCAGACGGTCGCCTTGGTCTTGGCCATGCCCGCGAGGTCGACGATCCCATGGTCGCCGAAGTGATCGTCCCCTACATTCGTCACGGCCGCCGCGTCCACGCCCACGACGCCGAGACCGCGTCGAAGTAGACCGCCACGCGCGGTCTCGAGGACGGCCGCCGTGACCTTGGGGTGCCGCAAGATACGCCGGGCCGCCCCAGGTCCCGTCCAGTCGCCCTTGTCGATGATGACCTCATCGACCGTCAGGGCGTCTGTCGACGAGGCGCCGACAACCAACCCGGCCGTCTTCAAGATGCGGGTCGTCATGCGGCTGGTCGTCGTCTTGCCGTTCGTGCCGGTGATGATGACCTTCGGGAGGTCCCGAAACCTCGCCGACGTGAAGTCGGATATCTCCTGGGGTTCGGGGAGTTGCCGTGCGGGAAAGATGAGGGCCGAGGCGCCGAATCCGAGGGAGACCTCGTCGTCGTCCCAGAGAAAGGGGACTCCCGCCTGACGGGCCGCGTCTTCGAGCACGCGCAGGGCGGGGACCGACTCCTCGGCGATCCCGCCCTCATGGATGGCGAGCAGCGCCGCGACATTCGCCGGGTCCTCGCGCCAGCTGGGCTCCGAAGCGCCGAGTCCAAGCAGGGTCTCGGCGAGCGCGACCGTCGCGTAGAGGCGATCTATCGGGGCCTCGAACGAGATCGACGCCTTACCGCCGTCGGCCCAAGGGCGCATCACCGGGCGGGCCTCGGGCATGAAGACCGCGAGATCCGCTTTGAAGGCCTCAAATGCGGACTCGCGCGCCTCGGGCGTACCAAAGTCGACCTCGGCCATGACGCCGGGACCGTCGATGTCGATGTTCAAACCGGTCAACCGGCGGGCATCAAGTATCTTCATCATTCCCCGCAATTACGCGTCAATGGGGCTAGGGGCTAGTCATCGGACTGGTCGGACAGGATCACGCCGCGCTCGTCGATAAAGAAGTCCCCACCCAACGACTTGAGATCCGTGACAGCCTTATCCGAAAAGAGAGACGCGACGTCGTCTGGCGCGCGCGTCGGCGCCGGCTGAGAGGTCTCTTGCGCCTGCTGTTGGGCCTGCCCGAATTTGGTGACCTGCTTCCAGCAGCGCGAGATGGCGTCACCAAAGATCAGCAAGAGGTCGTCTCGCCCGCAATAAGCGAGCGCCGCGTCGATGCACGCGCGCTCGTCCGGGATGACCTCGATCTGCCCCTCGGGATAGCCGCCCTCCATCAGGAAATTCTTAATTAGCGCCGGGACCTCGTCCGGACCGCGGCCACGCAAACCGTCGTCGCGTTTGACGAAGACGCGGTCGAAGATCCCCGAGTCGGCGACGGCCTTAGCGATGTCGGCGATGTCCTCGTCGCGGCGATCGCCGGGGGCCGAGAGGACGACCACGCGCCGCTCAGGGACGTCGAGGCGTCGCACGAGCTCAACCATCGCCCGAACGGCGGCCGGGTTGTGGCCGTAGTCAAGGATCACACGGAACGGCAGCTCATCGTAGACGTTGAGGCGGCCCGGGACTTGGAAGTAGCTGGTGTCGAAGGTGCGCAGGCCCTGACGAATATTGTCGATGCGCACACCCATGGCGTAGGCCATCAGCGCCGCGGCCAAGGCATTCTGCACGTTGTGAAGGGCCTTGCCCTCGAGCGAGGCGGGGATGAGGTGCGACCACAAGAGAGGAATATGTTGACCACCATCGAAAATGGTCAACATGTCGCCGTTGATCCCCTCTTCCAATACCGCCGCGAGGCCACCAGCCCGAATGTGGCGCCGCACGAGGTCGTTGCGCGGGTTCAGCGTAAAGTACCCGACGCGCTTGGCCTTTGTGTGGGCCGCCATCCGCAGGCAGAGGATGTCATCGCCGTTCAGGATCGCTGCGTCGCGCGCGACCTCGGCGACGACGCGTTTGAGGTCCGCGAGCTGCTCGACGGTGTCAATTCCTTTCATCCCCAAGTGATCGGCGGAGATGTTCAGGACGCAGCCGACGTCACAGTCACGAAATCCGAGGCCCGCGCGGAGGATACCACCACGCGCCGTCTCTAGAACCGCGAGGTCGACCGTCGGGTCGCGCAGCACCATCTGCGACGCGACAGGTCCCGTCATGTCGCCCGCGACGGTCCGCGAACCGTCGATATAGACGCCATCAGTGGTCGTCAGGCCGACATGACGGCCCTCCATCTTGTGAATATGGGCCAACATGCGCGCGGTCGTCGTCTTACCGTTGGTACCGGTGATGGCCGCGATCGGGATGCGGGTCGGGGTCCCCGGCGGAAAGAGCATGTCCATCACGGGCCCGGCCACGTCGCGCGAGCGGCCCTCGGTCGGCGCCACGTGCATGCGGAAGCCGGGGGCCGCGTTGACCTCGCAGATACCGCCGCCGATCTCGCGATAAGAGCGGCTGATGTCCGGCGTAATAAAGTCCACGCCGGCCACGTCTAGGCCAATGGCCAGCGCCGCCCGCATGGCCATCTCGCGGTTATCGTGGTGGACGACGTCGGTCATATCGATGGCCGTGCCGCCCGTCGAGAGGTTGCCCGTCGAGCGCAGATAGAAGATCTCGCCCTTCGTCAGGACCGTCTCTAGCGTATAGTTCGCGTCGTTCAAGAGACGCCGCGCTTGGTGGTCGACGTCGAGGCGGGTCAGGACCTTCTCGTGGCCAATACCGCGTCGCGGATCGCTATTGACGACGTCGATCAGCTCGGAGATCGACTTTTTGCCGTCGCCGACGACGTGCCCAGGCACGCGCTTCGAGACCGCGATGAGCTGCCCGTTGACCACCAACATTCGGTGGTCAAACCCTTGCATCATCTGCTCAACGACGCAGGTCCGCCCGGTAATCTGCGAGGCCGTGCCATAGGCTGTCTCGACCTCTTCAACCGTGTTGAGGTTCAAGCAGACGCCGCGACCGTGGTTGGCATTATATGGTTTGACGACCACAGGAAACCCGAAACGCTCGGCCGCACGCACCGCCTGTGACGCGCTGCGCACAAGCTCTTGCCGCGGGATCGGCAGGCCGAGATCCCCAAGGATCTGGTTCGTCTGCTCTTTGTCCGAGGCGATCTCGACGGCGATGTGCCGGGTCTCGCTGGTCACGGTCGCCTGAATGCGCTTTTGAAACTTGCCGTGGCCGAACTGCACAAGCGATTGATCGTTCAAACGCAGCCACGGGATGTCGCGCTCTTCGGCGGCGCGCACGAGGGAGGCCGTGCTCGGGCCGAACTGCCGGCGCTGAGCCAGCGAGATGAGCTCCTCGAGGGCTGTCTGAAATACGAAGTCTTCCGGGAGCTTGAGGTCTCCTTCGCGCAGCTCGGCGGGGAGACAGGCCGCCAGCGTCTGCAAGCCCAGCTCGGCCGCGGCGAGGCCGACTTTCTCTTCCTCGTAGGCGTAGACGACATGGTACTCGCCCACGGTCCCGGTCCCGCGGGTCTTGCCGAAGGTGACGCGGGCGCCGGCCAGCTGCTGCAGCTCGATGACGACGTGCTCAAGCACATGGCCAAGCCAGGTCCCCTCGCCCTCTTTCAAGCGCCGAACGAACCCGCCTGCCTCGCGATAGCTGCAGGTGTGCTCGCTGAGGGTCGGGATAGCCGCCAACAGGGCCTCGTTGAACCCAAAGATCGCCGCGCTCGGGAGCTGTTCGAAGCGGCCGAGATCGATGGTGAGTCTCACACACGGAAAGTGCGCGTAGAGATGGGGGCCTCGGTAAACTCGCCGCTCAGTGATCTTCATCCTGGACCTCCACGCCCTTATATTGCGCCCGCGAGTGCGCCCACGAATCGCCGCCCACCGGCGCTCGCGCGACGCACCTCGCTCGACGTCAACACGACTTCTTCGAGCTCGGGGCCATCCGCCCCGGAGCATGCCTGTAATCGAGGCCAGCGGCAACGTCAGCGTGGCCGATTCAGCGCCTCACCTGCGGCTTTTTGCGCGCGAAACCCCTCCCGGGGATCCACCCGGCACCCCCGCTCGGCGCGCGATCTCCTCGGCGTCCTCGTGCGATCGGTAACCCTTTAGCATCACTCACCAAAATCTGCACGGACCCTGTCTGACCGCGGACGGCCAACGTGTCTCAGACAGGCGTGGCCTTTTGTCCCGCCGATGCTAGAGTGCGCCCATGCTCGCGCTCCGCATCGCAACTACCACCGCATGGCTTGACGCCGTGCTGGCCGACCTGACCGCCTTCCTGCAAGACCACGCGGCCAACGAACGCAAGGTCGTACAGAGCGCGCTACAGCTCGCGGCACACTACCCGACCCGTCCCGGGCTCGCCGCAGCCATGGCCGAGCTCGCCGCCGAAGAGCTGAGCCACTTCGACGCGGTCCGCAAGCTGCTCGAGGACGTGGACGCAGGCCTCGACTTCGATAGGCCCGATCCCTATATCAGCGAGCTGCGGCGACACTTTCGCAAGGCGGACGCGAACGCCTACCTCCTTGACCGGCTGGTCGTGTTCGCCATCGTCGAGGCCCGCGGCTGCGAGCGCTTCTCCATGGTGGCTGAGGCCCTCCAAGACGGCCCTATCAGGCGCTTCTACGTGGACCTCGTGCGGTCCGAGGCCCGCCACCACGGGCTCTTCCTGCGCCTCGCGCGGGCCTATTTCCCCTTTGAGGTGGTGCAGACACGCCTCGATGAGCTGCTCAGCGCGGAGGCGGCCATCGTCAGCGCGCTCCCAATCCGGGCGGCGCTGCACTGACGCGCGGCGCGCCATCGGCCCTTCACGACGTCGCGCGCGCCCTCGGGCCACGCCCGTGCTTCGTGATGCCGCACCCCGACGACGAGAGCTACGCCTTTGGGGGGCTGCTCGCTGCCCTCGGGGAGCTGGGGGCGATACCGACCATTGTATGTTGTACTGCAATGTATGAGAGCCCTCGACACCGCGAGCTTGAACACGCCATGACCGCTCTCGGTCTTCGGCCAACCTCGATTATCTGCGGTGGCCTGCCCGACGGAGGCCTCGATAGAAACGATGTACAGCAACGACTCCGATGGCTCCTCGCGACCCACGCAGACGCGGCGACGGCCCTCTGCTTGCTCGGCCCGGAAGGTGTCTACGGCCATCGCGACCACACCGCCGTCTGGCGCGCCGTCGTGGGCTTGTGCGGCGCCGACGCTTCCACGCCACGCCGCCTAGTCTGGCCAGTCTTTCCAGAAGGAGACCGCCTCTTCGCCCCCCTTCGCGGCTACCTCTCAAGGGTAGCGCCCCAGCTCCTCGACCCGGCGACGCCCACCGCGCCGCCACCGCACACGGTGGTCTCGGTCCCACTTCCAGCCCACATCCAAGCCCGCAAGCGCGCGGCGATCGCCGCCCACAAGAGCCAACTCCCAAAGGGGGACCTCAACCTCTTCCTGGGCCGCGGCGTTGTCGACATTTTGTCAGCTAATGAGACCTACGCCATCGCTGAGGCCGCCCAGTGACCCGTCGTATCTTGCACCTGACGCGCGATTTTCCGCCCCGCCACGCCGGCGGGATCTCAACGGCGCTTGGTGGGCTCCTCGCCGCCGCGAGTGCCCTCGAGGACGGCCCACGCCACGCGGTGATCTCGTTTGACGGATGGCGCCCAAACCGCGGGCCGACGACTTCCGCAAGAGTCGAACCGCCTGCCTCAGCGGACACGCCGCTGCCGATTTTGCACGTCGAGGGCCCCGCTGACCTCGACGCGGCCCGCGCCTTCGCAGCGGCTCTTCAGCCGGACGTCGTCCACGTCCACCACGCGCTCTTGTTTGATGCCTTGCCCGACCTCTTTCCCACGGCCGCGCCGCCGGTCCTGCTGACCCTACACGTCCTTCAGTTTCACCTGTCGCGACTCCGAGGCCTAGACGCGCCGACCCTCAGCGACCAGGCAGAGATGCGCGCCCTCGCATCCGCCCGCGCTATCAGTACGCCGACTGAGGCCGCGCGCCAGATCCTGCTCGACGCCGCCCCGCAGCTGGCTGATCGCGTGTTCGTGACGCCCCTTGGTGTCTCGCCCCTGCCACACTCGGCCGCCCCAGATGAGTGCAACAGATACTTTTTCAACAGCATTGAAATCGATGGCCAAGCCCCAGCGACAACGCTGGTCTATATCGGCCGCTTCGACGCGCTCAAGGGCCTCCCTGAGCTCATCAGCGCGCTCCCGTCTATCGTCGCCGCCCACCCTGAAACGCGCGTCATCATCGCCGGCGGCATCCCCGAGAACCCCAAAGCCGACCGTCGCTGGCGCCGTCGTCTCGCGCACCTCAGCGACGCCGGGGTGGTCCTGCTGCCGTGGCTGTCGACACCCGAGGTGGCGCAACTTCTGTCGATCGCCACCCACTTCATCGCGCCGAGCCACGCCGAGACCTGCGGGTTGACCCTTATGGAGGCAAGAGCCGCCGGGCTTCACCTCATCGCGAGCTATCTTGCCGCACACCGCGAGGTCGCTCCAGAGGCTACCTTCTTCGCAGCAGGCGACCACGAGGCGCTCACGCGAGCCACGCTCACCGCCCTCGCCGCAGACACCGCCACGCCACCCCGCGCCGCACCCACCTCGCCGCGATGGAGCGACGTCTTGCCCGATTGGGTTCACTTCTGGGCCAAATGAAGGTAAGCGTGCCGCCGCTTTTTCAAGTCCGCGCGGGGCCCTACGACTCCGGCCCTTGAGATGAGCGACGACGACCGACGGAGACCACCATGAGCGACACATCGACCCCTATCATCGCGATCATCGGCGGCGCCGTCGCCGGTTCTGAAGCGGCCCTCATCGCTGCCGAGCGCGGCGCCCACGCGGTCGTCATCGACCAGAACGCGCGCCCCTACGGCAAGATTGAAGACGGCCTGCCCCGCTGGCACGTCGGCCTGCGCGACAAGGAGTACGGGCGCATCGACCAGAACCTCGATCGGCCCGGCGTCACCTTCGTCCCGCTGACCCGGGTGGGCCGTGACATCTCGTGGCAAGCGCTCACAAAGGACCTCGGCTTCTCGGCCGTCATCCTCGCCAACGGCGCCTGGCGCGACCGGCCCCTACCGGTCGACGGCATCGACGTGTTAATCGGCCAGGGCTTCGCCTACCAGAACCCCTTCGTCTATTGGTTCAACCACAACGAAGACCCGGACTACAACGGCACGCGCTTTGATATTGCCGATGAGGCGGTCGTCATCGGCGGCGGCCTGGCCTCCATCGACGTCGTGAAGATCATTAACTATGAACTGTACAAAGCTGCCCTCGCCTCCCGCGGCGTGACCTTCGACGCCGAGACCTTTGACAAGAAGGGGATCCCCGCCATCTGCGAGGCCGCCGGCATCGACTGGCGCGAGCTCGGCATCAAAGGCGCGACCCTCTACTATCGGCGCCGCCCCGAGGACATGCCCCTCGTCTCCGCCGACCCTGGTGACACGTCGCGCCTCGCGAAGCTTGCCCAGACCCGCATGCGCATCTTGGAAAAGGCGGTCGAGAAGTTCTGCATCAACTTCGTGCCCCTCGCGAGCCCCCTCAGCGTCCTCACCGAAGACGACGGCCAGGGCGGCCAGCGCGTCAGCGGGATGACCTTCCAGCGAAACACGATGGTCGACGGCAAGCTCGTCTCGACGCCCGGTGACACCTTTGAGGTCAAGACATCATCCGTCTTCTCCTCGATCGGCAGCATCCCCGCCGTCGTCGAGGGATTGCCGATGAAGGACGAGCTCTATCAGTGGCGGGACTGGGACGGCGGACAGCTCGACGACGGCGAGCACGTCTTCGGGCTCGGCAATGTCTTGACCGGCAAGGGCAACATCGTCGAGAGCCGTAAGAACTCTAAGAAGATCATGGACTTGGTGACAAGAAATGTCCTCGGGTTCAGCGAAGAGACGACAGCCGTGACCGCGACGGAGGCCGTCCGCGACGCGGCCGAACAGACCGTCGTCGCCGCTCTCACCGACCCCAAGGTGGCCGACGCCGACGCCGTCCACGCGTGGATCAAGGCACGCCACGACGCCGTCGGTTTTCAAAGCTACGGCACCTGGATTGAGGCTCATCGGCCTCTCGCACACTAGGCGACTGCTCCTCGCTGGCGTGAGCTCTTCCATAGCGCTCACGCCGGCCGAGGCGTTCGCGCTGCCACCGTGAACGGCACATGTGTCATTTGATGAAAAATGACCGTTCAGCCAACGGTGACTTGAACCAAAAGCGCGAGGCTGGCAGCGTCCGGCGACCTCCAACACAGGACCCACTATGCGCACCGCCCTTATTCGTCGTGCTACCCTCGCCCTTTCCGCCACAGCGGCCGTTTGCGCGCTCTCCACTGCCGTCCACGCCGAAGACGAGCCCGCCTCCGAACCGATGCGCATCGCGGTGCCGCGACAAGAACCCTCGCCGGCGGCCCAGGCCCAACATCGCGACGCCTCGATCGATCGGGGCATCGGCAGCGGCCATGCGGAGACGATCGGGAAAAACAACTGGACGGTCAACAGCTACGAGCTCTTTCTGATCGGCGTAACCTACGGCTTTACCGAAGATTTTCAACTCTCCCTGACCACCATGCTGCCGGTCTTCGAGAGCACCCCCTTCATCCTCGCCCTCGCACCAAAATACGTCGTCTCTCGCAGCGACAGCGTCGTCGTCGCCCTTCGCAGCAACATCTGGTTCGGCACCGACATCGGCAGGGGCAACGGCTTGGGGCTGATCAGCGTCGGTCCGGCTGTGGACGTCTACTTTGATGACGCCGGCCGTTTCGCCTTCCACGGCGCGCTCTCGATCGGCGGCGTCTTCGGCGACGGCTTTAACAGCGGCAGCGGCGGATTTGGGTTCGCCGACGGAGCCCTCATCGGCCTCGACGTGGGCTTCAGCCTGGGCCTGTCGCGCGCCTTCAAGCTGATCATCGAGGGCCAGTTCTTCAGTGGCTACGGCAGCAGAGGCTTCCGCGTCGCCGAGATGGCCCTCGTGAACTATGGCGTTCGCTTCCACAACGACACGCTGGCGGTCGACCTCGCGTTCATCCGACCCATCGGGGACTTCGACGTGGGAGGCCTCGTCATGGGCATCCCCTTCGTCAGCTTCTCGTCGCGCTGGTAGTCCCGATCGCCGCGACCGGCGCGCTGTTCTGATCGAACTAGAGCTCGGATAACCTTTCAATTCCAAGCAGCACAGGATCAGCGGGCTCGATCTGAAAGGTCCTGGTCGCGGCGTCGTAATCGACGACCATCGCCTGATCGCCGCGTTTGAGGCCGATGGCGGCCTTGGCGCGCACGTTGAGTAGAAAGCTCTCGCGTGTCGTGCACTGCGCCTGGCCGAAGTGTTCATCGACTCGGCCAGTCGTGATCACGACGATGGTCCCGATGAGCCCTTGGTAGTCCTTGGCCAGGTGGTCGACGAAGAGGCGACCGAAGGGACGGATCGCGAAAGAGGTCCCGAGGACGCCGACCATCCCTGCCCCCAAAAAAACGAGGACCTCCATGAGGCCGACGGGCAGCACAGGCGCGAGCCAGCCGCGCATGAAATAGCTGGCGATCCAGCTAAAGAAAGCCATGAAGCTCAAAGAGATCGTGACCGGCACCGCGCGCAACTTAAGGAGCCCCAAGATCCCTCCGAGACCGCCCTCAAGCGCGCCCTCACTGGCCCCGTCGGCTGCGCCGTCCAGCGCGCCGTCAAGCGCACCGTCGACGGCCCCCTCAAGCGCCCCCTCGGCGCCGCCCTCGAGCGCGCCGTCGGCGCCGCCCAAGAGATCCAGATCAAAGGCGCCGAACGTAAAAAATAGCCAATAGAGCAGCACGAGCCCCATCAACACCGTGAAGATACCGGTCGGTAGGGCGAGGATGGCTGTCCAAAAGTCTTCCATAGAGTTCTCCAGAGGGGCGCCGCGAGCATAGACGAGGGCCGTCTGCCCGGCTACCGGCGAGAACTGAGCACCCGGGACGGACTTGCAGCCCCGCCCAACTTGACCTATTTGATCGCGACAATGTTGCGGATGTTTTCGTGTTGCGCGCTGCGGGTCTCACTCGTGGCGGCCGTCACGGACAGGGAAGAAAGGATTTTCGTATGGATCCCATGATTTTAGCCAGCGTCGGCATCGGCGTCTTTCTCGTCGTCGCGATCCTTGTGATGTGGGCGCGCTTCTATCGCAAGGTCGATCAAGGCCAGGCGCTGATCGTCAACAAGATGCGGGACGAACCGGACGTCTTCTTCACGGGATCCGTGGTCTTGCCGATCGTACACCGCGCCGAGGTCATGGACATCTCGCTGAAGACGATCACCCTTGAGCGCCGTGGCAAGGACGGCCTCATCTGCCAGGACAATATCCGCGCAGACATCAAGGTGTCCTTCTACGTCCGGGTGAACAAGACCCGCGACGCGGTCCTTCAAGTGGCTCAAACTATTGGCGTTCGCCGCGCATCGGATCGCGAGACCCTTGAGGACCTCTTCCTCGCCCGCTTCTCCGAGGCCCTCAAGACCGTCGGCAAGCGCCTCGAATTCGAGGCCCTGTACGAGAAGCGGAACGAATTCAAAGACCAGATCATCGAGGTCATCGGCGATCTCAACGGCTACGTCTTGCAGGACGCGGCCATCGACTATCTCGAGCAGACGATGCTTGAGCACCTAGACCCGCACAACATCTTGGACGCCCAAGGTATCCGCAAGATCACCGAGCTCACCTCGGCGCAGAACATCCGCACCAACGAGTTCCGCCAGACCGAGCGCAAGGCCATCACACGCGAGAATGTGCTCGCCGAAGAGGCGGTCCTCGCGCTGCAGCGGCAGGAAGCCGACGCCCGCGCTAAACAGGCACGAGAGATCGCGACGGTCATCGCCCGCGAAGAGGCTGAGACCGCTTCGGTGCAAGCTGACGAGGGTAAACGCGCCCGGCTGGCCCAGATTAAGGCCGACGAAGAGGTCGCCGTCAGCATGGCCAACAAAGACCGCCAGGTCGAGGTCGCGATCAAGAACAAGGAGCGCATCGTCGGCATCGAAGAGGAGCGAGTCCAGAAGGACCGAGACCTAGAGGCGATCTCGCGCGAGCGTGAGGTTGAGCTGCAACGAATCTCGAAAGAGAAGGAGCTTGAGCAGCAACGAAAAGAGATCGCGGTCGTCATCCGCGGGCGCGTCGCCGTAGACCGCGAGGTGGCCACCGAAGAGGAGCGCATCCTCGACGTCCGCAGCGAAGCCGCGGCGAACCGCGACAAGCTCGTCAAGATCATCGGCGCCGAGGCCGGGGCCCAAGAGGCTCTCGTCAAGACGATCAAGGCGGCTGAGGCCCAAGAAGAGGTCGCGAAGTTCGCGGCGCGCGAGCGAATCCTCATCGCCGACGCGGACCTCGCTGCGGCCGAGCGCACCGCCTCCGCGAAGATCCGGGCCGCCGAGGGTGTAAAAGCCGAAGAGGCCGCGACCGGTCTAGCCCGCGTCCTCGTGAAAGAGGCCGACGCCATCGCGACCGAGAAGGTCGGGATGGCCGAGGCCAAGGTCTCTCTCGAGCGCATGAAATCTGACGCCGAGGGCGAAGAGAAGAAGGGGTTGGCGCGCGTTAAGGTCTTAGAGGCCGAAGCCGGCGCCATCGAGAAGAAGGGCAGCGCCGAGGCCGAGGTGACGTTCAAGCGCATGGACGCCGAGGCCCGCGGGACCGAGCTCGCCGGCATGGCGAAGGCCAAAGCCGACCGTGAGCAGCTCGTGGCCGCGGCCGATGGCCATCGCAGCCAGGGGCTCGCCGAGGTTGAGGTCAAACAAGCCGACGCGGTCGCCATCTTCAAGCGGGGCGAGGCCGAGTCCGAAGCCATCCGCATGAAGCTTGAGGCCGAGGCGAAGGGTCTGGCCGAAAAAGCCAAGGCGATGAAGGCTCTGGACGGCGTTGGCCGCGAGCACGAGGAGTTCCGCCTGCGCCTCGACCAGCAGAAAGAGATCGAGCTGGCCCACATCGGCATCCAAGAGAAGATCGCGCGCGCCCACTCTGAGGTCATGAAAGAGGCCTTTGGATCCGCGAATATCCAGATCGTCGGCGGCGACGGCGCCTTCTTCGACCGCTTCGTCAAGGCGGTCACGATGGGCCGGTCCATCGACGGGGTCGTCAACAGCTCAGAGACGGTCAAGGCCCTCGCCGGCGACTACCTCAGCGGCAAGAGCTCGCTACCAGCGGACCTCAAAGAGGTCCTCTCGCGCCCGGCGCTTAGCGCCGAGGCCCTCCAGCAGCTGTCGGTCGCGGCGGTCCTCTCGAAGCTTGCAGGACAAAGTGATCCGGCAGGCAAAAAGAAGATCGAGAAGATCATCGAGCAGCTCAAATCTCTCGGCATCGATGAGACGACGGTCGAATAACGCCGCTGGAGCCCAAGATGAGCACAACGGACTCGCCCGATAGTGGCAATTACGAGGTCCTCAAACGACGTCTTGAGGACCTCGCGACGGAACTCCAAGGCCAAGCGACCACCCTCAACACCGAAAGGCAAGCCACTTTCGGTGGCAGTGAGATGGCGGTCATTGGCTCCGAGCGGATCCGGACCGAGAACAACTGCGTCCCAGTGGACATCGTCGCCCTCGGCGAGCACGTGTTGGTGGGCTACAAGATCTTCCTCGGGCTGCGTACCGAGTTTGAAGTCAACGATGTCTTTGCCTTGTATCACTACGCCGCGACCGACGAAGGGTTTGAGTTCCAACAGGTGGACCCAACCACCGTGGACGCAGGCCTGTTCGACGACGAGTCGTTCAATCGCGAGTTCGACGAGCTGCGCAAGTACTACAAGGACGCGCGGCTCATTCAGCTGCGCTCCGCGAGTAAGCTCTTGGCGGTCTTTCAGGTCGGTGAGACCTACCGCGACGTGCGGGTCTTGCGTTGGTCACTGACGCCGGACGGCCGCGCGACCTATATCGACAACCGCGGCGAGAGGGACCACGTCTACCCACCCTCGCACTCGTTCGATTGGATCCGGACGACGCGGGACGACCACCGGCGCGGCCGCCATCCGCACGTGTCTATCCGCGACAAGGTCTTCGTCGAGACGACGGGCGGCGATCTCACCATCAAGGTCGAGGACAACACCGAGACGGGCCTCGGCATCTACGCCGAGATCGTCGAGGACAAGAGCCAGAGCCTCGACGACGCGGAGGTCTCCTTCGCCGAGGTCGGCGTCCTCATCCTATTGAAAATGAAGCCTTTTCGCGAGGAGCACACCCGCTACCTCGTCTACAACACCCGGTCTCGACAGGCCATCCGCATCGACGCCATCGGCCAGAGCTGCGTCGCGCTGCCCGAGGACCAGGGCATCCTCTTTCCCGGCGGCTTTTACCTGCAGACGGGCGAATACCGCCTCTTCGACGTCGACACGTCACAGTTGGAGTTCAAACGACAGTTCCGCTCTCCCAACGGCGAGGACGTCCTCTACGTCTTTCACCAGCGGGCGCGCGGCCACTATCTGCTCTTCGCGTACAACCTCATCCGTCGCGAGGTCGCGAGCCCTATCCCGTGCGACGGCTTCACGATCTTCGACGACGGCAAGATGGTGGTGCTCAAGCACACAAACGACGAACCATCGCGGGTACACCCCGTGCAGATCTGGCAGACCCCTTTCTACTCCCAAGAGTTTGCTAGCCGCACAAGGTCGGACGGCTCGTTCTTCGGCCGCATCGGCAACGCGGACCTCGTCCGAGGCCTCTCGGACTGCTTCGCCGTCGTCGCCCGCATCCGCAACCAGCACCCCACGCGCGAACGCTACGAGGACCTCATCGCGCACGTCAACCGCATGTTCGACGCGCACCACTGGGTCGAGAAAGCGGACGCGGCGGTCCTTGGGACGACGCTCAAGCAGATCCGGAAGAACACCGAACAGATCGTCGACGAATTCGAAAAAGTCCTCGCCTTCCGGGCCCGCGCCGAGGCCCAGCTCGTCGAGGCGAGGGCCCGCCTAGAGACCCTCGAGAAAGACCTCGACGCCGCGCAGTGGAAGGAGGCCGACCGCTTCATGCGCACCATGGACGCCCTCCGTGGCTATCGCGGCCACGTGGCGATGCTGCGCGAGGTCCGCAGCATGGATCTCGAGGCCCTCGACACCCTTGACAAGACGGCGACTGAACACTTTAACCAGGTCGCCGGTGCGGCCGTCGCCTTCCTCAATCAGCCCAAGTCGTTAGAACCTCTCACCGCGCGCCTCGGTGAGACCATGAAGGCCATCGGCCTCAAGAAGACGGGCCGCGAGCTTAAAGAGCTTGGCGAAGAGCTCGACATGCAGAGTCGCGGGCTCGAGGTCCTGACCGAGACCGTGGCGAGCCTGCCGGTCGATGACCCGACGCTGAAGACGGCTATCTTAGACGGCCTCAGCGAGGTCTTCGGCCAGCTCAATCGCGTCCGCGCCGAGTACCAGAACCGCAAGAAAGAGTTGGCTTTTACTGAGGATAAGGCCGAGTTCAGCGCCCAGTTTCGTCTCCTCGGACAGGCCGTCTCCAGCGCCGTCGCGCTCAGCGACACGCCTGAGTCCTGTGACGCGGCCCTCGCGCGCCTCATGGTCCAAATCGAAGAGCTCGACAGTCGCTTCGCCGAGAGCGATGAATTTACGAACGAACTGTCCCTCAAACGCGAAGAGGTCCACGAGGCCCTGACCAGCCGCAAGCAGGCCCTCGTCGACGCCCGCCAGCGGCGAATCCAGAACCTCCTCTCGGCCGGCGAGCGCATCCTCGACGGCATCGCGCGGCGCGTCCGCGGCTTCAAGGACGAGACTGAGCTCAGCGCCTACTTCGCCGCCGACGCGATGCTCTTGCGGCTGCGTCAGATCGCCGTCGATCTCGAGGCCCTCGGCGACACCGTCAAGAGCAGCGAGCTGCTCGGCAAGCTCAAGACGGCCCAACAGACGGGGCTTCGCGGCCTGCGCGACAAGCTCGAGCTCTTCGATGGGGACGATAACGCCGTCCGCCTAGGCGCGCACCGCTTCAGCGTCAACGAGCAACCCCTTGAATTGACCATCATCCCACGCGACGACGCGATCTATCTGCACATCTCCGGGACGGACTTCTACGAGAAGATCCCCGACAGCGGGGCGCCCGAGCTGCGCGCCCTGATGGCCCAGAGCCTGCCATCGGAGACCCCGACCATCTATCGCTCCGAGTTTCTCGCGGCCTCGCTGCTCCTCGATAGCGAGCTTGGGCACGGTCCCATCGACCTTCAGGCGCCTGATACATGGAATAGCAAAGACATCCAGGACCTCGTCCGAAAGACCGCCGGCGAGCGCTACCAAGAGGGCTACGAGCGCGGGGTCCACGACGACGACGCCGCGCGCATCCTCGAGACCCTCCTCCGCATGCGCCAGACGGCGGGCCTGCTGCGTCATCGCGGTCAGGTGCGCTCCCTCGCGGTGCTCTTCGCCGCCAATCATTTGAACACCGATGTTTTTTCCCGCTGGCAGGGACGCGCCAAGAGCCTCTCCGAGCTCCGCGTCAGCGAGCCACTTGCAGCTAAAGAGGCCCTCGCGGCGCTTGAAGGCGATCTCGCGCGCGCCCTCGGGGCGTTTATCGCAGATCAGGGCCTCGCGTGGTGGGACGAAGGCGCCGCTCATCAAGCCGCGGCCTACCTCATCGACGAGTTTGGCGCGCCACGGCTAAGCTTTGTCACAGCGCATGACGCCCTGTCTCTCGCGAACGCCGCGACGACCGGCCGACCGGCCCTCCGGGGCGAGCTCCAACAGCTCGCGGCCCAGCCGGCGGCGGCCCTCGGGCTCGCCCACGCGTGGGCTCAGGCTGCCGCCAGCAAGGACCCCGCCCTCGAGCCCTTCGCACTAGAGGCGGCCGTCTGCCTCGTCACCGCCGACGCCGTGCCGCGCGAGTCCCTCAAGGCCACCTTGGCCCAGACCCTTGAGGCCCTCTCGGGCCAGCACCCCCGCATCCGCGAGAGGCGCCTCGACGTCCGCCTCGACGAGCTTCTTGGCCGGGTCGCCGAGTACCGACGGTCCGGCCTCGTGCGCTGGCAAGAGCACCGCCGTCACCTCCATGGCCTCATCGAGACCCGGAAAAAAGCCCTCCGCCTCGACGGCTTTAAGCCGCGCGTCTTGACCTCATTCGTCCGTAACCGCCTCCTAAACGAGGTCTACCTGCCCCTCATCGGCGCCAACCTCGCCAAACAGGTTGGCGCGGCCGGCGCCGCCCGGCGGACCGATCTCATGGGTCTGCTGCTGCTCATCTCGCCGCCTGGCTACGGCAAGACGACCCTCATGGAGTACGTCGCGAGCCGCCTCGGCTTCGCCTTCGTCAAGGTCAACGGGCCCTCACTCGGGCACTCCGTGACCTCGCTTGACCCGGCTGAGGCGCCGAACGCGACCGCGCGTCAAGAGATCATGAAGCTCAACCTCGCCCTCGAGATGGGCAATAATGTCATGCTATTGGTCGACGACATCCAGCACACCCATCCTGAATTTCTTCAGAAATTCATATCACTATGCGATGGCACGCGACGCATCGACGGGGTGTGGGGCGACGGGGCCAAGACCTTCGATCTGCGCGGCAAGAAGTTCTGCGTCGTCATGGCGGGCAACCCCTACACCGAGTCGGGTGAGTCCTTTCAGATCCCCGACATGCTCGCGAACCGCGCCGACATCTACAACCTCGGTGACATCCTCGACGGCAAGCGCGAGGCCTTCGCGCTCAGCTACCTCGAGAACTCACTGACCTCGAACGCGACCCTCGCGCCTCTGGCGACGCGCAGCCAGGCCGACGTCTACAAGCTCGTGCGCATGGCGGCCGGCGAGCCCATCGCCAGTACGGACCTCGAGCACGGCTACTCCGGCGCAGAGCTCAGCGAGATACACGCCGTACTCACCCACCTCGGACGCGTCCAAGAGGTCCTCCTCGCGGTCAACCAGAACTACATCGCGTCGGCCGCGACAGCCGACGCCTATCGGACAGAGCCGCCCTTTAAGCTCCAAGGCAGCTACCGCAACATGAACAAGCTGGCCGAGAAGGTCGTCGCGGCGCTGACACGCGACGAGCTCGAGCGCCTCATCGACGACCACTACCTCGGCGAGGCCCAGACCCTGACGACCGGCGCGGAGGCGAACCTCTTGAAGCTCCGCGAGCTGCGCGGGCGCCTGACCCCCGTCGAGGCCAAGCGATGGTCGGAGATCAAATCTGAGTTCGTCCGACGCAACCAGCTGGGCGGCGCTGAGGAGGACCCGGCGACCCGCGTCACGAGCCAGCTCTCGCTGGTCCAGCGCGCCCTTCGTGAGATCGAGACGGCGATCGTGAAGACCACCGACCGCCGAGATGGAGACTCGGAACTAAAGTTGGCCTTGGCAGGGCTTGGAGACCGCCTCGACTCGCATCTGAAGGCCATCGCGACCCGCCTCACCCCCGCCAAGACGCCGACCGCGCCGACACCAAAGCCAGCGCCAATGCCAATGCCAATCGTCGACCTCAGCGCCGTCACGACCGCCCTCGACGCCATCGCTCGCGGCCTCCAGACCCGTCCCACGGCCGTGCCGCCGCCCGTACCAGCGAGACGCACCCTCGCGAACGCGCAGCCCGCTGACAGCAGCGTCTTGGGCTCGGACTTCCAGCGTTTCCTGGCCGAGCAGGGCCGCCTCGTCGACGAGGCCATCGTCCCGATGGCGCGAGCCGCGTCTAAGAGCCTTGAAGAGAACACCCATCTCACCCGCGAGCTCCTAAATCTGATCGCGCGGCTGGAAGGCGCTGGCTACTCCCGGTCGCCGTGACGTCGCCTCAGCGCGACCTGTGTAGATATTTCACATCTGTAGAATATTTACACAACGGCGGCCGGCTGCGTGACTGGCACCGCCGAGGCCCTGCCTTGAAACCGTAGCATTGGTGCCGATTGTTGTGTTGGCACGATGCCTGCAAAGGTACCCCACGCACCCCAAGCACGGAGGAAAAGACCCCATGACCCTGAAACGATCCCCACACATTCGTAGCTGGACTTTCCCGCTCGCAGCCGCCCTCAGCGTGACAAGCGCCGCGGGCTGCATCGACAGCAAGGTCGGACCCGGCCCCATCGACCCCGAGAACACTGCTCAGAGCGTCGACTGGACCCGCGCCGCGGCCCTCACCGCCGCCGATTCCTGCGAGCAGGCCGAGAGCTGGCTTGAAGACGCCGCCATCGTTCAGATGGACATGCAGCTCGAGAATAACCGCCGCTGCTTCCTCGATTCGAACGACTGCAACTGGTATCGCGGCGGCATGATGGCCGAAGACATGGCCACGGACGGCCCGCCGAACGCGGGCGCGCCGGCTCAGGACGACCAGACCCCCGACGAATACAGCGAGACCAACACTCAGGTCGCCGGCGTCGACGAGGCCGACCGCGTCAAGACCGATGGCACGCACCTCTACACCCTGTCCAGCAACGAGCTGGTCGTCGTGAAGTCTTGGCCTGCGGCCGAGACCGCGGAGATCGGGCGCGTCGCCCTGCGTGGCTACGCGCAGTCCTTCTTCCTTGAGGGCGATAAAGCCATCGTGCTCGGCCAGACGAACCTCTACGACGTGTCCCCCGACGCCCCGGTCGTGGTGCGCGATAACGGCGGCGAGACGTCGACCGAGCCCCCACGCGAGGGCGAAGACTCAAGCGATGGCGGCGAGGCTTCTGAGCCAAGCCCCGGCGCGGACGAGGACAAGGCACCTGCCGACAGTGATTTCGCCCAAGAAGATCCCGCAGAATACCGCGGCTACCGCCAAGTCTCGATGGTCACGATCATCGACCTCTCGGACAAGAACAACCCGCGCGTCGTGAAAGAGCACTTCTTCGACGGCTACGCCCTTGATACCCGCCGCATCGACGACAAGGTCTATCTGGCGCAGAACAGCTACGTGTACTTCGATGACCTGCAGTACTGGCCGGACTTCGCTTACACGACCGAGGCCGACCGGCCGGACGCCGCGACCGTCAACGCCTCCTTCGACGCAATGCGTCTCGCGAACGTCGCGAAGATCCGCGCCCGCAACTTGGACGAGTGGCTGCCGAAAGCCTGGACCGCCGACAACGGCGGCGACGTGGCCTACGCCAGCGGCGCGGCCGTCAGCGGCTGCACCGACGTCCATGTACCCAGCGTCTTCTCGGGCCAGAGCCTCTTGACCCTCGTGACTCTCGACACGGACGACGGCGCCATCGCCGGCTCGACCATCCAGGGCAACTGGGGCACGGTCTACGCCTCACAAGAGGCCCTCTACATCGGCACAACCAACTGGGAATTCTACTGGTGGTGGCAGGACACGGACGTCCGCCCGTCCATCCAGACCCACATCCACAAGTTCGCCTACGACGCGGACGGCAACGCCCGCTACTCGGCCTCTGGTGAGGTCCTCGGCTATGCGATCAACCAGTTCGCCTTCGACGAGTTCGGGGGCAACCTGCGCGTCGCCACGACCGACGGATTTGGTTGGTGGAACAACGATGACAGCGAGAGCCGCGTGACGGTACTGCGCCAAAATGGTCGCCACCTCGACACCCAAGGCGTCGTCGCCGGGCTAGGCGTTGGCGAGCAGATCCAGGGCGTGCGCTTCATCGGCGACCAGGGCTACGTCGTGACCTTCCGCCAGGTCGACCCCCTCTACGTCATCGATCTCTCGGACGCGACCAACCCCACTGTGGCCGGCGAGCTCAAAATCCCGGGCTTCTCCAGCTATATCCATCCCCTCGGCGACGGCTTCTTGCTGACCGCCGGCCGCGATGGCGACGACGAGGGCAACCTCGGCGGCGTGAAGATCGAGATCTTCAACGTCCAAGACCCGGCGAACCCCTTCAGCGTCAAAACCGCGGTCATCGGCGACGGCTGGAACACCTGGAGCGACGTCCTCTGGGACCACAAGGCTTTCAACTACTTCCCGGCACGCGACCTCCTGGCCATCCCCGTCAGCGGCTGGCAAGAGTCCGAGACGGCCAATGGCTGGTACGGCACCTACAAGTCCGAGCTCGCGCTCTTCCGCGTGACGACGACCGACATCGAGCCCCTCCAGAGCATCACCCACATGGACTTCTTCGATGACTTTGGCGGCAACGACAACTGCCGCGGCTACAACGGTTACTGGCAGGCCAGCATCTTCCGCGGCGTCTTCGTCGAGGACTATGTCTACAGCCTCAGCGAGCTCGGCGTGCAGGTCCACGACACCCGCGACTTGGCCGCGGGCCCGGTCGCCGAGGTGACGCTGCTTCAGCCGCAGTCCTTCCCCTACTACGATTGGGGCTACTGTGAGGGCGTCCGTGTGGACGACGGCGGCGGTGAGGTTCCTCCGAGCGAGGGTGGAGATCCGGACCCGGTTCCGGCTGACGGCGCCGAGACGCCCGCCCCGTAGTCGATTGTTTCGATTGAAAGAAAAGGTCAGCCTCGGCTGGCCTTTTCTTTTTTTATTTCAGGCGATTATGAAATCGCATTCTTTGTCCCGGACCACACGGTGTGTAAATATTTTACACATGTCGTTCTTTTACACATGCCACGCGGAGGGCCCTCTCCCCGGTCGCCCTGACCATCGAAAATACGATGAAATTTATAGGCTTTTCGATTGGCACTAGTTCTGCATTGAGCTCTTGCCTACCCTAACCCCAAGGCGAACCATGAACTTGCGAATCACCCATAGTGCGACCCGCCTGGCCTTCCCTCTCGTCGCGGCCCTCGGCGTCCTCAGCGCCGCTGGCTGCACCGATAGCAGCACCCAGTCTCGCATCGCCGAGCGTCTCGACTGGACTCGGACGGCCGCCCTGACCGCGGCTACCTCTTGCGAACAGGCGGAGGAGCGCCTTGAGGACGCGGCGATCCTCAAGATGGAAATGCGCCTAGAAGACAACCGGCGCTGTGCCCTCAGTCCAGATACCTGCCCCTGGGGCCGCGATCTGGTCTTGTGGGACGCGGCCGTCGGCAGCACTTCCACCACCACGGACACGACGAAGCCCGATCCCTATGACCAGGCCCCGGACGAATACAGCGAGACCAACACGCAGGTCGCTGGAGTCGATGAGGCCGACCGCGTCAAGACCGATGGAACGCACCTCTATACCCTCTCTCGTGGCGAGCTCGTGGTCGTGAAATCCTGGCCCGCCACCGAGACGGCTGAGATTGGGCGCGTCGCGATCCGTGGCTACGCGGAGTCCTTCTTCCTCGACGGTGACAAGGCCATCGTGTTGGGCATCGCGGATCTGTACGACGTGTCGCCTGACGCGCCATCTATGGCGAGGGACACCGCCGGTACAGCCACCGAGCCGTCGCGGGAAGGCGAGGGCGGCGGGTCAAGCCAAAGCGGGTCAGGGAACACAGATGAGGCCGAGGCGACAGACGTCTCTTCGCTTGAAGAGCCCAACGACTACAGAGGGTTTCACCACGTTGCGGTGGTCACGACCATCGACTTGTCCGACAAGCGCAATCCACGCGTCGTGAAGGAGCGCTTTATCGACGGCTATACCCTCGATACCCGTCGTATCGACGACAAGGTCTACCTGGCGCAGACCAACCCGTTGTACTTCAATAACTTGGAGTACTGGCCGCAGATGGACGACATGAGCGGCACACGAAGCCAGAGTGATTCCGCCATCAACGCCGCCTTCGACGCGGTGCGCGAGGCGAACATCGCCAAGATCCGGGCGAGCACCCTCGGAGATTGGCTGCCAAGGGCTTGGACCGCCGACAACGGTGGCGACGTGGTGTACGGCGACGGTGCGACTTTCACCCCCTGTACCGACGTGAATTTTCCAAGCGTTTACACGGGTTCGGACCTCTTGACCCTAGTGACCCTTGACGCGGATGATGGGGCAATCAGCGGCTCATCGGTGCAAGGCGACTGGGGTCATGTCTACGCGTCTCAAGAGGCCCTCTACATCGGCGCAACGAACTGGGCCTACCAAGACTGGTGGTTCAACGCGGGACTCCGCGCGCCGGCACTCAAGACCCACATCCACAAGTTCACCTATGATGCTGAAGGCAACGCTCGCTACTCGGCTTCGGGCGAGGTGCTCGGCTTCGCGCTCAACCAGTTCGCCCTGGACGAATTCGGAGGCAACCTGCGTGTCGCCACATCGGATGGATTTGATGCGAGAAACAACGACCAGGTCGAGAACCGCGTGACGGTCTTGCGCCAGAATGGTGATCGCCTTGAACAGCAAGGTGTGGTCGATGGGCTTGGGCTCGGCGAACAGATCGTCGGTGTGCGTTTCCTCGAGGGACAGGGCTACGTGGTGACCTTCCGACAGATCGACCCTCTCTATGTCATCGACCTCTCTGACCCGACCAACCCGACGGTCACCGGCGAGCTCAAGATCCCGGGCTTTTCCAGCTACATCCACCCCCTCGGCGATGGCTTCTTGCTGACCGCTGGCCGCGACGGCGACGAAGAGGGCAACCTCGGCGGCGTGAAGATCGAGATCTTCAACGTCCAAGACCCCGCAAACCCCTTCAGCGTCAAGACCGCGGTCATCGGCGAGGACTGGAGCACCTGGAGCGAGGTCCTCTGGGACCACAAGGCTTTCAACTACTTCCCGGCACGCGACCTCCTGGCCATCCCCGTCAGCGGCTGGCAAGAGACCGAGACCTCGGGCGGTTGGTATGGCAGCTACAAATCCGAGCTCGCCCTCTTCCGCGTGACGACGACCGACATCGAGCCCCTGCCGAGCGTCAGCCACATGGACCTCTTCGGTGACTTCGGCGGCAACGACACATGCCGCGGCTACAACGACTACTGGCGGGCCAGCATCTTCCGCGGCGTCTTCGTCGAGGACTATGTCTACAGTGTCAGCGAGCTGGGCTTACAGGTCCACGATACCCGCGACCTTAGCGCGGGCCCCGTGGCCGAAGTGACGCTACTTCAGCCCGAGTCTTTCCCCTCCTACGATTGGGGCCACTGCGAAGGCGTCCCCGGCGGCGACGGCGGCGGCGAGGTTCCTCCGAGTGAGGGTGGAGATCCGGACCCGGTCCCGGCTGATGGCGCCGAGACCCCCGCTCCGTAAGTATCGAATGTATTTCGCAAAAAGAGGGTGTCAGCTGCGGCTGGCCCTCTCTTTTTGCGTGCGGAGAAGACCACATCTTTGGCAGGCTAGGGCGCGCGAGTCACCGGAACGGCGAGCGCCTCATCGAGGACGAGGGTCTGCGCCCGCCAGTTGGCGTCGGTGAAGCTGTAGTCCCCGCTGATATGAATACCAAAGGTCCCCGCCGCCTCAAGGGCCGGGATGTCGACCTGCTGGTCATCGAAGACCACGATATGGCGTGTCCCCTGTACCCACATCTGACCGGCCATCGGGCTATCATTGAGCGCGTAGGACACGGTCTCCAGGACCAATCGCCCGATCTCATCGCCAGAAGCACCATTGACCTCAAATGATACTTCCAGCGAGTTCCGTGCGGTGATGATCGCCTTCATGTCCGAGATCACGAGCGCCTCTGGGAAGGCCATGTAGCGCGCGATGTCGACGACGCCGTCGAAGTCCGTGTCGGCGAAGCCTATCTCGGACCAGGTGACGCCGTCCGTCGGCTCGGGGGGCGGATACAAGAAATTTCCCATCAAATCCCGTGCGTATTGGAAGGTCCCCGCGAGATCGAGGTAGAGATCCGTGGCCCCAAACGAGTGCGCCAGCTCATGGGCAATAAGGTAGGGGTTGAAAGGATTGATGAGCCCAATCTCGCCCTTCGAGAAGTAGACCCCACCGAAACCAGTCAGGTCGAGGGTCGGCGCCGACACGAGGACCTTGTCGTACTCGCCGAGGATGGGGCAGCCCCGGTCGGCCAGCCACGCATCGAGGCTCGCGGAGAAGCTATACCAAAAGCGGTCTTCGCCCACGAGGAAGTCGCTTGAGGAGATGCCGCCGATCACCGTCCACTTCGTCGCCATGGTCTCACGCCCGAGGTGGCGCATGGCGAGGGCGTGGTACCAATTATCCACAGTGGCCAGCTGCAGCGCCTCGGCCACGATATCCACGCGGTCGGCGCAAGGGTCATCAGCGAATTCCGGATGCGAATCCACCAACACCAGCACGATGCGTTGGTTTCCGACGGGCAATGTGTTTGCACTACCAAGCAGTGGGGCCTTCGAGACGCAGCGCCCATCGGCGCAGTGGCCACCATCACAGTCGGCGTCTGCGCAGCACTGGGCGGCTGGGAAGAAGACATCATTGCAGCAACGCGCAAACGAGTAGCGTTGCCGGCCAGTGCAATCGCCGTCTCGACACCAAGACGCCGGAAAGCGGACGCCCCCGCACACGATCGCGTCGGGGTCCGCCACGTCGACGACGCTGAAGGGCTCGTAGTTCTCCCGCGCGAAGTTAAACGACGCGATGTGCGTGTTGTAGGGGTCGAACAGCGTCGTACTCGCTGCGGTGATGTCGGCTGTGAGGGCCACGGTGACGCCGGCCGGGATGCGAAAACCCGTCGCCTCGGCCCAAGACACGTTGGCGAAGGTCCAGTAGCCGGGGCGTTTCCATGTGAAGGGGACGTCGATCGTCGCGGTCGTGTCATTGCGCAGGCGTATCTCGAAGGCCGCCGTGTCGCCCACCGTCATGCGGGCTGGAACCTTGACCGGGATGACCGTGAAATCGCCGAAACTGATTGGCTCCAGCGACGTCACGCGGGGCTCGGTGCCCGTCATGTCGCACAGGCCCCCGACCACCGCGCCGCGACACACGAGGCTGCCGTCGACATCGCGGCAAGCGCCCTCACAGCGTCCGTCCGACAGAGGCTCGTCGCAAGCCGACAGCGCCGGGCAGAGACCGTCGGGTCCCGGCTCGATGACCTCGGTGGTGGAATCGGGCGTTGTATCGAGGTCTGGCGCGATGTCGACGGGCACGACGTCATCCGGCTCGGCCAAATCCGCGGCGGTGTCGGCGATCACGTCATCAACCAGTGTATCGCTGGGCGAAACGTCGGCCGGGCCCGGCGTCGTGTCACCGATCCCGATGACCTCACCGTCGCCAATGCCGCCGTCGCACCCGACGCCGAAGGCAGACAACGACATTATACCAATAAAAACAGTGTATCTGAGCAAGACATACCCCTTCAGCCAGCGTACGACCGTCGCTACGATCGCTGAACGCCCGCGAACCGTCGAGCCCTCCTAGTACCGCGGCGTGGCTCTCGACGCCACGGTTACCCGACCGATGGGGCACACACGCCGATCGTTTCGCCGGGGCTTCGGCCGATGGCCTGCATGGGGTCCCGCGCAGGGCAATCGAGTTCTAAGAAACTCTGCCTCGAGCGCCCGTAAGCGCGCAGAATGAAGGTGTCGCAAAACCCCACGACCGGGCTGACAGGCGCCCTCTTGGTCCGCGCGCTTTTAGCGCGCTACGGGCCTGGTTAGGTTGAGACTCAAACTAAAAATGCGCCGGCGCGAGGCGACGCGATGCGCGCTAAAAGCGCGCGGACCATAGGGTGTCGCAAAACCCCACGACCGGGCAGAGAGGCGCCCTCTTGGTCCGCGCGTTTTTAACGCGCTACGGGCCTGGTTAGGTTGAGACTCAAACTAACAATGCGCCGGCGCGAGACGACGCGATGCGCGCTAAAAGCGCGCGGACCATAGGAAAAAAACATTGACTAACGAGCGCGCGAGCGGCCCTTGGTCCGCGCGTTTTTAACGCGCTACGGGCCTACTGGCATCGGGACGGCCCTAGTCATGGTACCCCTCCAAAGCCCGTCAATGCGACAGCCTCAGAATGCGCGCGGACCAAGGGCTTGCTCCACACCGATTTCGCCGGGGCCACCGGTCTTGCCCCACTTAAACCGAACCGACGTAGAACTCGATTGCCCTAGACATGCAGGGAAGAGCGGGTGTCGTCAGACGTTTTAACCGCCGTGGACCTTGAGTTCCGTTCAAATGCCCCTTATCATTATTGCGTCTCGGGCGGAATTTCGGGTGTGTCGGACCCGGAGTGCGACACTCTGTATGCGCCAAGCCGCGGAAAACACGCTGTTTGGCCCTGTCGCGAACCTCGGCTTGGGCCCTGCTGCCATCATGACACGGAACCTACGCCCCATCTTATTAGGAGCCGAACATGGGATACGAACTACAAGAGCCCGAAAAAACGAACCAGACCCCGCCTCCGGCCCCCGCCCCCGAGGTCGAAAAGAAGAAGGCCGCGCCGACCGGCGATGACCTGATCCCGGCCGAGAACAAGGTCGCCAAAGACGACAAAGATAAGGGCAAGCCCGCCAAGGAAGAGGTCACCGAGAAGGAGGCCGCGCGGCGCGCCGCGGTCGCCGAGAAGTGGGAAGATAGCCTCGGCAAGTGGCTCGGCGGCCCCCTCGCGAAGCTCGTGCTTGAGCATGTCTCGCTCGATTCGCTCAATAGTTATGTCCAAGAAGGCCTGAAAGCCGCGGGCCCGGCCCTCGGCGGCGTGATTAAGGGCGCGGTCAAGCCGAAGACGGCTGACCAAGAGGCGGCGCTCAAGGCCTACAGCACGGCCGTGTCGGGCGTGATGACCGGCCTCGTCGAGAAGTGGATGGCCAGCCCCGGCGGCCAGAAGGTCCTAAAGGGCATCTCGAGTTTCATTCAGGGACACCCCGGCTGGACGATGACCATCGTCGGCGCGGCCCTCATCGGTGGCGGCATCGGCGCGTGGTTCGCGAACGCGGATCTGTCGAATATCGAGATCCCCCTTGGCCTACCCAAGGGCTGGGATCTCAAGCTCGGCATGGATCTCGGCACCATCCAGAACATCGGCTTTCACGGCGCCGCCATCAGCGTCGCGAACAAGGCTCAGGGCTTCGCCTTCGACGCCAAGGGTAGCTCGAAAGAGAAAGACACGGACAAGGACGACGGCGCCGGCGGCAAGATCGTCGAGAAGAAGACCGAGGGGTCCGCCACCGTCAAGCTGGGCAAAGATAAAGAGCCCCAGTTCACCTTTGGTGTGAACGGCTCCATCGTCGAGACAAGCGACGGCCTCGTCATCCACAGCACCGGCAAGAAGATCGAGCTCATCGATCCCATCAATGGCGTCAAGATTACGATCGACGAGACGGGCAAATGGGACACGAAGGGCAATAAAGACAACACCTTCACCTATGCCGCGAAGGCAGGTAAAGAGGACGGGCTTAACGGTTCGTTTAACTTCACCGAGAAGAGCGCGACGGTCGTCGACGCTAGCGGCAACGTGGTCAACATCGCATCCCGCGAGGTCGGCGTGGCGGTTGGCGCGAAGGGCCTGAAATTCGGCGCCTCGTCGAAGACCGAGGAAAAGGACGGCAAGGCCTCGACCACCACGAAGGCCAACGCTAGCGCCGCGGGTCAGCTCAATAACCTGACCTTTAAGGCCGACACCGGCGTGTCGATCACCGACGACGTCGTCAGCGTGAAGATCGGCGCGGGCGTCACGGCGAAGGTCGGCGATAAGACCATCGAGCTCGCCGGTACTTACGAGACGGACGGTCCTGTCACGGGCCGCGTGCGCATCGGAGGCAAGGACGAGTACGTCGAGGTCTCGGGCGAGAAGAAGGGCAACGTCATCACGTTTAAGACGAAGGACGTCTTCCCCGGCGGCTCGCACACGAAAGAGTCGGCCAAAGACGAGAAGACCGGCGCCATCACCGAGAAAGAGTCTGTGCAGGCGGACCTCGGTAAAGGTCAAAGCCTCAACATGTCCAACGGCACGGCCGGCGGCGCCCTCGGCTATAGCGCCAAGGGCATCGGTGGTTCGCCGCTGAATGTGTCGTCGGGCATCGACTTTGACCCCGCGGGCCAGGTCAAGGGCGGCAACGTCTCGGCCGAATACGACACGCAAATGCTGAAGATTAAGCTCGACGCGATCATGAAGGACTCCAAGTCGTCATTCGGGGCGTCCGTCGGCGTGAAGACCGAGCAAGGCTTCAAGTTCGACGCGAACGTCAAGGTGGACGACGGGACCCTCAAGACCTTCGGGACCTCAATCGGCTACACCTCGCAGGATGAGACGTTGAAATTCCTCGCCGGCTATAAGAAGGACTGGCTCTCTCAGAACGCCGGGTATGAGGACAAGTTCGACGCGATGGTCGGCTACTCGATGGGGCGGTTCTCGACTCGCTTCGCCGGGGACATGACGATGCAGGGCGGCCAAGTGAAGAGCGCGAAGGCTGACCTCGGTATCGCATATGCTTTTGACAAGAAGCAGAACTGGCAGGCCATCGCGGGCGCGACCGCGACCGGGACCTTCAATGACCCAGGCAAGAGCAACAGCATGATGGTCAACCCCTACATCGGCCTCGGGCACAAGCCGTCGAATGTCTCGGTGATGTTTAACTACAACCCGACCGAGAAGACGACGGGCTTCACCATCTCGAAGTGGTTCTAAGACCTTAGTTTTAGTTCAACGCAAGAGGCCTCGGATAGTTCCGAGGCCTCTTGCGTTGAGTACCATGTGGTATGGATGCCCGCGTGACTCGGTTAGAGTCCGCCCGAGAGCGCGACGTTGACGGTGTGGTCGACGATGTGACCGGCGGTGTCGGTGACCTTAAAGAGGATGGTGCCTTTCTGGCCGGCCACCGTCGGGTCGTTGACGACCAAGAAGATGTTGTAGAAATAAAAGAGGCCTTGAGGCCCCGCGACGAGGGTCTGTCCGGCGAGGGTGACTTGGCCTTGGGCCGCGCCGTCGACGAGAATAGATGCGTTGAGATCCACGGGTCCGGCGACGAGGCCGCGGGTCCGAAACGCGAGGACGACCATCCAGAGGCCTTGGGGCCCGTAGACGATCTCGAGGGTGTCGCCGTCCCCAAGGCCTGTGAAGGCCGAGGGCTGCGCCTCGCCAGTCGCGTTGGTGCCGAGCTCGAAGATGGGCTCGCGCGTGGTGTCCGCGACGGCTGTCGTATCGTTTGACGTAGTGTCAACTATCGCCGTGTCGCCGCCGGCGGTGTCTTCCGGTGGCAACGAGCCGGTGTCCCCAAGGCAGCCCGTGAGCAGCCCGAGGGACACCGCGACGGCGAGGGTCCTCACAGGCACATGTCCGTGCAGTTTCCGCCGCCTTTACGCAGGCAAGCCTCGCCGATGGTGGCCGTGAGGAGCTCGGTCCAGGTGCTGGTCGTGAAGTCGAAGGCGAAGATGTCGTCCACGTTGCCGCAGTCGGTTTTGCCGCCGGTCGCGATGGCCATATTCGCGCCTTGCACGAAGACACCCGCGTGGCGTCGCTCGGGGGACTCGGCGTCGACGATGGTGAAGTCCGGCGGAAACTGGCAGACGCCGGTCGGCGGGCTGTTGAGGGTGTCGCCGACGCGGATGGCGCTCCAGGCCTGGGTCTCCATGCTGAAGGCCCAGGTGTCGTTGCGGTTCCCGAGGTTTTGGTCGTCGTGGCCGCCGAACATCACGTAGCGGCTATTGGCGGTGTCGACGGCCAGGCCAGACCAGAAGCGGCCGGGCGGGGTGGTCGCACCTGCGTTGAGGTCATACCATACGGGCGGGGTCGTGTTGAGGTCGAGGGCCCAGAGGTCGTCGTAGTAGGTCGCGTTGGGATTAAAGACCTCGGCCGCATTGCTGCCGCCGTAGATGACGAGCCAGTTGCGCGCGCTGTCGAAGACGCCGGCGGCCCAGAAGCGGGAGTCAGGGCCGGCCGAGGCGGCGGTCGTGACCTTGGCCCAGGCGCCGGTGGCGAGGTCGAGGGACCAGACCTCGTCCGTATCGCGATAGACGGCGCCCGAGCTCGACGTGTTGCCGCCGAACATCAAGACGCGATGGGCCTTATCATCATAGACCATGGTCGTATTGAAGCGACCCGGTGGGGCGTTGGTCGTCGTCACGGTCGACCAGGTCTCTGTGTTGAGATCAAATGATTCGACAGTGTTGTAGAGGGTGTAGGTGCCGGTGCTGCCCGGGCGCGACCGGCCGCCGTAGATCAACATCCGGTGGCCCTTGGGGTCGTAGACGGCGCTGTGCCGCACGCGGCCGGTGGGGCCCGCGCCCTCGATCTCGCGCCACTGGCTGCAGCGGACATCGTAGACCCAGGTGTCGGACTCGTAGGTGTGGGCGACCTGGTTGCTGCAGTTGACGGGGACGCCGAAGCTGCCGCCGAAGATGACGACGGTCTGGTCTTCGGGGTTGTAGATGCCGGCGTGCTCGGCGCGGGCGGCGGGGCGGGCGCCGGTGGGCTCGGGGCAGAGGTATTCCTGGACGTCGGCGGCGGTGTCGGCGCCTCCGTCAGCCAGCTGGGCGTCGCTGCCGGCCGTGTCCTCGGGCTGCGTTGGGGGTGTCTTTGCGTCGTCACCGCAAGCAGCGAGAGAGGCGACGGCCACGAGGGCGACGAGCGGGCGAATAATGTGTCTCATGGTGTCCCCATTGGTGCGAAGGCGAGGGAGGTTTGGCCACGGAGGGCAGTCATGTCAAGCCTTTCGCAGGATTCTGCGCGCGCCAAGACGTGAAGTCGTGTCGGTCCGAGCCCATGCCCTCAAGGGCCCGCGGCCTATCTCGCCTGCATTTTCAACGATGGAGTCGAAGAGCGGTGAGAGAAGCAGGCTACGGGCTTGTCGCAGTAAGTCATCGCGCCACGCGGTCGTACGGCCGCGTGGCGCGCGCCTTAGGTGGCTCCCTACTTGCCGCAGCAGCTCTTCGCGCATGGCTCGAGGTGCGTGTTCATGCCTTGCAGAGTCTCACTATAGCAGCCCGCCTCGTAGGCGCCGAGCGAGTGGCGACCCACGCCCGGATCGTCCTTCTGGACGGTGCTGCCTTCGCGCCAATTGCAGCCGCTGCAGTCGACGGCCGGGACGGGTTCGGCGTCGGCCACCTTCGGCGGGCTTCCGCAGGCCGTGACGCTGAACGCGGCGCCGAGGAGTAGGGTGCGCGACATGGTGGCAATATTAACGGCGAATTTCATAAAATAGTCCTTATTGGTTCGCGGGGCGTCGGCGCCGTCTACGGGCGCTTGTCTACGCCTGACCGACGCAATCGGTCCTCTAGACTGGCCAAAAATCCTAGCGCGGTGACGATATAGGCCCTTGCAGGTCCATTGAGCGGGCCGATTCTTGTTCTCGGAGATGGGGTAGATGAAGGCCGGCAGGGGAAGCGGCAGTGATCGCGTCGCCTGCTCTCCGGCCCAGCGGTCGAACGCGGCTTCGGCGGTCGGCAAGGAGGGGCCTAGCTGCTATGTGCTCCTCGGCGCGTGCAATCCCAATCTGGCGCACCAGGCGTTGGGAGCCGATTCGCACATTGGACTGCTGCTGCCGTGCAATGTTGTGGTACAAGTACCGGAGGGTGGCGTCACCATCTCAATAACAAAACCTCGCGCTATGTTCGCACTTGTAGACAACCCAGACGTGGCCCCAGTGGCCGAAGAAGCCAATACGCGCCTGCGCCGAGTTATGGACGCCGTGGCGAGTACGCAAGGATCCTCGAAAACTCATCCATCATTTAAGGAAAAACAATGACTTTGTTGACAAAAGAATCGCTCACCGCGATCTTGGCCTCTCATGCCGCCCCGTGTCTATCTCTGTACCAACGGACGCACCGACGGCATCCAGAAAACCAACAGGATCCGATCCGGTTTCGAAATCTCATCAAGGAATTGGAGGCGTCTCTCTTGCAGGCCTATCCTGCGGCTGAGGCTCGCTTGCTTCTCAAGCCCTTCGAAGAACTCAGCAACGACCGCGACTTTTGGAAGCACACGCTTGATGGACTTGCGGTGCTTTGCGCGCCCGACTTCTTTCAAGCGTTCCGCCTGCCGCGCCCGATAACCGACTTGGTTGTCGCGGCCGACAGCTTTCACATCAAGCCCTTGTGGCAGTTTCTCCAGTCGTCCGACCGCTATCAAGTGCTCGGATTGAGTCGGGACAAAGTCCGTCTGTTCGAAGGAAATCGCGATTCCCTCGCAGAGGTTGAGTTGGCCGCCGACGTGCCTCGCACGCTAACCGACGCGCTCGGCTCGGAACTCACCGAGCCGCACCAAACCGTCGCATCGTATGGCGGCGTGGGTGGGTCGAGCAACGCGATGCACCACGGCCACGGCGGAAAGGCTGCCGAAGTGGATATCGACGCCGATAGGTTTTTCCGCTTGGTTGATCGGGCAGTGATGGAGCACCATTCGCGCCCCACAGGGTTGCCGCTAATTTTGGCAGCGCTACCCGAGCATCACCATCGTTTCCACAGCATCAGTCGCAATCCATTTTTGTTGGCCAACGGGATCGCCGTCAATCCTGATGCCGTAACGAACGATGCTCTGCGAACGCTGGCTTGGCAGTTCGTTGAGCCAACGTTCGAGGCACGACTCGCAAAGCTGACCGATGACTTCGAGCAAGCCAGAGCGACCGGACGCGGCAGCGACGACCTGACGGAAATCAGCGCCGCCGCTGTCACTGGGCGCATCGCCACGTTGTTCATCGGGGCTGATCATCAGATCGCGGGTCACCTCGACGCGGAAACCGGGAAGGTAGCCTCCGGGTCACTAAAAGACCCCCGAGTCGATGATGTGCTCGATGATTTGGGCGAGCTGGTTGGCAAAATGGGTGGCGACGTCTTTGTCATCGCGGCGGCTGGAATAACCACGCGTACCGGCGTGGCCGCAATCTATCGATACTGACAGGAACCTCGGCCGCCTGCTGAAAGGCGATCCATGGTTACGAACCTGGCTCGGGGAGGCCGATGACCTCAAAGACAATGAGCTGTGTGCCATGGCGGATCTTTCTGGCGTTGACCGTTTGTAGAGCGGCCGCCAGGCGCTGCATGTTTTCGGGCTGTCGAGGGTTGGCGTGAATCTGGTAGAGACGACGGGTCTTGGTAGTCCGCACGGTGACAGGGAGCGCCACGAATTGCTCAATAAATGTGCGCTATTCGATAGCGTGGCCGCCGAAGTACTCTCGCAGCACGAACTCGCTCAACATGCACAGGCTGAGTTTGACACAGGTCATGATGCTGTCGCGGCCCGTGTCGCGCTGGTAGATGGGTTTCGACGTCGTCTCGAGTTCGACTTTCTTGGCTTGCTGCTTTTCGAGTGCCGTTCGGGTTCGCGACACTTCCTTGTCGGCAAGCGCGATGGCATTCTTGCGAGTGGACGCCACCACCGTCGCCATGGCTGCGACCTCGGCCCGCGTCGCATCCGCGCGAGTTTGAGCCTCCTCGGCACGCGATGCCACGCTGCGCCGGTTCGAGCTTGGTCTCGAGCGCCGCGTGCGTCACCTCACCGCCGCCATAGCCGTGGCTTTTTTCGAGCCCGATGCCGTTGCGACCATTTCGGAAGAGCTGTTCGATATTCGGCCAGCGCGACAGGTACGCGTCCACCACGGCCGTTGCGTCCATCTCCTCCTCCTGGGCGTTGGTCGCGAAGAGCGTGGTCACGGGCCGACGACCTTCGCGGCGCATCTCGATGCCGCGCGCGTTGATGCCCCCTCGGGTCCGCCCTTGCCGTCGAGATCCACTGACACTTCGCGGATTTCATCGCGCTCGCGATAGCGCGTCAAGGGGCCCTCGTCGCCGATTTTCGCCCCCTTCTTCACCTGCCCCTTGAGCACGGTGATGAGCACGCGCCCCGAGCTGTGCAGCGGCCACTTTGCTTGGCCCACGTGCCGGCGTGGGCGTCCCATATCGCGTCGTCGACGCCCAGCAGTCCAAGCTGCGAGAGCGTCTTGTCCAGCGTCGCCGGCATATAGGCGTGCCCTCCGAGAGCCGCCAGCCAAGCGCCCGCCGGGCCATCCAGCCCATCGAATCCGCGGCGCTCGGTGAGCAGCGCACAAGCTCCCATCGCTAGGAGCTTGTGCGACAGCGTCTCGGGCTTGTGCGCGAGCACGGGCAGCGCGCCGAGATTGCGCATGTCTCGTTTCGACCCGTCCGTTGCCCAACGTGCGTCGCGCTCGCCCGGCGCATGGCTCTCACGCCATTGGGTGTTGTAGCTCGCTACAAAGCGCCCAACCGCGTCGCGACTGCCTTCGCCTTCATCGCGCGGCGTGACCTCGGGGTGCTGGGCAGCCCGGCGGGTCCCAGCCTCGAGCACAGCCTGCGCCAAACTCAGCGACGCACCACTCTCGATATCCGCAGCCAGGATGAGCGCCAGCGCGCCGCCGCCTTGAAGCTCCTCGACATCTTCGCCGGGCATCGCGCCTCTGCCTCTTCCCTTGCTCGGGCCGCACATAGCCGAGCCCAGCAGCCGCCCAGCGACGCCTCAACCACGTGTCGCTCACCTTGAACTCGGAGCCGAACTCCTCACGCAGAAGGGCGCGAACCGCCTCGCAGCTGATGCCACGGTCCAAGCGCCGGTACGCGCACGCCGAGCGGACCACATCTTCTCCCACTTTGGCCGGCACTGGCATCACGCGGCGGTCGAGCAACCGTTCCCACGCAGGACCGTCCGCCCCTTCGTAACGTCGGCGCCAGTGCAAGTACTTCGACCACGACGTGTCCTCGGACACCTGCTTGAGGCACCTCTTCCACGATTGTGAAGTCGCCGCGCATAGCGACCCCACAGCATCCAAGACCGCCACCCGACTAAGCGCCTCACCGACGCATGCCTCCCAACGAGCAGGCTTCATCCGCTCGCGAAGCACACGCGCCTTGTCCGTCTCTGGGTCTAGTGAACTCTGGGCCATCACGACGCCTCCAATTTCACGGTCAGGATCGCATCGTTTGCCCAACGCCGCCAGCGGAACAACGGACCGCGCCGCACCTTGCTCTCACGGGTTGTCTGACCAGAGGCGGCCGAGGTTCCTGTCTGAGGGTGACGTGGGCGGCGTGTAAGCGCAGCTCCGACGCTCACATAAACCGGTGACTGGGTGCGCCGCGGCTGCGCGATCTGGGGGCTTCCCTTGCTCGAGGCAGAACGCTGCCAGTCGTTCAGTCATCGCCTGGCGAAAGCTATCGAAAAACCTAGTTAAAACAAGCATTACAAAAATTTAAGGTGAGTTTAGAGTTTATCTTGGGATGGTGTGATGTAGCCTGCGGGGCCTCGTTCCGACCATTTGCGTAGGAGCGGAGGGCGCTGCCCCGGACTCCGCTATCGTCGAGCGCCGTTCGCGCGTCGCCGAACGTCATCGCCAAGGAGTCACCATGCGTAGTTCCGCCAACTTCTCCCCCTCAGGCGTTAGGGCTGCATCATCCTATCGCTGGCTCCAACGGCTACCCGCCCTCTTGGTGCTGCTAGGGTTCGGATTGACCACGCCCCGCGTGTTTGCTGATTCCAATACCCTCTGTGGCAGCGTGCTCGATACACCAAACACGACCATAGCCCTCATTGAGGATCTGGACTGCACGGGCTACGTCGACGCGGTATTCACTATAGCTGCCGACAACGTCACCATCGACGGCGGATTCAACCCCTCGACGGGCACGGCCTATAAGATCCTCGCGCCAGACTCGGCCGTAGCGGTCATAGCTGACGGGCCCAATGGACTTACGGTCAAAAATCTAATCGTTGACGGGTGGTGCAATGGTACCGGCATTCGTATTGTGGGCGGCACCAACCACCTGATCCAGAACGTCACCGCGACTGGCCGCGCCATCGGCGTCGAGCTCGACGGCGCCGTCGGCCCCGTCACGATTGACGGGTTGACAACCAACGAGGCGGCCCAGACCGGTCTACTCATCAAAAACATGGCGCCTACCACCGCTGCACCCCTGATACTTCGTGACCTTCACCTAGGTGACAGCTTGCAAGGGCTGCGCCTCGAGGCCTTTGGCAGCGCGGCCGAGACCTACCCGATTTACGCTTATGCGATCGGCACCCCGCCTGGCGTGGTGGACACCACCAACGGGGCCATCGTCGGCGACCTGAGCGGCAGTGACACAGGCATTATGTTCGCCGGCGTGACCAACGTCACTGTGCAGGGCCCTCCCACGGGCAGCGGCGGTGGCCTCGAACTCAACGGCGTGACCGCGGGCATCGACGCCTCTAACCCCACAAACCGTGACCTTACCTTCAAGGACCTAAACGTCTCGACCAGCTTCGGCACGGGCTATGGCATCCACCTAAGTGGCAGCGATTGCGTCGTGCAAGACGTGGTCGCTGGGCAACGCAACATCGGCGTGGAGGCCGTCAACACCACGCGTCTCAGGATTACCCGGCTCAACGCGACAGGGGCAACCACGACCGGTCTTCACGTCAAGTCACCGACCCACGACCAACCCACAGACGCCCCGGTCCTTGAGGCGCTGACCCTTGAAGGCTGCGCTGTCGGACTCCACCTTGAGGGCGTCTCCGGCTTCAGGGATGGGCCTCCAAGTAACTACCAATACCACTTCGCTGTGACACCTCACGGCGCCGGTGGAGGTATGATTGCTTCGGTGGAAAACAGCGATACGGGCATCAAGCTCACGGACGTTGACGGCGTCGCTATTGGCGAGGCGCTTCCAACGCAGCCGCTGGCCCTCGACAACACCACCTATGGCATCGACGCGCGCTCCAACCTCAATAATGCGCTAGTCTTTCAAAATCTTGTGCTATCGGCGGGCTCCTCCGGCCTAGGGTTCGGCCTGGATCTCGGCGGTCCTGGGCATCAGGTTAATGACATCATCGTCGAACGCCGTAGAATCGGCCTACGTCTAAACGGTGCTGCGGGCGAGGCCGCGCGCATCACCGACGTCAGGCTCAATGGAAACGGTATCGGCCTTCAGTTCTTCTCTTTCCTAAACGCGTCCACCGTCCCAGATTTTTCGAATATAAACGCGCGCGATAATGGGGTCGGGGTGTCAACGGATGCATGGGACCGTGGCATCGCCTATACCTTCGAGAAGGAGGTGCTCGATGGCAACCAAACCGTCGCCAATACCACATCTCAGATCGATGTCACCGGCAGCAGGAAGGGCATCACGACCGTTAGGACGAAGCAGTTGAACTTCCGTGGGCAGACCCTAGGAAACTCGCTTGCAGGTCTCGAGATTCAGAACTCTTGCCAAAACATGCAACTTTCGGATCTCAATGTGTCCGGAGCGGGCCTCGGCATCGGGCTCGACATCTACTCCGGAACTGGCCTTTACTCGATTACTGCGACCAACATTATCGCCAATGACCGCGGGACTGGCGTTCGCGTCGGCTACGCTTCAGACGTGAACTTAGTCAATATCACGGCTCAGCGCTCGAATGTCGGTTTGGAATTCCTCGCCGCTGGCTCTTATGGCCTCGGCTCAATGCCCAATGTGAACGGCGCAAACCTTCGGGACAACAACATCGGATTCCTCGTCAAGGCTTCAAATCAGAGTCAAAACATCTATGCGATTGGAGAGGCACGAGACGACAGCCTCGACCCCAACCTCGCCCAGGCCGTTGGAATCGATGTCTCGGGTAGCTATGTGGGGATATCTATCACAGATATGACGAAAGTCAAGATTCATGGCACCCCAGCAAAGCCAGACGGGACTCCGGCCAAACTCTGGAAACTCAACAATATGTTCGCCGTAAGGTTAGGTAGCCACTCCACATAGGTAATTCCTTAAGCAACTTTTTCATGCAATTTCAGTCTGTTGATGAACAGTCCTGAGCCCTGGAAAGAGCCTTCCCATCGCCCTGTCACGTTTGGGATGAGCCCGCCCAGCCTTACGAGCCA
>Ga0209702_10000232_pt1 | contig 113033 bp, 77 predicted proteins | sample FRY01_FD_187210 | JGI IMG/M metagenome (GOLD analysis project Ga0209702, IMG submission 187210) | Freshwater microbial communities from Lake Fryxell liftoff mats and glacier meltwater in Antarctica - FRY-01 (SPAdes) (version 2) | ecosystem: Environmental > Aquatic > Freshwater > Ice > Glacier...
GACGGGTGGCTTGGCGCGGGAAGGATCAGCGCTCATCGTGGTGGCCCCGGTTGTGGGTTTGGCTGTTGAGGTGGAGGTCGGCCGGGCGGGCCAGTCCGTGGAAGGAGGCCTTGGGCCAGACTTCCACAGGGTCCATGAGGATGGGATCGAAGCGCAATTCAACTTTGCCTTTGGACCAGGCGTGGTCAGGCTTGGCGTGCAGGAGCCGGATGCCGAGGTTGGCGCAGACGATGCGCGCGTGGTGGTTGACGAAGGGTTTGCCCTGGTCGGGCAGCATCCCCGCAGGAATCACCCTCCAGGTCCGTCCGCACCGGGGGCAGAGGTACCGCGACACCCGCACCCTGTGATCGCCGTCCACCCTACGGCTCCAAGGCTTCCGCTCCGTCGGCCTGCCGTCTGCCCACACCCACACTCCGAGCGGGCCCCGACCAGCTCCTCCCACAGATCATCCCGAATCTTCCACCCCCCGATTACACGTCTTGATCCCGACGCGTTACATTATTCGTAGTGAGTCCAAAGTCGGATGACCTTCACCAATTTTTGGTCGGTGAACACTTCGTATACTAGGCGATGCTGGATATTGATGCGACGCGAATATGCACCTCTCAGATCACCGACAAGTGCTTCAAAAGGAGGAGGGGCGGCAAATGGATTTACACGAATGATCTCAAGCAGTTCTTTTGCCTTCTTAGCGAGTGGCGTCCCCTTGAGCTTCTTTGCATCCTTTCTGGCTTGGCGGGTGTAGACTAATTCGGAGCTCATAGGTCTACTTCCGCGCTGCAATCCTCAATCGGCTCGGCCATCCCATCGCGAATTGAATCCCGCATTCCCGGAATACTTACGAGATACAGTGTCTCCTGAATCGCCCGCCAGTCAGGCTCAGACACCAAAACGGCATTACCCCGCTTTCCTGTAATCTGCACAGGTTCGTGATCTTCAAGGGCTGAATCAATCACTCTGTAGAGGTCTGCACGCGCCACGGTAGCTGAAATAGTCTTCATGGGGGAAGCGTACGTGATTGCGTTCGTTTGACAAGCTCATTTTTGACCCAACGCAAAAGATCACCGACCGCCGCTGGAAACGGGCACTCGCAACGAACACAGTGACCGAAAATCCCAGTGGCATGAAACTGCGACGCGTGGCGGCGGTTCTTGTGCATCGTCTTGTCTGTGCCCAGCATCACTAGTGTCCGGTTACGGAGTTTGTCGTGAGTCATAAGACGCTGTTGAATGGTGAGTTGCTTCGATTTTGAAGTGTGACGGGCTTGGAGCTTTTCGGTGGATTTGGTTGTAATAGGAGCGATTTCCATGGATGTCATACGACGGCCCTTTCGTTCTTTTCCAGGTTCTGGCGGTGGTCCACCGCCAACAATTTCACCGTTGTGTCAGTCGGCACCGCGGCGATTACAAAGCTCGGTATTTTACTTGACGGGCACAGTTCATCTGTTTGGTTTTCGCCCAACTGACCCAGCGCGAAAGCCTGCGGGACATTGAGGCTTACCTGAATGCTGTCCCCAGCCGATGGCCTCAGCTTGGTCTGCCGGGTGCGGTTGCTCGACCACATTGGCGGAAGCCAATGAAGCGCGTGACAGGCGTATTTACGCCGATCTGGCCGAACACCTGATCCGGCGGGCGCGTAAGCTCTACGCTTCGGAATCGCTTGGCGAAGACATCGACCAAACCGTGTACGCCCTAGACTCTACCACTATCGACCTCTGCGTGATCAGTTCGGCGGCAATGACCTTGAGTTTGTCGTCGCCGAGCAGCTTTTCCAGCAGCTCGGCGGGGACGTTCTTGTGCTTGAGGCCGCGCACTTCGGCGAGGAACTGCGGGCTGAGAATACCGATGTCGGGCTTCTTCAATCCAGCATCGGTGAAGACGACGATGATTTCGCCCTCGGTCGTGATCGCTTTGGAAACGAGCTGGCGGATCGCGGCGTCGATCTGTTCGGGGGACTTGCAGGCGCTCGGGCGTCGTCGTCGGAATACTCGCGGTCGTCGGGGCGGTGGCTTTTGTCGAGGAAGCGGGCGTAGCAGCGCGTCAGGAGCCGCTGAGTTCCTCATCCAACTGTCCGACGACATCGGCGATGAAAATCGTGGAAGCCCCAGCCGATGCCGTCGGTGAGCGGCTTCACGCTGGCCAGCCGGTCGGCAAATTGCGGATCCAGTCCGTCCCCGCCGCGCAGGAGCGCCGCCAGTTCGTCGAGGGCGGACTCGACGCTGCTGTCAAAGCGTTCGTCGATGTCCCCGTATTCGGCGGTGAACTTGGCTCCGTTCTCGACATAGGTCCTCAGCAGTTCCGCCGTGCCGGGGATATTGCCAGTGGCCTTGCGGTAGTCGCGGATGGCCTTGCGCGCCGCGCCCAGCTTCAGTTTGGCCTCGCCGCGGGCGGGGAAGAATTGCTCCACGATTTTCTTCTGATAGCTCTCCAGCGCTGCGGCGCCGCCCTCTTCTGCCTGACAGCGGGCCTGCAGGAAGTTGCGGTTCTCGGCGCCCGCTTCGTAGAGGTCTTTGACCAAAGCGAGCAGCGCGGGCTTCTCCCAAGTGGCGAGGTGTTGGCGGATGGCGCTCCATCCGCCGGGTTTCTTGGTGTTGGGTTTGATCGTTGGGGTGAGATGGGTGGGATGCGTGGCAAGGGCGGGTCAGCCGAAGAAACAGCAATCTGCGTCTTCGTCGATCGTGCGCAGCGCAGCTCCCAGCGAAGCCGCTTCCGGGCATGGCTGATAGCGGTGCCACTTGAGGTCGGCCCGTTTCCAGAAGAGGTGCCACACGTCGCGGGAGCGGATGAACCGCACTTTGGCGATGGATTCCTCGATCTGCTCGCCGGGGCGCTGGAAGGCGGGGCGGACGAGGAAGAGTTCGATGCTGGTGTCGTCAAACCGCTGCCCTTCGCGCACCTTGTTGCGCAGGTGCAGCGGGGGACGGCGTCGCGACCAGAATTGTTCTTCGAGGGTCGCGGTGTGTTCGGCGATTTCGGTTTCGGTAAAAGGCATAGCGGGCAAAAGCCGAGTGGTCAGGCCTCCGGGATGGCGGGCGTTTCTTCGCCCCAGATGCGGGCGAAGGTGGCTTGGATCTTTTGCTCGAAGCGGGTGATCAGTTCCCGGTTCGCGGCCACGAGGGCTTGCTCGGCTTCGATCTCCGCCACGATCTCCTTCTGCACCTCCAGCCGCGGCAGGGGGATTTGGAAATTCTCAACATAACCACGCGGGACACGTTGCAAGCCGCCGGTGCCGGTCATCTGTGCGACGGCTGCATCCCGGAATAGCGGGTGCATCACGCAAAAGTAAATCCACTCAGGCAAGACCTGTGGACTACTCCGCAGCACGTAAAATTCGCTGGAGCCGAATCCGATTCCATTGAGGAGACCACGGGCGATAGCAGCTTTCCCGTTTTCAAAGTAGGGCGTGACTTTGGCGAGGAGGACATTGTTGTCCTCGAAGTAGGTGTCGCTCGTGGAAACTTCGGAAAGCAGCTTTTCGTTGCAGGGCGGAAACGCGAGTTGGTTCTCGTTGAGGTCGGCCATTGGCACGAACGAGACGCGGGTGTCGGATTTCAAGGTCGCGAGCTTGCTCTTGCTGGGATTGATGGCGCAGACATCGCCGATTTTCGCCAAGGGGAAGCGGTGCGACTTTGCGCCAGCCTCGCGATACCGCTCGCCGCTCAGGTTGTAGTCGCCATTCGCGGCGATCTTTTCTTTGGGGACGATGAGGGCGGTGGTGAGGGGGAGGGAATAATCCGGCGGATTCGACGGATCAGGCGGATCAGGCGGATCGGACGGATCGGGCGGATCGGACGGATCGGACGGATCGGATGAGCCGCTGGCAAAGATCTCGCGGGACTTTTCATTGGCGGCAAAGGGCGGGCGGGGGCCTCGCGCCCTCGCCCGCCATGGCGCTTTGCTCATCCAGGTGCCGCTCCAGGCACTCCGCCCCAACGTTCCGGTAGGGCAGCATCCCCGCAGGAATCACCCTCCAGGTCCGTCCGCACCGGGGGCAGAGGTACCGCGACACCTGCACCTTGTGATCGCCGTCCACACTACGGCTCCAAGGCTTCCGCTCCGTCGGCCTGCCGTCCGCCCACACCCACACTCCGAGCGGGCCCCGACCAACTCCTCCCACAGATCATCCCGAATCTTCCACCCCCCGATTACACGTCTTGATCCCGATGCGTTACACGATTTGCCAGAGCGGTGAGGCGCGGGGGCGGCGCGGGTGGTAGATGGCGGGGGAGGGGCCCACGCCCCGAATGTGTGCAAAACAACATATCTGGCAAATTTTTATCTTTTAGGGGACGGCCCCGGGGTCTGGACTACCCCTGCTTCAGGCAAAGGACGGCCTGTGGCAGGGCCTCGATCGGTTGACACGCGGCGGTCTGCCCACAGCATTTCCTGATGTGTCGGGCATACTGGACTTGTGTGTTGTGGTTATCGATGGTGGTCCATGTCCAGGCGGCGGAGTCATTGACTTTTGAACAGGACATCCGGCCGGTGCTGAAGAAGCATTGTTTTCACTGTCATGGGGAGCGCGGGAAAAAGGAAGGCGGGCAGGACCTGCGGCTGGTGCGGTTCATGGGGCGTGAAACCGACGACGGCCTGAGGGTGGTGACGCCTGGCGACCCGGAAGGCAGCGCGCTGCTGCATCTCGTGCGCTCGGGTGCCATGCCCGACGCGGAGACCAAACTCAATGCCCAGGAACTGGCCCTGCTCGAACGCTGGATCAAGGAGGGGGCGCACACGCTGCAGCCGGAACCGGAATCTCTGCCGGATTTTTACATCACGGACCTCGAGCGGCAGTTCTGGTCGTTCCAGCCGATCCGGCCGGTTGATCCGCCCGCCCCGGCAGAAGGCGGACCCGCCCCGCATCCGATCGACCGGTTTGTCGAGGCCGGTCTGAAAGCGCAAGGGCTTGATTTTGCGCCGCCGGCCGACCGCCGCACGCTTTTGCGACGGGCGACGTTCGACCTGCTCGGGCTGCCCCCGACGCCGGAGGAACTTGCGGCCTTCGAAGCGGATGCCGCGCCGAACGCCTGGGACCGGGCCATCGACCGCCTGCTGGCGTCGTCGCATTACGGCGAGCGTTGGGGGCGGCACTGGCTGGACGTGGCTGGTTATGCCGACAGCAATGGTGCGGTCGAGGCCGACTCGCCGCGGCCGCATGCGTGGCGGTATCGCGATTATGTGGTGAAGGCGGTGAACGACGACAAACCGTGGGACCAGTTCATTCAGGAGCAGTTGGCGGGCGACGAGCTGGCCGGCGTGAACCACGGCGACACTAGGGCCATTGTCACCGACCCGGCGGCGCGCGAAAAGCTGGTCGCGACCGGGTTTCTGCGCATGGCGCCTGATGGCACCGCCGACAACCCGCCGGATCAGAATCTGGCCCGCAACCAGGTGGTGACCGACACGCTGCACATTATCGGCACGTCGCTGCTCGGACTGACCGTGCATTGTGCGCAGTGTCATGACCACCGGTACGATCCGCTGGCGCAGGAGGATTATTACCGGCTGCGGGCGGTGTTTGAGCCCGTCTTCGACTGGAAGGCGTGGCGCGGTCCGGGCGAGCGGGTGTATTCATTGTATACCGACGCCGATCGGGTGCAGGCGGCCGAGATCGAAGCGCAGGCGGTGGTCAAGGAGAAGGAAAATGCGGCCTGGGCGAAGACCGTGCTCGACGGGATTTTTGAAAAACGCGTGGCGGCTGCTCCGGAGGAGCTGCGGGGAACGGCGCGGACGATCCGCGACACTCCCGAGGGCCAGCGGATGCCGGAGCAGCAGCAGTTTCTCAAGGACCATCCGGACCTCAATGTCGGCACCCACGAAGGACTGCTCAACGTGTTCGACCCGCCGGCGGAGCAGCAGTTGTTTGAAAAGCGGGACGAGGTCAAGGCGCTGCGGGCGACCAAACCGCCGGAAGGATTTGTCATGGCGGCGACCGAAGTCGCCGGGCAGGTACCGGCCACGGTTCTTTTCAATCGCGGCGACCACGACCAGCCGAAACAACCGGTGGGGCCGGGGGAAATCGCGGTGATCAGCCGGCCGGCGACGCCTGACTTGGAGGCGCGGAACGAGCAGGTGCCGACCAGCGGTCGACGGCTCGCGTATGCGCGGTGGCTGACCGGCGGCCAGCACCCGCTGGTGGCGCGCGTGCTCGTCAACCGCTTCTGGGCGCACCACTTCGGACGCGGGCTGGTGAGTTCGCTGGGCGACTTCGGCATGCTCGGGGCCCGGCCGACGCACCCTGAATTGCTCGACTGGCTGGCGACCGATTTTATGACCCACGGCTGGCGGCTCAAGCGCCTGCACAAACTCCTCCTGACGTCGCGCACGTGGCAGCAGTCGGGGCGCAACGCCGACTCGGCCGAGCGCGATCCCGACAACCAATGGCTCGCGCGCTGGAGCCTGCCACGGGTCGATGCCGAGACGCTGCGCGATTCGCTGCTCGCCCTCAGCGGCACGCTGCATCCGGTTGCCGGCGGACCGCCGGTGGCGGTGGCGCGTCATGGATCAGGCCGCATCGTGACGGGTGAGGAAATGCTCAATCCCAATGGCGAGCCGGTCGGCGTGAAACCGCTCGGGAGCGAGGAACTGCGCCGCAGTGTCTACATTCTGCAGCGCCGCAGCCGGCCGCTCACGGTGCTCGACACCTTTGATTTTCCAATCATGTCGCCGAATTGCGAAAGTCGGCCGGTGACGACAGTTTCCCTGCAATCGCTGATGCTGATGAACGACACCTTGGTGCTTGAGCAGGCGGCGGCGTTGGCGGCGCGCGTCGAGCGCGAAGCGCCGGCCGGGCGGGTGCATGGGATTTCCCGGTTGTGGCAGCTGGTCTACGGGAAAGATCCCACCGCCGAGGAAACCGCGCAGGGCTTGGTGTTCCTGCGCGAGAACGCGGACCTCGGCGAGGCCAAGGCGCTGGCCTCGCTGGCTCAGGTCCTGATCAACACCAACCGGTTTCTTTACATCGAATGAACTCTTCTTTTTGCTCCCGACGCCATTTTCTCCAGGCCGGCGCCTTCAACCTTGGGGCGGTGGCGCTGCCGTGGCTGCTCCAGCGGGACGGGCTGCTCGCCGCCCCGGTCCGGCCGGAGCTGCAGCCGACGACATTTAGCTTGCACCCGCGCCAGCCGCCCCGCCCGGCGTCGGCGCACGCCATGATCTCGCTCTTCATGATTGGCGGGCCGAGCCAGATGGACCTCTTCGATCCGAAGCCGGCGTTAACGAAGTATCATCTGCAGAAATTCCCCGGCGAAGTGAAGTACGACAATGCCGCCGAAGCCTCGAACAAGGTCTTTGGCAGTCCGTGGAAATTCTCGCCGCAGGGGCAGTGCGGCATGGAACTGAGCGAGCTCCTGCCGCACCTCGGCAGCATCGCGGACGACGTCTGCCTGGTCCGCTCGATGCACACCGGCGTGAACAACCATGGCCAGTCGATGTACGCCCTGCAGACCGGCCGCGTCATTCCTGGTCGCCCGACGATTGGTTCATGGCTCACCTACGGCCTCGGCGCGGAGACGCAGGAACTGCCGGCCTACGTCGCGCTGACTCATCCGTCCGGCATGCCGCTGATGCACGGGGAAAACTGGACCAGCGGCTGGCTGCCGAGCCTGTTCCAGGGTACCCACATCCGTCCGACCGAACCGCACATCCTCAACTTGGATCCTCCCGAGCACCTCGCCGGCGCCCCCCAGGCGCGGCAACTGGCGCTGCTCGAGAGGATGAACGATGAACATGCCGCGGCGCATCCGGGCCACCACGATCTGCAGGCGCGCCTGGCCAGTTACGAACGCGCCGCCCGCATGCAGACGTCCGCCCGCGAGGCGCTCGACATTTCCAACGAACCCGAACACATCAAAAAACTTTATGGCATCGACCAGGACGTGACCCGCGATTACGGCACCCGCTGCTTGATTGCGCGGCGGCTGGTTGAGCGCGGGGTGCGGTTTGTCCAAGTCTTCAACCATGGGCAGTCGTGGGACCAGCATGGCGCGCTGGCGGCGGCGCTGCCGGCGCTCTGCGCGGCCACCGACCAACCGTGCGCCGCGCTGGTCAAGGATTTGAAACAACGCGGGCTGCTCGATTCCACCGTGGTTCATTGGGGCGGTGAGATGGGGCGGCTGCCGGTGCTGCAGAACGACGGCGGGCCGGAAAAGTGGGGACGCGATCACAACACGCACGGCTTCTCCCAGTGGATGGCCGGGGGCGGCTTCCGGGGCGGCCATGTCCATGGGGCCACTGACGAATGGGGGCATGAAGCGGTCATCGACCGGGTTGGGCACAGTGACTACCACGCCACTCTGCTGAAGCTCTTCGGCCTCGACCACGAGGCACTCACGTACAAGCGCAACGGCTTGGCGGCCAGCCTGACCGACGGGCAGGCGGCGCGGGTGGTGGCGGAACTGCTGGCGTGAGCGGGGTGCCGCCGCGGCCGCCGGGCGGCGGCGGTGATCGATGCGGCCATCGCCCGCGCCTGGGGCAGCATCGGTTTTTTCAATGGGTGGGCCCGCGGCTGCTGCTGTAGGGGTGTGCCTCATGCACCGACTCATTGTTCCGGCCTTTTTGATCGTTGTCACCATGCTGGCGGCCGCGGAGCCGTCCATCCCTCCGGCGCTGCAGCCATGGAAAGACTGGGTGCTGGCCGACCAGCCGGCGGTGCACAGCCCCGCGCGGTTCGACGCTGCCGGCCAGCGGCTGCCCGCTTGGCCCACGGCGCTGCGGCTGGAGGTGCTGGCCGAAGGGGGGAGTTTTGCCCTGGACGTCACGGTCTACGACGAGGCCTGGATGGCGCTGCCGGGCGGCCCCGAGCAGTGGCCGCAGGAGGTGCGGGTCGCTGCCGGGCTGGTGCCGGTCACGCTCCACGATTCCGCCCCCGCGGTGAAGCTGCCTCCGGGCATGCACCGCATTGAGGGCCGCTACCGCTGGGACGCGCTGCCCGAGCATCTGATGATCCCGCAGTCGATCGGGGTGCTGACGTTGACGCTCAACGGCCAGTTGGTGGAGGCTCCGAACTGGGACGCCCAGGGACTACTCTGGCTGCAGCGGAACCCGTCGGAGGCGGCCGACCAGGATCAACTCGGCGTGAAAGTCTATCGCCTGCTGACCGACGGCATCCCGATGTGGCTGACCACTTCGGTTGAGTTGACGGTGACCGGGAAAAGCCGCGAGACCGAACTGGGACATGCGCTGCCGGAGGGATGGCAGGTGGCCCGGGTGACCAGCCCGTTGCCGTGCCTGGTCGATGACCGCGGACTGCTCAAGGTCCAGGTGCGGCCCGGCACGTGGGTGGTCAGCATCGCGGCCTTCCGCACCCGGCCGCTGGAGACGTTTGCCTACGCGGCGGGAACGAGGCCGCTGGTGACCGATGAGCTGGTGGCGCTGCAGGCGGATTCTTCGCTGCGGGTCATCGAGTTCACCGAGCTGGCCCCGGTGGACGCCAGCCAGACCACTTTTCCGCAGGAGTGGCGGAGTTGGCCGGTTTTTGCCTGGCCGACCGCCCAGGCCTTCCAGATCGAGGAAAAGATGCGCGGCATGGGCATGGAAAAACCCGCCGCCCCCAGCATCACCCGTGAGTTGTGGTTGGATGAGGAGGGGGGGGCGCTGACGTTCAAGGATGTGATCGAGGGTGGGGCCCAGCAAGTCTGGCGGCTGGATGTGACGGAAGGGCAGGGCCTGGGAGCGGTGAAGTCCCGCGGGGTTTCGCAGCTCATCACCAAAAACCCGCAGACCGGGCGCCCGGGGATCGAGGTGCGGGACCGTGCGCTGTCGCTGGAAGCGGTTGGCCGCGCCGCGGTTGGCACCACCCTGCCGGCCACCGGCTGGGAGACGGTGGCGGGGGAGGTGCGTTGCGAATGGCATCTGCCGCCGGGGTGGCGGCTGCTGGCCCTGTTCGGGGCGGAGTGGGTCGAGGGCGACTGGCTCACGGCGTGGTCGCTGCTCGACGTGTTTTTGCTGCTGGTTTTTTCGCTCGCGGTGCAGCGGTTGTGGGGGTGGCGGGCTGGGCTGGTCGCTTTTGGGGCCTTTGTGCTGGCGTATCATGAGCCGGGGGCACCGCGCTGGACGTGGCTTTTGTTGTTGGCGGTGCTGGCGGTTGGCCGGGCGCTCGCCGGGGCGCGGCCGGCGTGGGCGGGGAAGTGGAACCTGGCCGTGGGCGCGGCCGTGCTGGCCCTGCTGTGGGTGCTGGTGCCCTTTGTCACGCGGCAGGTGACCGGCCTGCTTTATCCGCAGCTGGAAAGCGTCCCGCACGGCCGCGGCTGGACGACGGCCGACGAGGGCGCCTTTTTTCGGCGCTATGCCGCGGTTTCGTCCCCGATGGCCTCGTCCGATGTCAGTCAGGAAGCCAGGAAGATGGTTCTTAACAGCAACCTGGCGTACGAGCAGAACGCGCAAATCCAGACGGGCCCGGCGGTGCCGAAATGGCAGTGGCGATCGATCAGTTACGGGTGGCATGGACCGGTGGCGGCTGGGCAGACGGTGCGTCCGATCCTGCTTTCCAGCGGCTGGCAGAGGGTCCTGATTGTGGTGCGGCTCGCGCTGCTCGGGGGGCTGCTGTATTTCCTGCTCCGGCGCCGGGACGGGGCCTTGTCCTCGTCTCCGCCGGTCTTGCCCGCGGCGACGCCCTTTCAGGTGACCGGGCTGGTCATGGCGGCGGCCCTCGGGCTGATGGCGCCACGTTCGGGTGCGCAGGAAGCCGGGGCTGCCGTGGACCGGTCGGTGCCGGTCACCGGTTCGGCGGCGGACGCCGTCCTGCCCTCCGTCGAATGGCTGGCCGCGCTGCGGGACCGCCTGCTCAAACCCTCCGACGCCTTTCCGCGCGCGGCGGAAATCGCCACCGCCTCGTTGAAGCTGGAGGGCAGGCGGCTTGAGCTGGTGCTGGAGGTGCATGCGGCGGTGGAGACGGCGGTGCCGCTGCCCGGTCGCCTGCCCGCTTGGTCGCCGCTCTCGGTGCGGGTGGGCGACCAGAGCGCCCCGGCCCTCCAGCGGCTGGATGGCCACGTGTGGGTGGTCGTCCCGGCGGGGGTGCATCCGGTGCGGGTCACCGGCGTGCTGCCGCCGGGCCGCGAGTGGGAATGGTCATTCCCGCTCGCCCCGCGGCAGGTCAGGATCGAAGCTCCCGGGTGGATCGTCACCGGGCTGCGGCCCAATGGGGTGCCGGAAAGCCAGATCTTTTTTTCTGAGCAGCAGGGCGGGGGAGAAAGTGCGGCGGCCTACGACCGGCGGGACTTTCAGCCGGTGGTGGCCATCGAGCGGCATCTTGAGCTGGGCTTGGTCTGGCAGGTTCGGACGACGGTGCGCCGGCTCACCGACAAAGGTTCGGCCATCGCGCTCAACGTGCCGTTGCTGCCGACTGAGCGGCTCCTCACCTCCAGCCTTACGACTGCGGATCAACGCGTGGAGGTGCGCCTCGGGGCGCAGGAGGAATCCGTGGAATGGCGGAGCGAGCTCACGCCGCGGGAAAGCCTGGTGCTTCAAGCCGAGGTCACCGACCGCTGGGTGGAGCGCTGGTATCTCGAAGCCTCACCGGTGTGGAATGTCGGTCTGCAGGGCATCGCGCCGCTCTATGAAAGCGACGCCGGCTCCCTCATTCCCATCTGGCGCCCCTGGCCGGGCGAATCCGTCACGCTTCTGGCCACGCAGTCCCAGGCGATTCTGGGCGAGACGATGACGGTGCGGGAGGTGCTTTATGAGACGCGGCTGGGTGCCTACCAGCGCGGGGCCACCCTGACCCTCGACGTGCACGCCAGCATTGGGCACGAGCTGGCCATCGCGCTGTCGGGCGATGCCGAGGTGACCGGCCTCACCAGTGCGGGGCAGCGGGTGCCGGTGCGGCTCAACGACCGGCAGGTCATGGTCCCGATCCGCCCGGGCGAGCAATCGATCTCGCTCCAATGGACCGCCGCGCGGCCGCTGCCGATCACTGCCGGCGTTGATGCGCTGCGCCTGCCGGTGGAGAGCGCGAACGTGACGACCACGGTGTCGATGCCGGCCCAGCGCTGGGTGTTGTGGACCACCGGTCCGCAGCGCGGCCCGGCCGTGCGCTTCTGGAGCCTGCTCGTGTGCGCGCTGCTGTTGGCCTGGGGACTGGGCTCGGTCTCGCTGCCGACCCTGAAGCGCTGGGAGTGGGCCCTGCTCCTGGTGGGTTTGACTCAGACCTCCCTGATTGCCGCCTTCGGATTTGTCGCCTGGATGTTCGCTCTGGCATGGCGGGGGCGACACGGAGCGCAGATTCGCGGACGCCTCTGGTTCAATCTGGTGCAGCTGAACCTGGCGGGAGGAGCGCTGCTCGCGGCCGGCGTGCTGGCCAGCGTGCTGCATGCCGGGCTGCTCGGCGACCCGCGGATGTTCATCCAGGGGGAAGGATCGACCACGGACGTGCTCCGGTGGTTTCAGGCCCGCAGCGGTCCGGACCTGCCCGTACCGGCGGTGATTTCGGTCTCCATCTGGTTTTATCGCCTGCTGATGTTGGCTTGGGCGCTTTGGCTGGCCTTCGCCCTGCTGCGCTGGGTGAAGTGGGGGTGGCGGAACTTTACGGCGGGCATGTTGTGGCGGGCCCGGCCGCCACAACCGGCTCCGCTCCCCGCGGCCACGCCGCCCGTGCCGCCCGTGCCGCCCGTGCCGCCCGTGCCGCCCGTGCCGCCCGTGCCGCCCGTGCCGCCGGCGGAGGGGGTGCGTTAGGCCAGGGGTTCGGTCCGTCCGCTCAGGGCGGCCCGCTCGATCGCCTGGCAGATGGTCAGGGCGTCGGCCGCCAGGGTGCCGTCGAGGATCGACTCCTTCTGCCGGCCGGCGGCGATGTCGGCGGCCAGGCTGAGTTCGGCGGTGAAGGCGTCGATCATGTCGCCGCTGCCCAGCGCCGGCTGCTCGATTCGGCCGTCCGCATGCAGGACCTTGAGCGGGAGTGATTCGACGCCATTGCTGAGCGCTACGAAGTCGAACTGGAGGGTGGCTTTTTCAAACTGGACTTCGTACCCGTGGCAGAATGGCCGGGCTGGTGAATCGGTGACGCCACAGGTGGCGGCGGCGAATCGGCCATCGGGAAAGTCGATGATGGTCTCGATGAATTTGGGATGGCCTTCCTTGAGTGTGGCCCGGGCGGTCACGGCCGAGGGCATGCCGAAGAGCAGTCGCATGAGGTGCGCGTCGTGCACGTGCAGATCGATGAGCGGCCCGCCGACGCGCGCCGGGTCGTAAAAGTCGGGGATCCAGTCGGGCGGACCGATGACGCGGCGAAAGCGGCCGGTGAGCAGCTTGCCGAAGCGCTGGTCGCGATGGGCGCTGAGCAGATAGTCGAACTCCGGCAGGAACGGCAGCACGTGGGCCACCATGAGGTGGCGGTCTTTAGTGGCGGCGGCTTGCACGAGGCGCTGGGCCTCGTCGGCCTGGAGGGCGAGGGGTTTTTCGCAGAGCACGTGCCGGCCGGCCGCGAGCGCCTGCTTGATGGCGGCGGAATGGGCGTGGGGAGGAGAGCAGAGGTCGATTAGGTCGATCCTGTCATCTCCCAGCATGGACTCCAGCGACTCGTACACGCGCAGCCCGGAGACATCAATTTTTTCCCCTGGAGGGCCGAAGTTGCCGCGGATCGAGGTCCAGTCGCCCGCGCGTTTGGCGGCGTCGCCGCTATTGAAGGCGACCACCTGGGCGTGCGGGACATTTTTCCAGGCCAGATAATGAATCCAGCCCATAAAGCCAATGCCGGAGATGCCGATGCGAATCATGGTGTTGAGGTGGGGACGGACGGGGTGATGAGGTGAGGCGGACGGATGGCACCGCGTTCGAAGCGGTTTTTTTGCCGGCGCGAAACATCATGGGAGGAAGTTGCGGTGCCAATGGATTTCTTGGCGGCGGCTGGGGTGAAAAAGGCGGGCGGCGGGGACGAGCGGGACGCGGCCGCTGGCGGATGGCGCATGGCGCATGACCGCCCCCGCGGGGATTCCTTCCGGTCCGCCTTCGGGGTGCACCATGCCGCGCCTTCGGTTCTCGGGCGCGGGGTGCCGAGGCGGACGAGGGGATGGTCCGTTTCGCGACCGGAACGGCGGGTCTGATCGCGGGGGGGGGGCGTCGGCGGCCGGTCTCGTCGTCTAGGCGAGAAGGCTTTCGATGACGTGGCCGTGCACGTCGGTGAGGCGCCGGTCGATGCCGTTGTTGCGCAAGGTCAGCTTGGTATGGTCGATGCCGAGCAGGTGGAGGATGGTGGCGTGGATGTCGTAGACTTCGGTGGGGCGGCTGCGGTCGAGCGGTTTGTACCCCCACTGGTCGCTTTCGCCGGCGGTGACGCCGCCCTTGATGCCGCCGCCGCAGAGCCAGTTGGTGAAACAGTAGGGGTTGTGGTCGCGGCCGGTGCCGTCCTGGCCGGAAGGCATGCGGCCGAATTCGGTGGTCCAGAGGATGATGGTTTCGTCGAGCAGGCCGCGTTGTTTCAGGTCCTGGATGAGAGCGGCGGCACCGCGGGCGAACCCCTGGGCGAGCGGGCCGTGGTCGCGATTGACGTCCTCGTGGCTGTCCCAGTTGCGGCGGGGAAAGCCATTGTCATTGCCGCTCCAGATTTGCACGAAGCGCACGCCGCGTTCCAGCAGGCGGCGGGCGGAGAGGCATTTGCGTCCGAAGGCGTCGCGTTCCTCGGCGGCATTGATTTCCTTGGGCCATTCCTTCACGTCATTGCGGATGCCGTACATTTCCAGGATGCGGGCCGGTTCCTTCGAGATGTCGAGCGCTTCGGGGGCGGCGAGCTGCATGCGGGCGGCCAGTTCGTAGCTGCGGATGCGGGCGTCGAGGCGGGCGTCGCCGGGGCGGGTGGCGGCGTGGGCGGCATTGAGGCGGGCCAGCACGCCGCTGCCGGCCTCTTCGCTGGCGGGGGTGATGAAGTCACCGCGGCGGTCCGGGAAGAGGTCGGTGATCGGAGTTTCGCTGCCGGGATAAATCACCGTGCCCTGGTGCTGGGCGGGCAGGAAGGCGGCGTCCCAGTTTTTCGTGCCATTGGAAGCGAGGCCGCGGTGGTCAGGCAGGACGACGAAGGTTGGCAGGTTTTCGTTCAGCGAGCCGAGGCCATAACTGACCCACGACCCCATGGCGGGAAACGCGGGCCGGTTGAATCCCGTGGTCTGGAGCAGGGTGCCCTGGGAATGGATGCCGGTTTTGCCGATCAGATTGTGGACCCAGGCGATCTCGTCGACAACCGGCCCGAGATCGGCGACGACCTCGCTCAGTTGTTTGCCCGACTGGCCGTATCGCTTGAAGTCCCACACCGGTCGGAGCCAGGGGCCCAACCCGTTCTGAAAGGCTTCGACAGGTTCCCCGAAATCGCTGGGTTCGCCGTGGCGCTTCACCAGTTCGGGTTTGAAGTCGAACAAGTCGAGGTGGCTGGCGGCGCCGGCCATGAACAACTGGACGACGCGTTTCGCGCGCGGGGGATGATGAATGGCATGGGTGCCGGGCAGGGTGCCGACGGCCCGGGCATTTTCCCGACCCAGCAGGGCGGCGAGGGCGATGCCGCCCAGTCCGCCGCCGGACTGCCAGAGGAACTCGCGCCGCGAAACTGGGCCGCGGCGGCGCTGACGATGGAATGGGGACTGGTTCATGCCGACTAATCGATGAAATTGAACTCGTTGAGATTGATGATGAGGCGGCAGGCATTGGCCAGTCCGTGCTCCCGGGCGTATCCGGTCATGGCGGCCAGTTCCTCGCCGGATGGATCGCGCTGCAGGGCGGTGCGGAAGGCGGCGGTGAGCTGGGCGGCCAGGTCGGGGCCGGCGGCGGCGGCGCGGGCGGCAAAGTGTTTTGCCATGACCACCATGAGCTGGTTGTTCATCTGGGCCAGCGCCTGGAGGGGGGTGATTGTCTGGTTGCGTTTTTCCACCATCATGGACGGGTCCGCGCAATCGAGCGCGGCCATCCATGGCTGTTGCTGGCTGCGGACCAGGAAGCGGTAGACCGAGCGCCGGTGGAGGGCTGGATTTTCCGGGTCGGCCAGGTGGTATTCGTAATGCGGCGAGTGTTCGGGGTGGGTGATGATGAAATCCTGGAAGCTCGGGCCGCCCATGGTGAGGTCCAGTTTGCCGGCCGCGGCGAGCACGCTGTCGCGCACCGCCTCTGCTTCCAGTTTGCGGGGGTTTTGCCGCCAGAGCAGGGTGTTGCCGGAGTCGAACTGTTCGGCTTTTTCGTCGACCGTGGACGACTGCTGGCGATAGGCGGCGCTGGTCACGATGAGGCGGTGGAGTTGCTTGAAGGAGCCGTCCAGGTCATCGCGAAAGGTGACCGCGAGCCAGTCGAGCAGGCCGGGGTGGGTGGGCAGGCCGCCCATGCGGCCGAAGTCATTCGGGGTGTCCACGAGGCCGCGGCCGAAATGGTAGTGCCAGACGCGGTTGACGATCGAGCGCCAAGTGAGCGGGTGCTTCGCATCGGTGATCCAGCGGGCGAGGGCGGCCCGGCGTGCTCCCTCGGGCGCGTCGGCCGGAAGCGTGAAGCGGGCGGGCAGGTTGGGGATGCCGGAAATGGCTCCGGGGACCGCCTCCGGTCCGGGCCGCCGGACGTCGCCGCGGGAGAGCACGGTGATGAGGCGCGGCCGGCCGCCGGCGGCACCGGTTCCGAGGAAAGCGCCGCCGCCGTGATGGATGGTGCCGGCATACACCAGCCGGGGCGGCGGGAGGGCGTCGAGTTCCTTCTTTCCCCCGGCGAGGTCTTTCTCCGCAGCGTCCATCTCCGCGGTGGCCGGGCTGCCGAGCATGGCCTCCAGGATGAGGCGGCGGGCCTGGGTCAGCCGGCTTGTTGTTTCGAGCGTGCTTCCGGCGAGGGTGTTGCCGGCTCCTGGATACGCAGCGTCGACCAGGTGCCCGCGCGACCAAGCTCCGGGGGCCTCGATACTGTCCAGCGAGGTCACCGCCGTTCCGGCGGCCAGGTTTTTTCCGGAGCGGTCCCGGACCTCCAGCTCGGCCAGGGCGAACATGAAGCCGTCCTTGCGGGAGGCCAGCGAGGTGGCGGTGATGCGGAGGTGGCGGGCGTGTGCGTCCGTGCTCCAAACCACCGGGGTGATGCCGGGATTCGGGCGGTCCGTGGCCGTCGCGTCGGCCACTGTGATGACCCCGGTCTTGAATTCGGGGTCGTCCGCGGCCTCGATTTTGTACCGAAGTGGAAAGCCGAAGCCATCGCCGATCTGGTTGAAGGAATCGCTGCACGGGTGGAGGACGACTTCACCCAGCGCGGCGGCGGCTCCGAGATCGACCTGGACCCATTTCACCGTGTCCTGGCTGGCTTCCATCACGGAATGCCAGCCCTGCGTCTGCACCCGGCCCGGAGCCTCGAGCTCGGCGATTTTTTTCTCCAGTGCGGTGAGAGCGTCGCCGGCGCTTTCCCGCGCCTTGGTCATGGAGGCGTCCACCTGCGCCTTGAGCGACCGCTGTTTTTCTAGCAACGCCGTGCGCCGGGTCGAGACCGCCGGATCCTCGTCGTAGGGGCGGTCTGCGCGGTCGAGCGCGGCGAAGACCGACTGCAGGTTGTAATAGTCCGCGGCGGAAATGGGGTCGAATTTGTGATCGTGGCACTGCGCGCAGTGGACCGTCATCGAGCTGAACGTGTTGATCGTGTTCGCGACCATGTCGTCGCGGTCGAGGTGGCGGGCGATCTTGCCGTCGATCTTTTCCTCAGGCACCTCGGCATGGCCGATGAGGTCCCAGGGGCCGGCCGCGATGAAGCCGAGGGCGGTGACGCCGTCGACGGTGCCGGGAAAGAGGACGTCTCCAGCGACCTGCTCCTGCACGAAGCGGGGGTAGGGTTTGTCGGAATTGAAGGCCCGGATGACGTAGTCGCGATAGGGCCAGGCGTTGGTCCTCGGCTGGTCCTTGTCGTAGCCGTGGGTCTCGCCGTAATGGACCACGTCGAGCCAATGACGGGCCCAGCGTTCACCGTAGCGCGGCGAGGCGAGGAGCCGATCGACGAGGCGCGCGTACGGGCCGTCGGTGGCTTTTTCTTCAGTGCATTCGCGGATGAAGGCATCCACTTCCTCCGGGGATGGAGGCAGGCCGGTCAGGTCGAAGGCCACGCGGCGGATGAGGGTCCGGGGCTCGGCTTCCGGGGAGAACCGCAGCCCCTTTTCCTTCAGGGTTGCGGCCAGCCAGGCATCGACCTCGTTGACGTGGCCGGCGGCGGGGGCGGGCGGGGACGGTTTGGCCAGCGGCTTCAGCGACCACCAGTCGGTCTTGTCCGGAACGGCTGCGCTGGCTTCGTCCGGCCAGGCCGCGCCGTCGTCGATCCACCGGCGCAGCACGCCGATCTGCCGAGGCGAGAGCGCCTCGTCCTTTGGAGGCATCCGCAGGTTCGGATCGAGGCCCGCCACAAAGTGAATGAGCGGACTGTCCGCGCTGTTGCCCGGCACGATGTTGGGGGCGTGATCCGCGCCGCCGGTGAAGGCGATGGATTTCACATCGAGCCGGTAGTCGGCTCGCTGCTTCTCCTCGCCATGACACTTCACGCAGGTAGCCTGGAGGATCGGCTGGACATCGTTGACGAAGTCAACCGCGCGGTCGGCCGCCGGAGGCAGCACGGCAGCTTTTGCCATGACCGTAATCAAGGCTGCGGCGGAAACCACGACGATTGGTAGGACGGAAGCCATGAGACCGTCAGCATAGGGTTTCCGGGAGTCGAAACAATCACACGTTCATGTGAATCGGGCCGCGGCCACGGGGGCGGGAAGGCGGAGTCTGGACGGCGGGGGCGGGGGCGGGCCTCGCCACCTGGTCGGAGCCGTCGTCCGGATCGCCGCCGGGGCGGGGGCTAGGGGTCACCCCGCGGGTGCCTCCCGCCGAACTACCGGGGATCGCTTTTCTGGAAGGCGTGCACCCAGTCCACCTCGAGGGCAAACGCGCCCTCTTGGTTGTCGCCGAGCAGCAGGCCGAGGCGCTCGATTTTCGCAGGATTGAAGGAGGCCTCCGGCAGCATGGTCCCGCGAAAACTGCCCTTCAGCGTGCTGAAGGGCACCCGGACTTCGACCCATTCATCCTTCTTCGTGGCGAACTCGGCCATGAAGGAAACCTCCATCCCTCGATACCGGGCCTCCGAGCTGAGGCGCACCTGGTACGTCCGGCCGTCCCCTTTGACCCGGAGGGCCAGCCCCTCGAAACCGCGCAGATCAAGGTCCAGGGTGGTGCTGCGGATCGAGGAAAACCCGCCGTTGTTTTCCAGTGACAGCGTGCCCTGAAAAAGCAGGGTTCCCTCCGCGGTGAAGGTGGCCTTTCCCTTCGACAGTCCTCCCATGACGCCGTCATCCACCACACTCCACTGGAACGCCGCTTGGGAGGCTGGTCCGAAATCGTCGATGAGCCGGTCCTCAGCATATGCGTGCGGCAGGGTCGCCAGGGTGGAGAGGACGGCGATCAGGCGGATGGGCGATGTCGAAAAGCGGCGGAATGTCATACGGGAATCTTTACGCCGGGCCGCCCAGGCCGGACGCCGGGAGGGGCGGCCCGGGCGGGAGGGGGGTTTGCCGCGGAGCGGACGCCCTGCGGGCTGGGGCGCGGCGGTGCCACGCCCTTCCTCGGGGGCGGCCGTGGTTTACGGACAGGCGATGGCCTGTTGGCGGGATGAGCCGAGGCCTTCGATGCCGAGTTCGACGACGTCCCCGGGCTTGAGGAAAACCGGTGGTTTCAGGCCCAGGCCGACGCCGGCCGGGGTGCCCGTGCTGATCACGTCGCCGGGCAGCAGCGACATGAACTGGCTGAGGTAGCTGACGATTGTCGGGACGTCGAAAATCAGGTTGGAGGTGTTTCCGTTCTGGCGGATCTCGCCATTGACTTTCAGCCACATGGGGAGGGCGTTGACGTCGGCGATCTCGTCGGTGGTCGCGAGGAAGGGGCCGAGGGGGGCGAAGCTGTCGCAGCTTTTCCCCTTTACCCACTGGCCGCCGCGTTCGAGCTGGAAGGCGCGTTCGCTGTAATCGTTGTGCAGGACGTAGCCCGCGACGTGGCTGAGCGCGTCTTCCTTGGCGATGTAGGCCGCCTGGCGGCCGATGACGATTGCCAGTTCGACCTCCCAGTCGGTTTTCTCGCTGCCTCGAGGAATGACGAGCGGGTCATTCGGGCCGCAGATCGCCGATGTCGCCTTGAAGAAGATGATCGGTTCGGGAGGGATGGGTGCGCCGGTTTCCGCGGCGTGGTCGCGAAAATTCAGGCCGATGCAGATGAGTTTGGACGGGCGCGCGAAGGGCGGGCCGAGGCGGGTGCCGGGGTTGACGACCGGGGCGAAGTCGGCCTGGCTCGCGGCCCACTGGCGGAGCGCGTCGAGGGCGTCCCCGGCGAAGAACGCTTCGTTGTAATCGGGAGTGAAGGCGCTGGTGTCGATGACGCGTCCATCGGCGAGCAGCAGGCCGGGTTTTTCCTGTCCGGGGTTTCCGTGGCGGATGAGTTTCATGGTGGGGGAATCGGGCGTGGTGCGGGTTAGCGGAGCAGGGTGAAGCCCCCGTCGATGTCGTGGGCGGATCCGGTGATGAAGCCGGCGTCGTCGGAGCAGAGGTAGAGGGCGAGGGCGGCGATTTCGATGGGTGTGCCCATGCGGCCGATGGGCTGGGCCGCCTCGAGTTTCTGAAAAACCTCCGCCTCCCGGCCGGGATAATGGGCGGCGAGGAAGTTGTCGACGAACGGGGTGTGGATTCGAGCGGGGCAGATGCAGTTGCAGCGGATGCCCTTGTCCACGTAGTCGCGGGCGACCGAGAGGGTCATGCTGAGGACGGCACCCTTGCTCATCGAGTAAGCGAAGCGGTCGGGGATGCCGATCTTGGCGGCCACCGAGCAGAGGTTGAGAATGACGCCGCGGCCGGCGGCGCGCATTTTCGGGAGCACGGCGTGCAGGGTATGATGGACCCCGGCGACATTGATGCGGAAGATTCTCTCGAAGTCCGCGGGCGAGGTGGTCTCGGCGGTGCCGATGTGGGCGATGCCAGCGTTGTTGACCAGGATGTCGATGACGGGCAGGGCGTCGAGGGCGGCGGCCACCACGGCGTGGTCGGAGACGTCGCAGGCGAGATGCTCGATGACCGGATCCCTGGACGGGGCGAGATCGAGATTAAACACACGGGCACCCTCGGCGGCGAAGCGGGCTGCGATGGCCGCGCCGATGCCGGAGCTGGCCCCGGTGACGACGGCGCACCGGCCGGCAAGTTTCAGTGGGGCCGTGGGGGTGGCAGAGGTGAGAGATGGTGGGTTCATGAGGTGCGTGGGGGGGGGCGGACGGGTCCGCTCGTTTTGTTAATCGTGGTGAGCGCCACGGCGGGCGGGAGTCGCCGGGGAGGGGGTGGTCCGCAGCCGGGGCCGGGGTGGTCGGCCGGTTGGTGGGCCGGGGATCATGGCGGCACGGTGCCGTCGCCGGTCCTTTCCCCTTCGAGCAGCCAGGCGAGATGCGGGTGTCGCCTTTGGTTCCGTCGGTTTGTCGGCCGCGGTCAGCGGAGCCCCGGCGGCCGCCGCGGTCAGCATCAGGATGATCGCGCCGGCCCGGGAAGCGGAGGCGGGGGCGGGCGTTGAGTGGATGGAGTGCATGGGGTGGCGGGGGTGCGGGACGCGCGGGAGGTTTATTGCGGGGGCCACTGACCGAGAGTTCCTGCGTGGTCGCATCGTAGGAAATGAGCGCTCCGCGGACGGTGCAGGTGATTTCAGCTCGAGGGGGATGGTCATGGACGGGTTGAACGGCATGCCCTTCGTCTCCGTTTGGAACCATCCGACCTGGATGCGGCGTCCGTCGGCGGCCGGGATGTCGCTGAAGGTCTGGGGCGCGTAGACGCCTCGCTGCCGCCGGGGCGGTCGTTCGGTCCGGTGGCGCTGCGGACGACCCGGCCGTCCACCAGCATCTGGACCGCGAGTTTTTTCGGATGCTGGCCGCCGCCGATGAGGAAGGCGATGAATTTTCGCTCCAGACGGAACTCCGGCGAGGTGAGCGTGCCGGTGGCATCGTCGCCGAGGTGAAATGAATTCACCAGCCCGGTGCCCTTGAATCCTTCCACCGCCATCTGGCCCGGCAGCGTGCCGCGGGCCGGCCCGGAGCCAAAGGCCTGGCCGGTGACCTTCCACGCGCCGTAATCGGGGCCTTCGAAGTCAGCGATCAAAAGGTCGTCCGCTGCGCGGAGGCCGGTCAGAGAGAGCAGGGCGGCGGCCGCTAAAAATGAGGGGTCTCGGAGCATGGGAAAGGTGGCAGAATGAACCGGATGTGAAACACTCACACGATCGTGTGGATTCCTCCGGCTGGCGCAAGACCAGAATGCCCCGACGCTCGGCTCATCGATCCCCGGACTGATTTGCGACCCTCATTTTCATCGTGCGTGCTGCTGGCGGCGGCGGTTCTTCACAGCGGGGGTGCCGCCGCGGAGGATTCGCTCATGGAAACGTGGCGGCAATGGGTGCAGCCGGAATTGCGGGGGACCGGCGCGCGGATGCGCGTGCTGAGCGCGGAGCGGGCCGCGCTGCCCGAAGCCAGCAGCCGTCCGGATTTTGCCCAGCCCGGCTACCGCAGCCTGCCCGCCGGGGTGCCGGGCACGGAGAAATGGGTCCAGGTGGACCTTGGCGGCATGGTGCTGGTCGAGGACATCGTGCTCATCCCGGCGGTGCTGCCGTCGTCCTCAAGCGCGCCGGAGGTGGTCGGGTTTCCCGCGCGGTTCCGCGTGGAGTTGTCGATGACGGCCGACTTTGCGGAGCGCGAGGCGGCGGCGGACTTCTCCGCGGAGGATTTTCCCGAACCCGGCCCCATGCCGGTGGTCATCGGCCGGGCCGGACGCGCGGCGCGGTATGTCCGGGTCACCGCCCTGCGGCTGCGCGGCGAGCCGGACAATTATTTTTTCGCGCTTGGTGAGCTGGTCGTGACCTCGGGCAACCGCAACGTCGCGCAGGGGGCCGCGGTCACCGCCCTTGACGTGCTCGCCGCGCCGCGCTGGAATGCCCAGGCGCTGACCGACGGCAGCTCGGCCGCCGGCCGGCCGGTCGAGCGGCGGCTGCAGCCGACCAACGGCCACCACGGAGCGCTCGAGTCCATAGCCGAGGTCCCCCAGTGGGTGCAGGTCGATCTGGGCGGGGTGCTGCCGCTGGACGAGGTGCGCCTGGTTCCGGCGCGGCCGGTGGATTTTCCCGACACGATCGGATTCGGCTTCCCGGTGCGCTTCAGGGTCGAGGCGTCGGACGAGCCCGGTTTTGTCCGGCCGGTGACGATCGCGGACCATGGGGCGGCGGACTTTCCGAATCCGGGCGATCGGCGGGTGGTGCTGTCGGCGCGGGGGATTTCCGGCCGCTATGTGCGGGTGACGGCGGAGAAACTGTGGGCGCGGGGGCCGCTTGAGTACGTGTTTGCGCTGGCCGAGATGGAGGTGCTCTCCGGCGGGGTGAATGCGGCCTCGGAAAAGCCGGTGACGGAATCGGCGCCGCTGAACGAGGGTCCGGGGGGCTGGGCGCCGGAATTTCTGGTCGATGGCATTGCGCCGCGCGAAGGCGTCGGGACCTATACCGAGTGGCTGTCCGGGCTGGCCCGGCGGCACGTGGTCGACGGCGAGATGGCGGCGCTGGCGGAGCGGACTGCGCGGCTGCGCGACGACGCCGAGCGTCGACTGGCGTGGAGCGTGTGCGGTCTGGCCGGCGGCGGCGTGCTGGGCGGGGCCGGGGCGTTCTGGCAGGTGCGGCTGCGCCAGCGCCGGCAGCTACGGCACCTGCGCACGCGTATTGCCCAGGACCTGCACGATGACATCGGCAGCAATCTGGGCAGCATTGTGCTGATGGCGCAGCTCGGGGTGGAGGCGGCCCCCGAGGCGGCGGCCATGGAGGCGGAGCTGGAGGAAATCCGCCGGGTGGCCGCGCAGACGGCCGATTCGATGCACGACATCGTCTGGCTGATCAGCCCGGGCACCCGGACCCCCGGCGATCTGGCGTCGCGGCTTCGGGAGACGGCGGGGCTGCTGCTGTCCGGGGTGAAATGGACGATGGAAGTCCGCGGTCTGGGCGGGCGACGGACGCTGTCCATCGAGGCACAGCGCGACCTGTGCCTCATTTTCAAGGAGTCGTTGAACAACGTTCGCCGTCACGCGGGTACCTGTACGGTGGAGATCGCCCTGACCCAGTCCGGCGCGGAGCTGTGTCTGCGGATCGCGGACGATGGGGCCGGCTTCGATCCGGCGACGGTGCGGCGCGGGCAGGGGCTGGCCAATCTCGAGCGCCGGACCCGGGCCTGCCGGGGGCGGTTCACCCTGGACTCGGCACCCGGTTGCGGCGTGGTGCTGACGTTTCACATCCCCATGGCATCATGACAAAACACCCGATCACTGAGTTGTGGCTCATCGAAGACAACGCGACGTTCCGTTCCAGCCTGGCGCGGGGGTTGGAGCGCACCGGCCGGTTCGTCTGCGGCGGGAGTTTCGCCTCGGCGGAGGCGGCGCTTGACGCGGTTTCGCCGGAGGGCAGGCCGCAGGCGGTGCTGATCGATGTCGGGCTGCCCGGCATGGATGGCATTGAGGCGCTGCAGCGGCTGCGGGAGCGGCTGCCGGAGGCGGCGCTGATCATTCTGACGGTCTTCGAGGACGAGGACAAGATCATGCGTGCCATCTGTGCCGGGGCCCAGGGGTATCTGCTCAAAACAGCGTCGGTGCCGGAAATTGCCGCGGCCATTGCCGATGTGCTGGCGGGCGGATCCCCGATGAACAGCCGGATCGCGCGGCGGGTCCTGGAGTTGTTTTCCCGGCTGGTGCCGCGGCAGAAAGACTACGGGCTGACGGCCCGGGAAAAGGAAATCCTGCAGCTGATGGTGGGCGGCCACATCAAAAAGGAAATTGCGGCCCGCATCGGCCTGAGCGTGCACACGGTCAACACCCACATGCGGAACATTTACGACAAGCTGCAGGTCAACACGGTCAATGGAGCGGTGGCCAAGGCGCTGCAGGAGCGGCTGATTTAAGGGCCGTTTATCACATGATCATGTGATGGCTTGGTTTGGGGAAGTCTGATCTTATCGGTCATGCCCGGCATTCACATGCTGGCGCGCGCCATTCATATTCAACCCCCGGATACGCCCCCCATGAAACGATTGTTCTCCGCCCCCAAGCCGCCCGTGCGCGCATTCGGCGCCCTGCTGCCGCTGCTTTTGGCGCAGGGCTTCCCGGCCTTCGGGGCCGACGCCCCGCCGGCCGCTGGCATCGTGCTCTGGCTGAAGGCGGATGCGGGGATCACCGCGGCGGGGGGGCGGATCACCGGGTGGACCGACCAAGGGCCGCTGGGCAATCACGCCGGGCCGCTGGGCGGCCTTTACGGGCCCACCGGGGAGGAGGCTCCCGCGCTGGTGCCGGACTCGGTCAACGGGCGGCCGGTGGTCCGTTTCGACGGGGTCGATGACGTGCTGGAAATTCCCAACGCGCCGTCGCTGCAGCCGCTGGAGGGCGGATGGACCGTGCTGGTGGCCGCCCGGCGCGCCGGGCCGGGCCAGGGCGATTTTCCGCAGATCATCGGGTCGCGGCCGTGGGTGGCCGGCCTGGACAAGGGGTGGGCGGTGGCGCTGAGCGGGACCGGTCTGTTGACCAGCCATTTTGCGGACGACGCGAGCGGGCATGACGTGCCGGCGGTGACCAGCGCGGCCGCTCTGGGCGAGGCCTTCGAGATCTGGCAGGTGGAGGAGGACCGGGCGGGCGGCCGGACGAATTTTTTCCGGCGCGCGGACCTGGACCGCTCACTGGAGACGTCCATGCCGGTGGAAGTGGTCGATCAGCTCGAACCCATCCACCTTGGCCGGGAGATGGGCGGCGCCAACAACCGGCGCGCCCAGATCGACCTGGCCGAAGTGCTGGTCTACAACCGGGTCCTTTCCGAGGCCGAGCGGATCACGGCGACCAGCTATCTGGCGGAGCGCTACGCGCTGCCGTTTTCCCTGAATGTCAACCCCAGCATCACCCTGACCAGTCCGGCGGCCGGAGCCAGCGTGGCGGCCGGCCAGGCGCTGGTGCTGGAGGTGGCGGCGGCCGATGGCGACGGCTCGGTCGCACGGGTCGAGTTTTTCAACGGCACCGACCTGCTGGCGACGGCCACCCAACCGCCGTATCGGGCGACCGTGCTGCCGCTGACGCCCGGGGCGATGTCGATCAGCGCCGCCGCGGTCGACAACCGGGGCGCGCGCGTGGCCACCGCCGCGGTGGCGGTGACGGTGACGGGAAGCGCTCCGGCGGCTCCGGTGACGGCTGGCCTCGAGTTATGGCTCCGCGCGGACGCCGGGGTGGTGGCGGATGAGGCCGGCCTGACCTGGCAGGACCAAAGCGGCCGCGGCAATCACGCCGCGCAGCTTGAGGTTGAAGCGCGTCCGGAACTGGTGGCCGACGCGGTCAATGGTCGCCCCGCCTTTCGTTTTGACGGGCAGGACGATTACCTGGAAATCCCGAACAACCCGACGCTACATCCGGGGGGCGACAGCTGGACGGTCTTTTTCACCGGCCAGCGCCTTCCCGGTTCCCAGGGCGACTTTCCACAGGTCATCGGTTCGCGCCCCTGGGTGGCCGGCCTTGATGCCGGGTGGTCGGTGTCGCTGAGTGCCGCCGGACTGCTCAGCAGCCATTTGGCTGATGGCGCGACCGGGCACGATGTGCCGCAGACGCTGTCCGCCTCGGTCCTGTCGACGGACCGTTATCAGGTCTGGCAGGTTGAGGAAAACCGGTCGGCCGAGGTGGTCGGCTTTTTCCAGGGCGGGGCGCTGGACCGTCAGCTGACCGCGGCCATGCCGGCGGGGCCGGTGGAGCCCGTCGATTCGATTTACATCGGGCGGGAAATCGGCGGTGCCAACAACCGGCGCGCCAGCATGGAGCTGGCGGAAGTTTTGGTGTATCGCGGCGTGCTGGCGGAGGCCGATCGACGGACGGTGACCTCCTATCTGAGCGGGCGCGCCGGGTTGATGGCGATTTCGCTGCAGAATGTGGCACCCACGGTGGTGATCGCCTCGCCGGCCGATGGTGCGACCATTGAGGTTCCGGCCACGGTGACGCTGAGCGTCATGGCGGCGGATGCCGACGGCTCGGTGGCTTCGGTGCAGTTTTATCGCGGGGTGACGCTGATCGGAACGCGCCCCGCGGCACCGTATTCGTTGAGCCTCGACGTGACGAGCCAGGGGGGCGGCACCTTCACCGCGGTGGCCACGGATAACCTCGGGACCGCCGCCGCCTCGGCTCCGGTGACCCTCACCTTCGCGGGGGCTCCGGCGGGGGTGGCCGTGGGCAAATCCAAGCTGATCCGGCAGCTGCACTACAGCGACACCTTCACCATCGGAGCGGGCGCGGCTACGCCCGAGCGCGAGGCCTACGGCGCGCAGACCTACCCGCTCCCCGAAGGGGTGGACCTTGTGGAAAACGCCCACGGCAATGCCGAGCAATTCTGGGGCGCGGGGCCGTTTTCCATCGCCACCGATGCCGCCAATCTGCCGACCGGGGCGGCTCCGTATCCCGGATCGAGCGGGGCAGGTTCGGACACCGGTTTCACGCAGCGGGGCGGGGGGGGTGACTGGAGCCTGCCGTACGGACTGAGCGATGATTTTATCATCCAGTTTGATTATGTGCAGCAGCCCGACCGGGTGGATGTGACCTTTGGCACCGGTGCCGGCGGCATCGGCGATCCGGGAAACATCTCGTTGTTTTTCCGCGCCACGGGCCAGGCGACCTTCCCGGAGGTCGGCATCTACAACTCTGGCGTGGGCGAGTTCAACACTGGGCTGACCACCTCCATTCCCGCCGCCCACGAATGGCACAACTACGCCATCCGCGTCAATCTCGCGGCGAGGACGATCGAGGTTTTCACGGGGGAGGTGTCGCGCGGGGTGCTGGATTTGAACACCCTTCGCGACGGCGCGTATGCCCCGTTCCTGAGCAATGCCTTCGTCGGCATCGGCGGGGCCGGCAACGACCGCCAGTGGAGCGACAATTTCCAGGTCGGCCTGGCCGAGCCAGGTGCCCCGCCGCCGCCATTCGTGCTCGACAGCATTGCGAGGACGGCGAACGGCTCCTCGGTCACGCTCTCGTTCGCCTCGCGGCCCAATCGGACGTACGCGGTGGACTTTGCCACCAGCCTGCAGGCTACGGGCCAGCCGGGAGGGTGGCAGGAGCTGACCGACGCGCTGCCATCGCAGGGAGCGCAGACGGAGTACGTGGACACGCAGGCCGCCGCGCTGCCCACCGCCTTTTACCGAGTGCGGGACGTCACCCCCTGAGGCACCGCGGCCGCCCGCGGCGCTGGACGCGGGGTGCAGGACTAAAAAGTGAAACCAGTGGGGTGGTGGAGACGGAGAGGAGAATGCCGGCCAACGCCGTTAGGCTGTTGGACGTGGAAGAGAGCTCCGCGGATGAACCTTCGCCTTCCAAGATGAAACGATCACTTTTTTGTCCCGCGCCCGCCCGGGCGCGGGGGCGGCTTCGGGTTGTCAGTTGCCGGCGGTTCCGGTACATTGGATTTTGCACTTTGCGTTCCGACCGCCGGCCGGCCGGCGTTGCCCGTTTTTACATCATGCCTATTCATCCGTTTTCCGCCGCCGTGCTGGCGCTGGCCGCCGTCACCCTGATTCAGCCCTGCCTTGCGTCGCCGGATTCGGTCGTCTCCTTCAACGAAGTGCAGTACCACCCCGCCGCGCCCGGCGGGAGCGGTGAGTGGATCGAGTTGTGCAATCAGATGGGCATCAAGGTGGATGTCTCGGGGTGGCGGATCGATGGCCTCGGCTACACCTTTCCCGCCGGCACGATCATCGAGCCCGGAGCCCACGTGGTGGTGGCCAAAACGCCCGCGGCCGGGCAGTTCGGGCCGTTTTCAGGCAGTCTCAACAACGCCGGCGAGCGGTTGCGGCTCATCAATCACAGCGATCGGCTGATGGATGAACTGGAGTTCCAGGATGACGCGCCGTGGCCGGCGGCACCCGATGGCTCCGGATCCACGCTGGCCAAGGCGCACCCGCACACCGCCAGCACGCTCGCTGCGAGCTGGACGGTTTCCAGCCAGACCGGCGGCACGCCCGGTACCGCGAATTTTCCAGCGGCGGATGCGCCGCCGCCGCGGACGACTGTGCCCGTGCTGAGGCTGGCCGACGTCTGGAGATACAACGATGCGGGCCAGGACCTGGGCGCAGGATGGGCGGGCACCGCGCATGCGGCGGGCGGGGCCTGGAAGGCCGGCCCGGGAGCGCTTGGATACGAAACAGCGGCCACGGTGCCGATCGGCACCCCGCTGGCCTTTCCGGGGCTCAACGACCCCTACGTCAACACCTACTATTTTGAGACCGAGTTCGCGGTGACAGCGGCGCAACGGCCCCTGGTGCAGGCGTTGAAAGTGCGGCATGCCCTCGACGATGGCGCGGTGTTTTATCTCAATGGAACCGAGGTCTACCGTTTCAACATGCCCGTCGGGCCGGTGACCGCGGCCACCGCCGCGACCGCCAGCGTGGATGCCGGCACCGCCTTGTCGGCGGATGTTCCGCTGGATTTCAGCGCGTTGCAGGCCGGATCGAACCGGCTGTCGGTGGAAGTGCACCAGTTCGCCATCGGAAACAGCGACATTGTCTTTGGGGCGGAGCTGGATCTCGAGGTTGCGGCGGCGGCTGCCGGGGAGCCGGCATCGCTGCGGTTCAACGAGCTGCCTCCGGCGACGGCTGCGGGCTTCTGGGTGGAGCTGGTCAACGACGGGTCCGCCCCCCTCGAGCTCGGCGGGTTGATTCTCTCCGTCGGCGGCGATCCGCTGCGCGAATTCGCCCTGCCGGCGGGCCTGCTGGCCCCGGGCGCGCTGCTCCTGCTGGATGAGCCGGCTCTCGGGTTCCGGCCCGGGGATGGGGAAAAGCTGTTCCTGTTCGCCACCGGCAAGACCTCGGTCATTGATGCCCGGGCCCAGACCGGGCGCCTGCGGGGCCGGGCCGCGGACCGCGGCGGGGTTTGGGCTTATCCGGCCAGTCCGACCCCCGGACAGCCCAACGCTTTTGTTTTCAACGACAGCGTTGTCATCAGCGAGATTCAGTCCAACCCCCCCGTGCTGGCCCCGGTCCCGGGGGTGCCGGCGACATTCGAAAACATCCCGCTCATTGGTTTCGGCGACACCTGGCGGTACAATGACGCGGACGAGGAGCTGCCCTTGGGCTGGGCGGCCGTGGCGCACGCCGCGGGCGGAAACTGGAAGTTCGGGGCCGGGCCGGTCGGCCGTGAGGACGCGGTGCTGCCGGTGCCGCTGGCCACCGTGCTCGAGCCGTATGAGCCGGCCACGGTCGCTTATTATTTTGAAAGGGACTTCACCGTGGCACCGGGCCAGCTGGCGCAGGCGGAGTCGCTGGAAGTCACTCATCTGATCGATGACGGCGCGGTGTTTTATCTCAATGGCATCGCGGTCGGACGGTTCAACATGCCCGAGGGCGAGCTCGGTCCGGAGACGCTGGCCCTCACCGGTCTTGGCGACGCGGCCCCGGTGTCCTTGGTCATCCCTCCCGCCGGCCTGCAGGCGGGAGCCAATCGGCTGTCGGTGCAGGTGCATCAGAACACGGCGGGCAGCAGCGACCTGGCCTTCGGCCTGAAGCTGGACCTGCGGCGGCAGTTGACCCCCGAGCAGCCGGCCCTGCCCATGCGAAAATCCGACAACCAGTGGCTCGAGATTGCCAATCGCAGTGCGGCGGCGGTTGATCTGACCGGCTGGGGTTTTGCGGACGGCATCGATTTTGAGTTTGCGGCGGGCACCGTGCTGGCTTCCGGCGAGCACGCCTGCGTCGTCCGCGAGCCCGCGCTTTTTGCCGCCGCCTATCCGGCAGCCCGGGTGCTCGGCGTTTTTGGCGGATCGCTTTCCCGCGGCAGCGGCAGCCTGGTGCTCCGCGATGCGCTGCGGAACACGGTGGATGAGGTGGCCCACCATGACGGGGGGCAGTGGCCCGAATTTGCGGATGGCGGCGGATCGAGTGCGGAGCTGCGCGACCTGTCGGCCGACAACATGGCGGGCGCGGCCTGGGCCGCGAGCGATGAGAGCGGCCGCACCGAGTGGAGGACGTATACGTACCGCGGGGTGGCCCGGGCGAGCCGGGGCCCGGATTCGCAGTGGAGGGAGTTTAACATCGGGTTGATGAGCGCGGGGGAGGTCTGGTTTGATGATTTCAGCGTGATCGAGAATCCCGAGGGAGCGGCCACGCAGAAACTTGTCGACGGGGGGTTCGACACTGCGGCCGCCTGGCGGCTGCGCGGCAACCACCGCCACGGAGGCGTGATCCCCGATCCGGACAATGCCGCCAATCGCATCCTGCGGATGGTGGCGACCGGCCCGACCGAGCACATGCACAATCAGGTCGAGACCACCCTGGCGAGCGCCATCGTCAATGGCCGCGAGTATCAGATTTCCTTCCGGGCCCGGTGGGTCACGGGATCCAACCAGCTTCATTCAAGGCTGTATTTCAACCGCCTCGCACGGGACAATGTGATCGACCGGCCCCTTCATCCGGGGACCCCCTCGGCGCCAAATTCGCGGGCCGTGGCCAACCTCGGGCCGGTGTATGCCGGGCTTCGGCATTTTCCCGCAGTGCCGGCGGTCGCGCAGGCGGTCACCGTCTCTGCGTCGGCGACGGACGCGGACGGCGTGGCGTCGATGTCGCTCTTTTATTCGGTCAACGGAGGCGCCTTTCAGAGCGCCGGCATGTCGCGAGTTGGCGGCCGGTACGAGGGCGGCGTTCCCGGGCAGACGGCCGGCGCGGTGGTGCAGTTTTATCTTCGCGGCACCGACGGACTGGGGGCCGTTTCGTTTTTTCCCGCCGGGGGCCCGGAGTCGCGCGCCCTTTACAAGGTCAACGACAACGCCGCGGCCACCAACGGCTGGCACAATTTCCGCATCATCACCACCAACGCGGACCGGGACTTCATGCACACCCCCACCGAAGTCATGAGCAACGACCGCATCGGCGCGACGGTGATCGACCGGGAAAACGACATTTATTACGGCGTGGGGGTGCGCCTGAAGAGCAGCCAGCGGGGGCGCAACCAGCCGGGCCGGGTCGGGTACAATCTCAGCTTTCCCCCGGACGCGCTCTTTCGCGGCGTGCATGGCGGCGTGGCGGTGGACCGCTCGGAGGGCGGCTCCCCCGGCCAGCGCGAACTGTTGTTCGATGTCATGATTTCCAATGCGGGCGGGCCGATCAGCCGGTACTACGACTTCATCAAGGTGCTCTCGCCCCGCAGCAGTCTGACCGGCGGGGCCATCCTGCAGATGGCGCGTTACGAGGACGTGTTTCTCGACTCACAATTTGAGAATGGGTCGGAGGGATTCCTCTATGAATACGAGCTGGTCTATTATCCCACCACGGCCACGGCGGCCGGGGCAAAGATTCCCGAGCCGGACAATGTGCAGGGCGTGCCGGTTTCCAACCTGGGGAACACTCCGGAGGATTACCGCTGGAACTTTTTGAACAAGATCAACCGGGAGGCGGATAATTTCGCGCCGATTATGAACTACGCCAAACACTTCAGCAAGAGCGGAGCGGCTTTCGAGGCCGGGCTCGAGGAGGTGGTCGACGTCGATGCCTGGCTGCGGGGCATGGCTTATGCGGTGCTGACCGGGGCGGGGGATAACGCAGCGGCCGGCGACCAGCACAACGGGATTTATTACGCCCGGCCCGACGGGCGCGTCATCTTTTTCCCCCACGACATGGATCTTGGCTTTGACGTCGGCCGTGGTCTGTTCGGCAATCCGCAGTGCGCCGCCCTGACGAACAATCCGGTCCGCCGCCGCCTCTATCTGGGGCACCTCCACGATGTCATCAACACCACCTTCAACAACAAATACATGTCTATCTGGACGCGGCATTTCGCGGCGATCGATCCGCGCCAAGACTGGGCTGCCGAACTGAGTTACATGACCAGTCGGTCCAACAACGTCCTGGCCCAGATTAACAGCCGCATCCCGGCGGTGGATTTTTCGCTCTTGACCCCGGGGCCGCTGACCGTGGCTGGCAGCCAGGCGGTCCTCACGGGCCGGGGATGGGTGAACGTCCGCGGGATCCGGCTTGCGGGCAGCGGCGGGTTCCTGGACGTGACCTGGACGGACGCCAGCAGCTGGCAGGTGGTGGTGCCGGTCCCGCCCGGACCGAGCGAGGTCAGGCTGGAAGCCGTCGATTTTTCCGGCGTGGTCGCCGGCACCGCCACAATCGCGGTCAACAACACATCGCTGGTGGCCCCGGCGGCGGCCGCGAATTTGGTGGTGTCGGAGATCATGTACCACGCGTTGGGGCTCACGCCCGCGGAGACCGTGGCCGGCTTTGTCGACGAGGATCAGTTCGAATACGTGGAGGTCATGAACATCGGCGCGCTCACGCTCGACCTGACGGGGGTGCGCTTCACCAGCGGCCTCATTCATGATTTTGCCCCCGGCACCAGGCTCGGGCCGGGAGCGCGCCTGGTGGTCGCGGCGGAGGCCGCGGCGTTCCTCTCGCGCCACCCGGATGCCGGCGGCCGGCTGGCCAGCGGGGGCTTCCAGGACGGCCGTCGTCTGGCCAACCGGGGCGAGGTCCTGCTGCTCATCGATGCCGGAGGCGGGATCATCAAGGATTTCGCTTATGGCGACGCCTTTCCGTGGCCGGTGGCCGCGGACGGCCAGGGGGCCAGCCTGGTGCTGGTGGCACCGCAGGCGAACCCGGATCACGCCGTGCCGGAAAACTGGCGCAGCAGCGTCGCGCTGGGAGGGGCACCCGGGGCGGGCGATGCGGTCGCCTTTGCCGGAGAGCCCTCCGCCGATGCCGACGAAGATGGCCTGAACGCGTTTCTTGAGCATGCCATTGGCACCAGCGATCTGGCGGCGAACGCGGGCGGTCCCGCCGGCGATCCGGCCGGGACCAGCTTTGCCGTCGCCGCTGACGGGCATTTGCTGTTTTCCGCCACCCGCAACCTGGCGGCTGATGACGTGGTCCATCAGGCCGGCCTGTCCACTGACCTGGTCACCTGGAGCACGGAGGCGTGCGTCCGCATTTCCGAAATGGCGGGTCCCGGGGGCACCAGCACGATCACCTGGCGCTCGCTGGCTCCCGCGTCGGGACCGACGTTCGTCCGTCTCGAACTGCAGGCGCGCTGAGCCGGCGGCGGGGCGCAGGCGAGGCAGCGGCCCGTGGATGGAATCACATCATCGTGTGATGGTGCGGGCGGGTGCTTGTTTGCAAGATGGCGACTTCATTTCCACCCATACATCCCATGAAATCCCACCATTTTAGTCTCCTTTGCGCCGGACTTTCCAGTCTGGCCGCCGGGTTCGATTCCGCCTCCGCCGCCGGTGTGGCGGTCGGCAGTTCCGCCCTGATCGGGCAGCTGCAGTACAGCGACAGTTTCACCATTGGTGCCGGAGCGACAACTCCCGACCGCCAAGCCTATGCGGCGCAGACCTTCCCGCTGCCGGCCGGGGTGGATGCGGTGGAAAACGTGCATGGGAACGCGGCGCAGGCGTGGGGTTCAGGACCGTTCTCGATCGCCACCGATGCCGCCAACCTGCCCACCGGCAGCGCTCCTTATCCCGGCACCAGCGGGGCCGGCTCGGACACCGGGTTCACGCAGCGGGGTGGGGGCGGCGACTGGAGCCTTCCCTATGGCCTCAGCACAGAGTTTATCATCCAGTTCGATTATGTGCAGCAGCCGGACCGGGTGGATGTGAGCATCGGCTCCACCGGGAGCGATATTTTCGGAGCGGGCAACCTTTCGCTGTTCTTTCGGACGACCGGCAATGCCCTCCCGGAGGTGGGCATTTTTAATGTGGGGGTGGGGGAGTTCAACACCGGCCTGACTGCGGGCATTCCGGCGGCCGACCAGTGGAACAACTATGCCATCCGCGTCGACATCCCCGGGCGGGCCATTGAAGTGTTCACTAATGAGGTGTCGCGCGGCATGATCGACCTCGCCACTCTGAATGGCGGTGCCTACGCCCCGTTTCTCGACAACAGTTTTGTCGGCATCGGCGGCGCGGGCAATGACCGACAGTGGAGCGACAACATCCAGGTCGGCCTGCCGGTGCCGGAACCCGGCGCGGCGCTGCTGGCCGGCCTCGCTGGACTCGGGTTGCTGCGGCGCCGCCGGGCCTGATCGGCCTTGAGGGGCGGGGAGGGGCGCACCGCCGGAGGCCGTGTCCGTCCTTGCCGCGGCGCGGATCCGGCTACGTTTACCATTGTGGCCCGTGCGACGCCTGTCCATTCCCAGCCGACCTGTCCGCGTTGCCGGCAGGAGGTGGGGGTATTTCCGGGGTGCCTTGAATGCGGGTTGACGCTCGGCGTGTTGGATGCGGTGAACGGCACCGGGGAGGTGGTGGTGGAGCGGGTCAATGACATCAGCGGCGTGCTTGGGGAATCAGGCCGGTCGCTGCTGGGCGCGGAAGTGGCACGCTTGGAGGCGTGTTTTCCGCAGGTGTTTGTGGTCGTGCATCTCAGTGCGCTCGGCTCGGTGCCGGCGCTCCGGCAGTTTGGATTCTGGTTGTTGAACCGGGCGGCGCTGGCGGGAGGCTCCATCATGCGACCGAATGAAAACGGCGTGCTGGTCCTGATTGATCCGACGGGTCCGCTGGCGGGTTTGCGGCGGCTGCGCGGCGGCGGCCAGCGATCCGGCCGGACAACCCCCAACCCGGCTTCCCCTCATGCGTGAGCCACTGGTCCAATCCGGCAGTAGACCGGTTCGGGTGTGGCGGTGGCGGTGCCTGGGCACCGTGCTGGCCGCGGTTTTGCTGGGTCCGGGTGGGCTGGCGGCCGCGGAGGAGGACGGCAGCCAGTTGCCGCTGTCCGCTTCCGGCATGGGGGCGGTGGCCGAGGAGGAGTTGTCGCCGACGCTGGAGTCAAACCGCCAGCCGCTAGGGCCGGACCCCTTGACGCTGCCGCAATGGTCGGCGGTCGAGCAGGCGGCCTTCGGCGCGGGTCGCCCGGTCAATCTGGGCGGCGGTTTATGGACGGCGGAGCGGTATCCGTTGCAGCCAGTGCCGCCCTGGCCGGAGCCCGCGGTGACCGGTGTCGCCATCGGGCCGGGCGTGCTTGGGTGGGACCTGCTGTCTCTTTATGGAGCAGCCCGCCACTGGTGCGTGGATCCCAAGGACTGCTGAGCGCGGAGCGGCGCGCCCGGCTGGAGCATCACCTGGCCGCCCACGCCCGGTCATCCGGCCCTCCCGTGCGCCTGTGGCTGCTGGGCCCCGGCCAGTCGCTGGCGGCGGCGTTGGATGACGACACCGTGCATCGGGCGAGTTTTGGCAGTGAATCGCCGGGTGTGCTGGCGATCGTTCATGCCGCCGATCCACTGGCCGCGCGCCTCGTGCTCCCTCCGGCGCTCGCCTCCCGGGCCAACTCCTGGGCCGGCCCGGTGATCGGTCAGATCGATCTGCGAGCGGCGGCCGGAGATCAGCTCGATCAATTGGCGCTCTGGCTCACGCTGGAGGCGGACTCCCTGCCCTCGACAGCGACGGGCCTCGCGGCTTGGGCGGCTCTCCCAGCACCATCCGCGGGGCGAGGGGAATCATTGCTGGTGTCCTGGTCCAAGTGGGGGATGGGGGCAGCCGCTCTGGTCGCCATGGTGCTCGGCGGCGTCTGGGCGGTTTGGTTCTATCGCCGTCGCCCGGCCTCGGCCGCACTTTCAGCGCCGATGCCAGTCCCCCAAACCGACCGTGCCCCGCGTTTGGGCGGTCCGTACAGCGGTGGTTCAGGGGCGGTCCTGAAGTGGTGATGGCCAAAAAACAGCTTGGCTCGCGGGGAACCGGTGGGCATGCTGATTTTTCAGCGAAACGAACGCATGCACCTCCAAGCGACTGATGGTTACGGACGGAACTCAATCGGATCGGCCGTGGCCGGGGGGCGGCCTGAACGGTGGGAGCGGGTGCCGGGGGTGACGGCTGGCTGCTGGGGTCTGGCCTGCGCGGTTGTTTTGGTGGCGGGATGTTCTCCGCAGAAACCAGCGGAGGGGGCGGCGGGTCCGTCCGGGGCGTCGCCTGCGGTGACCTTGGAGCCCCAGGGGCCGTCGGCCGGGGGTGCGGTCGGCCTGGAGGCGGTGGGGGGCCAGGGTGGGTCCTCGCCGCCGGCAGGATCGAGCGCCGCGGAAGGGGCGTCCGCCGTTGAAGCGGCGGGGGCGGGCGGGGGCGCGGAGCCTGCGAGCGCGTGGAGTGACGCGGTCAAGGCCCAGCTGGCGCGGATCGCCAGCGCGATCGCGAAAGGCGGGGCTGGCACCGCCGAGACCTCCGTGGCGTTTTCCGAAGGCATCGAGGTGATCGAGACCCGCGGGGTGGGGCCGAAGGCCGTGTACGAGGGGGGGGCGATCAAGGTGGGAGAGGTTCGTCCGACCGGTGATGCGGGGCCGGTGATCCGGGTGGCTCCGGACGAATTTGTGGGTCGGATCCGGGAGCTGCTGGTGCTGGCGGGGGAGGAGCCGGAGGGGGCGGTCCACTTCAAGCTGTACGGCATTGAGCGTGCGGGCGCGCACTTGAAGACCCGGCAGCGCCTGACCGCGCGGGGCGCGCGCGGGGGGCGGCCGGTGCGGTCGCACGCGGAGGTAGAGGCGACCTGGGTCATGCCGGCCGGGGACGGGCCGCCGCGGCTCGCGGGTTTTTTCCTGCCGAAGGTCATGCAAAGCGAACTCGTCCCTGACCGGGGCGGGGTGTTCGAAGACATTGCCGGCCGCGTGCTCGGGGGCAATCCGTCCTGGCGCGGGCAGCTGCAGCCGGGCATGAATTCCTGGGTGCGCCGGATCGAGCGCTCGTTGAAACCGGATTTTCTCGGCTATCACGGCATGGCGATCGGGGATGTGGACGGAGACGGGCGGGAGGATCTGTATCTCTGCCAGCCGGGGGGGCTGCCCAACCTCCTGTTCCGGCAGCAACCGGACGGAACCATGGTCGATAGCTCCGCCGCGGCCGGGGTCGACTGGCTGGACAATTCGACCGGGGCGCTGCTGGTTGATCTGGATAATGACGGCGACGCGGACTTGGCCGTGGCCACGCAGCGGGCGTTTTTGGTGATGGAGAACGACGGCGCGGGCCGGTTCGCCTTGCGGGCGACGCTGCCCGCGGTCGGGCTTGGCTATTCCCCGACCGCGGCCGACTACGACCTGGATGGCGACCTCGATTTTCTGGTGCTGCGGTATGGGGCTGACAGCAGCGGGATCGGGGGGTTTCCCACACCGCACCCGTTTGACGACGCGCGCAACGGCGGGGCCAACGTGCTCCTGGAAAACCGGGGGGGGTTTCGTTTTGCGGACGTCACGGAGGCGAAGGGGCTGGGGGTCGACAACACGCGGTTTTCGTTCGCGGCCTCCTGGGAGGATTTCGACAATGACGGCGACAGCGACCTGTATGTGGTCAACGATTTCGGGCCGAATCAGCTGTTTCGCAACGACGGGGGGAGGTTCCTTGATGTGTCCGCGCCGAGCGGTGCCCAGGACTGGGGGTTTGGCATGTCCGCGACCTGGGCGGATTACGACCGCGACGGCCACATGGACATTTATGTGTCGAGCATGTTTTCGGGGGCCGGCAACCAGGTTGTCCCCCACGCCGACTTTAACCCGAGCATGCCCGAGGAGACGCGGCTCAAGTACCTGAAGATGGTGCGCGGCAACACACTGTTGAAAAACCTCGGGACCGGGCGCTTCGCGGATGTCACCGATCCGATGGCTGAAGGCTTCGCCCGCTGGGCCTGGGGCGCCAAGTTCGCCGACCTCAACAATGACGGGTGGGAGGACCTGTATGTCGCCAACGGGTACATTTCCCAGCCCGACAAGGATGACTTGTGAATGTTTTTCTGGCGGCGCGTCGCGCCGCAAAGTCCGAAGGAGGGGCTCAAGCCCACCGCCACCCCCGGCTATGCGCGGAATTTCCGCGATCTCAACCGCATGGTTGCCCAAGGGAAGTCGTTCAGCGGCTATGAACCGAACGCGCTTTTTCTGAATCTGGCGGGTGGCGGCTTTGCCGATGTCGCCGGGCTGCTCGGGGTCGATTTCAAAGATGATGCCCGCGCGGTGGCGGTGATGGATTGGGATCGGGATGGGGATCTGGACCTGTGGGTCACGAACCGCACCGCCCCGCGGGTCCGCCTCCTGCGCAACACGAACCGGTCCGGGGATGCCTTTGTCTCGATCCGGCTGACCGGCAACGGCAGGACGACGAACCGGGACGCTGTCGGCGCGCGGCTCACGCTGTGGTCGCCGTCCTCGCCGCAGCTCAAGCAGCTGCGGACGGTTCGCGCCGGTGACGGATTCCTCTCCCAATCGAGCGCCTGGACTCATTTCGGCCTCGGCCGGATGGTCGACGACCTTCGGCTCAGCATCGCGTGGCCCGGGGGCACCACCGAAACGATCGACGGTCTCAAGGCCAATGCGCAGTACACGATCGCGCAGGGCCAGGGGCGGGTCGGCGTCCCGGTGCCGGTGCCGGTGCCGGCGGCGGCGGCGGCGGCACCCGCGAACGCGCCCGCCGCCGGGTCTGAATCCCTGGAGGCTCCGGGTGCGGGCGGGTTTTGGGTCGCCAATCGGGTGCCCTTTCCGAAGCTGACCTATGCCGACGAGACGGGCTCCGCCCGCTCGACCGCAGATTTTCTGGGCCAGCCGGTCCTGATCAACCTGTGGGCGACGTGGTGTGCGCCCTGCCTCAAGGAACTGGGAGATTTCGGCGGGCATGGAGCGGCGATCCGGGCTCAAGGCGCGACGGTCCTCGCGCTCAATGTCGACGGACTGGCCGTGGATGGGGGCGCGGCCTCCGGGGCCAGCCCGGCCGGGGTGCTGGCGCGGGCGGGTTATGACCTGCCCCACGGGACCGCGAACCAGGAGAGCCTGGCCATGATCGAGGTGCTGATCGAGTTTCTGTCGTCGCGGCAGACGCCGCTTTCCATCCCCACCAGCTTCCTGGTCGATGCGGAGGGCGCGGTGGCGGCGGTCTATCTGGAGGCGGTCGGCTGGGAACAGCTGGAGGGGGATCTGGCCATGCTGAAGGCGACCCCGGCCGAGCAGCTCAAGCGGATTGCTCCCCGCGCGGGGCAATGGTTCGCCGACCCGCGCCAGATTGATCGAGCCGCGTATCTGGGCGATTATGCGACCCTTTTCGCCACGAACGGATGGCCCGAAGAATCGCAGCGCCTCTACCAGGCGATCGGGCCGCGGGATGGCGTGCGCAGCGCCCAGGAACATTACAACCTGGCGAAAGCCGCCGCGCAGCAGGGGCAGAAAGAACAGGCCATGGAACAATATCGCGCGGCGCTGCGGCTGCAGCCCGAATACGGGGAGGCGCTCACCGGACTCGGGGCCCTGCTGCTCATGGAGAAGCGGGTGGAGGAAGCCCGGCCCCTTTTCGAGAAGGCGCTGAGCATCGATCCCAATCATGCCACCGCCCTCGTGAACATGGCGATGATCGATCAGGCCCGGGGCGACTCCGCCCGCGCGCTCGAACGCCTCCGGTCAGTGGTCGCCCGAAACCCGGACTTCGCGGAAGCCCGCCTGAACCTGGGATCTCTCCTGGCCTCGATGAAAAAACACGACGAGGCCATCACCCATTTGTCCAAAGCGGTCGAGCTGGCTCCGAAGCGGACGGTCGCCCAACTGAATTTGGCCGCGGCCTACATGGAGACCCGGCAGTGGGACCAGGCCGAGGAGCACTATCGCCGGGCCCAGGCGCTCAGTCCAGACATGCCCCATGTCCACGCGGGCCTCGGCGCGCTGCGGGCGCGCCAGGAACGCCATGCCGACGCCGTCGCCTGCTTCCGCACCGCGCTCTCGCTCGGCGGCACGATCCCTCAGACCTGGACCCAGTTGGGCCGGTCGCTCCTGGCCCTGGGCGAAAAACAGGCCGCCCTGGAGGCGATTAACACCGCATTAAAATTGGATCCCCGCCATGCCGGCGCGAAACGGGCGCTGCTCGACGCTGGGTTAGTCGGCGAATAAGGATTTATTTTTCGCTTCGGCTTGACGCCCGGCTGTGTTTTGACGCAACATGCGTGCGACATCGAAAATTCGCTCTTTCAGCCGTCGCCTTGTGTGCCACCCGAACCGGTGGCGGGTGGGGGTTGGATGGTCGTGAATTACGTGTTAAAGCCGGAATCCTACTCATGATTGCAAAACACATACAGCTCCTGGCGGTGGCAGCCTCCTGCCTCCTGGCGTTTGGAGCCCAGGCCAATGATATCGAGCCAGGAAAGGAATTCTATACGGCCATCAAGACGGCGAATCCGATCGTCCTGGACGGCGACCTCTCGGAGTGGCGCGGTGCCCAGCTGCTGGCCGACCCGCGATTTTCGATTCCGAAAGGCAGCGGTGCCGCGGGGCAGCTCGTTAATTTTGAGGTCCACAATGGCGGTTCTTGGACTGGTCCGGACGACCAAACGTCCAATGTCCGGGTCGTCTATGACGACGACAATGTGTACTTCGGTTTTGTCGTTACCGACGACTACCATGAAAACGCCGCCAACAGCGCCTGGAACGGCGATTCGGTGCAGCTCATGATCGCCAACGAAACCCGGGACAGCCAGGTGGCGCTCTACAACTATGCGCTCGGCGGCACCGAAGAAGCCCTGGGCGGCATCGTTATTTTGCACGAGGCCGGCCCCGGCGGCACCGAAGCAGTCATCATCCGCGACACCACCACCAAACGAACGACTTACGAAATCAAGCTGCCGAAAGAATCGCTGGGGCTCGAAGCGCTGACCGGGGGGGTGCAGTTCGGACTGGGCATGGCCATCAATGACGGGGACCTGGACACGCCCGGTCAGAAAGGTTGGGGCGGCTTGGGCGCCCACGCACTGGTCTTCGGTAAAAGTCCCGGGGAAACCGCCCTGGTCACGCTGGCCATGGCCAATGACATCGAACCTGGCAAAGAGTATTATTTCGCCAGTCCCGTCCCCGGCCCGATCGTTCTCGACGGGGAGCTTGGCGATTGGAGCGGAGTGGGGGTGCTTTCGGACCCGAGATTTGCGGTGCCGAAGGGCTCTGGCAGCCGCGGCGGAGGCGCGCTGACCCTCTTTGAAGTGCATAACGGGGGTGCCTGGTCGGGGCCTGACGACCAGACCTCGGCGGTGCGGATCGCTTACGATGAGGAAAATGTGTATTTCGGGTTTGTCGTCACCGACGACTATCATGAAAACGCCGCCAACAGCGCCTGGAACGGCGACTCGGTGCAGCTCATGATCGCCAATTCCAAACAGGACGCGCAAGTCGCGCTCTACAATTACGCGCTTGGCGGCACCGAGGACGCCTTGGGCGGGGTGGTGATCCTGCACGAGGCCGGGCCGGGAGGCACCGAAGCCGTTGTCAACCGCGATTCCGACACCAAGCGCACGACCTACGAAATTAAGCTGCCCAAGGCGTCGATGGGGCTCGAGGAGCTGACCCTTGGCACGATGTTCGGGCTGGGCATGGCCATCAATGACGGTGACCTGGACACGCCCGGTCAGAAAGGTTGGGGCGGACTGGGCGCCCACGCGCTCGTCTTTGGGAAAAGCCCGTCGCAAACCGCTCTGGTCACGCTCGGCATCGGTGGCGGCGGTGCCGCCTGTTTCCTGTCGGCCATCAGTCCTCCGGTGATCACGGCCTTGAACCGGTTTTCATTCCGCGGCAATGACTTTGAGGGATGTATCGTCGATCCTGCGGCCACCAAACTGCTGATCGACGGGCAGCCGGCCGCGCTGGTGGCCAGCCCGAAGGTGCTTGGCGCCACTGACTTCACTCACACCCTGGCGGCCACCTTTGCGCCCGGTTCGGAGCACACTTTTGTCATCGAATTGCGGGACACCACTGGCAATGTCATCACCGAGCGGAGCACCTTTACGTCTCCGGTCTACGTGACCCTGACGCCACCGATGAAGGCTTCGAACGTGGATACGACCAAACCCGGCTTCAAATGGAGCGTCTTCCAGAACGAAATCTACCTCCACACGTCGCTTGATCAGACCGAGCTCGCGCTCACCGGCGGATTGGTCGATGCCAATGGGGATCCGGTCACCGAAAACCTCGCGGATGCCCAGCTGTTTGGTCCGGCGCTCGGTGCCGGCACGGTGGTCGGCCCGCTCGTCGAATTCGAGATTCCGACGGTCATCAATTTGAGCGTGACTGAAGGCGGGGCCGACGGCAATTTTTCGCCGGACGACCAGATGCCCGGGGTTCCGGGCATCAATCTCTCCGGAGACGGTGCCAACGCTCAGATCCTCACCTACGTCGAGTTCCCGGCTGGGTTCATCACCATGGGGGTGAACAGTGACGACGGGTTCCGGCTGGAGGCCGGTCCCCCCGAGCTGCGCGAGATGCTGGGCGAGTTCAACGGCCCGCGGGGGGCGACGGATACCCTCTTTGTCTTCAACGTCGCTGAAGCCGGCCTCTATCCGATTCGGGCCATCTGGCAGAACGGTGGCGGCGGTGCGAATATCGAGATCTTCACCGTCAAGGCGGACAACACGAAGGTCCTGCTTAATGACATCGCCAACGGCGGGTTGAAGGCTTATCGCAGTGTCACGTCCGGTCCTTCCGGTGCGTTCGCAATCACCAAGATCACGATGGATGCGTCCCGCAATGTGGTTCTGGAATGGAGTTCACGGACCGGTGTCAGCTATGCGATCGACGGATCGGCCACTCTCGCCGCACCGTGGCAGAAAGTGGGCGAGACCGTGCCCTCGGGTGGAGCGACCACGCAGTCGGTCTTGAGTGCAGCCGCGTTGACCGCTCTTGAAAGCACGGGTCAGCTGTACTTGCGGGTCCGCGAGCTCTAGGCACCTTCCGCCGGTTGGGGACGCCGGTCGTTTCGGCGTCCCTGGCATCGTCAGATTCCTGGGTGAGTGACTCGCCCGGGGGTGGAGAGCGGATGGCCGCCCCACCTGGGAGCGCAGGGTCCCTGCCGGTTCGCGGCCGCAGGGGCTGGGCGCTCGCGTCCGGGGGCGCGGGAAGGGCCGTGGCGCGGCGGTTGAATTGCCACAGAACGGCGGGCGCGGGGTGGTTTGGCAGGCGTGGCGCGCATGCAGGATCGGTCGGAACGCGCAGTGGCGGCCGGTTGAATCCGGCGGGCATGATCCCCGGGGCCATCGACCGACCAGCAAAGCTGCGACGATGATGAGCGGTCACCCGGAAGGCGGCGGCAGCGCAGGGCCCCTCATCTGCGGTCGCGCGCGGGCACCGGCCATGCCACGTGGTACACGGAGAGGGATTCGAACCCCCGACCGCCTCGGTGTAAGCGAGATGCTCTACCGCTGAGCTATCCGTGCCTGGGACGTGGATGGACCACGATGAATAGTGGGCCGTGGCGGTGGCGGATGCAACCGGCTTCGGGGCGCGTTTGCAGAGGCCCGACGGGCCGGCCTACGACAGCCCAAGGCAACGCCCTGGGATTCAGAATGAAAAGTCAGGAAGGCCTGAAAGGGCGACCAAAGCCGTCGATGGCGCGATGCCTTTCCCTGGGTGAAGGATTCATTTGCCGGTGGTCGGGGCGGCGGCTTTGCCGAGGCTGCCGAGGTAGCTGAAAAGGTCGAGCAGCTCCTCCCGGGTCAGGCTGTGGAGCAATCCGGCGGGCATGAGCGAGCCGAGCTCTTTTTCCTCGGCGACGGTGGGGCGGGGGAGTCGCTGGACGGCACCGGTGGCCGGGTCGCGCAGGCTGAGGTCCTGCGGCGGGCCGGGGGCGCGGTAACCGACGATGATCTCGCCGGTTTTGGTGGTGGCCTGGACGGCTTCGAAACCTTCCTTGATTTCTTTCTGGGGGGCGAGCACGGCGCCGACGAGGAAGTCGATTGGCTGGGCGGCACCCACGGCGTCGAGGGCCGGTCCGAGGCGGCCGCCTTCGCCGCCCACGGCGTGGCAGGCGACGCAGGTCAGTTCGGCGCGGCGGAAGATGTCGCGGCCGCGACCCGGGTTGCTAGAGGCGCGGGCTTCGGCGGCCAGAGTGTGGGCAAATTCCTCGGACCACGTCCATCCGGCGGCGGCCGGCCCGGCGGCCTGGGCCAGGACTTCGGCGAGGGCGGGGTGCGACAGGCCGCGTTCGCTGAGGACTTGCAGGGCGACGGCGGCGCTGGCGGCCGACGGCGGGGTGGCGGAGAGCGCGTTGGCGAGGTGATCTGCGGCTCCCGCGCGCTGGAAGAACGGGGGGATGAGCAGCGCGGCGCGCTCGTGGGTGGCCTCGGTGGCGAGTTCGGTGGCGGCCAGGCCGGCGGCCGCCTCGGCATCCAGCGCGAGCAGGCCGGCGAGAGCGCCGGGCGCGGTGGCCGCACGCTCGAGCAGGAGCGGTTTCATTTCCTCAATCCGCCAGGCCCCGATCAGGCGCAGGGCTTCGTTCTGGAGTGGCGGCGAGGATTTGGCGAGCAGCGAGCGAAGCGCCCCCGCGAGGTCGCCGGGCGGTCGCACGTCGCGCATTTGGGCGGCACGGGTCACGGCGGGCAGCAGGCGGCTTTGCAGCGCCTCGTCGTCGAGGCCCACGATGGCGGCAAGGTCGGCGGCGTCGCCGGTTTCCGCGAGGATGGCGAGAAATGACTCACGGCTGGCCGGATCGAGCGAGGGTCCGCGCAACAGCGTGCGCAAGGCGTCGATGGTGTCCGCGGTGCCGTCGGCGCGCACGAACCGCGCGAGGCGGCCCGGGTGGTGCTCGAAAGTCAGCGTGCCTTCGCGGAACGCCGGCAGCCACTTTGACTTGAGCGAAAAGACCGCCTGTTCGAGGGCAAAATCGATGAATTTATCCGTCGGGTGGTCGGCGGCCACCATGGCGATTTCCACCGCTTCGGGCGTGTCGAGATACGTGCTGGCGACGATGGCGTGCAGGCGGACGCGGGGGTGGGGGTCGGCGGCGAGCGTGCGCAACCACCGGGAGGCCGTGTCGGTACCGAGTGATGCATGATGACGACCCAGGACGGAAGCGACGGAGGCCTTCATGTTCGGGTTGTCCGCGGCCATGCTGCTGGCAAGCCACGAGCTGGATAAACGCCCCATGCCGGCGAGCAGGCCAAGTTCCCAGGTGGCTTTGAGATGAGTCGCCTCGACCAAGTTCTCCGGCGGATTGAAGCGGCGGGCGTCGACCAGGTCGGACAGCGATCCATCGTGCAGTTCGGTCTCCACCGTTGTTGGGTCCCGCTGGGCGAGCAGGCGTTGCGAAAAAAATCGAGTCCAACGATCTGAGGCACCAAGGTTTCCGATCAGGTCCTTGGTGCTGTGCTCGACGAGCGTCGGCTTCGGCGTGAGCGCCCGCCCCTTCGCAGTGATGCGCCAGATGCGCCCGTGGTTCCGGTCGCGGTCGGGGTGGCGGAAGCTGGTCTGGTAGTGGCCGATGATCGGGTTGTACCAGTCGCAGAGGTAGAGCGCGCCATCGGGGCCGAATTTGACGTCGACCGGGCGGAAGCTGCTGTGGGTGGAAGTGACGAGGGGTTCGGCGTCCTCGAGGCGGAAGCCGGCACCGTCGTCGTGGATGGTCATGGTCCAGACGCCGTTGTTGAGGTAGCCGCCCACGATGAGGCGGCCCTGCCAGTGGTCGGGGAAGTGGGTGGTGCCGACGATTTCGCCTCCGCTCATTTTCCGGCCGCGGCCGGTGGGCCAGATGTTGGCGGGCTGGGCGGGTTTGGTGTGTTTGACCATGCCGGGCGTCGGGTAGATGACGACCGAGTTGTTGCCGGCAAGTTCGAGCACCTCACCCCAGTCGGTGAAGACGAACCCCCACGGGTTCTGCGGGTCGGCGGCGCTGCCGTAAAATCCTTCGAGGCGGAGCGTGCGGGTGTTGAGCCGCCAGATGCCGGCTTGGTCGAGTTTGACGATGCCGAACGGGGTTTCGACGCGGGCATGGGCGTGGAGCCCCTGGCAAAACCAGAGTTCACCGCCTGGTCCCCAAGCGAAAGAATTGATGTTTTGGTGGTTGTCGCCGGTGCCGAAGCCTCGGAGCACGATTTCGCGCTGGTCGGCGCGGCCGTCGCCGTCGGTGTCGCGGAGCAGCAGCAGTTCGGTGCCGTGGCCGACGTAGCACCCGCTGCCGTCGGCGAGCGTCTCCAAGCCCGTCGGGATCATGAGGCCGTCGGCGAAGACGGTGGTTTTGTCGCTGCGGCCGTCGCCGTCGGTGTCCTCGAGGATGAGGACTTTGTCGTTCGGCTCCTGGCCCGGCTCGATCTGCGGGTAGACCGAGCTGCCGATGACCCAGAGCCGGCCGCGGGCGTCGAAGCGGATTTGGATCGGTTTGACCACGCCGTCGGCTTCGGAGGCGAAGAGGTTGGCCTCAAAACCGTCGGCCATTTTGAAGGAGGCGCGTTCAGCGGCGGGGTCATTCTGGTCTTGGGCGTGGACTGGGTTGGAAAAAGCGGCGGCGAGCAAGGGGAGGGTGGCTGAAACGACAAGCAAAGCCTGGGAGCACCGCCGTCCGTCTGCGGCTCGCCGTACGGGGCGTACCCGCCCGGTGCGAAAAGGCACCGGATCATGTGGTGGCAATGCGGGCGCGTGGCCGCAGAATGACTGCGGTGCTCCCGGCTGCGGCGATCCTGGGGGTGTGGGTATCGTCATGGCTGGCGGTCGGTGTCGAGGGTTTCTTTGATCTGTGCTTCCTTGGCGGCAACGAGCGGCAGCCATTGTTTCATTTCGTCGGGGAACCAGCGTTTAGACGGATCACGGTGGTCGCGGCTCGACTGCTGCTCGGTGCGGTCGCCGTGGAGGAACGCCCAGTTTTGCGGGCGCCAGTAGTGGAACCAGAGCATGTTTTTGCGGCGCACGAGGACGGCGAGGTCGGGGTCGGCGGGGTGGTGCGGAACGATGCCGAGATTGGACAAGGCGTCAGCGGCGAGCGGCCCGCGGCTCACGTCGACATACACCCACCCTCGGCGCCCAGCGAGGGCGCGGGCGGCGGCATTGTACGGGACGACCTGGTCCGGTGGCGCGCCCTTCGGCGCGTTGGCACCGAGGAGCAGGATGCGTCGCTTGTCGCCGGCCAGACGGTTGAGGAATTGTTCATAGGCTGCGGCGAAGGCCGGCACGCCGTCGGGTCCGGCCAACGATTCCATCTTGCCGAACTGCGCGACCACGACGGTGGCGCTGACCGATTTTATCTGATCTTCCCATGACGGGAAATTGAGGTCGCGGACCTGCTCGAAGACGGTGTCGCCCTCGAACGCGAGGTTGCGGAATTTCACGGAGGAAAACCCGGGCTGCTGAAGCACCAGCAGCTCGAGATCGGGATCGTCGCGCCTCACCACCATGTCCTCGCCTCCGACGAGGGCCACAACGTCACTGGGTTTGAAAAACCGGTTGCCCGCGGCCGGTTGAACTGCCTGAGCGAGGGCAACGCCCGCAATGGTCCAGGCCATCACGACGGCGGCGGCGAAAACGGCGGCAATGGAGGTCATGCGCTCAAATCATGATGCGTCCATGGCCGTTGGAAAGCACATCTTCTGGGGGCCTGGAGGACAGTCGACGCCTGCTAGGAATACCGTGAGTGGTGCGCCACCAACCTGCCAGCCTATCTGGGCTTCCAACCCGCTCCCGCCGAATGAACGAACGCCTGCCGTTCAACCCTCTGCAGGCCCAGGAAGTTGCGACGTGGAACACCATGAGTGCCACATGGCCCCTCACTTCTTGGTGCCGGGTGGAGAGGGGTTTTGGATTGCCAGTAATGAATTGCTCGAGCTCGCCGCGGGGTAGGTCAATCCGTTCATCCGCGAGTTCATTCTCGGCCTGTTGTTTGAATTCCATTCGTGCCTAAGTTCATATACTCAGGTTGCAGCGACGCGGCTCAAGGGCATTTTTTTCCGGGGAACCCAGGCGCTGAAGCGCCTGGCGGAGAGCGGTGGACCACCGCAGAGCCTGCGGCGCCCAGCAATGGCCCCTGCTCACCCTTATCGATGAAATACATCCCTTCGTTGATTTCTGCTCGGGTGACGTTCGTACGTGTTCGAGAATGAAAATGCCCTGACACGGGCGTGGATGAGTTCAGGTCAGAGGCGCGCTGGCCAGGTTGATCCAGCGGCGGGCGGTCTGGTCGAGATCCGAGGCGGGCACCCCGTGGCGGCTGAAATAGCGGGCCTCGAGGTCGGTGATGGTCTGATCCAGCTCGCCGAGTTGGGGTGCCGCCAGGCTGGCGCGTTCCCGGATGCGGCGCAGCAGTCCGAGGACAGTCAGGGGATTGAGTTCGTCGGGCAGGCTGAAGGAGCTGGGGGTCGTGGCGGCCGGTTGGTTGGACCGCCGCCAGAAAAAGACGCCACTGGCGATGGCGGCGGCCGCGGCCAGGGCGGCGAGCAGCCAGCCCCACGGAAAGCCGGGTTTCGCGTAGGTTTCCAGCAGGTCGACGACCGGGCCGACCTGGGCGAGGTCGGCGTCGGCGTAGCGGAAATGGCTGACGAGGTGGGCGGGGTCCTGCGCGGTGCCGAAGGCGAAGGCCCGGGGCGGGACGGCCAGTCCGGGATTGGCGCGATAGGTCAGGTTCCACAGCCGCTCCGAGATGGCGCTGTTTTGTTCGGACTCGGCATCAAGCTGGGTGATGTGCACGCCCTGGTCCTCGGTCGCGGTCAGCTCGAAGTCCCCCGGGGGAAAGGAGAGTAGTTGCTCCAGCGGGGGCACCAGTCCATGGGCGGTGGCGCGGATCTCCAGGCCCAGCACGCCCTCGCGGGCTTTCCGCTCGTCCAGCACCTGCTTGATTTCCACCCGGCTGGCCGGGCGCGGGGCGGCGGTGCCGGTGGCGGCCAGTGGCAGGCGGGCCGAGGCGACCGGCAGCACCGCAAAGCCTGAGGTGTCGAGGAAATCAAGGTTTAGCTTGAGTGGCGGCACCGCATCGACCTGCGGGCCCTTCGGTTTGAGCAGGAGGTAGGCGTAGGGGGTGACGCGCCAGTCGTCCTCCCCGGTCCCGCGCGACTGGATCTTGTCGGTGTGGAACGTGCACGAGAGTACCTCAAAGCTCTCCTGGACCGCCTGGCGCGCGGCCTCCTCGAATTTTTCGCGGTAGTTTTCCGGCGGGCGTCCGAAGTTGTAATAGAATCCGCCCTGCTGGTTCTGGAGGTATTTTTGAAACCCGCCGGCTTCGCGCTCGATTTGTTTGGTGTGGCGGATTTCGATGAAGACGCCGAAGGGGGCGGTCCCGACCTGATCGGGGCCGTCGAGGCGGGTCAGGAGCTGGACCTCGGTGACGAGGTCTTGGTAATAATCGAAGAGTTCCTTCGCCTCGCGGGCGCGTTCGTGGTCGCCGGTGATCTGCAGGCCGGCGCCGAGGTAGCGGTGTTTCAGCTCCGGCTGGACCGCGCTCATGCGGGTCGAGAGCGCATTGGCAAAGTCGGTGAGGTGTTTTTTGCCGGTTTCGCCGGGCAGGGCGGCGAGGGCGTCGCGGATGAGTGGGATTTGTTTCGGGGCTTCCGGGTACTCGAATTTGACCGCTTCCAGGTCGCAGGCGCCGAGGCTGGCGTAGAACCACTGCTGGTAGACCTGGTCCGTTTGGTTTTTGTGCTCCAGCGAGGGCAGGGCCTGCGCATAGAGTTCGGCCGCCTGTTTGAACTCGAGAAATGCCGCGTCGCGTCGGGCCGTGAAATCGGAGCCGCCCTGCAGGGAGTTTTCGTAGGTGATCTGGTCGAAGCCGACGGCGGCGCGGGCCAGGCGCAGCCCCCAGTGCTCCGGATGGGCGGCCAGCGCCGGCTCCAGGGCCTCGAGCGCGGTGGTGTATCCGCGGAGCAGCTCGGCCTGGATATCCTTGTCGGTTCGTTTGGTCTTGGCGTCCTGCTGCACCTTGGGGGCGCGCCAGACGGTCCCGAGGTTGATCCGCATCGTCTGGACCAGCGAGGCCAGGGTGTCGGGCTGCATGCCTCCGAGCGGTCCGAAAACCGTTTCCATGGCCTCCAGCCGATAGACTTCGGCCTGGGAGTGGGTCTTGACGAAGGCGTCGGCGATTTTTGCCTCGTCAAGCGAGCCGACGGGCAGGGCGCGCAGGCGGGTCACCCAGGCGGCGAGTTCTTGGAGGTTCCGGTCCTGCTGGGACCGGGTTAGCGGAATGCCATCGGCCTGGGGATTGTATCCATAGGAGTACATGAAGCGGTTGGTCCGGCGCTTGGCGGCATTGGGGTCGTGTTTTTCGGTCCAGACCTCGAGGAAGCGCGCGGCCAACCGGGCTCCCTCGTCCTTGAGCGAGGTGGCGATGGATTCGATGAGCGGGAAGGCGGCCTCGGGTTCGTTGACCTTGAGGAACAGCTCGACGGTCTGGGCGAGCACGGCCGGACGCAGGCTGGGTTCGACCCGCTCGAGCCAGGGGTCGCTCGGCCGCAGGTCGAGCAGGCGGCCGCTGGGGATCGGGCCCGGGCCTCGCTGCTGCTGCATTTGCATCTGTTGCTGGGCGTCGTAGTTCGAAAAATAGACGTTTCCGAACGGGTCGTACTGCATCTGCGGTCCGCGCTGGGTGCTGAGGTCGCGTTCCTGCGACCATTTGGCTTCCTGCTGCCAGTTGAGGGCGAGCACGGTCAGCGGTTCGCGCCACTCGGCGGCGCGATCGGGAGCGGCGGTGAGCAGGGTGGTGACGACGCGGTGCTGGAGCTCCAGGTTGGCCTGGCGGACCTCGGCTTGGAAGTGAGTGCGGTCTCGTGAAATGACGGCACCGATGGTGGCGAGGATTTCCAGGCCGCGGGCGGGTGCGGTGGTGAAGCTCTCGACGAGCCATTTTTCCCCGAGGGCGGGCTGCACGCGCGGAGCCAGTTCCATGGCGCGGCGCAGTGCCTCCTGGCGCGTGGCGAGCGGGGCACCGGGTGCCGCCAGCACGTTCTGGGTCGCCATCCAGGCGCGTTCCAGCCAGACGGGCTGGCCTTCCTCCTGGTGCTGGCCGAGGAAATGGCTGGCGAGCAGGTTAAGCCGGTCGGGATCCCGGGCGGCGATCGCCTCCTCAAGGGACGGCAGGAACCGCCCCATGGGCACGGTTTGTCCGGCGGCTAGCAGCAGCCTGGCGGCCAGCAGCCGCTTGGCCGGGTCGGCACCGCCGAGCCGGAGGGTGCCGGTGTCGAGGGCGTCGAGCATGGCTTCGGGACGTTCGCCACGCTCCAGCGCACTGCGGAGCAGCAGGGCCAGCTTGTCCAGGACCGGCTGGTCCAGGTCGCCCGGGCAGATGTCGGCCAGCGCCAGGACGTCGGCGGGGTGGATCAGCTGGGACTGGCGGAAAGCGGGCATCGGCGGGCCGCCTCCTTCCATGGCCGCGATCGGCATCGGCGGCGCACCGCCGCCGGCCTGGCTGAGCCGTTGCTGCTGGCGCGGGTCGGCGGCCAGGGAGTCGAGGATATGGAGAAAGGCCTGGCGCGCGGGATCAGGCTGATCTTTGAACTTCTCGGCCAGGAAGGTGCCGACCTCCGGCCAGCGGCCGGTGGCCACCGCGCGGCGGAGCGTGGCGACGGCACCGACATTCGGGTCCGGCGGCGGGGCTCCCTTGGGCGGGGGCTCGGCGGCCGGGGGAGGCAGTAGCGCGGCCGCGGCCTCGTCCAGAATGACCTGCGGCGCGCGGGAGAAGACGCCTTGTTTGATGGCGTCGAGCAGCGGGGACGCGGCCGGCTGGTCCGCGGCCGCGGCGGCGGCGGCGGCCGCACCCGGTGCCGCCGGGGGCGGAGCCGGCTCATCGACGGCGGCCGCGGCCGCGGCCGGCACGAGCTGCACCAAGGGCTGCTGGGCCTGCGCGGAGGACAGGAGCACGATGGCGCACAGCCCGCGGCCAGCGGTCATCAGCGAGGGGCCGCGCAGGCGCGGGGATGGCGTGGAAGTCGTCCTCAACATGACCGGTGGGGAATGAGGGAGGTGGGGCTAGGAGCCGGATTCGTCCGGAGCCTGGGCTTTGCCGGCACCGCGGGAGTCCTGCGGCGGACCCTTTTTCGGCGGAGCCTTGCTTTTGCATTTGCCCGAGCTGCACGACTTGCACTGCTTCGGCAGCGGCAGCCCCTGCAGGTCGGTCAAGTCCATGCGGGCGAGCTTGATGGCGGACTCGAGGTTTTCGCGCTGGGTGGTGACGAGCGTGGTCTGGCCGGCGGCCTGGGCCTCTTCCGCGAGCAGGCGGAAATGCTGGCGGGCCGCCTCGATTTCCGGCTTCCATTGCTCCTCGGTGCCGCCTTCCAGGCGCATCAGCCACGCCAGGTAGTATTTGGACGAGGCCAGGGCGTTCTGGGTTTCGCGCTTGACCGCGGGGTCGGCGGCCGGATCGGCGGCCAGCTCGGCCAACAGGGCGTCGAGTTCGTCGTGGGCCTCCGGCAGTTGTCCGCTCGGCAGGCGTTCCTGGGCGCGGGCCAGCCGCAGTTGCCGGGCTTCCGCGACCGCGTCGGCGGGCAGGGCGGCCAGGGCGGCGTCGATCGCCTTGATGGCGGCGTGGTGATCGCCACCGGCGGCGGCGGCGGCGGCGTCAGCCAGGTGGGCGGCGGCCAGATCGCCTTTCAGGCGTTCCTGACCGGGGCCGTAGTGGTAGGCGGCCACGGCAAGGGGCACGGAGAGCCAGAGGGTGATGAGAATCAGTTTCATGGGATTGGTGGCGGCGGGGTGGCGGGGATGAGAGTTGGCGGGGGTCAGTTGGTCACGGCGGGCACACGCCGGCGGCTGGTAGCGGCCGGCCGCGCCAGCGGCCGGCCGGCCTGGTAGCGGGTGCCCAGAAAGTGGAGTGCCCACGGCAGCGCGGCCAGCATGAAGGAACCGAGGGCCAGAGCGGCGAGGGCATACTCGCGCCGCGTGAGTTTTTGGAACGGGCTTTCGGCTTCGAGGGCGGTGATGTCGCGCAACAGGTCACTGGGCAGGTGCTTTTGATTCCCATCATGATAAACGCCGCGGAGGCGGATGGCGACCTGTTTCAGTGTGGCGGCATCCTGCCGCGACTGGCGGCCGTTGATAAACTGGCCGGCGCGCGGATCGCCCAGGCCGATGAGCACGGTGTGGCTGACGGAAGGCGGCATCTCCGGCATCCCGACCGGCGGCACGGTGTCGCCATCGGACAGGACCACGACGGTGGTGCTCGCCCGGGGCCACGCCTGGGCGATGCGGGCGGCCTCGGCCAGTCCGGAAAACAGATCGGTGGACCCGGCTTCGAAGGCATTGGAAAGCGGCAGGTCGGTCAGGATGTTTTTCACCACGCCCACGTCCCTGGTGTCGACCACCACTGGTTTGGCGCTGGTGTAGGTCGCGATCACGCTCAGGCGCACCTGTTCCATCGGCACGCGCTCGAAAAACGACTGGAGCAGCGAGGCGGCCCGCTCGGAGCGGGTTTGGGCGAGGTCGGGGCCGGCGTCCTTCAGCTTCATGCTGGGCGAGACGTCGAGCACGAGGACGACATGCCGGAGCCGCGTCGGATCGGTTTTTTTGGCCTGGTGGGTTTTGGGCGGAAGCAGCGCGAGCGAGGCCAGCGCCCAGATTACGGCGGCACCGGCTGCGACCCGGAGCGGGGGGGCGAGGGACGTCCACAAAGCGGGGCGGCCGCGCGGGCCGAAGGCGAGCGCGGCCAGTCGCCGGACGCGGCGCGCATGCAGCCCCTCGGCCAGCGCCAGGGTGAGTCCGGTGGCAACCGCCAGCATTTCGGGAAGCATCACCATGGTGTGTAGCGAAGGCCGGTCAGGCCGGTGAGCAGCCAGGCCGCGAGCAGGCCGCCGCCGGCCAGCGCCCACGGGCGGAAATCGTCCTGGGTCTCGGCGCTGATTTTTTCCAGGCGGGCTTTTTTCATCTCGTTGATGCGCTCAAAGACCGCCTGCAGGGCCTCGGGGTTTCCGGCCGCGAAAACCTGGCCGCCGGTCATGCCGGCGATGGTCGAGACCTCGGTCGGCGGCGCGGAGTTGTCGATGTGGATGCAGAAGACCTGGATGTTGGCGGCCCGCAGTTTTTCGGCGATGGCCACGTCCCGGCCGTTGGCCAGGTCATAACTGTAGCCGTCGGTCAGCAGGATGATCATGCGGTCGCCCTCGCTCCGCGCGGTCATCACCTTGAGGGTGTGCTCAAGGGCGGCACCGATGCTGGTGCCGCCGCTGAACCACCGGGGCAGCTTCATCGGGCTGAGAAATTCCGGGGCGTACCGCAGGGCACTCGGATCGGACGTGAGCGGGACCCACTCCAGGATGCTGTCGCCAAAAACGATCAGCCCAAAGGCGTCGCCCTGGCGGCGGTCCACGAAGTCGAGGACCGAGGCCATGGCGGCGTCGTAGCGGTTGCCGTCGCCATAGGCACTGGTCATGGAGCCGGAGACATCGACGAGGAACTCGATGTTCGTCATGACGCGCTGGTCGCGGGGCATGCCCCAGCGGCGGGGGCCGGCGGCGATGATGATGGCGATGCCGAGCACCAGGAGCGGCAGCGAATGGGCGAGCCGCAGCCAGAGGGTGGTCCAGCGCCGCGGGGGAGCGCCGGCGTGATCGAAGGGCATGGCAACTCGCAGGCCGTGCCGTCGCCAGCCCCAGACCAGCGCGGCCAGCGGCAGCACGAGCAGCAGCAGCACGGAGGGATGGGCAAAGCTCATGGCAGGGGGTGGGCGGGTGCCGGCAGCTCCGGCGGGGGCGCGGCCAGGTAGGGCGCGAGCAGGGCGGCCATGTCGGCTTCGCGGGCGGAGGATTGGCCCGAGTGCAGCCATTCCTCGACCTTTCGCAGGAGGCCGCCTGCCTCGGGGTGGGCGCGGAGCTGACGCACGGCCTCCGGCACCGGCAGGCCGGTCAGGCCGAGGCGGTCGCGCCAGAACCCGAGCACCAGCCGCTCCAGCCGGGCGCGGCCCTCGGCATCGAGCGATCCGGTGCGCGCGAGGTCCAGCAGGGAGCGCAGCCGATCGGGCAGGGGCGGCTCCGTTTCGGCCGCGGGAGCGGCCTCGGCGACGCGGGTCCGCCGCCACCAGAGCAGGGCGATCAGCCCGGCGAGCCAGGCGCATCCTCCGGCGATCAGGGTGGTGCGGTAGCCGCCGAGGGAGGGCAGCGGGGCGGTGACGTCCCCCAGGGGCCGGGGCGGGCCGGGTGGCAGCTGGGCGACCGCCTCCACCGGCACCGCGGGCAGTTCGCCCCGCGGGCTGCCGTCGGCGCGCTCGAGGTACTGGGCGAGGTCGTGGGTGCCGGCTTCGTAGGCGAACCAGCTGAAGTCGTAGCGAAACCCGGCGGTGCCATGCGGATAGGCGGCGGTGACGCGGACCACCACCGGGCTGCGGCCTTCTGGATCCGGCTTGACCCGCAGTTCTGATCCGGGCAGGAGCACGTCCTTCAGCTCCCCGGTCAGTCCGACGCCGGTCGATTGGCCGCGGGAGGAGGTGTGGGCGCCGAGCCAGACGGCGGCGATCAGGAGGAGGAGGAAAAGGTGGGGGAATGGTGGTTTCATCGGGCTCTGCGGTTGAGTCCGCCGCGCGCCCGGAGGAACTCCCGCAACGGGGCGGCGATCGGGCGGTCGGTGCGCAGGACCAGGTGATCGACTCCTCCGCGCCGCAGTTCGGCGGCCACCGCCGCGTCGGCGGCGGGCACGGAACGGCCGCGGGAGAGAAAGGCCGTGCCGGTTTCGGCTTCGCGGGCGTGGAAAAATCCCATGCCGCCCAGGTGGTCCTCGGCCGGATCCCGCAGCTGGAGGGCGACCACCTCGTGGCGCTGCGCGGCGAGCCGCAGCGCGGCGGGCGCACCAGGATCATGGAGGTCGCTCAGCACGACGAGCATCGCCCGCTGGGACAGGAGCGAGGAGATTTCCGCGACGCGCGAGGCCAGGGTGGTCCGCTCATCCAGGCGATAGTGCCGCAGGCGGTGCAGCCATTCCATGATTTGCACCCTCGACAGGCTTGGGGTGATGCGCAGCGGCCGTTCGCCCGCCCCCACCACCCCGACCGGGCTGACCCGGTCCAGGCAGGCCAGGGCCACTCCACCCGCGATCTGCACGGCCCAAGCATATTTGCTCAGCGGCTGGGAGCTGATGGTCATCGAGGCCGAGGTGTCGAGGAAAAGATAGACCGGCATTCGTTTCGGGGCCTCGTATTCCTTGACGTGCGGCCGCCCGGTCCGCGCCGTCACCCGCCAGTCCATCGACTTGACCGGATCCCCCGGCTGATACGCCCGCGACTGCACGTATTCGTGCCCCGACCCGCGGAACGGGCTGTGGTCGGTCCCATAACTCAGCGTGTCCGCCAGCCGGCGCACGGCGAGCGTGAACTGCCGGGTTTCCAGCGGGTCGCAGGACTCGAGTTGATGGGTCATTTCAGTACTTAGGAATCACTGGTCAGCCCATCTGTCCGAGGATTTCGGCGAGCACGCCCGGTCCGGTCTGGCCTTCGGCGAGGGCCTCGTAGCGGAGGCGGACGCGGTGGAGGACGACGTCCTCGGCGAGGGCGAACAGGTCTTCCGGGACCGCGTACTCGCGGCCGTGCAGGAAGGCGCGGGCCCGGGCGGCCTTGGTCAGGGCGATGCCGCCGCGCGGGCTGCAGCCGAGTTCCAGGCTGGGGTGGCTGCGGGTGCGGTGGATCAGCTCCAGGACGTGTTTCTGAAAGGTCTCGCTGACATGCACCTCCTGGACCTTTTCCATGACCCGGACGAGATCGGCCGGTCCGCCGACCGGCGCGTGGGCCAGCACGTCGAATTCCGTGCGTGCCACCGCGTGGCCGTCTGCATCTTTTTTCAGGCCCAGCGACAAATTGCGGCGGAGCACTTCCTCCTCCTCCTCCCGGGTCGGGTAGGTCAGGCGGTGGCAGAGCATGAAGCGGTCGAGCTGCGCCTCCGGGAGTTCGAACGTGCCGCTTTGTTCGATCGGGTTTTGCGTGGCGATGACCACGAAGGGCTGAGGCAGGGTGAACGTTTCATTGCCGATGGTCACCCGGCGTTCCTGCATGGCCTCGAGCAGGGCGCTCTGGACCTTCGGGGCGGCGCGATTGATTTCGTCGGCCAGCAACAGATTGGTGAATATCGGCCCGCGCCGGGTGCGGAAGTCGCCTGTCCGCGGATCGAGGATTTCGGACCCCACAATGTCGGACGGCAGCAGGTCGATGGTGAACTGGACGCGGGCGAACTTCAGTTCAATTGTTTTGGCCAGGGTGTCGACGAGCAGGGTCTTGGCCAGGCCGGGCATGCCTTGGAGCAGGATGTGCCCGCTGCTCAGCAGGGCGACCAGGAGCCGCTCGACCACTACTTCCTGTCCGACCACGACCTCGGAAATTCGCGAACGAACCGCATGGATGAAACTGTCGGTGGCGGGAGCATGCATGGGTGAAGAACGGTGCAGGTGGGACTTTTTTCGGTCAGATATGTTCAGCCAGCCAGGAAAAAAGGCGGGGGTCCCGCCGTCTGCGGCCGGAAGACCCGCTCCTGCCATGGAACGGCCAGTTTTGTCCGGCAAGACAACCGGTTCAGGTTGAACCCGCCGGACGATCAAAATGTGGGACGACCCTGCGCGGCCGGCCATGGAAAGCAAGGCCAGGCGTCGCTCGGCTTTCCGAAGTCGAGTCGACGCCCTCCGGCTCACGCCCTCCGCTCCTTGGAAGTCCATCGTCAGTCGGCCCACTGCGCGAGAGGACGGGGTGGCCCAGGGCGAATCCGGCCTGGCGGGCGGCGCCTCGCACGGGGCGGTGGTGGGTGACTCAATGGGTGCGGGCGCAACGATTTGCATGCAATTGGTGCAAACACCGGTGATTAATGCGGTGGAAGTCCCCGGAACCGCCCTCCGCCTTTCCCTCTTCCGGCCTGCTCAAAATACCATCCTCATGGCACTCCTCGTCACTTATGTTCTCATCGCGCTCGTGGTCTCGTTTCTCTGTTCAGTGCTTGAGGCGGGTCTTCTGACCATCACCCCTTCCGCCATCAACAGCGCCGAGCAACGCGGCTCGCGCTGGGCCAAGCGGATGAAGGCCTACAAGGCGGACATCGACCGGCCGCTGTCGGCCATCCTCACGCTCAACACCGTGGCTCACACCATGGGCGCGGCGGGGGCGGGCGCCCAGTACGCCCGCATCTTTGGAAACACCGGCGAGGCGATTTTCGCGGGGGGGCTGACTCTGGCGATCCTGATTTTTACCGAGATCATCCCGAAGACCCTCGGCTCCCGCCTCGCCGTGCCGCTGGCCGGCTTTACTGCCTCCATCCTTCCGATCATGATCACCGGCCTCGCGCCCCTGGTGTGGTTCTGCCGGCAGCTCACCCGCCTGATCACTCCGCAGGGTCATGTCGTTCCGGAAATGCACCGAGAAGAACTGCTGGCGATGACCCGTCTGGGCGCGGAATCCGGGCAGATCGAGGAGCAGGAAAGCCGGTTCGTCCAGAACCTCATCCAGCTCCACTCGATGAAAACGTGGGACATCATGACTCCGCGCCCGGTCATTTTCGCCCTGCCGGAGTCCATGCCACTCACTGAATTCATCACTGCCATCGAGGACAAGCCGTTCAGCCGGATTCCGGTGTACAAGACAAATCGCGACGACATTGCCGGCTTCATCATCCGCGGGGAGGCTCTGATCGCGCACATGAAGGACGCGGACGACTCGCTGACGCTGGCCGCCGTGAAGCGGCCGATTGCGGTCGCGGCGGAGCACACCCCGGTGGACGCCCTGTTCCGGCGCTTCATCGCCGAGCGCCATCAGATCGCGCTCATCGTGGATGAGTTTGGCTCCACGGTCGGCCTCGTCACCTTTGAGGATTTGATTGAGACCATTTTTGGGTTCGAGATTGTCGATGAGAAGGACAAGGTTGCCGACATGCAGCACCATGCCCGCACGCTTTGGAGGGAGCGGGCCCGGAAGATGGGCATCAAGCTGGATGAGGACGGGCAGCTGCCCCCGGATTCGCCAAAGCCGTAACCGAGGGAGCTACGCTCGGGCGCGTGTCACTCGCCTTCGGGCCGCGGGACCAGCCGCTCGGCGGTTTCCCCGGGGCCTCCTGCCCGTGGCTATTTCAGCCCGAGCACGTCCTGCATGTCGTAGAGGCCCGGGGGTTTGCCGGCGAGCCATTTGGCGGCGCGGACGGCACCTTGGGCGAACGTCTGGCGACTGCTGGCCTTGTGGGTCAGTTCCACGCGTTCGCCGGTGGCGGCGAAGAGCACGGTGTGATCGCCGACGACGTCGCCGCCGCGCACCGCGTGCATGCCGACCTCGCGTTTGGTGCGGGCTCCGACGAGGCCGTGGCGGCCGTGGCGCACGTCGGTTTCGTAACTGAGGGCGGCGGCTTCGCAGAGGATTTCGCCGAGGCGTTTGGCGGTGCCGCTGGGGGCGTCGATTTTCTGATTGTGGTGCATTTCCACGACTTCGAGGTCGAAGTCCGGCCCGAGGATTTCGGCGGCGCGGCGGGTGAGCCAGAACAGGGTGTTCACGCCCACGGAGTAATTGGGGGCGAAGACGACGGGCAGGGCGGCGGCGGCGGCGCGGATGGCGTCCAGCTCCTCGCGGGTGTGGCCGGTGGTGCCGATGACGAGCCGTTTGCCGGCTTGCGCACACGCGGCGGCGAGTTCGGCAGTGAAGCTGTGGTGGCTGAAGTCGATGACCGCGTCGCAGGCGGCGAGGGCGGGGGCGAGCGGGTCGCCGGCATCGATCTGGGCGGCCACGGCCGCCTCGGGGTCGGCGGCGGCGGCGGCGGCGACCGCCTGGCCCATGCGGCCGCGGCAACCAGTGACGAGAAGTTTCAGGGGATCGCTCATGATCGCGCGTCATACCGCACCCCGTGGCTCGCGGCAAGCGGGGAGCGGGGAGGCCGGATCAGCGGGCGGCGAGCAGCCGATCGTCCCGGCGTTTGAGAAACGGGTGGGCGACGACCACGCCGAACATGAGGGCGACGCCGAGGAAGAAGCCTGGGTGTAGATCCCGGTGCTCGCCGAGGAAGGCGGCGGCGAGAAGCATGGCATAGAGCGGCTCGAGATTGTAGACTAGGTTGACGGCGAAGACGCTGAGGCGGCGCAGGAGTTCGACGTAGGTGGTGAAGGCGTAGACCGTGCAGACGAGCGAGAGGACGAGCAGCCAGCCCAGGTCCGAGGGGGCGGGCCAGTGGAGCCCGCCCCGCCAGAGGAGGATGGGGAGGAGCGAGAGGAAGGCACCGAGCATCTGGTAAAAGGTGATGGTGGCGTAGTGGTGGCGCTGGGCGAGGCGGCCGTTGATGACGGCGAAGACCGAGCCGACGACGGCCGCGCCGATGGACAGCCAGAAGCCGAGGGAGTGGCGGAATTCGAAGCGCAGCATGAGCCAGACCGCCGGGATCATGAGCAGGCCGATGACGATCTCGTATGGGCGCGGGCGTTTGCCCAGCCACCACCATTCCAGCAGGGCGCACCAGATGAGGGTGGTCGGCAGTCCGGCGACGGTGATGGTGGCATTGCTGACTTTGCCCGCGCCAAAGAAGAGCATCCAGTGGCCGCCGATGAGGATACCGGTGGCGAGCAGGCGGAGGGCGGTGCGGGGAGGCAGGCGCAGACGGCCGCCGAGGAGCGGAGCGATGAACGCCAAGGCGGCGGCAGCCAGGCCGGTGCGCCACACCACCAGTTCCAGGGCGGGCAGGTGGATGAGCACGCCGAGCACGGCGGTCAGCCCCCAGGCGAGCACGACGCCGTGCAGTTTGAGTTGGTCGAACAAGGCGGGCAGCATGGCGCGGGTCCGGGCGTGGGGAGCAAAAAAATTGCGGTGTTGCGGGGCGCGGGCCGCCGCTAGGGTGGGGGATGCAAAAGTCGCCGATGTTTGGCAAGGGCCTGGTCTGGGCCTGGGTGGCCCTGTGCGTTGGGTTTGCCGCCGGGCACATCCTGGCTCGCGCCGATCGGCTGCAGGCGCGGGTGGTGCTCGACCGGATGCGTGGAGAAATGGAGAGTTTGAAGGTCGAGACCCTGGCGGCGTCCGCGGCGCAGCGCCAGGTGGCGGTGCTTCGGCAGGAGCTGGCCGCCGCGCAAGCGGCCTTGTCCGAGGCGCAGGCCGCGCCGGCTCCGGAGCCCGCGGCCGGGGCGGGTGATGATCCGGACGGCAAGAAGCAGGCGTTTTCGGACATGATCCTCAAGATTGGCCAGGCCCAGCTGACCGGTCAGCTTGAGGGGAAGCTGGGGGTGCTCAAAGAGCGATTGAATCTCACCCCCGAGCAGGAGGTTGAGCTTAAAAAAATCCTGGATGGCGAATCGGCGGAGGTGGCGCGGGCGCTGGACCGGTTGATGACGGGGAAGGGGAGTCCGGGGGATTTCGGACGTCTTGCGCGGGTGCAGCGCGGCCAGTTGCCGGAGGGGGTGGCGGTAGGCCTGACGGCGGCGCAACAGCTTGAATACGCCGTTTTCCAGGAGCAGGAAAAAATCACCAGTGTCGAGAACCGGGTCAATCTTGAGTTGTCCGGGCTGATCACCTCGGGTGGACTGACACCGGAGCAAAAGGACCAGGCGTTCGCGGGCCTGAGCGAGATGGTGGCGGCGGATGATGCGGCTGATTTTGAGGCGATGCAGGGGGCGGCCGAGGTGCGCGCCTTCATGGACGGGGCGATGGAGCGCCGGATGGAGACGATGCGAGGCATCCTGACCGAGCCGCAGCTGCAGGTGTACCGGCAGCAGGTGGAGTCCGGGCGCCAGGTTTTTTCCCGACTCATGCCCGTCGATCCCCAATGAACCGATTTCCCAGATTTCTTTGCTGGCTGCCGGCGCTGGCTTTCGGCTGCGCGACGGTTTTTGGGCCGTCCGCCCGGGCGCAGGAGGTTCGCGTGTTGCCGGGCGGTGCGCCCGTGCCGCCGCCGGTCTCGCGCACGGTCATTCCTCCGGCCATGACCGAATACATGGGGCGGACGATCGCTGCCGCGATGTCCTACCATGGCGGCGGGGCGGGCTGGTTGCTGCGCAAGCTCCGCGAGGAGGAGGAAAAGCCGTCGGTGCTCCTGCCGGAGCTGCGGCTCAAGCCCGGGCAGACCGTATGCGACCTGGGCTGCGGCAACGGCTACCATGTCCTGATGATGGCCCCGCTGGTGGTGCCGGAGGGCCGGGTCATCGGAGTGGACATCCAGCAGGAGATGCTGGACGACCTGAAAAAGCGGGCCGGCCAGGCCGGGGTGGAAAACGTTCAGACCATCCGCGGCGAGGTGCATGACCCGAAGCTCGAGCCCGGCTCGTGCGACTTGATTCTACTCGTCGATGTCTATCATGAGTTCTCGCATCCCGAGCTGATGCTGGCCGCCATGCGCGCGGCCTTGAAGCCGGACGGGGTGGTGGCGCTGGTCGAGTTTCGCGGCGAGGATCCGGAGGTGCCGATCCGGGCCGAGCACAAAATGACCAAGGCCCAGATCGCGAAGGAATGGGAGGCGAACGGCTTCGTGCTGGATCGCGAATTCGACGGCCTGCCGTGGCAGCACCTGATGTTTTGGAAGCGAAAGTGACCGCTTCCCGCTTGAAACTCCGGGGCAGGCACGGAATTCTTGCCCTTTGTGCTGATGCCTGCCGACTCATCCCCGCCGTCTGTGCCTCCCCCCGCCGATCCGCGGCCGCTGGTGGTGTCCCTGTGCGGCACGTTTCTCAAGCCGGAGATGCAGTCCATCTACCGCCAGGTCACCGGCCTGCGCCGGTTCCGAACGGTGGTCTTCACCGAGCAGGTGGAGCATTCCGCGCTCTTCCCGTTCGAGTTGCTGGTGATCATGGAAAAGCTCGCCCGGCCGCGGGCCCGCGGGAATTTCATTCTGCGGTTCTGGTACAAATACGTGGTCCGGCAGTGGCCGCCGCCGCGCCCGATCACCCGCCAGCGCGAGCACTTTCCCTATAATCTGCCCGCCCTGCTGGCCGCGCACCAACCGGCGCTGGTTCACGTCTACTACGGCCACAAGGCGGTCAAGTACCTCGACATGCTCCTCAAATGGGGCGGACCGTTCGTCGTGTCCTTTCACGGCGTGGACGTCGTCAAGTTCGTCGACAAACCAGGATACGTAGAGGAGCTCCGGCGCGTCTTCAGCCACGCCCGCCTGATCCTCGCACGCAGCGATAGTCTGCTTGCGCGGCTGCGCGAGCTCGGGTGTCCGGAGGAAAAACTCCGGCTCAACCGCACGCCGATTCCACTCGATGACATCGAGTTCCGCGAGCGCCAGGCCCCGGCCGATGGCGAGTGGCGGCTGGTCCAAGCGTGCCGGCTGATTCAGAAAAAGGGGTTGTACACCACGCTCAAAGCCCTGCCGGCCGTCATCGCACGCTTTCCCAAAGTGCGCTTTGTCCTCTGCGGCACCGGTCCGGAGGAGAAGCGGTTTGCCGGCAAGGTGCGCGCCCTCGGGCTGGAGGACCACGTGCTCATGCCCGGCTGGATGAACCAGAAGGACCTCGTCAGTGCCTGTCACTTCGGACACATTTTCCTCCACCCCAGCGAGCTGACGACCTCCGGCGACCAGGAGGGCGTGCCCAACAGCATGCTCGAGGCGATGGCCTCCGGCATGCCGGTGGTGGCCACCCGCCACGGCGGCATTCCCGAGGCGGTGACCCACGGGGTTGACGGCCTGCTGGTCGCGGAAAAGGACGTGGCGGCGCTGGCCGAAGCCTTGTGCACCCTGATGTCGCAGCCGGAGATGCTGTCGCGGTTTTCGTGCGAGGCCGCCCAATCGGTGCGGGAGCGCTACGGCTCCGAGTCCGCGCTGGCGGCGCTGGAGGACAGTTATGCCGAGGCCCTCGAGTTGGCTCCGGCCGGGCCGTGACCGCCGGGCCGCGCCGGCGTTGCAGACCACCCGGAACCGCGCACCCCTCCACCCCTTCCAAATGCGGTTGCAATCGTCGCGGGACCGAGGACGCTGAGCATGTGTTCCGCACCACCGCCAGACTGATGCTGGGGCTCATCGTCTTTTCGGCGATGGGGCTGGCCCAGTTGCTGGGCGTGAGCCGCGGGTTTCTCTGCGACTGTTCGGACGTGCCGAAACTGGCGGCCATGGCGGCGTGCCATGCGTCGGAGTGCCATCCGCATCACGACCACAAGGACGGGTGCACCGATGAGCTTGCGGCCGGCCCGGCCCGGACTGGCGAGGCGACCGGAGAGCTTGCTGATCCATGCGGACACGGGCATGAACACGAACACCTGGAGGTGCGGGATGCGCTGAAGGTGACCTCCGGATCGTCCAGCCTGTCGGTGCCGGTGCCGGTGTTTTACGATCTTCCCCCCTCCTTGCAGGTGGCGGCCTCGATGCTGCCGGTGAGCGGCTCGCTGTCGCGCCGGGCCCGGCCCGGCCGCCCGGAGGACGGCAGCCCGCCGGTGCCGTTGATGGTGGCGCGGACGATGGTGATGAGAGTGTGAGCGCGGGGAAATGACGGCGGCCGCCCACCTGTGGGCGCGGTCCGCTCTTTCCACCCATGGCGGAGGCACAGCCCTGCCGTATCCGCAGCCAGGCACCACCGCACACCCATGTTCCGACTTTCCATTCTTTTCATTTTGCTGAGCCTCGCCGGAACCGGCCGAGCTGAAACCTTCACTCCGGAGGCCGCCGTCGCCCGGGCGCTGCGGCACAATCCCGACCTCGCCGCGGCGCGGCTGGGCATTGAGGAAGCGCGCGGGCGCCTCCTGCACGAGGGAAGGCTGTCCAGCCCTGAGGTCGAGGCCGAGGTCAAGCCCAATCTCGCCGGCCGCGAGTTCGCGGCGAGCCTGGGGCTGGTGCAGAAATTTCCACTCAACCATCGGCTGCGCTTCGAAAAGGCGGTCTCGCGGGCAGAGCTGGCCGTGGCGGAGTTGGAAGTGCGCGAGGCTGAGCGGGTCCTCGGCGTGGAGGTGCGTTTGTTGTCGGTAAAGCTGCTGGCCTTGCATGCCCAGCGCGAACTCAAACGCGTCCAAATCCTCCACGGACGGGAGATGGCGCTGGTGGCCTCCAGAATCGCGGCGGCGGGCGAAGGCTCATCTCTGAGTGCCGCGCAGTTGGAGTTGGAGGCGGAGCAGATCGAAATCGAGCTGCTGCACCTGGACTCCGAGGAGGCGGCACTGGTCGGGGCTCTGCGCCCGATGCTCGGTCTGGCGGCGACCGAGCGTGTGACCATCTCCGGGACCCTCGCCGAACCCTCGCCGGTGGCTGGCACGGCCGCCCCCAGCACGGCCGCCCCCACCGGTTCCGGCCGCGCTGATTATCTCGCGGCCCAAGCTCGGATCGAGGTGGCGCGTCAGAATTTGGAACTGCAACGGGCCAGCAAATGGGAGGACGTTTCGGTCGGGATCGGCTACGAACGCGAACATGTCGATGACGCCGGAGCGGGCATGGAGCGGGATAATATTCTCGGATTAAAAATCAGTTTTCCGCTGCCGCTGGGCAAGAACAACCAAAGCCACGTCCTGGAAGCCGGGGCCACGGCCGCCCGCCGCGAAAAGGAGGCGGTCGCACTGGCCGACGGCATCCGCGCCGAAGCCGCCGCCGCCCGCGGCACCATGATCGCCGCGGCCGCGTTCCATGACCGGATTTCCGCCACCCTCCTGCCAAAATCGCGCCAGCTCGAGGAGCGGTTCCTCGCCGCCTATCAGGCCGGGCAGACCGCGCTGACCGACGTCCTCCGCTCCCGCGAGAAGCGTATCTCCCTGGAGGCCGCGCGCTTGGACGCCCGACGCGATTTCCACCTCGCCCGCATCCGCTTCGAGGCGGCCTTGGGGCACTGATTCAGCCCGATATTTTCTATCCCATGAAATTCAGATTCGCACTTTTCCTGCTGCCGGTAACCGTGGCCCTCAGTGGTGCGGCCGAGGGGCCGCCCGACCAGATGGCGCGCACCGTGGTCCTCGACGAGATGGCCGTGAAGAACCTCCGGATCGAAACGGTCGAAGCGGAGGAAGCGACCTTTGCCGAAACCGTCTTCGCACTGGGCCGCATTGAGGTTCTGCCTGGCCGGAAAGCGGTGGTCAGCAGCCGGGTGGCCGGCCGGGCGCAGACCGTGATCGCGCTGCCCGACATGCGTTGTGACGAGGGCGATGAACTTGTCTGGGTCGAGAGCCGCCAGGCGGGCGACCCGCCGCCGGTGGTGCGGCTTGATGCGCCCATCGGCGGCGTCATCGCCCGGATCAACATTGAGCCCGGCCAACCGGTCGAGCCCGGGGACAGCCTCATCGAAATCTACGACCTGGAGACGGTCGAGGCCGCGGCCGCCGTGCCGGCGCATCTGGCGGGCGCGTTGCAGAAGGGTCAGCGGGCGCAGATCCGGGTGGCGGGATTTCCGGATACGGTGTTCGAGGCGGAGCTGAACCACCTCGGGGCCGACGCCGACGCCGCGGCCGGCACCGTGGAGGCTGCCTTTCATGTGCCGAACCCCGAGGGCGTGCTTCGCCCCGGGCTGCGCGCGGAATTTTCCATCATGGTCAGCGAGCGCGAGGGGGTGATGAGCATTCCTCGGGAAGCGGTGCAGGGCGACGTGGTCAACCGCTTTGTCTTCATCAAGGACTACGAACTGCCCCACGCCTTCGTCAAAACGCCGGTCGTGCTGGGGGCGCAGAATGACCGCCGCGTCGAGGTCCTCGAGGGCCTGCTGCCCGGGGACGAGGTGGTGACCCGGGGCGGGTATGCCCTCAGCTTCGCCGGCAAGGGCAGCGTTTCGCTGAAGGAGGCGCTCGACGCCGCCCACGGCCACCCGCACAACGAGGACGGGACCGAAATGACCAGCGCAGAGATCGCCGCGCAAGGTGGAGCCCCGGGCGACCTGGACCACGGGCATGAGCACGCCGGGAACGGCGGGGTGGTCTTCTGGCAGATCGCCTGCGGCGTGCTCGCCGCGCTGCTGGTGCTGTCCACATTTTACCGCCGAGCAACGCCGGACGCGGAACCTTCAGCCTGAAGCCAGCCGCTCACCCTCCGGCAGAATTTGCACCCTGAAACACCCTTTCTCCGTCCCCGCGGCGGCCGTATCCCCGCGACTCACCCAACATGCTGAACGCCCTCATTCGCTTTTCGCTGCGCAACCGACCGCTGATTCTCGGCGTGGCCGTGCTGCTGCTCATTCTGGGTTTTCAGACGGCTCGGCAACTGCCGGTGGAAGTGCTGCCGGATATGACCAAACCGACAGTCACGATCCTGACCGAGTGTCCGGGCCTGGCCCCCGAGGAGGTGGAGGCGCTGGTCTCCCAGCCGATCGAAAGCGCGGTCCAGGGGGTGGGCGGGCTGGACCGGCTGCGGTCGAGCTCGGATGTCGGGCTGTCGCTGGTTTTCGCCGAATTTGCCTGGGGCACGGACATCTTCCGGGCGCGGCAACTGGTGCAGGAGCGGCTCCAGTCGGTCCTCAACACGCTGCCGGAGCAGGCCAAGCCGGGCCTGACCCCGGTTTCTTCGCTGATGGGGGAGATTCTCCTCGTCGGGGTGCGCAGCCGCGATGGGAAAACTTCTCCCATGGACCTGCGCACGCTGGCCGACTGGACCATCAAGCGGCGGCTGCAGAGCATCGGCGGCATCGCCGAGGTGTTGACCATCGGCGGCGGAGTCCGGCAGATCCATGTCCAGCCCGATCTTCAGAAATTGGCGGCTCACGGGGTCACCCTTGCGGAGCTGAAGTCGGCGGTGAGCCTGGCGGCGGGCACGGCCACCAGCGGCTACCTCCAGGCCGGTCCGCAGGAAATCATGGTGCGCAACCTGGCCATGACCACCGAGCTGGACGCCCTCGCCGCCACCATCGTCAAGCAGGTGGACGACCGGCTGGTGCTTGTCTCTGATGTCGCCGCAGTCGCGCCCGGCGTCCAGACGATGCGCGGCGACGCCAGCATCGCCCTGAAGCGGAATCTCGACGGTGTCCCCAACGACACTGAGGGCACCATGGGCGTGGTGCTCAGCATCGACAAGGCCCCGGGGTTCGACACGCTCCGGCTGACCGCGGCAATCGAGGCCGCGCTCGAGGAGCTGCGCCCGACCCTGCCTGGGGTGGAACTGGAGATCATGTTCAAACAGGGCGATTTCATCGAGCACGCCATCGGCAACCTCAAAGAGGCGATCCGCGACGGCGCGATCATGGTGGCCATCGTCCTGTTTCTCTTTCTGCTCAACGTCCGCACCACCTTCATCACGCTGATGGCGATGCCCCTGAGCTTCGCGATCACGGTGCTGATCTTCCGCTGGTTTGAGGTCAGTGTGAACTCAATGACCCTGGGCGGACTGGCCGTGGCCATCGGCATGGTGGTGGACGATGCCATCGTCGACGTCGAGAACGTGCACCGCCGGCTCCGGGAGCATGCCGGTGCCGTCTTCCGGAGGGCCGTCGGGAGGGCCGGCGATGGCGGGAGCGGGGCGGGAGCGGGGGCGGGGGTGTCGGCCGACAACCCGCCGGAGCCGGGTGGTGCCGGTGACGCGCGCCTGGCGGTGATCGCCTCCGCCTCCGGCGAGGTGAGGAACTCCATCCTCTACGCCACCGTACTCATCATTCTCGTCTTTTTGCCGTTGATGGGGTTGCAGGGGCTGGAGGGGCGGCTGTTCACGCCGATCGCGATCGCGACCATCGTGAGCATGGCGGCGTCGTTCGTGGTCTCGCTGACGGTCATTCCGGTGCTGTGTTCGCTTCTGCTCCGGCCCCGGGAGGGGGAGGTCCACCGCGACAGTCTGCTCGTGAGGGCGATGAAATGGGTCGTCGGCCACACCTTCCTCAAGGTCGCGCTCGGCGCGCCGCTGCTGGTCATCGGGGGGGTGGCGATCCTTCTGACCGGGGCCTTCATGCTTTACCCGAAGATGGGAAAGGAGTTTTTGCCGACTTTCAACGAGGGCAGCGCCACCATTTCCCTGGCCGGCGCGCCCGGCACCTCGCTCCAGCAGAGCAATGAGGTCGGCGACGCGGGCACGCGTCTGCTGCTGGAAATTCCCGAGGTGAAAAGCGTCGGTCGCCGGGCGGGACGGGCGGAGAAGGACGACCACGTGATGCCGGTTTCGGTCAATGAATTCGACGTCGAGTTCCACCCGGGCGGGCGGCCGCGCGCCGAGGTCTTTGCCGACATCCGCCGCCGGCTCGGCTCACTGCCCGGCACCTTCGCAAATGTCGGGCAGCCGATCGGGCATCGGCTCAGCCACATGTTGAGCGGTGTCTCCGCGAAGATCGCGGTGAAGATCTTCGGCTCCGACCTCGAAGTTCTTCGCGACAAGGGGGCGCAGGTGCGCGACCTCGCCAAGGCCATCCCCGGACTGACCGACGTGAACCTGGAGGCCCAGGTGCCGATTCCGCAGGTCCGGATCGAGGTCGATCGCGAGCGGGCGCGGGCTCACGGGATCCAGCCCGCGGCCATCAACGAGCAGGTCTCCATGCTGCTGGGCGGGACCACCCTGGCCGAGCTTCGCGAGGGCCAGCGCACGGTCGACCTTGTCCTGCGCCTGCCACCATCGTGGCGCGATGATGCGGACGCCCTCGGCGACCTGCTGATCGAGACCAGCGCGGGCCCGCGTCTCCCGCTCAAACTGCTGGCCGACATCCGGGTGGCCCGAGGACCGAATGTCATCAATCGCGAGGGCACCCAGCGACGCATCGTCATCGGCGCCAACACCAGCGTGCGCGATCTCGAATCGCTGGTCCTCCGCTGGCAGCAGGAGGTGCGGGAGAAGGTGAAGCTGCCCGAGGGGTATCACGTCAGCTTCGAGGGCGAATACGTCGCGCAGCAGGAGGCGTCCAAGCGCATCGCTTTCTTTTTCAGCCTCGTCCTCGGGGTCGTGCTGCTGCTGCTCTTTGGGTATTTCCGCAGCTTTTCCCTGGCGCTGCAAGTCATGCTCAACATCCCGCTCGCCCTGATGGGGGGCCTGGTCCTGACGCGGCTGCTGATCGACAACATCAGCATTGCCACCCTGGTTGGGTTCATCGCGGTTGGGGGCGTGGCCGCCCGCAACGGCATCATGATGATCTCGCACTACCTGCATCTGATGCGGCACGAGGGCGAGGGATTCACGCGGCGCATGATCGTCCGCGGCACCCAGGAGCGGTTGGTGCCGGTGCTGATGACCGCGCTCGCCGCCGGCACCGCCCTCATCCCTCTCCTGCTCGCCGCCCATGAGCCCGGCAAGGAAATCCTCCACCCCGTTGCCGTCGTCATCGTCGGCGGTCTGGCTTCCTCGACCCTGCTCGACCTCGTCGTCACCCCAGCCGTCTTTTGGGCGTTCGGCCGCCGCGCCGCGGAAAAGTCCCTCCGGCTCAACGCGCCGGCAGCGCAGTGAATCAAGCCGCGGGCTTGACCGTCTCAATTCTCCGGAGCCCGGAAACCCGCCCGCCCGCCCCATTTCTCCCAACCCAAAAACCGAACCCAACCCAAATCACACCCATGAAATCGAAACTCATCGCCCTCACCCTCGCCCTTGTCCTCACGACCGGCCTCGCCTTCGGGCATGGCGGGGTCGAAATTGGTCCGAACGGCGGCCGCGTCCTGGAGTTCAGCAAAAACGAGACGATGCGCGGCGAAGTCACCGTCAAGGACGGCAAGTTCCACATTGCCGTGCTCGACAAGGACATGAAACCGGTAGCGGTGGCCGCCCAGTCGCTGACCGCGACCGGCGGGACGCGCCAGAAGCCGGAAAAGCTGGCCGTGGAAAAGACGGCTGACGGCTTTGTCATTCCGGCCGTGAAGCCCGGCCAGTGGCTGATCGTGCAATTCAAGGAGAACGACAAATCCAAGGCCGTGACCGCGCGCCTGGAATATGACATCTCGAACTGCGACGCCTGCGATTCGCCGGAGTGGATCTGCGAGTGCAGTCAGAACAAGAAGAAGGCACCGGCGGCCGCAGCGAAAAAGTAGCCTGAAGCCGCCGGCGTTTTTGCTTTCGGGGAGCGTGCCTTCGCCCATCCCCGAAATTGAATGATTTGGCCGCACTCCGATGCCGGGAGTGGCCTATGCTCAGACCATGTCGATGCCTGTTTCCGCCGTGCTCCCTGTTCAAACTGTTTCGCCGGCCGCCTGCCGTTCGACCTCGCTTTTGCGGGGGATCTGGGTCTGGGCGGGTTTGGCGCTGGCGGTGTCGACGCTCGTGCGGCTGGCCTTGCTGGTCCAGGCGCGGGGCGATGTCTCGTGGGGAGCCCCGTTGATGGCGGGGCTGGCGTGGGGGGTGTTCTTCGACGCGGTGGCGGCCGTCTTCGTGGCGGGTCCCTGGCTGGTTCTCGGCTGGTTTCTGCCGCCGCGGGGATGGGCTTGGGGGCGGAGGTGGTTTGTGCGCGGGGTGGCCTTTGTGTATGCGGGGGCGCTGCTCTTTGGCGGGGTCGCGGAGTGGTTTTTCTGGGACGAGTTTCAAGTGCGCTTCAACTTCATCGCGGTAGACTACCTGGTCTGGACCCAGGAGGTGTGGGGCAACATCAATCAATCCTACCCGATGCCGGCCATCTGGAGCGGCTTGGCGCTGCTGAGTGCGGCGGTCGTCGTGGGGTTGGAACGGCTGGGCGTGCTGCCGTGGATGGTGGCTGGAAGTGACGCGCTCGGACGGCGCCTCCTCGGGTGGCTGGCAGGGGCGGCCCTGATCGCCGCGCTGGCCCTGGGGGTGAGACAGGCTTGGCTGCCGGCGTTTGCCAACCAGTTCAACCGGGAGCTGGCGAAAAACGGGATGTTCTCGTTTGGCGCGGCATTCTGGGAAATGGAAATCGACTACGACCGGTTTTACCGGACGCTGCCCGGGGACGAGGCTTTTGTGCGCGTCAGGCAGAAGCTGGTTACTCCCGCTGCCTCGTCGGCTGGTCCCGATCCCCGGGAGTTGCGGCGCGTCATCACGCGCGAGGGCGAAGAAAAACGATGGAATGTGATCGTCGTCTGCATGGAGAGTCTGAGCTGGGATTTCATGGCGCGGGGGCGCGACAAGAACAACCTGACGCCGAATCTCGACCGGATCTCCCGCGAGGGGCTCTATTTTTCGAACATCTACGCGACGGGCACTCGCACCGTGCGCGGGATGGAGGCGCTCACGCTTTCCGTGCCGCCCACGCCGGGCCAGGCCATTCTCTACCGTCCGCAGAGCACGGGTTTGGTCACACTCGGCAGCCTGTTCGGGGAACGAGGCTACGACTGCGCCTTCATCTACGGAGGGAAGGGCGGATTCGATTACATGAACCGCTTCTTCGGCGGCAACGGCTACCGGGTGGTCGACAAACCAACCTGGGAGAAGGGAGAGGTCAGCTTCGAGACGTCCTGGGGCGCGTGCGACGAGGACCTCTTCCGCAAAGTGTCGAGCGAGGGTGAGCGGGCGGCGGCCGCGGGCCGGCCGTTTCATCATTTTGTGATGACGACGAGCAACCACCGCCCGTTTCAATTTCCGGACAGCGAGGTGCGCCTGAAAAGCGACACCGGCCGCCATGGGGCCGTCTTGTATGCCGACCATGCCGTGGGGCGGTTCCTCGAGGAGGCGCGCGCGCGTCCATGGTTCGAGCGAACCCTCTTCGTTTTTTGCGCCGACCACTGCGCCTCCAGCGCAGGCAAGACCGAGCTGGACGCACGGCGCTATCGCATCCCCGCCATCGTCTGGAATCCCGGGCTGGTGCCGCCGCGGGAATATGCGGGCCTCTGCAGCCAGATCGACCTGATGCCGACGGTGCTGGGTCTGATGAATTGGAGCTACACCACCCGGTTCTTCGGGCAGGACCTGCTGGACCCCGGAACCGCAAAACCGGAACGCGCCTTTATCTCGAACTACCAGAAGCTCGGTCTGCTGGGACCCAAGGAGTTGGTCATCCTGAAACCTCGTCAGGAATACAGCCTGTACAGCGCGGACCTGAAGACCGGCGATCTCGCGCCGGTCCCGGACCTGGGGCCATGGCTGGATGATGCCGCCGCCTACTACCAGGCGGCCTCATGGCTGTTCAAAAGCGGCGGGCTGAGTCGGTGAGGATTCGCTGGATGGCCAGATCCTGGCGGGGTTTCAGCCCGGTAAAGTGCTGGATCTGCGTCTGATCGGAAGTTGCTTGAGGAGGCCGGCGCGGGGAACGTCCCACCGGCGGCGAATCCTCCCGTTGTAGCTGGGGTCGGTGACCCCGGATCGTCGCTTCTGCCGTGGGTGCGCCGCCGGCGCTCTGGCGGCGTACTTAGCCGCCCACAATCAGGACCTGGGCGATGGCGTGGGAGGCGGTGTGGGAGAGGCTGATCTGGATTTCGACGACGCCGCGGGCGGCGGCGGTGGTGGCGGCGGTGCCGTGGAGCACGATGCGGGGGCGTCCGCCGGGCTCGTTGACCACCTCGATCTCCTGAAACGTCATGGCGGCGCCAATGCCGGTGCCGAAGGCCTTGGCCACCGCCTCCTTGGCGGCGAAGCGGGCGGCGAGGCGTTCGGCCCGTCCGGCGCAGGTGGCGATTTCTCCGGGGGTGAAGACGCGGCGCAGAAAGATTTCGCCATGGCGGTCCCGCGAGACGGCGATGCGGTCCACCTCCACCAAATCAATCCCGATGCCGAGGATGCTCATGGGTGCGGCCGGACCTCAGGACGCGGTAGCGGCCGCGGCGGAGGGGTATTGGTCCATCAGCGCACGCATTTCCGCGACGGCGGCGGTCAGGCCGATGCTGAGGGCGCGGCAGATCAGATGGTGGCCGATGTTCAGTTCGTGCAGGTGGGGCAGGGCGAACAATTCGCCCAGATTGCGGGTGGTGATGCCGTGGCCGGCATTGACGATCAGGCCGGCGGTCTGGGCGGCGTGGGCCCCGGCGATGAGTTTTTCGGTCTCGCGGGTGCGGGCCGGGCCGTGGGCATTGGCGAACGCGCCGGTGTGCAGCTCGACCATGTCCGCCCCGGTGCGCGCGGCGGCGGCGATCTGGTCGGACTCGGCATTGATGAACAGACTGACTTTGATCCCGGCGTCCTGGCAGCGGCGGGTGGTCGCGGTGACCAGGTCCTCGCGCCCGGCTACATCCAATCCGCCCTCGGTCGTCACCTCCTGGCGGTGCTCCGGAACGAGGCAGACCGAGTACGGCCGCACGGTCAGGGCGATGGCGATGATTTCCTCGGTGAGGCCCAACTCGAGGTTGAGCCGGGTGGCGATGTTTTCCCGGAGGTGGTGGACATCGGCGTCCTGAATGTGCCGCCGGTCCTCGCGCAGGTGGATGGTGATTTGGTCGGCCCCGCCGGCCTCGGCCTCGAGGCACGCCTGGAGCAGGTCCGGTTCGGCATTCGGCAGGTGCAGCAGGTCGCGGTAGCGGACCTGCCGGAGCGTGGCCACGTGGTCGATGTTGACCCCAAGGTGGAGACGGGACATGAGGAATGGGGGCGGTCGGGGGACGTATGGTGCGTCGGGGCAGCGGCCCCGAAGCGCACAGTCACGAATGGACACGAATGGAGCCGAATTAAAGCGGGAATGTGCGCGGAGTATCAGGTGGGGGGCCGCGCCGGCGCGGAGCGGCGAGCGTCCGTGGACGGTCAGAGGGGGGCGTTGGTCGGGGGGGGGCGTTGGTCGGGGGGTGAAGGATCGGCTCGCATCTCAGGCATTGCGCGAAACCCGGGCGCACGCTTTGCTGCCGACGGAAGTCCTTTCACCGCCATGAACCATCTTGCTGAACTGCTGGCCGAGCACCGCCGTTATCAACGCCGCAGGTGGTTTCTCCGCGATTGCGGGGTGGGCTTGGGCGCGGCGGCGCTGCACTCGCTGCTCGGAGGCTCGTCGCTGGCGGCGGCCGCGCCTGCGGCGGCCGACCCGATGGCTCCGAAATCGCCGCATTTTCCGGGCACAGCCAAGCGGGTGATTTTTCTCTTTCAAGCCGGGGCCCCCAGCCACCTGGAGTTGTTCGACCACAAGCCGGCCCTGGCGAAATTCGACGGCACGCTGCCTCCCCCGGAATTGTTGAAGGGGTATCGGGCCGCCTTCATCAACCCGAGCTCGAAACTGCTCGGGCCGAAGTTTGCCTTCAGTCGCCACGGCCAGTGCGGCATGGAATTGAGCGAACTGCTGCCGCATACGGCCAAAATCGCCGACGACATCACGCTGATCCGCTCGATGACCACCGACGCCTTCAACCATGCGCCGGCCCAGATCCTCATGAACACGGGCAGTCAGCAGTTCGGGCGCCCCAGCTTCGGTTCCTGGGCTCTCTACGGGCTGGGCTGCGAGTCGCAAAACCTGCCGGCCTATGTGGTGATGAGCACCGGCGACAAGGGCACGAGCGGCGGGGCCGGCAACTACGGGAGCGGCTTCCTGCCCACCGTGTATTCCGGCGTGCCCTTCCGCTCCAGCGGCGATCCGATCCTCTATCTGCAGAATCCGGCGGGCATCGACCGCGAAATGCAGCGCGACACCATCGATGCCGTGAAGGCGCTCAATGAGAAGCGCCTCGGCGCGGTGGGCGATCCTGAGATCGCCACGCGCATCAACTCCTACGAAATGGCCTTCCGCATGCAGGCCAGCGCGCCTGAATTGATGGACCTCTCCAAGGAATCGCCGGCCACCCTCGCCCAATACGGCGCGGAGCCGGGGAAAACGTCCTTTGCCAGCAGCTGCCTGCTCGCGCGGCGGCTGGTCGAGCGTGGGGTGCGCTTCGTTTCCATCTTCCACGAGGCCTGGGACCACCATGGCGGGCTGGTGGGCGGCCTGAAGACGCAGTGCGGGCGCACCGACCAGGCCAGCGCGGCCCTGGTGACCGACCTCAAGGAGCGCGGGCTGCTCAAGGACACCCTGGTGATCTGGGGCGGCGAATTTGGCCGGACACCGATGATGCAGGGCGGCACCGACGGCCGCGACCACCACCCGAATGCCTTCTCCATGTGGGTGGCCGGCGGCGGCTGGAAGGCCGGTCATACCCACGGGGCCACCGATGATCTGGGCTTCAATGCCGTGCAGGACCGCGTCCACGTGCACGACTTCCACGCCACCCTGCTGCACAGCCTCGGATTCGACCACACCCGGCTCACCTATCGTTCCCAAGGCCGCGACTTCCGCCTGACCGACGTCTTTGGCGAGGTGAAGCCAGGACTGCTCGCCCTGTAGCTCGACATTCCGATCTCGAGATCGCGGGGGATGCCCGAGGCCAAGCGTCTACGCCTGCACGCGTCGGAAAACGCGGAAGGCGAGGAAGGCGCAGGGCTCTGCGCGGGGGGCGTCGACTCGACATCGGAATGTCGAGCTACGGTGCCTTGGAAAACACTCCTCCCCCCTCGGGGAAGGGGAAGTTGTGCCGGAGACGGCGGGTTTTGCCCACCAGAAACTAGGTTTCTGGTCCCGCCGTCTCCGGCGCGCCACGAACACCGCACACACGGGTCGCAGACAGCTTTTTTATTATTCGCAAGAAACGGGTACAGGTTTCAAGGAAACATCACGATTTCGTGAAATAAAATTTTCTGAAAGTGTTTGCTTAACAGGATGTCCTCCGCTACGCGCCCGCTTCGGCCGGGTGTTCCCAGGGGGCGCGATAGGCCCGGCGGAGCCGGGAGGTGGCTTCCTCGTCGCCCACGAGGCGGCGGGTCGCAGCATCCCAGTGGAGCGAGCGGTCCAGGTCCATGGACACGTTGGCCAGGATGCAGGCGATGCTGGAGATGGCTCCCTGCTCGATGTCGGCCACCGGGCGGCCGCGGGCGGCCATGGAGCGCAGGAGGTCCTTCAGGTGGCCGCGGATGGCGGGAGCGACGTGTTTTTCGAGGTCTTTCTCGGTTTTGTCTTCGGGGAACTGCTCCAATTCCAGGACAACCTCGCGCGAAACCGGCGCGCCGCCGCCCAGGGGAATGAAGTCGTAGCCGTTCACGCTGCCTTTCAGCGTGCCCTTGTCCCCATAGATCGTGAATCCCCACGGATATTTGGGGTCGGGAGCCGCGCCGTAGGTGCGGTGGGTCCACACGACGTTGAAGTCCGGGTGCTCGAAGGTGGCGACCTGCGTATCCGAGATGTTCGCCTTGCTGTTTTTCTGCACAAAAATGCCGCCGTTGGAGCAGATCCGGCTCGGCGCTTCGAGGTCGAGCAGCCAGCGCACTGCGTCGTACATGTGCACGCACATGTCGCCGACGATGCCGTTGCCGTACTCCATGAACGCGCGCCAGCCGCGCGGGTGGACCATCTCGTTGTACGGTCGCATCGGGGCGGGGCCGGTCCAGAGGTCGTAATCCAGATGGGCGGGCGGGGCGGAATCGGCCGGGTTGCCGCTGGCCCGCATGTGGTAATAGCAGCAGATCTCGACGTGGCCGATGGTGCCCAGCCGCCCGGCCTTCACGATGTCCTCACGCGCCTCGATGAGGTGCGGCGTGCTCCGGCGCTGGGTGCCGATCTGCACGACCCGCTCCAGCTTTCGCGCCGTGTCCAGCATGGCCAGGCTTTCGGCCACGTCCACGCTGGTCGGCTTCTGGCAGTATAGATCGGCACCCGCCTTCATCGCCTCGATCGCGTGCACCGCATGCCAGTGGTCGGGGGAGGCGATGAGCACGAGATCGAGGTCCTTTTCCTTCAGCATGTCCCGGAAATCGCGGTAGGTGCGCGGAGATTTTTTGGACGCCTGCCGGGCGGCGACCTGGTCCGCGGCCTCGGCCAGCATGACGGAGTCCACGTCGCACAGCGAGACGACCTCGACCGGGGCCACTTGAATGAGGCGCAGCAGGTCGCATTTGCCGTACCAGCCGGTGCCGATCAGGCCGACGCGTTTTTTCATGTCGGCAAATTCCGTGGCATGGGGGAAGCGTGTGGTCGAGACATAGGCGGCGGTCCCGAGGGCGGAGGTGCGGAGGAAGGATCGACGGTTCATGGGCGGGGGCTGGGGGTGGTGGGATCAGAGTGGGGCGGGCGGGCGGGGGCCGAGCTACGATTTCACGCCTTCGATGACCACGTCGTCGAAGCGCGCGGTGTCGTCGAACGAGCCGAAGCCGATCTGGCCGGGCCCGAAGGTGGTGTCTTTGGCCTCCATCACGCTGGTCTGCAGGTCGTCGAAATAAACTCGGATCATGCCGTCGGCGGCGGTCCGAGTGACTTTTATGGTGTGCCAGGTGTCCTCCTTCCAGGGGATGCCGGTCGTTACTTTGGTCGAAATTTTGGTGCGAGGCGCGTCATTGACGATGAAGACCTGTCCGGCGTGGGCGTCGGCTTTTTCGCCGAAGTGGGCATAATAATAATGGGCCGGGTCCTGGAAGCCGAAGACGACGACGATGTCGCGGTGGCCGTAGGCTTTGGTGGTGGTGCGGACTTTCGCAGTGATGGAGACGTCGCCAAAGCGGGCGTCCTTGAGCAGGACAAAGTTGAACGGGCTGCGGTGGGGCGGGCTGGTCCGGGCGGTTTTGTCGAAAAGATCGAGCACCGTGCCTTCGTGGTCGCCGGTCAGCTTCCAGTTTTCCGGGGCGGTTGGCTGCCAGCGGTCGCTCCCCTTTTCAAAATCCTCGGTGATGGTGATGGCGGCGGCCGGGGTGGCGGGTTCTTTCGCGGACAGGACGTTTGCGGAGAAGGCGACTCCGCAGAGGGCGGCGGTGGAAAAAAGCAGCGACGAGGATTTCATGGGGCGGATGTGGGTATCACAAAGCGATACCCCTGCGACGTCAATGCTGAAAGCACGGCGGGAACGCAATCGCGGGCCAGCGAGCGGCCGCCGGCATCGCGCCGACCCTCGTGAAGCAGCAGGATGGCTCCAGGCCGCGCGCCCGTGAGCACGCGGCGGACGATGCGCTGGCGGTCGGTGTCGCGGCCGTCCTGTCCGCGGACGGTCCAGCCGGTGAGGTTCAGGCCGCGCGCGCGCAGGAGCGGGTGGAGAAAATGATTCCGCATACCCGCGGGCGCGCGAAACTGGGTGGGGGCGGAGCCGAGCAGCAGGCGCAGCACAGCGGCCGCCTCGTCCACCTCGCGGGCCAGGGCCTTCGGCCCCAGCCGCCAGAAAGCGAATTGCGGATGGGTCATGGTGTGGTTTCCGACGGCGTGGCCGCGGGCAGCGATTTCGCGCACCAGTTCCGGGTGCCGGGCGGCCTTTGCGCCAATCACGAAAAACGTGGCTTTAGCTCCGTGGGCGTCGAGAGCATCGAGCAGTGCCGGCGTATCCTCCGGGTCCGGCCCGTCGTCGAGCGTAAGCCAGACCGTTTTTTCCGCGGGGGCGAACTCGAGTTGCTGCGGTCCCCACCACCGGGAATACGGCCACAAGGTGGCCCACAGGGTGGCGAGGTGGACCGCCAGCAGCGCGGCCAGCCCTCCCCAGCCGTGGCCGTCCCGCCAGAGCGCCACCGCGGCCACCGGGGCGAAAATGTTGGCCAAAATCAAGGCGCAGCGCATGGGGCCACTGGTGCGCGGCCGCCACCCGCCGGCAACCCGTCAGTTTTCCGGATCCGGTGCTGAATCCGGCAAAACCACCGCATCGGTTGACGCGCCTGCGGTTCCCGGTTATGGACCGGTTCGCCGAGCGGGGCGAACGGATGAGCGACTTTCTAACCCACGAGTGTGGCATTGCCTTGGTGCGGCTCCTAAGGCCGCCGGAGTACTATCGCGAAAAATATGGAACTGCGCTCTGGGGCTTCCAGAAGCTGTTTCTGCTGATGGAGAAGCAGCACAATCGCGGGCAGGACGGCATCGGTATCGGCTGTGCCAAGCTGCACATGCCGCTGGGGCAGCCGTACATGTTCCGGGCGCGGGCCGGCGGCGTGGATTCTTTGGGGTCCCTCTTCCGCGGGCAGTTGGCGGAATTCGAACGGCTGGCCGACCGCGGTCTGATCAAGCGCAATGACGGAGAAACCGTCAAACGCCACTTTGACTTCGGGGGCGAGTGCCTGATGGGGCATCTTCGCTACGGCACAAGCGGCGAATTCAGCACCGCCTCGCTGCATCCCTACCTGCGGCGCAGCAACTGGCCGACGAAGTCGCTCATGGTCCTGGGTAACTTCAACATGACCAACACGGGCGAGCTCAACCAGATGCTGGTCGGGCGGGGGCAGCACCCGGTTTTTGGCACTGACACCCAGACCGTCCTGGAGGAAATCGGCTATCACCTGGACGAGCTGCACACCGACATTTACCGGACCGAGCGCGACCGGGGGGTGCCGGGGGAACGCATTCCCTCCGTGATCAGCGAGCGACTCGACGTGGCCGAGGTTATCCGCCGGTCCGCGGAGCACTGGGATGGGGGATATGCCATCGCGGGCATGATCGGAAACGGGGATTGTTTCGTCATGCGCGATCCGCATGGCATTCGTCCCTGCTCGTATTTCATTAACGACGAGGTGATTGCCTTCGCGAGCGAGCGGGTTCCGCTGATGACGGTCTTTGATGCCTCCCGGGAGGAGGTGCATGAACTGGAGCCGGGCACGGTGGTCTTTGTGAAAAGCGACGGGCGGATGCACTGCGACCGTTTTTCCCCTCCGGTCGAGCCGCGGCCGTGCTCGTTCGAGCGCATTTATTTTTCCCGCGGCAACGATCCGGACATCTACCAGGACCGCAAACGGCTGGGTGCGGCCATGGTGCCGCAGATTGTCGACGCGCTCGGCGTGGACTTCGACCGCGCCGTCTTTTCCTTCATTCCGAACACGGCTGAGGTCGCCTACTACGGGTTGATGGATGAACTGCGCCGCCACCGGCGGCGGCAGGTCCGGGACGAAATCCTGGCCGCGAGCCGCGACGGCACCCTCGACGAGGCCAAGCTGGACGAACTGATCATGCGGAACTGGCCGCGCGGCGAAAAAATCGCCCACAAGGACATCAAGCTGCGCACCTTCATCTCCCAGGAATCGCAGCGGACCGCGCTGGCCAGCCACGTGTACGACATCACCTATGGCGAGGTCGGTCCGGAGGATGTGCTGATGTGCCTGGACGATTCCATCGTGCGCGGCACCACCCTCAAGCAGTCGATCCTGAAAATTCTCGCCCGCACCAATCCGCGCAGCATCGTCATCGCCAGCACCGCTCCGCAAATCCGTTATCCCGACTGCTACGGGATCGACATGGCGGAAATCGGAAAATTCATTGCTTTTGAAGCGGCGATCACGCTGCTGCGCGAGCGCGGTCAGCAGACGTTGATTGACCAGGTGTACCGCGAGTGCCTGGTCGAGATTCAGAAGCCGGCGGCGCAGCAGAGCAACCGGGTCAAGGCGATCTACGCGCCCTTCAGCGACGAGGATATCAGCCTGAAGATCAGCCAGTTTGTCTATCCCAACGGCTCCACCCTGCCGGGCGGCACCCATATCCCGTGTCCCTGGCGCGGCGAGGTCCGAGTCGTCTTTCAGACCGTGGCCCATCTTCACGAGGCGCTGGGCCCGGAGGCGGGCGACTGGTATTTCACCGGCGATTACCCCACGCCTGGTGGCATCGCCATCTGCAACCGCGCCTTCATTCACTTTTACGAGAAGAAGACCGGGCGGCCCTACGATTTGCCCGGTCTTTGAGGCTGCGGCCTATTCCTTCAGGGCGTGGGCTTCGGGCTTCACGCCCTTAATGAACTTGTTGAAGCCAAACGGAGTCGGCTTGAACTCGCCGACCGGCGTGACGTCGGCCCGGGCCGGCACTTCCAGGCCGGTGAAGGCGTAGACCGTGTTCACGATCAGGCGGCGCAGCCCCTCGCTTTCGAGGTCGCCGGCGTCGCCCATGGTGGTGGTCATGATCTTGTTCGTCACGCCGCCCTCGTTTTTGAATTCGCGGGTCCAGGCGACTGGCATCATCGGATTGTTTTTCGCGCCCTCGACCGGCGGGTCGGTCGGTTTCATGCCGGCGACGACCTGGCCGTTGAGGAGGACGGTGGCGTCGGACGGGAGGTTTTTGATGCCGTAGACGTCGGTCGGGCCCCAGACATCGGAGACGCCGCGGAGCAGGGGATTTTGTTCCGCTCCGGGGGCGATGAGGCCGCGGGTGGCTTCGGATCCGTGGTCCCCGTGGTGATTGATCCACGTCTCGCCGAGCACCTGCTGGCCGAATCCGCCGGTCCAGGGAGCGGACGCCTGCCAGTCCCACTGGGCGTACGGGCTGCCGGCTTCCTTGATGTTGAAGGCGTGAGTCGACGTGCGCAAGGCGATGATCGGTTTGCCGGCGGCGAAATAGTCGGCGAAATGCTTGAGGTCGGCGGTTGTCGGGTTGCGGAACCGCCAGAGCATGATCACGCAATCGGCGTCCTTGAGGGCGTCCAGTCCGGGCAGATTTGACTGGTTGTTGGGGTCAATTTCACCGGTTTTCGGATCGATCGGGAAAACGACGGTGGCTTTGAAGCCGTGGCGCTGGGAAAGCAGCTTGCCCAGCATGGGCAGTCCTTCCTCGGAGCGGTATTCCTCGTCTCCGGCGAGCAGGACGACGTGTTTGCCCTGGCCGGGGCCGTCCTTGGGCGAATAGACGACTTGGGCGGAGGCGGCCAGCGGCAGTCCACACGTGATGACAGCGGCGAATGAGAGCAGTCGGGGAATGTACATGGTCGGGTACTATGACGCAGCCCCGGCGTCTGCCAAGCGGAAGCCGCGGGTCACTGGATGCCCGGCATGAGCCGCCGGATGAAGGGCGAGAGCATGAGCAGGACGAGCCCGCCGCCGCCGGCGATGAGGGCGACGTGGAGGAACTGGGCGGGCATGCCGGCGGCATTTTCGCTGCTCATGCCGCTGGTGAGCAGGCCGGCCAGCAGGTTGCCGAGGGAGGTGGCGAGGAACCAGATGCCCATGGTCTGACTGGCGAGGCGGGCCGGAGCGAGTTTGGTCACGGCGCTCAGGCCGACCGGGCTGAGGAACAATTCGCCCAGGGTGTGCAGCAGATAGGTGGTGCAGAGCCAGAGGCCGCTGACCCGGCCGATGGCCAGCGTCGACCGGGCGGCGAAGTGCATGACCAGGAAGCCGGCCGCCAGCAGGAGCAGGCCGGCGGCAAATTTCGAGGCGAGCGAGGGCAGGGACCCGCGGCGGGCCAGGCTGATCCACATCGCGGAGACCGGCAGGGCGAGCAGGAGGATGAGCAGGGCGTTGATCGACTGGAACCAGCCGGCCGGGATTTCCCACCCCAGGAACTGGCGGTTGGTGTGGCGTTCGGCGAACAGGTTCATGACCGAGCCGACCTGCTCAAAGCCCGACCAGAAGAGCGCCGAGGCGAAAAAGAGGACGACGACGACGAGCATGCGCTTTTTCTCGATCAGCGAGAGCCGGGCGAGCAGGAACGCCCAGCCGAACCAGGCGACCGCGACGCCGACGATGGCCACGGTGGTGCCCCGGGCGAGGGCGACCGGATTGATGATCAGGGCCCCGGTGAAGGCCAGGGCGCAGACCGCGCCGAGTGCGGCCAGGGCCGCCCAGATCATCGACCAGTCGCGCCCCGGGGTCAGGCTCGGTGCCGGAGGATGCAGGCCGGTTTCACCGAGGTGACGCCGGGTCACGCAGTATTGGACCACCCCCAGCACCATGCCCACGCCGGAGGCCGCAAAGCCGTAGTGCCAGTTCAATTGTTCGCCCAACAGGCCGCAGACGATCGGGCCGATGAAGGCACCCAGATTGACGCCCATGTAAAACAGGGTGAAGCCGGCATCGCGGCGCGCCCCGCCTTCAGGATACAGCTGGCCCACCAAGGCGCTGGCGTTGGGTTTGAGCAGCGACGTGCCCAGCACGACCAGCAGCAGGCCCCCGAAAAACGCCCGGGTGTCGGGGATGGCGAGCGTGAAGTGGCCGAGCGCGATAATGATGCCTCCGATCAGCACGGCCCGCTGCGGCCCGATGAGGCGGTCCGAAATCCAGCCGCCCGGCAGGGCGACCAGATAGACTGCGCAGGTGTACAGGCCGTAGATGGCTCCGGCGGTCGCCTCATCCAGCCCCAGGCCGCCGCGCGCCAGCTCCGCGGTCATGTACAGGATGAGCAGGGCCCGCATCCCGTAATAGCTCATCCGCTCCCACATTTCGGTGAAGTAGAGCGTGTAAATGCCGCGCGGATGCGGGATTTTGACGGTGGGTGCGGTCGTTTCGGACATGATGGCGGAGTGCGGGGCGCGCTGGGCGGGAGAGGCAGGCAAGCCTGAAACGTGCCGGAACGCGTGCAGAGGGGCCCATAGCGAAGGAATCCCGGTTGTCCATCGCCGCCGGGTGGAGAATCGGGTGCCCCGGGGCCGGGGCCGGGGCCGCGACCGCGACCGCCGCCGCCGCATCCGGAGGGCGGCCGGGCCGGCGGACTCCGCGGCCGCGCGCGTGGAGACGGGAAGTTTTGGAGCGATGGGGACACGGGTGATTTTGACTGCGACGCGCGCGCGGGACCGGGAGCCTGCCGGATCGCGCGGCAGCCGTTACGAAAGGGCTGGCGCAGGAGCGGTCATGCTGTTCGATACGGCTCCGTTCGATGACGGCGATTGTCTCCATCCACCATGAACTGCGCCTTGCCCCACGGTCCTCCGCGACGTCTGACAAAACCGATGCTGTGCGCGCCGCTGGCTGCGGGCGGGCTGGGCGTCAGCGCCGCGGAGCCGCCGCCCCCCGCAGCTCCGCAGGGCGCGGCCGCTCGCGACGTGGGGCGGGGCGGGGCGGGGCGGGATGTTCAAGGACGTGATCGCGCCCCACTGGTTTCACGGCCACACCCGTTTTTTGGTCGTGCCCGGCGGCGGGCATGGCACTGGCGGTGCCTACGGCTGGAGGAGGCTCCAGGACTTTTTCGTGCGGCATTTGCAGGGCTCCAAACCGTCCGATCGCAACGCCCCAGATTCATCCCAATAACGATATCGAATGAACGTAAAATCTCTGCTTTTGGCATTCATCACCATGTCCCTGCTCTCGTTCGCTGATCATCTGCCGGCCCAGGCCGCGCCCCCGCCGGCGGCGGCGGATGCCCCGCCCATCACCGCTCCGCCCGAATCGTTCTTCCTGCTCGTCGACGAGCCGGATCGCGAGGTGGCCCGGGGGTTTTACAAAAAGCACATCGATGTCGGCGGGCTGCCGGTGGTGGCGGCGGGCGAGGTGGCGGACGAGGCATTGGTCCGCACCCGCGAGATCGTCTCCCGCATGCTCGCCGGCCGGCCTGATGTGCTGCGCGCAATGGTATTCAAGAGCATGTACCTGATCATCATCGGAAAAGACCAGGTTTATACGGACATGCCGGAGTACCGGAACGACCCGAATCCGGCCTACGTGAACGAGCGGGTCCGCGGAACCGGGGGCCGTCCGACCAGCTTCGGCGAGGAAAACCTGCTCAGCCTGCCGCTGGACCGTTACGACGACGAGAGCATCGCGGTGCATGAGTTTTGTCACACCATCGACAGCACGTTGGCCTCCATGGATCCGGGCTGGGAGGAGCGGGTGGAGCGGGCGTACCGGACGGCGATGGACAAGGGCCGGTGGCGGCTGACCTATGCGGCGGTCAACGAGGGGGAATTCTGGGCGGAGGTCAGCCAGTCGTATTTCGACTGCAACCGGGTCAACAACTGGAATCACGGGCCGGTGGGCACGCGCGAACAGCTCAAGGCCTATGATCCGGAAACCTACGAGCTGGTGCGGAGCACATTCAACCTTGGGCCGGCGCAGGACTGGCGATATGCGTGGAAGCAGCCGTTGCCGAATGTCATACCTCCGCCCGCGCGGTTTGCCGTCGATCCGTACTATACGAAATTCACCTGGGCGCGCGAGTTCACCGTGCTCGGGCGCGGGGCCACGAATGAGTCGCTGCTCAAAGCCAACGACACGATCCGGAAGATGTTCACCTACCGCCACGACATCCTGAAGGCGCTGATCAACGACGGGGTGAAGCTGGTGGTGCTGGGGAGGGCCGAACGGCTGACCGACCTCCCGGAGGCGAAGGCATTTGCGGCACGGCCGGGATTTGACCCGTTGGCGCGGTTCCTCGACTACACGCCCGAGACGAAGCTGCTGGTGGTGGCCGAGGAAAATGTGCTCAGTGACCCGTCGATGCCGCATGTCGGCGACAGCCACGTGATCCGGGTGATGGCGCGGGCCGCCTACCGGGTGACGGCCGGCCGGCCCGTGGACCCGGCGTGGGAGTCGCGGGGACGGGAGGTGCAGCAGTACGAGCTGCGGGTGCAGCGGCTGGATGTGCGTTTTGACGAGGCCCTGAAGCGGGTCTTGGCGGAGGCGCTGGCCGCCGGCAAATGGGAGGGGACCGCGGCGGTCCACGATGCCGAAGCGTACTGGACGCAGGGGGTGCTGGCGTGGTTCGACGCCTGCGGCCAGGGCACCGCGCCCCCGGATGCGGATTTTCCCATGGCCACGCGGGAGGCGCTGCGGAAGTACGATGAGGGCCTGTTCCGGCTGGTCCGCGAAACCATGGCCTACGCGGGTCATGTCGACTGGCGTTATCCGCGGCCATGACGCTCGGTGCCGAAATGTGGGTCGGGCTGGCCGGCTTTGGTGCGGCCATGATGAATGCCATCGCGGGCGGCGGGACCATGCTCACATTTCCGGCGCTGCTGGCCGCCGGGCTGCCGCCGGTGCTGGCGAATACGACGAGCACGGTGGCGCTGGGGGTCGGCATGCCGGGCGGGGTCTGGGCCTTTCGGAAACACCTGCCCGCGGTCAGCGGGTGGATCTGGCCGCTGGGTGTGGCCAGCGTGCTCGGCGGCGTGGCGGGGGGCGTGCTGCTGCTCGCGTTGCCGCCAGGTGTCTTTGAGGCGCTGGTACCCTGGCTCCTGCTGCTCGCCACCGCCCTGTTCATGCTGAATGAACCGCTGGTCCGCTGGCTCAACCGCCGCCCGGCCGCCGCCCCGGGCCGGGTCGGGGGCTCCGCCATGGCTCTTTCCGGAGACCCGGTGAGCGAGCCGACCGCTCCGCGCCCCTGGGGGGTCGCTTTCCAGGTGCTGGTCGGCCTCTACGGCGGTTATTTCGGTGCCGGCATCGGCATCATGATGCTGGCCAGCCTGGGCCTGCTCGGGCTGCGGGAAATCAACCGCCTCAACGCCCTCAAGGCCCTCCTCGCCCTGCTGGTGAACAGTGCGTCGATCGTGTATTTCATCGCCCGCGGCCAGGTCGACTGGCCGCTCGCCGTCTGGCTCATGGCCGGATCGATCCCTGGATCGATCGCCGGTGCCCGCCTCGCTCAGCGCATCCCGGCCCGCTGGGTGCGCCTCATCGCCGCCGTCATCGGCGTGAGCATCGCCGTGAGCTTTTGGGTGAAATGAGCATCCGCGGCCGCCGCGGCGCGGTTCGAGCCTTGGGTCTGACACGAATTCGCTTCGAGGGGCCGTCACCTGGGGAGGGTTCGCAGGACATGTGAGGAGGGGCATGGAGGCGGACCGACGATGCCCGCCTGCTCTGGAAACGGCTCAAGGATATGGGGGGCCCTGAACTCAGTGACATCTGGATCAAGTGGCACTACGGGGAACCTTCGTGATGCCCGGCGTGGGCGGCTTCTGCCGCCGCGGGATTTGACGGTTATTGATTGGCGAGTGCCTGGAGCACGCCTTCGAGTGAGCGGGCGAGCGCGAGTGGGGAAGCCTGGTCGTTGGGGGTGGCGGGCTGGAGCCAGAGCAGCAGGTACGGGGCCGGCGCGGCGCGCCAGCCAGCCAAGGCGGTGGCCGCGGGCGGGGCGTCGGCCGCCGGCGGAAACTCCACGGGCAGTCCTTCCGGTTTGCGGGGGGCGAAGGCTTCGCGCATTTCGCCGGTCCAGGCCTGGCCCTCGCGTGGAGCGAGCACGGCCGCCCGGGCCCGCGGAGCCACTTGATCAGCTTGATCGGCTGGCGGCCGCGCGGCGGCCCGCAGGTCGAGCACGCCGCGCACGGTGAGATCGCGCAGGCGCAGGGATTTGACGAGGGCATCGAGCGGCGGTTCGCCCTGGAGGGAGGGGGTTTCACTCCCCATAAAGGCGAAGATCACGGTGCGCCGTTGCGGGGTGCCGGCAAAGGCTCCCGCCACGGTCATGAGGGAGGCGGTCGAGAGGGAGCTGTTGAATTCGGGAATGTCGTCATGGTACCCGGTGACCACGAGCAGGGCCTCGTTCCGTTGGCGTGTGCCCTGCACTTCCGCGATGATGGTCGGGACAAGGGCTCCGGTTCCGGCCTCCGCGCCGGCCATTTCGGTGTCGACCATCCGCACGGCGAGGCCGAGATTGCTGGGGCCGAGGGTGGAGGCGATCCAGTTGGCGGCGGCGCGCTGACGCGCCGGCTGGCCAGCCCCCCGGCCGGCCAGATCGGTGGTCAGGAGCCGCTGGTAGTCGTACAGGTCCTTTTCGCCGGGGCTCCGGCGGAGCATGGCGATGGCATCGGCCCGCTTCGGGCGGCTGGGCAGGGGGAGGTCCAGCGGATTGTAGTACAAGTACAGGGCCGCGATGACCGAGGCGGCCAAGCCCACCGGCAGGCCGACGAGAAGAAGGGGAAACAAAGTTCGCTGCGTCATTCGTCGAAGAGAAAAAGCCGGTGACGGCGGTCGGAGCGGCCGAGCGCTCTTCCGGCCGAACCCACCACCCATGCGGCACCATCGGCGGAAACCCGCCCGCGGCGACCCTATTTCAGGCCCGCGAGTGCGGCGAGCACGTCTTCGGCCTGCTGGTCGGTGGACGCCCTCAGGTCGCGCCAGACGATTTTCCCGTCCTTGATCAGAAATGCCTGGCGGCTGGCCATGCCCAGCTGATTGCTGGGCACGCCGAAGGCCTTGCTCAGTTCCTTCTTCTGATCGGCGAGCAGATCGAAGGGCAGCTTGTACTTCTTGTGGAATTCCTTTTGCGCGGCCACGTCGTCATGGCTCACGCCGAACACCGTCACGCCTTTTGCAGTCAGGGCGGCGAAGGCGTCGCGCAGGCTGCAGGCTTGTTTGGTACAGCCGGGGGTGTCGGCTTTGGGGTAAAAATACACCACCACCGGGCCCTTTTTGTAGGCGGCACCCAAGTCGATGGACTCTCCTTCCTGATTGGTGGCCTTCAGGGCAGGCGCTTCCGCTCCCAGTTCGACGGGATTCGCATTGGTGGTGGAAAGAAGAAAGGCCACCGCCACACCGGTGATCAGGACCAAGGAGAGCAGGATTTTCATGAAATTAGAAAATTTAGAATAGATTGATAAACTATTTTTACCGGGATCGAAACGCAACCGGTTTCCGTGGTCAAAACGGGTGGGGTCGGCGAGCCGGCGTCGTCCCAGGTTCCGGCCGACTGATGTACGCCGGCCCAACGCGTCCCGATGCCGGTTGCGGGGAGCGAGTGGTTTTTTTTGGGGGAGTCATCAAAACTCGACGGCTCCGGCGGCGACCGCTTCCATCCGGAGGGCGGTTCCGAGGTCGCCGGTGGCGGGGACGCGGGCGAGGGCCACGCCGTGGCGCTGAGCGGCGTCCTTCCAGAGGTCGAAGTGCCGCCGGTAGGCCGCAGTGTAGCGGGCCAGGGTCGGCTGGTCCAGGCGGTGGGCATGGATGGTGCGGGCCTCGGCTTCGATGAATTCGTAATTGCCGTCCCAGTCCGGGGCGACCTCCTCCGGGGCGGCCGGCGCGAGCACCAGGCCGCGCCCCTGGCGCGCGACGAGGGCATGCAGCGCGGATTCGGGAGTGCCGGGAAAGAGCAGGTCGCTCAGCAGGATGCGCAGCGAGCCGATGCGGAATGGCACGCGGCCCACCGCCGGCGCGGCGTGGGGCTCTTTCGGTTCATGCGACCGGGCGGCGGCGGCGGCCGCCGCCACGTCGGCCGTCCAGCGGTCGCTGGCGACCGCCTCCTCGGAAAGCGGTTGCACGGCGGTGCCGCGCACCGCGAAGACCCGCAACGAGGCCCCGGCCCGGCGTGCGCCTTCCACGGCGAAATACACCAATTCCGCGGTCCGCGCAGCCTTGTCGGGAAAGGCCCACATGGAATCGGAGGCGTCCAGGGCTACGTCGACCAGCGGGCGCACCTCCTCGCGGTACAGCTTCATGGTGTAGTGGCCGGTGCGCGCGTACGCCTGCCAGTTGATCTGGCGGGGGTCATCGCCCGGCAGGTAGGCGCGGTGGTCCTGGAAATCGAGCGAGCTGCCCACTCCCAGGCCGGCCATCTCGCCGCTGCGGCCGCGCCAGCGTTTCTGCCGGAAGGGCAGTCGCAGCACCTCGGCCCAGGCGCGCGCGGTGGTCCGCAGCGCCGGCAGCACCTCCGCTCCGGGTGGCCCCGGCCAGTTTTCCACCGACTCCATGGGCGGAGTCTAGGCGTGGATTCGCCGCGTGGGAAACCCAGGCGGGAAAAAAAGTGTGGAGCCGTCTGCGGCGGCTACGCGAGGAACCCGAGGTTCGGGTGGGCGAAGCGCGGCAGGTTGGGGAAGATGGTGGTGAGGTCCGGGTCGGTCACGCCAAACCACCGGGCGAGCGTCGCGCCGAATTCATCCGAGCTGGTGGTGGGGATCCAGCGGCCGTCGGAGGTGTCATCCGGGCCGTTGACCTCGAGCGTCGGATACGTGCCGTAGATTTTGCCCCCCTGGACCGCGCCGCCGAAGACGACATGGTGCGATCCCCATCCGTGATCGCTGCCGGCGACCAGGCCGGTATCGTTGTTTTTGAACGTGCGGCCGAAGTCCGAGATGCTGAAGCCGGTCACGCCGTTGGCGACCTGCATCGCCTCGACCGTCTTTTGAAACGCCCAGACCGCGTCGCTCAGCGGGCGCAGCAGGTTGTTGGCGTGGGAATCGCGCTGGCTGGAGTGGGTGTCGTAGCCGCCCACCCGCACGAAAAACACCTGGCGGCGCATGCTGAGCAGGCCGTTGTGCCGGGCGTTGATGATGCGGGCCACCATGTTGAGCTGGTTGGCGAGGGAGTTGTTGCGCAGCGGCCCGGTGGTGGCCCGGGTGGCGATGCCCAGCGGCGAAGTGGCCCAGTTGAGCGAACCGTTGTTGCCGGCGTCGGCGCTGGTCAGGGCATTGCTGAGCAGGGTGGCGTTGTTTAGGGCCCGGTCGAAGACCGACTTGTAATCCTTTTCGGCGAGATTGGGCCGGTTGACCGCCAGCACATCCCGCAAGGCCGCGAGGCGGGCCGCGTTGGCGGTGCTGCCGCTGGTGCCGGTCAGGCTGGCCGCCCCGCTGGTGGTGATCTGGTACTGGTGGATGACGTCGCCGACTTCCCAGGTGTTGGTCCCGGCGAGGGAGATCGACATCGAAATGGGCGAGCCGTTGTTGCTGCCGAAAATGTAGGGGCGATCGGCCATGCGTCCGCCCCAGCCCGTGCGGGTGATCTTGTCCGGCATGGAGGTCTGCCACTGATAGACCTGGTCGCTGTGAGAGAAGAGCTGGGGCGGTCTGCGGCGGGTGCTGCCCTTGTATTGGGCGCGGGTCATCGGTTCCACGAGCACGCCCGCGTTGGCGACAAAGGCCGCGTTGCCGTCGTTGAAGAGGCGGGCAATGCCGTCCTGGGGCACTCCGTTGGCGTAGGTGGAGGCGAACGAAGAGTGCACCCCGAAGTCGAAGGGATAGGGATTGTTCCGCACGGTGAGGGGAACGACCCTCGGCAGGGTGCCGGTGTAATCCGCCGGCAGCAGGCCGAGGCCGCCCTGGGTGGGATCGATGTTGAAGGGGCCTCCGCGTCCGGCCACATAACCGTCGTAGGCGGGGCCGCTGGCCGGGACCAGGATGTTGGCGGAATCGTTGCCCCCATCGAGGAAAATGCAGACCAGCGCCTTGTAGTCGTCGAAGACGGCCTGCTGGGCGAGGGCGTGGTTGATCAGCCGCAGGTCGGTCAGGGCGGAGACGGCGGTGAGGCCGACGGAGGAGCCGAGGGCATGGCGCAGGAAGGAGCGGCGGGACAGGTCTCGTGAGGTCATGGGGCGAAGGCGGAAAGGGTGGAAAATGCAGGGCCGCGGCGGCCGCGGCCGGGGACGGGCCTATTTCTGAACGGCGAACTCGGGGCTGAGGATGATCAGGTACACGGCGTCGGCGGCCCGGGCGGCGCGGTCGGTCACCTCGTTGGCACCGCCGGTGCGGCGGGACATGGCGGTGAGGTACGTGCGGATCCGGGTGCGCAGCTCGGCGGACATGAGGTTGCCGAGCAGGAGGCGGTTGAGCCGGTCGAGCAGGGCGTCCTCGGTGTAGGTCAGCGATTTTTCAACCGTCAGGTCGAGCTGGATGTCGCGGCCTTCGGTGTCGACGCGGGGCGACTCGGGGTAGGCGACGCCATTGACGGTGGTGGTGCTGTAACGGTAGATGGTGCCGCCGATGTCGAGGGCGGTCGGCGGGCTGGCCGCGTCGGCGCCCTGCCACGCTTCGGCGTCCCAGTTGGTGGTGGCTCCCTGGCCGGTGCGGGTCAGATCGTAAAACCAGTTGGCGAAGCTGGCGACCGTCGTTTCGGCGGTGATCTGGAATTCCGGGCTGACCAAGCCGCCTGCGCCGGTGGCACCGCTGAACACGTAGTCGGGCTCGAAGAAGCTGAAGACGGTGGGCGGGCGGAGCGGGGTCTGGGCGAAGGACGATGTGCTGCCGATGTCCCAGCCCGGGCTGGGGGCGAGGCCGGCCGGGGGCAGGCGGCGGGGGACCGTCTGCGAGCGCGCGGCGCTGTCGTATTCGGGATTGAGGCGGTACTGGGCGCTGCCGCCGGAGACCGACATCGGCTGGCCCTGGCTCATCGAGCGGCCGCCGAGCGCGCGCAGCGCGTGGGTGGCCCGCAGCACCGGCTCGCGCAGGTGGCCGTAGCCCGGCTGCTGGGGGGCGGTCGATGAGCGGGCCTCGTGGTCGAGCAGGATCGCCGCCACCACCGCGCCGAGGTTGCCGCGGACGCCGGCTCCGTTGTCCTCGAATTTTCTGGCGACGCGGTGGATGTAGCCGGGGCTCGGATTGGCCGTGACCAGCCGTTGAATGAGCTGCCGGCAGATGAAGGGGGCGACGTTGGGATGGTGGAAAAGCTGGTCGTGGGCTTCGGCCAGGTCCCGCCAGGCGTCGTTGCGGGCGGGCAGGACTGAGGATTCGAGCAGCAGCTTTTCGTTTTGATCGTGGTCGGACGCCCGCAAGGTCATGGGGAGGGCGTAGCGGGCGCGATAAAACGGCTGGGGGGTGACGGGATCGTAGTTCCAGCCGGTGAAGTTGTTCGCGAAGCCGACGACCACGTCCTGGGTGTAGGTTTCCACCGGCAGCCCGGTCGGGCCCAGCACCAGCGTGCCATCGAGGTGGAGGCGCTTGAGGCCGATGGTGAAGAGCTGGAGGATTTCCCGGGCGTAATTCTCGTTGGCCGTCCGCCCAGTGGCGGGATTGGCCTTGCGGTTGCCGGCCATGTCCAGGTAGCGGCCCATGCTGTAATGCAGCGTGAGCTTTTCGATGAGCGCGCGGAAGTCGCCGAAGGCATGTTCCGCGAGGAGGTCGTAATAGCTGGTGACTGCGGTGGTGTTCTCATCGAGCACGCCGTTTTCGGAGACGACCAGGATCTGGCTGAGGGCAAAGGCCACGCGGTGGCGCAGCTGGTCCGGGGCGGTCACCGCCGTCTTCCACCAGAACCGCCAGATTTCATTGTCGTCTTCGTCAATCGATCCTTCCTCATCGGGGAAGGTCTCGTAAAATTGGGTGATCTGCGGGCGCAGCAGGGTGCGCGGGGTCCGGGCCTCGTCCACCTGGCGGGCAATCCAGTCGGCATAACCAAGGGATTGCACCTCGGCCACGGCATCGAGCTGAAGGTCGGCATTGGCATCAGCGCCGGAAAGCCCGAAGGTCGCCTGCTGGAGGAAGCGGATGGCGTCGGACTCGCTGACCGGGCCGGCGGCCAGGGCGGGCGGATCCGGCGGCGGCACAAAGTCGCGCGACCCGGTGACGGGGGCAAGAAATCCCTTGATCTCGCCGGCCGGAAAGGCGGCGGTGTGAACGTTCACATAGGCCTGGCCCGAGGCCAGGGTCTCGCGGATGTCCTCGAGGGTCGCGCCCCCGGTCGGAGCCAGGAACCAGTGGTAGGCCCCCGAGTCATCCGGCACCTCGGTGTCGAAATCGAAGATGATCAGTCCCCCGCGGGTGGCGTCGTGGATGTGCAGCTGAGTTTTGGGTCCGGTCAAATTGGCCCAGTTGACGTAGATCGTGGCCTCGGTCCGGTCCTCGTTCAGGAGCAGGGTGGCCGCCCCGGTGCCGAGCGTCTGGGCATCCGCCTGGGGGCCGAGGCGGGTGACGAAGAGGGTTCCCTGGCCGCCGGTCGCGGGCGGCTCGGCAGCGAACGGGGTCAGGCAGTAGCCGGGGATGATTTCAGCGGGGGCGTCGCCGTCGCCATCCGCCGGCCGCCGCCAGCCGACGGCCAATTGATCCATGCCGCCGGCTTCCTTGCGGATGGCCTCGATGAAGTACCGCTGGCCGGCGCGCAGGCGCATCGGCAGGGATTTCTGCGCGGGCTGGCCGTTCCACGTGCCTGCCGCCGCCGCTCCCTGCACGAAGCTGCGCTTGAGCCGCCGCGAGGCATCGTCGCTGGAGGAAATCCAGAGTTCTGCGTTTTCGTCCGCCGTGGTCAGGTAAAAGGTGTAGGTGCCGGTGGCGGGTGCGGTGATCCACCCGCGCAGGCGGTCGCCAAAGGCGTCGCCGAGGTTGGGCGGGGCGGCGGCTTCGGGCACGGTGGTGGTGGCGGCGGGCGCGGTGTGCAGGGGGAGCGACTGGAGGGAGGTGCCGGCCAGATCGTTCCAGACGTCGTGGGTCAGCCCGCCGCCGGTTTCGAGCACGACCACGGAGAGGACCGCGGTGCTGGTGCCACTGGCATTGCCCGCGCCCACCGTCGCGAACGAATGGCCCGCGGCGGCGGGGGTGCCGCTGATCAGGCCGGTGCCGGAATCGATCGATAGCCCGACCGGCAGCCCATCGGCAAAAAACGTGACCGGTCCGTTGGTGGCGGTGAGCTGGTGGGTGAGCGGGCCGCCGAGCAGGCCGACCACAAACGCTGGGTTGGTCAGCACCGGGGCGGCACCGCCGGACGGATAGAGCCGGTTCGAGGGCACGATTTGTTTGGATTGCGACGGGCTCGACCACGACAGCTTCGCCGAGGCCAGCGCGGAGGTGCTGCTTTCCCGGTAATCGATCCGGAAGTCGTGCCGCTGCCCGGCGGTCAGCGCGACGTCCGCGGTGTATTCCACCCCGCCGGAGACGCCCGAGCCGCTCCATTGATCGATGAGCAGTTGCCCGTCCAGCCAGACCTTGCCGCCACGGTCGCCCTGCCAGTGAAGGGTGTAGGTTTCGCTGAACTGGGGCAGCAGTTGGCCGGTCCAGCGCACCGAAAAGGCTTCGGGATTGGTCAAGGACGCGTCCGGCGTGCCGGAGCCCCAGTTGAAGTCGATCTGCGGATCGACCCTCTCCAGGAGCAGGTCCAGCGGGTTGAAATTGTTCGCGCTGGTGTAGGTGGTGTTGGCCCGGTTGAAATACTGGCCGAAGAGACCGGTTCCATTGGGGCTGGCCGCATCCTCGATCACCACCCCGGCGGCCGCCGGGGTTCCGCCGACAAAACCGGCCGAGGCCGCCAGCGCCAGGGTCACCGTCTCGTTCGGGTCGATGACGGCGTCCGCCCGCGGCCGCACCTCCACGCTCGCGGTGGTCTGGCCCACCCCAAAAAACACCGAGGCCTGGGGATGAACGGTGTAATCGACCCCCGCCGTGGCGGTGCCGCCCAGCGTGAAAGCGACGGTCAGCGGGCGCAGGCTGCCGCGCCGCGTGATCGTGAACCGGCCGGGCTGGCCACTGACTTCCGAGGCCACCGCGGCCCCGGCCACCACCGTCACCACGCTGTTTCCGCTGAGCAGACGGGTCAGGGTCTCCTTGTCCCCGTACACCCCGTCGCGGTCGCTGTCACCCTCGAGCGGATTGGTCCCGGCCAGATGCTCCTCGTAATCGGTCACCCCATCGCCATCCGAGTCGCTGTCCGTGACGTTCAGGCGCAGAAACATCCGGTCCGCAGTGGCGGGGCAGGTGCCGTCCAGCGGGGCCCCGGTCCCCATTCTCGCCACGCCCTCGTTCTCCCAGCCGGCGTCGCCCAGGCTCCCGGAAACCTGCAATTGGTAGCGTTTGCCAGGCACGCCGGTCCATTCGGCATGCACCGCCCCGTCCCGATGGGCCAGGGAGGAAAAATTCAGCCGCGAGCCGCCGTCCCGCGGGTTGGTGCCCGCCGCCGCCTCTTCGGCATTGCTCTGCCCATCCCCGTCCGCATCCGCCTCCGGCCCGCCCATCCCGGCATGCATCAATTCATACAAGTCACTGATGCCGTTCTGATTGAGGTCCAGCCCGTACACCGTCGCCGCTCGCGAGGTGCCGGAGAACAGGATGGCAGACACCAGACAACCGGCGAGAAGGCGCGCATTCATGATCAGAAGGAAAAAGACAGACGTAAAATATAGAAACTATAATTACCATAATTAACGGAAACTGTCGACCAGGCAATGGTTTTTTAACGGGCCTGCAAAATTAAAGTTGGCATGAGTCTAGCTTGACGAAAGGCGATGACACCGGGAACAATGGCCCGAGCCGTCAGCACTCCATCACCCACAATCCCATGAAAAAAGTCGAAGCCATCATCAAACCGTTCAAACTCGAAGACGTGAAGGAAGCCTTGTCGGAAATCGGCATTGAGGGCATGACCGTCACCGAAGTCAAAGGCTTCGGCCGGCAGAAGGGTCACACGGAGATCTATCGTGGCAGCGAGTACACGGTGGATTTTCTGCCGAAAGTGAAGCTGGAGATCGTGGTCGACGACACCCAGGTGGCCAGCGTGGTGGATGCGATCGTCAAGACCGCCAACACCGGCAAGATTGGCGACGGCAAGGTTTTTGTCAGCCCGGTGGAACAGGCCATTCGCATTCGGACGGGCGAAAAAGGGTCTGACGCCATCTCCAGCTCGATGCGTTGATCGCTGGAGGCATTTGATTCCCGCACCTTGGGTCCCGCTTGCGGGCCGGGAGGTGAGCAAGACTCCGCCGGCCCTTCACGGGGTCGTCGGAGTTTTTCGTGGAGCCGGCAATTTCCACCCTATTTCCTCGGCAAGATCAGCCTGCTCACCACCGCCGGGGGCCGGGCGGGCCTGCGCCCGGAGAAGGTCCGGCTCGCCGGGGCCGGCGCGGGCCGGGCGGCGGGTGCTCTGGAGGAAGTGGTCGATCACGGCACCTCCCGCCGCTGTACGGTGCGGCTCGACGATGGGCGGCGGTTGGTCGTGCGCACCCGCGAGGCCGCCGGTGCTGCGCCCGGGGACCGGGGCGGAGTGGACTGGGCGGACTTGGACCTGGTGCCGCTGCGCGCCTGAACGCCGAAGCGCCGCCGCTCACTCCGGCAGGCTGATGTTGACCGTGTGGGAATAGCCTCCGCGGATATATTTCAGGGGGAAGGTTCTGCCCTTTAGGGTGCTGATGATCGAAAAAAACGTCTCGACCGAGTCAATGCCCACGCCGTTCACCTCGTAGATGATCGAGCCGCGGTAGAGGATGCCGTCGGCGGGGGACTCCGGTTCGACCGCGGTCACGACCACGCCGCCGATCACCTGCGGAATATGGCGGCGCAGGCGCTCGGTGATGTTCTGGACCTCGATGCCGATCTGCTCCCGCAAATCGCGGCGTTCGGCGAGTTTCTCCTCCTGGGTCAGCACCGCTTCGCGGTCGGCGACGACGGCGGTCACGGTCAGGTCGGTGTCGCCCCGGCGGACCACGATTTCCACCGGCTGGCCGATCGGGCGGCGGTTGATCCGGCTGAACAGGTCGGTTCCCTTCGTCACCGGCTGGCCGCCGAAGCGCACCACCACGTCGCCCGGCTTCAGTTCGGCCTGGTCCGCCGGACTGCCCGCCACGATGTCGGTCAGGACCAGGTTTTCGGTCCCCTCCGACGTGACTTGGGCCTCGGCGCGGAGGCCGAGATAGCCGACCATTTCCCGGCCTTTGTTGCGGATGCGATCCACGGCGCGGGCCACGTCATTGGACGTGATGGCCAGGCCGATGCCCTGCCAGACCCGCACTTCCTGCTGGCCGGCGAAAATCGCCACGTTGATGCCGACGATCTCGCCGCGGACATTGACCAGCGGGCCGCCGGAGTTGCCGGGATTGATCACGGCGTCGGTCTGGAACTTGGGCGGATCGCTGTCGCTGAGCTGGCGGTCGCGGTGATTGATGATGCCCTGGGTCACCGATTCCCGGAGGCCGAACGGGTTGCCGATGGCAAAGACCATTTCGCCCACCTTGACCTGGTCGGAATCAGCGAAGGGCAGGAAAGGAAACTCCTTGATGGTCCGGCTGATGATCCGCAGCAGGGCGATGTCCGCATTGCGGTCCTCGCCGATCTTTTCGGCCAGGCATTTGGTGCCGTCATGGAGGACGATCTGGATCTCATCCGCCTGTTCCACCACATGATAGTTGGTCACGAGGTAGCCGTCCTTGTCGATGATGACGCCCGAGCCGAGTCCCGGCACGTAACTGCGGTACTGGCGGATGTTTCCCTCGGGATCGATGGCGTTTTGCCGGGTCACCCGGGCTGTGTTGATGCTGACCACGGCCGGGGCGATGGTTTGGATCAGCGAGGTCACTTCCTCGTTCAGGCGGGTCAGGCCCGGCACCTCGGCGGCGCTGAGGGGAGAGGGCACCGGCCGGGCCGGGGCCGCCCCTGCGCCGAGCCGGCGGCCGCCCAGCAGATCGTCCAGTCCATATCCCTCGCGGTTGCGGGCGATGAGCAGGAACAGGCTGGAGGCGACCGCAAACAGGGTCATGGCCGTGAGAACGCGAGCGAACATGGAGGCGGTGGAGGTGAGGCGTGGGTCGTTGGGCATGGCGTCGCGAAGTCTCCAGTGTGCCGCGGGTGTGGCTCCGGCGCCAGCAGATCGTGAGGCGGGCCGCGGGTGCGGGCGCGGCCGGCGGTCGCGGGCGCGCCCGCACCTTCCGATGACTTTTCTGTCCGGGCGTTGGCGGGTTCTCGGCTGGTTCCGGTGTCGGGTTAGTTCGCCGACCCCACACCGGCTGCCGTCGTCGCGATGAGCGCGCGGAGCGGTTGGTGGCGGGCGAGCGAAAGCGCGGGGTCGTCCCGCAGCACGGCTTCGGCCATCACGCGCGCCTCGTGCACCAGCGGGGCGTCCGCCGCCAGATCGCCGAGGCGCAGGCCGGGCACGCCGCTTTGCTTTTCGCCGAGCAGCTCGCCGGGGCCGCGCAGCTGCAGATCGGCTTCGGCAATCTCAAAGCCGTCGCGGGTGCGCTCCAGCACCTGCAGCCGCGAGAACGCCTCGGTGGCACCCTCCGCGCACACGAGCACGCAATAGCTGTGGTGGGCGGCGCGCCCGACCCGTCCGCGGAGCTGGTGGAGCTGGGCCAGCCCGAACCGCTCGGCGTTGAACACGAGCATGAGGTTTGCGTTGGGCACGTCCACGCCGACTTCAATGACCGTGGTGCTCACGAGCACGCGGGTGTGGCCGCTGCGGTAGTCCGCCATCACCGCATCCTTGGCCTCCGGCTTGAGGCGGCCATGCAGCAGGCCGACCTCGATCCCGCTGAGCCGCTCCTTCCAGGCCTGGTGCTCGATCGTCGCAGCCTTGACCGCCAGTTTGTCGCTTTCCTCGACCAGCGGATAGACCACGTACGCCTGGCGGCCCTTGTCGAGCTGCTGGCGCAGGAAGGCGGTGACCTGGGTGAGATCCACGCCTTGGCGCACCGCGGTGGTGATCCTGCCCCGGCCTGCGGGCAGCTCGTCGAGCACCGAGACGTCGAGGTCGCCGTATAGGGTGAGGGCCAGCGTGCGCGGAATGGGCGTGGCCGTCATGACCAGCACGTCCGGGGTCAGCCCGCGGCCGGCCAGCCGCGCCCGCTGGGCGACGCCGAATTTATGCTGCTCGTCGATGACCACGAGGCCGAGGTTGGTGAAGGTGGTGTCGTCGAAGAGCAGGGCGTGGGTGCCGACCATGATCTGCGCACGGTCGCCGCCGTCCATCAGCGGGAGAGAGGCCGCCTCCTTCCGCGCGGCGGTGCGCAGGCCCACCCGCACCCCCAGCGGGGCGAGGTGCCGCTGGAAATGGAGGTAATGCTGCTCGGCCAGGATTTGCGTCGGGGCCATGATTGCGGTCTGGTACCCCGACTCCGCGGCAATCAGCGCCGCCGCCAGGGCGACAAATGTCTTGCCGCTGCCAACGTCGCCCTGAAGCAGGCGGTTCATCGGCCTCGGGGCCGCCAAATCCCGGTGGATCTCCGCGATGCTCCGGTCCTGGGCGGCGGTCAGGGTGAAGGGCAGGGAGGCGCGCCACTGCGCCAGCAGACGGCCGGGCGCGCCGTGGATGAGGCCGGGCTGCGCCCCGGCCTGCTGCCGGCGGATCAGCACGTTGAGCTGGAGTACGAAGAATTCCTCCAGCGCCAGCCACCGGCGCGCGGCCGCCGCCTTGTCGAGCGTCGCGGGAAAATGAATGGCCCGCAGCGCGGCGGCCCGGTGGGTGACGCGGCCGGACGCCGGACTGGCCGCCAGCCCGGGCAGAACCGGGAGAATGGGGGTGATCGACTCATCGTCGAGCCGCTCGAGGATGCGGTGGATCGCCTCGCGCAGCGGTTTCTGCACCAGCCCGTCCCCCAGCGGATAGACGGGCGCCACCCGCCCCATGTGCACGCTGGTGCGTGGATCGTGCGGCTCGATCACCTCAAAATCCGGGTGGTCCAGAATCAGCCCGTTCCGCTTTCCCTTGACCCGGCCGTACATCACCACTTCCTGGCCAACCGCGAAGGCTTTGATCAGCCACGGCATGTTGAACCAGCGGCAGTGGATCGGGCCGGCCAGAGGATGTCCGGCGGCGTCGCCGACCACGGCCTCGACATATTTTTGATATCCCATGCGGCGCAGGCCGCAGTCGGTCACCACCCCGTGCAGGCACACCGCCTCCGGCGTTTCATCCAGCGGAAAACCCCGAAAATGCCGGCGGTCCTCGTAGCGCCGCGGGTAATGATGCAGCAGGTCCGCGACCCTGGTGAACCCGGCCTTGGTCAGCATGGTCCGGGTCTTTGCGTCCAGCTCCGCCACTTCCGTGAGCGGGGTGTCCGGGGTCAGCAGCGCGTCGGGCGGGGCTGGGGTCATGGGGCGTCGATGGATCGGGCCAGGAGCGGCGGGGCGAGCACGACCGCCCCGATAAGGAGCGCTGCGGCTGAAGCGACCAAGACCGCGCCCGCGGCCAGATCCTTGGCGCGTCCGATCAGGGGATCCTGTTCCCGGGTCACGCGGTCCGCCAGGGTTTCGATCGCCGTGTTGAAGGCCTCCGCCATCCAGACCAGGGCGGCCGCCATCACCAGCCACAACCAGCCGGCCGCGGGGAGCCGCAGCCAGGCTGCGAGCCCGGCCACGGCCAGAGTGGCGGCCAGATGGAACCGGGCGTGCCGCTGCGTCGTGATCAGGAGGCGCAGTCCGGTGAAGGCGAACCCCAGGGAACGGAGGAAAATCATGCGGGCAGGCGGGGTCCGGCGGAATTCTGGTCGCGCTTCGCGGCAAAAGCGGCGCTGATTTCGGGCTTCATGAGAAGAACGATGGTGAACACACCGAGGATGGTGCCCAGCGGCATGAAGAGGCAGGAAACGGCGGCGGCGACCAGACAAAACGGGTGCCGGCGCCTGGCCCGCAGCGAAAATCCGGCCGCGATCAGGACCGCCGCCAGGGCCATGCCCATCAGGATGAAGGCGCTCCCGAGCCCGGCGAAGAGGATTCCGAAGATCCGGCCCTCTTCCCGGGCCATGCCCGGCAACTGGCCGCTCAGGGCCATCAGCCCGATGGCGACGTGGATGACGGGGAAGAGGCTGAACAGCGCGACCACTCCGCCCAGCACCCAGTGGAGGATGCCGAGCAGGTCCAGGTAGCGGTCGTCATCAGAGGAGGGAGTGGTCGTCATCGGAGGCAGGGGTTGAACACGCGCCTACTCAACCAGCATTCCGCGCTTCTGCCAAGCGTCGCACTCCATTTGCCACCGCCCGCTCCCCCGGCATAATGACGCCTTTCCATGTCCAGCATCTACGGTCACGCGTTTCGCATCAGCACTTTCGGCGAGTCCCACGGCGGGGGGGTTGGGGTGGTCATTGACGGCTGTCCGCCCGGCGTGGCGGTGGCGGTGGAGGCCATTCAGGCCGAACTCGACCGGCGCCGGCCGGGCCAGAGCGAAATCGTCACCCCGCGCAAGGAGGCCGACCGGGCTGAGATCCTCAGCGGACTGTCGGACGACGGCCGCACCCTCGGCACCCCGATTGCCATCCTCGTGCGCAACCAGGACCAGCGGTCGGACGCGTATTCGGAAATGAAGGACACCTTCCGGCCGAGCCACGCCGACTACACCTACGAGGCCAAATACGGGCTGCGCGCGTGGGCCGGCGGCGGCCGGGCATCGGCCCGGGAGACGATCGGCCGGGTGGCGGCAGCGGCCGTGGCCACCCAGGTCCTCCGGCAGGTGGTGCCCGGGTTTGACTGCCTCGCTTGGGTGAAATCGGTGCGGCACCTGACGGCGCAGGTCGACCCCGCGACCGCCAGCCGCGCGGTGATCGAGGGTAATCTCGTCCGCACCGCTGACCCCGCGGCCGTCGAGCCGATGATCGCGCTGATCAAGGAAATGCGCGCCGAAGGGAATTCCGTCGGCGGCGTGGTCGAGTGCGTCATCCGCGGCGTGCCTCCGGGGCTGGGCGAGCCGGTTTTCGACAAGCTGGAGGCGGACTTGGCCAAGGCCATGCTCAGCCTGCCGGCGACCAAGGGGTTTGAAATCGGCAGCGGCTTTGCCGGCACCCTGCTGACCGGCCGCGAGCACAACGACGCCTTCCGCATGGAGGACGGGCGCGTGCGCACCACCAGCAACCGCTCCGGCGGCATCCAGGGCGGCATTTCCAATGGCGAGGACATCGTCTTCCGCGTCGCCTTCAAACCCGTCGCCACCATCATGACCGAACAGGAAACGGTGAATCGCGAGGGCGAAAACACCACCCTCAAAGGCCGCGGCCGGCACGACCCCTGCGTCCTGCCCCGCGCCGTGCCCATGGTCGAGGCCATGGCCACCCTCGTTCTCTGCGACCATCTGCTCCGGCACCGCGCGCAGCGGCTGGGGTGAGCCGAGCGACGAATGCGACGACCGGGCCGCCAACAATTAATGCCCATGGTTTCCAACTCCCGACTTTTTCCATCCCGATGCCCGATTTTCTGACCAATCTTTCGTTGCCGGCCGTGGCCGCCCTGTTTGCCGGGGGCATGGCGGTGCTGGCGGTGGCTCGCGGGGTGCTCCGGCTGATCCGGGGCATGCTCAAACTCGCGATCGGGTTTGCCGCGGGCGCGTACGTCTTTCTGAAGGCACCCGAATGGCTCGGCGGGACGGTCCCGAATCCGTCGGCCACGCTGCTCGGCGGCCTCAGTTTTGTCGGGGGGGCGGCCGGGCATCTGACGTCCGGGCTGGTCCTGGAAAAGCTGCTCGGCGGGCTCGACCCGGCCCAGGCCTCCGGGGAGAACCTTTCCAAAGGCAAGGCGGTGCTGCTCAGTCTGCTGCCGTCCGGCATGCTGTTATGGATCGGGGGCGTGCTGCTGCGGTTGACGGGCTCGCTGAGCGGCATGGCCCAGCTGGACCAGGGGCCGGCGGCGGCGGTCCAGCCGTGGCTGGCCCAGGCCCGCAGCGCTCTCAGCCAGGGAGTAATCGGCAAGGTCTTTAATGTGCTCGATCCGGTGACCTCGCCGGAAATGGTGCGCCTCTGCGAAATCCTGGTCACCTACCGTGACCCCGCCCGCTGGAAATCGGTCAAGGGGGACCCGGCGCTCCGCACCATCCTGAATCATCCGAAATTCCGACGGCTGCTCGACGACCGCGAGGTCAAACACGCCGTCGCCCACTCCAATTATGCCCGCCTCTTCACCCTGCCCGAAGTGCGCGCCGCCGCCGCCGACCCCGGGCTGGCGCAGGCGCTCCACTCGCTCCGCCCGCCGGAAGTGCGCCGCGCGGAGCAGGTTTCGTGAGCCGGGGCGGGCCGTGGCTTGAATGGAAGGACCCGTCGGCTTCGGGCCCTGGCCCCCAAAAATCGATGACCGACCGCGGATTACTGATTACTGATAGGCATGCCTGTCGCCGACTACATCCCGACCATTGGTCTTGAAATCCACGTCCACCTCAAGACGAGGAGCAAGATGTTCTGCGGCTGCGCCACCAGCTACGGCGACGAGCCGAATTCGCGGACCTGTCCGACCTGCCTGGGACTGCCTGGGGCGCTGCCGGTGCTGAACGAAGAGGCGATCAAGATGACGATTCTGACCGGGCAGCTTCTTGGGGCGGTCACGCCGGAGATTTCGAAGTGGGACCGCAAAAATTACTTCTATGCGGACATGCCGAAGAACTACCAGATCAGTCAGTATGACCAGCCCTTGGTGGTGGGCGGCCGCATCCCGCTCTACGACCAGTATTTCCCGAAAAGCCAGCGGGGCGGCGCGGGGGAGGACGGGGTGCTTTCGAGCATTCCCCTGACCCGCATCCACCTGGAGGAGGACGCGGGCAAGAGCACGCACTTCGGCACCACCAGCGGGCTCGATTACAACCGCGCCGGCACGCCGCTGATGGAGATCGTGACCGATCCCGCCATCAGCACCGCCGACGAGGCCGCCGCCCTGCTGGCCAGCCTGCGGCAAATTCTCGTCTACGCCGGCGTTTCCGATGCCGACATGGAGCGTGGCCAGATGCGGTGCGACGTGAATGTCTCGGTGCGCAGGTCCGCCGCCGATCCGCTCGGAGCCAAGATCGAACTGAAAAACATCAATTCGGTGGCCGCCGTGCGCCGCGCCATCGGCTTCGAGATCGAGCGCCAGTGCGGCGAGCTCGACCGCGGGATCGCCCAGCGCCAGGAGACGCGCCGCTGGGACGACGAGCGCGGCGAGAGCACGGACATGCGCGGCAAGGAGGATGCGCACGATTACCGGTATTTCCCCGACCCCGACCTCCTGCCGGTCCAGACGACAGTCTGGCTGGCCGAGGTCCTCGCGCGGCTGCCCGAGCTGCCGCACGCCAAGCGCGCCCGCTTCGTCCGCGACCACGGGCTGACGCCGTACGATGCCGGCGTGCTGACCAGCGAGCCGGCGCTGGCGGTGTATTTCGAGGAAGCCGCCGCCGGTCCGGCGAAACCGAAGACGGTGGCCAACTGGATCATCAACGAACTGCTCGGACGCCTCAATGAAGGCCAGACGCCGTTCGCCGCCAACCCCGTGCCCGCGGCCTCGCTGTGCGAGCTGGCCGGACTGGTTGAAGGCGGCAGCATCAGCGGAGCGCAGGCCAAGGAGGTTTTTTCGGAGATGTTCGCCACCGGGGCCGGACCCGCCGCCATCGTCAAAGCCAAGGGGTTCTCCCAGGTCAGTGACACCGGTGCCCTCGACGGCTTCGTCCAGCAGGTCATCGCCGCCAACCCCGACCTCGTCGCCCGCATCCAGGCCGGCGAAGCCAAGGTGGCCAACGTGCTGGTCGGTCAGGTCATGAAGGCCAGCGGAGGCAAGGCGAATCCCAAAATGGTCAGCGAGCTGCTCGCCAGGGCGCTGGGGTAGGAGGCACTAGCGCTGGAGTCGTTCGGGCCCCGTCCGGGACGCGTCCCCCGGAAGCGTCGGCGGCGCTTGTGGACGGCGGCGGCGCGCCGCCGTCCGCGGCTGAGGGCAACAAGGCATCGACGCGGCCCTCCCGGACGCGGGCAGGCCGCGCTGCGCGGTTCCCGGCACCGTTTCTTGTCGGAGGTTCAGCGCGCGGAGGAGGTGGCCGGCCGGGATTCGATCAGCGCCCGCAGCGCCTCGTGCCGTTCCTTTTTCGGCCGCCGCCCCAGCGCTGTGACCTCGGCGAAAAAGCCGTCGGCATTCCCGGCATGCTTTTTCAGCAGCGCCTCAAAGGCCGGCACGAAGTCGTAATAGGTCGAGAGCGTGGCGAGCCGGGCATTGGTCACCGGTTCCTGGAAGAAGCGGTCGACGCGCTCCAACTGCGGGTGGCGGCGGCGCAGGCCCAGGGCCTGGCGTTCGAAATTATTGAGAATCGCCTGCTTCGCGGCGCGGCGTTCGGCGGCTGGACGGCCGGAGGTGGCGGCGTAGCTGACACCCAGGGCGGTGCGGGTCTGCAGGGCGAGGTCGATGAAGGCGCGCAGCGCCCGGCTTTGCGCCGCATACCGTTGCAGCTCGGTGGTGCGGCCTTCGGCGGCCAGCCAGCGGCGCACGCCATGCTCCGCATACGCGGTGGCCAGCGCCTCGTTGAATTCGGTGTCGGCGGCGAGGTAGAGCCGCTGGTGGGTCAGTTCATGCATGATGAGTTCCGCCACCGCCGTTTCGCCGCGGTGGATGAAGGTGTTGAGCACCGGGTCGCGCAGCAGGCCGAGGGTCGAATAGGCATCCACGCCGCCGACATACGTTTCCAGGCCGTCGCGGGTCAGCCGTGCCTCCAGCGCGCGCGCCGGTCGTTCGGCAAAGTAGCCGCGATACGCGAGCGACCCGATCAGCGGATAACACCACGACTTCGGCTCGATGGAAAACTCGGCGGCGGCGAAAACCACCCAGACCACATGCTTCCGGCCGAGATCCGCATAGGCTGCGTACGAGCCATTGGCCGGCAGCCCGAGATGATTCTCGGCAAAACGCGTCACGCCCGGTACTTTGTGAAGTTCGGCGCGCGTGGCCTTCGGCACCGCCGGGTCGGCCAGCACCTCGGTGATCGGCCGCGCCTTGCGCTGCACCTCCCACTGGCCGCCGAGCGCCTGCGCGTAAAACCCCGCCGTGCCGCACGACGTCAGGCCGGCGAGCAGGACCGCTGTCAGCGCCGCGCACATCAAGTTCATGCGGCAAGAACGACCCGTCTGCCGCCCGCGCAACCCCTGATCAGTAGATCCGCGGGAGTGCGGCAGGGGCAGTTTCATTCTCGTGGTCGTATCCTCGGCTTCCAGGCAGCGAGTGGCTCGCTGCCTGGAAGGCACCGCTCCACGTCTCCCCGTTTTGAATCCGCCATGCCGGCCGTCACGTCCAGGAATGCCGGAAGTGAGTCCTCTGCTTTCACGGATGAAAGCGCCCGGGGTGGTGGCGGAGGCGGGGCCCTGCTGCCCAAGCGGCTTGACGTCGGCGGCCCGCTGACGCTCGATGCTCCGGTGAGCTTCGATTCCACCCCTTCCCGATCTCCCGCGTGGCTGCGGTCTCTCGGCTGGTTGATTTTTGTCCTGTGGACCGTCGTGGCGGGTTTGATGGTCGCGCGGTGGTGGTTGAGGAAAGGGGCGCATGGGCGCGCGCAGGCGATGGTGGCTGCGGGACGCGCCGTGCCGGCCCCGAGAGCGCCGGGAGGTGGGGGCGGCGGCAGGGTCGCGGCGATGCCGGAAGCGGCCGGGCCGCGGGGCACGCCCGCCGGTGAACTCCCGCTGATCGGGCCGATCTTGAGTGGGGATGAATCGGCCGCCACCGAGCTCCGGATGACGCTCGGAGCCTTGACGGACGCCCAACTGGCGGAGGTGCCGTCGCTGATGGGCCAGGACAATGCCCTGGCCAAATCGTCCGATTCCTGGTTCGATTCCTTCTATTTTATGTACGCCGATTCCTCCGGATTGACGTCGTACGGCAAAATCCCCCAGTAGGTCATTGAGAGCCAAACCGTCAGCGACCAGGCGCGGTTGGCCGCCGCCTTGGAACGGCACCAGCGGGCGACCGGGCAGGATCCCGACACCCTGGCCGTAGCGCTGGGGCTGGGTTGTAGGTGCCCCGCCGTTTCGGTTCGATCAGGTTCCGCAGAATGTTTGATAGGTGCAGGAGCCCGGGGCGGGGGGCGTGCTGTAATCCGTCGCGCCGCGGGAGTGATCGTACGGTGCGGCCAGGGCATCGAGCAGGCGGTGCATGACGGTGAGGTCCCCTCGTTCGGCGGCCGCTTCGAGGGCTTCTTCCACCTTGTGGTTGCGGGGGATGAGCGCCGGATTGCGGGCCTGCATCAGGGCCCGGGATTCGTCGGCGGATTGGGGCTGCCTGGCCAGCCGGGCCCGCCACTGGTCACGCCAGGCGGTGAAGTCCGGACCGGCCACCGGCACCGCGGCGGTGGGCGGGGCGGGATCGAGGTCGCGAAAGGTGTTGGTGTGGTCCGCCCCCTGCCGTTGCATGCCGTCGAGCAGCGCGTCGATCAGGGCGGCGTCTTCGGGTTCCTCCGTGAACAGTCCGAGTTTGGCCCGCATGCCGTCCAGCCAGTGGCGTTGGAAACGCGCCGGGAAGGTGTGGATCGCGGCCGTGGCCAGTTCGATAGCCTGCTGTTCTTCCGGATGCAGCAGTGGCAGCAGCGATTCCGCGAAGCGCGCGAGATTCCACTGGGCGATGTGCGGCTGGTTGGCATAGGCGTAGCGGCCGCCGCGGTCGATCGAGCTGAAGACGGTCGCCGGGTCGTAGGCATCCATGAAGGCGCAGGGGCCATAGTCGATTGTCTCGCCGGAAAGCGCCATGTTGTCGGTGTTCATGACCCCATGGATGAAACCAACGAGCATCCATCGCGCCACCAGCGCCGCCTGGCGTTCCATGACGGCGTCGAGGAAGGCCGCGTGGGGGCTCGCGAGGCCGGCGAGTTCCGGGTCGTGGCGGCGGATGGCGTACTCGGCGAGGGTTCGCAGGGCGTCCGGGTCGCGCTGGGCGGACGCCCATTCAAAAGTGCCGACGCGAAGGTGGCTGGCCGCCACCCGCGTGAGCACGGCTCCCGGCAGCGCTTTTTCGCGAAACACGAGCTCCCCGGTCGTGGCCACCGCGAGGCTGCGCGTCGTCGGAATGCCGAGCGCGTGCATGGCCTCACTGATGATGTATTCGCGCAGCATCGGCCCGAGGGCCGCACGGCCGTCGCCGCGGCGCGAAAATGGCGTCTCGCCGGACCCCTTGAGCTGGATGTCGAACCGCCCGCCGCCGGGCGCAATCTGCTCGCCGAGAAGGACCGCCCGGCCGTCTCCCAGTGCGGTGAAATGGCCGTATTGATGACCTGCATACGCCTGCGCGATCGGCCGGGCTCCATCGGGCAGCAGGTTGCCAGTGAAAAGCCCCGCGTTTTCCCCGCGCTCGAGCACGTCCGCCTCCAACCCCAGCGAACGCGCCAGCCGTCGGTTGAAAACAACCAGCCGCGGCGCACGCACCGCCTCCGGATCCACCCGCTCAAAAAAGACCGCGGGCAGTCGCGCATACGAATTTTCCAGACGCCAGCCGGCTGGCGCTGGATCGATGGGGGAACGTGAGGACATGCAGGGGGATGTATTCCAGTCGGGGAGGCCGCACCATCGCGATTGTGCGGTCGTGCTGCCGGCTTGCCCCGGAACCATCCGCGGCTGTGTTCAGGATCATCCCTGCACGAGAAGGCCCGGCGAGGCGGCGTGGGGGGAGGGGCTGCTTTTGACCGGTGTTTCTGGAAATGGGTCCTCCTCTCGACGGCCGGCCGGGCAACCGGACCTGGCCGTTTCGGCCGGGGTGAGCAGGGCGGCGTCCAGGGCGGCCTCCAGCGCGGGCCGGTTCAGGCGCTGGCCGATGAAAACGAGCTCCTGTTTTGGCAGGTGGCCCGCCTCCCACTGCCCGATGGCCTGCGGTTCGCCGGCCTGGCCGGCCTGCGACCATGTCCAGGCGGTCTGCGGCCTGGTGGCGAGAAAAAAGTACCCCTTGCTCCGGAGCAGACCGGGCCAGTCAGTGTTGAAAAAGTCCCAGAGCCGCCGCGGGTGAAACGCCTGCTCACTGGTCCACACGAAGCTGCTGATGCCGTATTCCTCGGTCTCCGGTTGTTCGTCGCCGCGAGGAACCGAAAGCCATCCCTCCGCCGCCGCCGCCTGCTCGAAATCGAAGCGGCCGGTGTCGAGCATTTCCGTTATCGGCACCTCTCCGCGGGTGGCCTCGATGATGCGGGCGCGCGGATTGAGAGTGGAGAGCACGGCACGCAATTTACCGCGCTCGGCCTCGCTGCCGAGGTCGCATTTGTTGACGACGATGACGTTGGCAAATTCCACCTGACTGGCGAGCAGATCGGTCACCGTGCGCTCGTCTTCCGTGCTCACGGCCTGGCCCATGGCCTTCAACTCCTCGCTCTCCTTCCATTGGCGGAGGAAGTTCTTCGCATCGACGACGGTGACCATGGTGTCGAGGCGGGCGACGTCGCCGAGACACTTGCCGTCCTCGCCGGCGAAGGTGAACGTCTCGGCGACCGGCAGCGGCTCGCTGATGCCGGTGGATTCGATGAGCAGGCAGTCGAACCGCCCCTCGTCCGCCAGTTTGGCCACTTCCTGGAGCAGGTCTTCCCGCAGCGTGCAGCAGATGCAGCCGTTGCTCATTTCGACGAGTTTTTCCTCGGTACGGGAGAGGTTGGCTCCGCTCTGGGCGATCAGCGAGGCGTCGATATTTACCTCACTCATATCATTGACGATGACGGCGACCCGGCGGCCCTCGCGGTTGTGGAGGATGTGGTTGAGCACGGTGGTTTTCCCCGCCCCGAGGAAGCCGGAGAGCAGAGTGACGGGCAGGCGTTGGTCGTGTTGCTTCATCGGAGTGATCCGGGGTGAGGCGGGAGCGGGGCGGGAGCGGGGCGGGAGCGGGGCGGGAGCGGGGTGGGGCTGGCGGGATTCCGATGAGTTGATCGGTGCCTCCGCGGGCTGTCTGGGGCTGACCGCGGCGTGGGCGTTCAAGGGAGCCGCAATGGTGGCGTTATCCGCAGCGGGCTTTATTCCCGTGGAGCCAGGGGACGGGTGGTGCGGCGGCGGAGTACTCCATGGCCGCTCCGGTGAGGAGAAGGATTGCGAACCCCGCGGGTGGTTCTGGCACGGTGCTCCGGGAGGCTGGCGATGATCCAAATCCGAAGAAGATGAGCCCAGGATTCGTTCCGACCATTTCCCAGGTGCCGTTACTGAGGTCATACCGTGCGACGCCGCCGAGGCGCTGGCTGCTTTCAGGGCCACCTGCGTCCGGGTCAAAAAAGTTCACGTTGCCATATAGGGTGTCGTACATGCCATCGCTATCTTCGTCCACGCCGGTGAGGGCTGAGAATCCGCTGAATCGTCCCTCGCCCGGATTGCCGCTGGTGCCGACCGCGTTGACGCCTCCGATGACGGTGGCGCTGCCGTTGGAAGGATCCAGCGAGAGCAGGTTGTTCTTGCTGCCTCCGATGTGGATCCCGTAGAGAGTGTCACCGACAGAGCCCATCGAGATGATGAACGGGTTGTTTGTTCCCGGGGCCTCGCCATAAAAGCTGTCCATCACCGCCCCGATTGGATTTCCCTCGCCCAGGGGCGTGGCGGTGCTCGAAAGCAGGTCAATCTGCTGCAATCGGCGGTCGGATCCCGAGGTCGGCACCCCATAGCCAAATCCATTAAATACCTCGTACCCGGTAATGGAAAAACCATTGCTGGCTCCCGCCGGCGCAAAGGTTCCGGCCACCGGATCGACAGCACCGTGCTGGCCGTTCTTGAAACCGACCAACTGGTTGCCGATCGCGCTCAGCCCGGCGGGCGATGACCCTGGCAGGAGGGGACTGATGGCGGTGGCCACGCCAGTGGCGGTGTCGATGCTGTAATAGTAGTTCCCGGAAGTGTGACTTGAATCACCATTGTTTTGTCCGGTGGCAAAAATGATCGCGGCTGAAGCAGGCGAAACAAAGGCGAGGAGGCCGGACAAGGCGAGGGACCGACAAGCGATTTTCTTGGCGTGATTGAGCCGTGAAGTGGTTTTGGAGCTCACTTGTGATGAGCAAGAGATCTGTTTGGACTGATGTGCTGGTTTCGTTTTCATGATTGGTTGTTGGTTTGGTGTTTTTGTGCTGTTTGTTGATGGCCGTGTCAGTGCGGGGGTTGCCCCCCCACGAATGGCCGGAAGGAAAGTGGAAGGATTGGCGAGGAGCTTCACGGCCGAGGAAATTCGGCATCGGGCTGGCTGGGATGAATTTCTGCAGCGGCCTTCACCGACCAGCGGGGGAACGGGTCAGGATAGGTTTCCCAAACGAGCGGGCCATCATCCATCTCGGCATCCGTCAGCAGACATTCATCGAGACGGGCAGCGAGTGCGTCCTTGTCGAGGGAGGTGCCGATGAAGACGAGTTCTTGCCGGCGGTCGCCAAAGGGTTCCACGTAACTGGCAATGATTCTTTGATGCTGGTCGGCTTCGGTTGGCCACGCCTCGCGGGGCGCACTGGCCCACCAGAAACCGGCGCAGCTGTAGCGGGCCATGCCGCCGGCGTGGCTCCAAAGACCGACCAATCCCATCCGGGAGGCCAGCCAAAACCATCCCTTGCTGCGGAGCATGCCGGGCCAGCCTTCGTCGAGGAAGTCCCAGAACCGCTGCGGATGGAAGGGCCGGCGCGATCGATACGCCAGACTGGAGATGCCGTATTCCTCGGTCTCCGGCGTGTGTTCGCCGCGCAGCTCCTTGAGCCATCCGGGAGCCCGCTGCGCCTGCTCGAAGCTGAAGCGTCCGGTGCCCAGCACCTCGGCTAACGGTACTCGGCCTTCGACGGTTTCGATCAGCCGGGCGCGCGGGTTGAGCGAGGCCAGTGCTTCGCGGAGAAAGACCTTCTCGTCCTCCTCCACCAGATCGATCTTGTTCAGGACCAGTACATCACAAAACTCAATCTGATCAATGAGCAGGTCGGTCACACTCCGCTGGTCCTGTTCGCCGAGTGACTGGCCGCGGGCCTGCAGTGATTCCGCTTCGTTGAAATCGTGAAGGAAAGTTTTGGCATCGACGACGGTGACCATGGTGTCGAGGCGGGCGACGTCGCCGAGACACTTGCCGTCCTCGCCGGCGAAGGTGAACGTCTCGGCGACCGGCAGCGGCTCGCTGATGCCGGTGGATTCGATGAGCA